>Ga0315274_10001644_pt1 | contig 34249 bp, 34 predicted proteins | sample YL17G02_20_MG_FD_203700 | JGI IMG/M metagenome (GOLD analysis project Ga0315274, IMG submission 203700) | Sediment microbial communities from Yellowstone Lake, YNP, Wyoming, USA - YL17G02_20 | ecosystem: Environmental > Aquatic > Freshwater > Lake > Sediment | place: USA: Wyoming | collected...
AGCCACGGTAAGTGGCGGACAAATTGCGCCAATTGGGCAAAAAACCACTCTAAATTGTTGACCGACAATAGATGCGGGGAAAGTAGGATCATTAAACAGACAACCAGCAGGACTTGGGCAGGAATTAGCGCCAATTAAAGGGTCATATACCCACGCCGCTGTTCTCAACATCTCGAAAGTATAATTCACCCCTGCCATGGCAGCATAATAGGCTTGAATACGGCTAACTTGATGGTGAGTAAACCGGGATTGACTGGAAATAATTGTTAAGATAGCATTGGCTAAGGTTACTACCACTAAAAGCATACCCAAAACCATAAGTAGGGCTACTCCTCTTTTATCCCGCACCTTTCTACTACAAGAAACGCTTCGCAGCAAAAAGGTGCGGGTTTTATTCATCTTCGGCTTAAACATTCTTTCTTAAACTGACCCTATAATCACCGTTTATTTGCTGGAGAATTACATGACCCTCACGCGCAAGCCAGCCTAAACTCATCAAAACATTATCCCGTGGCTTATCTATGCCTTTAACTAACTCTAAAAGCGTAACTTCTCCATACTGGTCTAAAAAATGCCATATATCACCTGCTACTATACCTATCTCTGTAATCATTTTATACCTCCATCTTATATTCTAAAACAACAAAACTTTATGTCAACTACTTTTTTCAATGAGCCCCCGCCGCTTTGTTTCGCTTCGCAACACATAAGCGAAACAGCGGGGGCGAATTGACCCCACACCCAGATACATGGTAGTGTCTCTACGTAGTAACTGGGTGTGGGGTAAGTTCGGACAATAACTTACGTCAGTAAATTCCTAGTACGGTATTCCGTAAGTTATGTCCTCACTTATCTTCTATTATAACTCCCACAGCGTGGACAAACTGAGATGGCATCTTCTTTAGTATTAACATAGGTATAAGTACATACAGAACAAAACCAGATAAATTTGGGGTCCAGAGATAAATCTCTGTCTTTCTGCCTCTTGCTAAATAACAGCCAAGCAACCAATATTATATTTACCAGAAGAAAAAGATATAGAGATATCGCTAAAGAAAAATCTATACTAATCATTTTCAATGAGCCCCCGCCGCTTTGTTTCGCTTCGCAACACATAAGCGAAACAGCGGGGGCGAATTAACCCCACACCCAGCCTTTGGGAAGATAGGGCTTATAGCCTAAAAATTGGCTTTAAGCGCTTGCCTGCCATAGGCTGGGTGTGGGGTAAGTTCGGCCAGACAACTTATGTTCGTCCGCCGTAGGCGGACTCCATAAGTTGTGGCCTCACTTATCGTTCTTAGCCGAGAGGTCTATCTTAACCGTCTGCCAACTATTGGGAGAAAACATCGCTTGTTGTATAAAAAGATAGTGCCCGATATAACGCATACTCAAAAGATCCGCCTCTAAATTTCCCGAAGAAATTTTTCTTTTGACCACGATAGCATTTGTTTTTTCGCCTGAGATTATATTAAACATAAGTTCTATATGGGCTACCTGCCTATCCTTAAAATAAATTAAGAAGTGATAAGGAAGCTGGGGATAAAACATAATTGCCTGGCTTCTTATGCTTGAAGGAAGTAACATGGGGGTGGTTTTCCGGACAAAGATTATTTTAGCTTCGCCAAACTCTAAAAATACTGCGGGTTTTAAAGAGTAACTCTGACAGGAAGAAATAAATTCTCTATTTGTTACCTCTATTAAGTTTACGTTGGTCTTTTTCATAAAAATTTTTTTTATATCTTGTGGTTTAAAATTCTCTCTGCTGGTTAAATCGGAACGGCGCAAAATCGCACCCCAGAAAGAAACGCTCGCATAATTTACCTTGGGAATCTTATATCCAAAAGAGAAACTAAAGATGCTAAATATAATTATGTGGCCTGATAGCGAAATAAATATGGACTTCTTTAAAGAAGGTGAAAAAATCATTTTTATTCTTGATCGGTGGCGATATTTATCTGGGCTATACCTAAGTCCCGGCACATATCCCAGATTTCCACTACCCTTCCTAAGGAGGCGCGTCTATCCGATTTGATTAAAATTGACTGCTTACTTTTAGCTATCCGTGTAAGCAAGTTTTTTAATTCCTGTATAGTTACAACTTTGCCCTCTAAATAAATTATATTTTCACTCGATATAACTATCTTTAATTCTTCGAACTTGACCATCTCGCTGGTTACTACCTTGGGTAAATTGACCTTTATGCCCGCCTGCATCACAAAACCGGAGGTAAGCATAAAGAATAACAATAATTGAAGTACCATGCCGATTAAAGGTGCGATATCTATCTGTCTAGGCCCATGCTCTAATTCCATATGTCTCTTGAATTTCATTTATGATACCCCCATTTTAATGACAAATACCAAAGCACAAAATTCAATGGTTCGACTCCGCTCACCATTGGTCCTGAGCGTAGTCGAAGGACCAAATGTCAAAACTTTAGTTTTGGTATTTGTCATTTGAATTTTGAATTTATTTTGAGCTTTTCCCGCATCTTATTTAGTTCGAGGCGGGATCCCGCTTTTGCGGGAGAATTTTGTCATTTGTCATTAAGTTACTCGAGGTCTCTGAAAAACTCTTAAAAACTATATCCGAGCCCTCTGATTACACAGATTTAAAAAGATTACACAGATTTTATCGTCTAAGTTTTAATCTGTGTAATCTGCCTTTATAATCTGTGTAATCATAAAAACACACTTTTTCAGAGCTCTCTACTCTGTTAAGAAATTAACCAATTCGGTGGATGCCTTCTCCATATCTAAAATAAAACTATTTATCCGGCTCACCAGATAATTATAGGCCACGAACGTCGGTATCGCGACAATTAAACCTGCCACCGTAGTAAGTAATGCCTCCCAAATACCACCGGCTAAATCGCTGGGTGAAACTGGCTGAAGGTTGGTAGCCTTAATCTGAATAGCGTAGAAACACTTGACCATACCAGCCACGGTTCCTAGGAGTCCTAAAAGGGGTGAAACATGTGCTATCGTAGCCAGCGCAGAAAGGTTTTTTTCTAATCGAGGTACCTCATATAAAGATGCGTCTTCGATTGCTTCTTTAATCTGGGCTCGCGTACGGTCATATTTTAAAATTCCCGCCTTTAAGATATTTGAAATTGGACTTTTGGTGTTATCACATATCTGTAAGGCTTCTTTTATCTGATGATGTTTCATTTTATTTAAGATATTGCTAAGAAATCCCTGGGTATCTATCTTTATCTTATACAGATACCAGAATTTCTCTAAGATTATCGCCAGGGCAACCACAGAACACAGAAGTATTGGCCACATTATCGGCCCGCCTTTTAAGAATAATTGCCAGCTACTCATCTTAGATAGATCCATTTTTACTCTCCCCTCTTGTTTTCGGGTACACCAGTGCACCAGTCACCGGTAGAGTCTCATTAACCTGTGCTTAAAGATGCTCTGGCGTTAACGGTCTTTAACGTGTGCTTTTATCCAGTCTATCCTCTCCTGGGCATATTTTGCTTCTTCTGTATTCATAGAGATAATTCTTTTATAAATATTAACTGCCTCAGCAAATTTTTCTTTATCTTCATAAACTGCCGCTACTCTTAAAAGTGATTTTACCGCTAAGGCCTGATTTTCTGAATAAATGTAGGTAACCTTTAAATATTCCTCAATTGCTTCCTCAGCCCTACCTTGCGCCTCTTTGTTTTCTGCTATCTTAAATTGAATATCCCCCATCTGCCTTACTGGTACCACCTCCAAACTTTTACGATATAACTCTATAGCTTGTTCATACCTGCTTGTCTTTTGGTAGATATCTGCAAGCTTGGGATACACTAAGTGACTAAGATTACTATGCTTTTGAACTTCCTTATTATACATCTCAACGGCTAAATCAAATTTTTCTTGTTTGGTATATATATCTGCTATAGCAATGGCTGCTGTACCTGCCAGATCAGAACTATCTAATTCAATTACTTTATTAAAATTATCTATCGCCTCGGGGTATTTGGCCTCTTCTTCGTAAGTTGAACCCAGGGCATAGTAACAAGAGGCGACCAAATTGCTCTTAGGAAAGTCTTGTATCAGCGAAGAAAAGTACCTCCGGGCTAAATCTAGCTCATTGCGTCTATAGTAATATTGCCCTAGCCACCAGATTACTTCTGCTGTCAAACTAGAATCCGGATATTTAGAGCGTAAGGTTTTAAATCTGGCCATCGCCTCTTTTTCATTACCCACCTGATAATAACAATCCGCTATCTCGTATTCAGCTTTTTGCACCATTTCCGCATCCTCGCCATATATTCTGATAATATCCTTAAATACCTCTATGGCTTCGGCAAACTTACCTAGATTATATAGACTGGTTCCTAAGAGATAGGTGCTTTGCGGTCTTAAGGTACTGTCTTTAAATTCTATTTGAAACTTCTCAAAGATTTCTTTGCTGGAGTCATAATCCTCCTTTTGAAAATAAGCTAACCCTAAGGTATAATAAGCGTCATCTAAAAGCTTTGAGTTGGGGAAATTTTTTTTCAGGGCCTGAAGGGCCATAATTGCGCCATCAAAATTTGAAGCCTTAAGTAAAGTAAGCCCTATCTCATATTGAACATAATCGCTGTATAAACTATCCGGATATTCTTTTAATATACTATCGTATGTCTCTTGCGCTTTACGATAATCACCTGAATCCTGATAGGCGTCTCCTATCTGACAAAGGGCAGAAACTTTAATAATTTTATCTTCTGTGTGCCTGATGAGCTTTTGAAACTCATCTATGGCTTGCTTGAATTCACCCTCCTTAAGATACGCCCAGCTCAACCCATAATGTAACCTATCCACAACTTCCTGAGAACTTGTCTGTGGGTTAATTTTATCCAATACCTCTTTATAGACACTAATTGCCTCTTTGTATTCCGCGAGGCTATAAAGAACGTCTGCCTTACCCAGATAGGCCTGAATTAAAACTACGGGATCGGAACTTGTGTTTAATAATTCGCTATATATATCTTTTGCCTCGGAGAATCTCGCAGTCTCAGAATATAATATCGCTTTAGCTAACCATAAAACATCCAGGCTTCTTTTTTCTAAACTATCGGCTTTTAATTCTGAGAGGATCGCTTCGGCTTCCGGGTATTTTTTTAACTTTAGATTTGACCAACCCATACCTAATTTAGATAATGCCTGTATCTTTTGATCGCTGGTATTTATAATAACTTTGGAATAAGCATCGATGGCTTCGGTAAAATTATCTAAATAGTAATTTGCTTCTGCCAGGTAAAAATATAGGTAAGGAAGGTGAGTGGTATCTTTGGGATACAGATTAAGGTAGGATTTAATTTTATCTTTTAATCCGCTATAATCCTTTAGGTTATATAAGCACTCGATGATATTGAAGGAAGAGTCCTGGGCCTGGGGTTCCTTAGGGAATTTTTCCTCTACAGTTTTAAAATATTCTAAGGCCTCGGAAAACTTCTGCTCTTGAAATAAACACCAACCTAATGAATAATAGCTGGCTGGCGCATAAGCAGATTTAGGAAATTCATCGGTTACCATCTTATAATACTGGCCTGCCTTGGTAAAGGCATTACCCTTAAAATGCACCTCACCAATCCAATAAAGAATCTCATCTTTAATATTTTTTGCGGAAGGTTGATTTAAGAGCTCTTCGAATTTTGCTAGGGCATCCAAAAATCTACTCTGATGGAAATAGCACTCTCCGATTAACAGATTTACCTCTGAGGCTTTAGATGAGGTAGGATAGTTCTTTAAGAATCGCTCTAATAGCCCGAGGCTTACTTCATAGAAACTATCTTCAAATGCCTTTTTTGCGACGAAGAGCGCCTCTTCCTCCTTATCGGTGTCTTGGGCAAAGATGTCACAGGTTACAGGTCGCAGGCCACAGGCCAGAATAAATACTAAAAATAGTATAAAAATTAATTTTGTTTTTATCATTTCATTAAAACTATATCACTTCTTTATTTATTATTCAATACCTTTCTTAAATGAACAGACAACTTGCGGAACGAAGCGAACGCAAGTTGTAGCGAAGCGTCTGCGCCTGCCTGCCGGCAGGCAGGAATTTAACCCAGCCAACATCCGCCACAGTTCTTTGGCGGACGGGCTTCATATGACATTTCTCAAAACCTGTCCGGTATAAGAACTATTTACTTTAGCTAAATCCTCAGGGTTCCCCTTCGCCACTACCTCTCCTCCCTTATCTCCGCCTTCAGGGCCTAAATCAATGATATAATCCACGCATTTTATTACCTCTAAATTGTGTTCAATCACAATAACGGTATTTCTTTTATCCACTAACCGCTGCAGGCAAGATAAAAGTTTTCCCACATCGGCAAAATGGAGGCCAGTCGTAGGTTCATCTAAGATATATAAAGTTTTACCCGTTGAGCGCTTGCTTAATTCGGCGGATAATTTTACCCGCTGCGCCTCGCCTCCGGATAATGTAGTTGCGGATTGACCCAGTTGAATATAACCTAAACCTATGTCGTATAGGGTAAAGAGAGTATTTTTTATTTTAGGTATATTAGTAAATAAATCTAGCGCCTCTTCCACCGTCATATCTAAAACCTCGGCAATAGACTTACCCTTGTATTTTATTTCTAGGGTTGCCTCATTGAAGCGCCTTCCTTTACATACATCACATTTTACATAAACATCGGGAAGAAAATGCATTTCGATTTTCTTTATCCCATCTCCGGTACAGGCCTCGCAGCGGCCGCCCTTGACGTTAAAAGAGAATCTACCGGGTTTGTACCCCCGCATCCGGGCTTCGGGCAGCTTGCTAAATACATCCCGTATATGGCTAAACACCTGTGTATATGTAGCGGGATTTGAACGGGGAGTTCTTCCTATGGGCGATTGATCGACCACAATCACCTTATCGATAAATTCACTACCGGTAATTTTCTCATGAAGGCCGGGTTTGTCTTTAGACTTATACAATCTCTGGGCTAAACTGCGATAGAGTATGTCATCAATCAAAGTAGATTTACCCGAGCCAGAAACACCGGTTACCGAGATAAAAACACCTAAGGGGAACTTTACGTTTATATCTTTTAGATTATGCTCTCTTGCGCCGATAATCTCTAAATATTTCCCACCTTGCCAATTTCTTCTTCTTTCGGGTAAGACTATTTTTAGCTCTTTCCTTAAATACTTAGCAGTCAAAGAATGAGGGCACTTTAACAAATCTTCTTTTGTTCCGGAAAAAACCACTTCTCCGCCATGCCTGCCTGCTCCCGGGCCTAAATCTACAATGTAATCCGCAGCCCGAATAGTGAACTCATCGTGCTCTACCACAATTAATGTATTACCCAAATCCCTTAAAATCATTAGCGTTGAGATTAATTTAGCATTATCCCTCTGGTGTAGACCAATGCTAGGTTCATCTAATATATACAACACTCCTACTAAGCCGGAGCCGACTTGCGTAGCCAAGCGGATCCGCTGTGCCTCGCCACCAGAAAGGGTTGAACTCTTTCTGTCTAAAGTTAGATATTCTAACCCTACGTCAATACAGAATTGCAACCTTAAGGCTATCTCTTTTAACACCTGGTGCGCAATTTGCTTCTCTCTCTCATTTAATTCTAATTTTCTAAAAAAATTATAAGCCTCTTTTATGGACATCTGCGTTACTTCCCAGATATTTTTGTGGTTAACAGTCACGGCAAGGCTTTCTTTCTTTAATCTTGCCCCCTTACATAGTGGGCAAGGAAGGCTGGACATAAAACGAGAAATCTCTTCTTTGAGATAGTCGCTCTTGGTTTGATGAAACAATCTTTCTAAATTCGGGATTATACCTTCAAACGGCTTACCGCCGGCAATTTCATCTGTACCGTATAATATCGCCCGCTGTACGTCTTTACTTAATTTCTTAAAAGGCATATCCATATCAAAACGCATCTGATAAGACAATTCGCGGAGCAACCAACGGTAATAAAGAATATACCCTCTGCCGCCTCTTTTCCAAGGGGCAAGGGCTCCCTCATTTATAGATTTATTCTTATCCGGGATAACCAAATCGGAGTCAAACTCAAGTTTTGTGCCTAGGCCATTACACTCAAGACAGGCTCCATAGGGAGAATTAAAGGAAAAAATGCGCGGTTCAACTTCAGCGTAATTTATCCCGCATTTTATGCAGGCGTATTGTTCACTAAAAACTAATTCCTGCATTGTCGCATGTCGCATGTCGCATGTCGCATGTTTCTGACCTGTGACCTGTGACCTGTGACCTGTGACAATAACAACTCCCTTGCCTACCTTAAGTGCTGTTTCAATTGAATCGGTAAGACGGTTTTTTATTTCCGGCTTAATCACCAGTCTATCCACAACTACTTCAATATGATGAATCTTGTATTTGGCAAGTTTTATCTTTACGGGCAGTTCATAAGCCTTGCCATCAACGCGGCAACGCACAAATCCTGCTTTCTGCATCTGGCTAAATATATCTTTATATTCTCCCTTCCTACCTCTTACCAGGGGCGCTAATATTTGAATATTGCAACCTTTCGGCAAGGCCATTATTTTTTCAATTATTTCCTGTGCACTCTGCCTATTAATAGGCTGTCCACATTGGTAACAGTTTACCTTGCCAATGCGGGCAAAGAAGAGCCTCAGATAATCATAAATCTCAGTCTGGGTTCCGACTGTAGAACGCGGATTTCCGCCGGCGGTTCTTTGTTCAATAGCTATAGCTGGAGATAAACCCTCAATGTATTCAACATCGGGTTTCTGTAATTGCTCTAAAAAGTGCCGGGCGTAGCTGGATAAACTTTCTACATATCTACGCTGGCCTTCAGCATAGATAGTATCAAAGGCAAGGCTGGATTTACCCGAACCCGATAAACCGGTAATTACAATAAGTTTATTGCGCGGCAGGGTAAGATTTATATTTTTAAGGTTATGTTCTTTGGCGCCTCTAATTATAATAGTTTCTTCCATAGACTAAAAATTATACCAAAAAAGCCCCACACCCAGACACGTAATAGCGTCTCTATGTAGTGTCTGGGTGTGGGGTTATCGTATTGTTTATCTTTTTTTCTTCTTTCCGCCTCTTTTCATTTTGGCGCAAGAGACGTCGCCTTTTTTGTCCACGAAATAGAGGTATCCTTCTTTGCGTTTGATGCCGCATTTTGCTACTTTCTTGGGGCTACCTCCTTTTTTCTTGCCCCTGGACATCCTAGCGCAAGAAACGTCACCCTGTTTGTCAATATAGTAGAGGTAACCTTTCTCTCTCTTGATTCCTAACTTTACTTCTTTCTGTGCCATCTTCTAATTCACCTCCTCTTTTCAATGAGCAGATAATTTACGGAAGCTCTGAAAGAGCGGCGTAAATTATAGCTGCTTATTTTTTTAATGTTATCAGCGTCTGCGAATTGAACCCCACACCCAGAAGACCATAGCCATCTTACTTGCTGGCTGGGTGTGGGGTAAGTTCACACCTATAAGTTATGTCCTCACTTATGTGCCGATTTTTATCGGCCCTAAAATCTGTTTTAAAGTCGCTACTGCGGATAAAACTGCTAAATAACTTGTCTTAGGATTATCTGGATGAATTACATTTTCTGTGCGAGCAACTATCCTACCCGCCTCTGATTCTATCTCTATCTCATGAATATTTCTTGTAATATGTGGAGAAGCTACAATGCGTACGGTTGTATTTTCTGGACCAATGCCTGCCATACTTAAGGTTGCCGCGACATTAATGTTCTGCGGAAATAATTTGGTGGCGAAATGCGCACTGCCTTCAAAAATAACCGTGTCTTCGCTTAAATTTTGCAGATTTATCTTACTCTTTAATACATAAGGAACTCCCAAAAATGCCTGAGGAGGTTTTTTGGTCGTCAGCGTAACATTAGTAATTTTACTGCCCGCTGCTGCTTTTAAGCCATCTATACCACAGATTGCACCCGAAGGTATAAATATTTGGGTACCCTTTTCTTGTGCTAATACCCCTAATTCTTTATAATGTTCGATTATTCCTCCTACGCTCATAATCATAATATTACAAGAGGCCGTAATCGTCTTTTTAGCAATCTCAAAAGCAGCTTCTGCCTTTGTCGCCTCAATTACTAAACCCCGCCCTTCCTTAACCGAAGTTCGCTCTGTTTTAAGGGAAGAGTGGGGTAAATCTACTTTATTGATTAAATCTTCTAAATTCAAAGCTACTAATTTCTTATTATTAAATTTATTGGCTACTTTATAGGCCTTTTCTATATCTAAATCATACAAACTAACTAATGCGGCTTTATCGGAAAAATCAGAGATAATGGTCTTTGCCAAAGAAAAACCTATGGCACCGCAACCTACAATTCCTATTTTTAATAATTTACCCATGACAGTTTGACAATTTAACAATTATATTATCAATCAAACGCGCCTTACCAATCCATACCGCTAAGGCAATTAATACACTGCCCTCTATTTTAGGCATCGGCTTTAAATTTTCTAAATCTACAATTGATATATATTGCACCTTGGCATTTTTTTTCTTATTGATTAGCTGTCTCATTTTTTTTATGATATCTAAAGAATCCCGATTCCCTTCCCGAATTAAACCTTTGGCTAAGTTCAATGCCTGATATAAAATTGCGGCATCCCTTCTTTCATCTGGACTTAAGTAAACATTCCTTGAACTCATCGCTAATCCGTTTCCCTCGCGTATTGTGGGCATAACCTTTATTTTAAGGGGCATGTTTAAATCTTCGACTATCCTTTTTATGATTATTGCCTGTTGGGCATCCTTTTGGCCAAAATAGGCAACATCCGGCTGAACAATATTAAAGAGTTTTGTGACCACTGTAGCTACGCCTCTAAAATGTCCTGGCCGAAACTTTCCACATAAACAATCGCTTAATTCTTCTACCATCACATATGTTCTATAATTATCCGGATATATCTCTTTTGTATCAGGATAAAAGATAATATCGACGCCTGCCTTTGTGCATAAATACGTATCCTGCTTTAAATTTCGGGGGTACTTCTTGGAATCTTCTCTTGGGCCAAATTGGGTAGGATTGATAAAGATACTTACCGCGACCTTATCGTTTTCGTAACGCGCCTTTCGGATAAGACTGAGGTGTCCTGGATGTAATGCGCCCATAGTGGGGACAAAACCTATTGCTTGACCATTTAGTCTGGCTTTTTTAGAAGCTTTACACATCTGTTTTATGTTACGTATAATTCTCATATTATCTCGGACAATGGCCTTATCACAAACTCCCGCTCAAACATTCTGGGATGGGGAATTTTTAAATTTTCCCTATTTATAATCTTATCCCCATAAAATAAAATATCCAAATCAATTGTCCTTGGGCCATAGCGGACTGTCTTTTCCCTTCCTATTTCCTTTTCGATTTTCTTAAGTTCTTTCAGTAGAATTAAAGGCGGAAAATTTGTTTTAATCTTTACAGCAGCATTCAAAAATTTGCCTTGGCCAGTAGGGCCGCCAACCGGCTCGGTTTCCATAATCTCGGAGACTTTAATAACTTTTGTTCTTTTCAACTGGTTAATCTTCCGTAGAGCTAATCTTATATTTTTTCGCCTATCACCGACGTTTGAACCAATGCCTAAATAGCAGACTACCATTAAAGTACTTTTCTTAAGCGTTCCACTGCTTCTTTGATGCGTTCTTTATCTACGGTAAGAGCAAAACGGACATAGCCTTCACCGTATTTACCAAACCCTACGCCAGGAGTAACCACAATATTTGCCTTTTCTAATAATAACTTAGAAAATTTTATGGAATCTGCGGTTCGGCTAGGCTCATCGCGAACACTAAACGGAGTCGAAGTGTCTAATTTTTTAGGGACTCTTACCCAGACATAAAAAGTGGCTCTGGGAGATTTAACCTGCCAGCCTAAAGAGCTTAAGCCATTGATTAAGGTATCGCGTCTTTCCTGATAAAGATTACACATATTTCTGATATGGCCCTCTCGTCCTCCTAAGGCAGCAATCCCAGCTAACTGAACTGCGGAAAATATACCCGAATCGATATTTGATTTAACCTTTGCTAACGCGGATATTAACTTGGCATTGCCACTTGCCCAACCTATACGCCATCCAGTCATATTGTAGGTTTTAGATAGAGAATGAAATTCTATACCCGCCTCTTTTGCGCCTTCAACTTCTAAGAAGCTTGAAGGCCTGTATCCATCATAAGCTATTTCAGAATAAGCAAGATCAGAAACCACAATAATTTTATTTTTGTTGGCAAATTTGACTACCTTCTGGTAAAAATCTTTTTCTGCGGTTGCAGCTGTAGGATTATTAGGGTAATTAATATAAATTAATTTTGCTTTCCGGCGGATGTTTATGGGTATTTTTTTAAGGTCAGGGAGAAATACATTGGATTCAAGTAGGGGCATAAGATAAAGCTTGCCACCGGCTAAGATGGTACCACCTTTGTAGGGCGGATAGCAAGGATCAGGCACCAATGAATAGTCGCCGGCATTTAAAAATGCTAAAGGAAGATGCGCAATTCCCTCTTTTGAGCCGATTAAAGGGAGAATTTCTGTTTCTGGGTTAAGTTCTACATTGAAACGATTTTTATACCAATCCGCAATTGCCTGGCGTAATACTGGCATACCTTGATCTAAGGCATAACGATGGGTGGCGGGATCTTTGGCTGCTTGGTAGAGTTTTTCAATAATATGCGTGGGGGTAGGCTGATCTGGATCGCCTACCCCTAAATCAATAATATCTCTACCTTCTGCACGTGCTTTTCTTTTTGCTTTGTCAATTTCTAAAAATAAATAAGGCGGTAACAACTGTATTTTTTTAGATAAATTAAACATGCTCGCCTTTCTATCAGTCTATTGGGGACACCCTACCGATTAGATAGAAGGGTGTCCCTATTTCTATTTTAGAACGTCTTGCATCGAATATAAACCCGCAGGTTTACCCATTACCCATTTAGCTGCCTTTAGAGCACCTAAGGCAAATAAATCCCTTGAATGCGCCTGATGTTTTATCTCGATGCGCTCGGAATTACCACAGAAGATAATCGTATGGTCACCCACAATATCGCCTAAGCGGACAGCATGAATAGGTATTTCTCTCTTGGTTGTATCCGCTAAAATCTGTCCGAATTTTTTGGCCGTGCCAGAAGGAGCATCTTTTTTCGCTTTATGGTGCGCCTCCACTATTTCAATACTGTAATCCGGGCCTAATCTTTTGGCTATTTCAGGTAATAGGGTAAACAAAACATTCACCCCTACAGACATATTCGGAGAAAATACTATTGGAACAATTTTAGAAATTTCTTCTACCTTTTTTAGCTGAGTGTCGTTTAGTCCGGTAGTACCTAACACCAATGCTTTCTTATATCTTGCCACATAATCTAAATTCGTTTCCGTGCCTTGAGGGGTAGTAAAATCCACAAATACATCTACGAGAAATAACCCGTCAGCCGTGGAGGATATCTTTATCTTACCCAGTTCCTTACCAATCATGGGCGTGCCTTTTTTTTCTAAGGCCAAGGAAATTTCAAAATCTTTGTCGTAAGAAGCCAGTTCAAATATGCGCCTACCCATCCTTCCCCAAACACCGGCAATACCTAACTTAATCATAGCGTAACTCCTCGCTCCATAAAAGGTTGAGGTTAAGGTTGAGGTTTAGATGAATCTCAGCCTTAACCTAAACCTTAACCTTTCTATTTCAGAAGACCGTATTCTTTCAATGCCTTCTTTAGCCTTTCCAAATTCTCAGGCGCCATCGCACACATGGGCAGCCTTAAATCCGGCGCACACATACCCAGTAGCCCCATCGCAGTTTTAACCGGTATGGGATTGGTTTCAATAAACATTGCTTTAATCAAGGGTAATAACTTATAGTGTATCTCTTGGGCCTTTTTGAGGTTACCTTTTTCAAATTCGGCCACTAAATTTGCCACGTCTTTAGGCACAATATTCGCTACAACAGAAATAATCCCTGTCCCGCCTATAGATAATATCGGTAAAGTTAAGCTATCATCTCCAGAAATTAAATCAAATTTTTGGCCACACAATGCTTTTATCCGCGACATCTGGTCTAAATTGCCCGATGCCTCTTTTACTCCCAGGATATTTTTACAATCATGGGCTAATTTTGCGATTGTCTCCGGTTCAATATTTACTCCCGTGCGTGAGGCAATATTATAAAGGATAATTGGAATATTTACAGAATCAGCTACTGCCTTAAAATGCTCATATAGCCCTTTCTGCGTGGGGCGGTTATAATAAGGCGAAACCTGTAAAGAGGCATCGGCACCGGCTTTAGCAGCATGCTTGGTTAACATTATCGCCTCTTCTGTAGAATTAGAGCCTGTACCCGCAATAACCGGCACTCTTTTTTTGACTTGTTCAATAGTAATTTCAATCACCCGGTCGTGCTCATCAAAAGACAGAGTTGCGGACTCACCAGTTGTACCACAAGGCACGATACCCACACTGCCATTTTTAATCTGAAACTCAATTAAATCTCTGAATTTTTTCTCATCAACTTTACCGTTCTTGAATGGCGTAACTATAGCGACAATCGAACCTTTAAACATGGTAAACTCCTTTGTAAACTATTCTTGCCTTACCTTCTAACCAGACATTTCTAAAATTATTCCCAAGTCTCTTGAAATATACTTTTAATATCTCGCCGCTTTTTGTTATGACGTCTATTTGACGGACAAACGCCTGCCTGCCGGACAGGCAGGGGCAAACGCCTGCCTGCCGGACAGGCAGGGGCAAACGGGCAACGAAAATTAAAGCAGAGGCAACCGAACCTGTTCCGCAGGCAAGAGTTTCATCTTCAACTCCCCTTTCGTAAGTCCTAATCTTTATAGAATCATCGGTCAATACTTCTACGAAATCCACGTTTGTTCCGGCAGGTTTAAATTTATGGTGATAACGAATTTGCCGACCCAGATTAGCCACATCAATCTTATCTAAACCTTCGACAAAAATAACCGCATGCGGCACGCCAGTGTTGATGAAATTCACTTTTAATGGACGATTATTTATCTTAATCGGTATATCTAATTTTAAATCTTTTGGATCGGTAAGTTTTATTTTAATATTATCCACCCAGACTTGCACATCAATTATACCTGCCTTGGTTTCAATTTTTAGGTTTGCGGTTTGCGGTTTGCGGTTTGCGGCTACCCAAAATGCAACGCATCTTGCTCCATTCCCACACATTTCTGCCTCAGAACCATCAGGATTAAAAATACGCATCTTTACATCAGCGACCTTTGACTTTTCCAAAACCAGTAGCCCATCCGCACCCATACCATATTTCCTATCACATATTTCTTTCGCTAATTTTTTTAACGGGATAACGGGATAACGAGATAACGAGTCAACGACTACAAAGTCATTCCCCGAAGCAACCATCTTCGTAAAATTTATTTTTTTCATTCTATATACCTAAAAGAAATGGCGGCATTAATTCATGATGCGTTAAATCTTCGTAAGTTTCTCTTTTTCGAATGACAAAAGTTTTGTCTTTAACCACCATCACCTCTTGGGCTCTACGTCGAGAATTGTAATTACTAGACATACTGAATCCATAGGCACCAGCACCCATGATGGCCAAATAATCACCTTCTTTAACTTTTGCTATACGCCTGTTTTTGGCAAAGAAATCTCCACTTTCGCAGATTGGACCAACTATATCTACTCTTTCTGTGGTCCGTGGTTCCTGCCTGCCGGGCAGGCAGGCGTGGTCCGTGGTTCGTAAAGGTAAAATATTATGATAAGCATCGTATAAAGCGGGCCGGATTAAATCATTCATCCCGGCATCTACAATGACAAATTTCTTTTTGGGCGTAGACTTAATATACAAAACTTTAGTCACCAAAATTCCGGCATTACCCACAATAAATCTACCTGGCTCCATAATTATTTTTAGCCCGGTTTTCTTTAATAAAGGCAATACTTTGGCCGCAAATTTTTGGGCGGTCTGAGGCGTCTCTCGGTCATAAACAATCCCCAAGCCACCGCCGATATTGAGATATTCCAAGCCCAGACCTTTTCTTCTTAACTGAGCAATAAATTTTACCATTTTAGTTATCGCTGCTACAAAAGGAGCGCTTTGTGTAATCTGAGAACCAATATGGATATGCAGACCTTTGATATTTACGTAGGAAAAATTATCACGTTTAACCAGAATCTCTTTGGCCTGCTCAAAATCAACGCCAAATTTATTCGTTAATTTTCCGGTAGTAATAAATTTGTGTGTCTTGGATTCAACATCAGGATTTATCCGTATGGCCACATTGCCGATTTTATTTATTTTTTTGCCAATGCGATTTATATTCTCTAACTCAGGTATGCTCTCCACATTAAAAAATAAAATCCCTAATTTTACTGCCTCTTCTATCTCTTTATCGGTTTTACCTACTGAGGCATAGACAATTTTTTCCGGCGGGCAACCTACTTTAATCGCCCGAAAGAGCTCGCCCCCAGAAACGATATCTAAACCCGCGCCTTTATCTACAAGGGATTTTAAAATCGCTAAATTCGAATTTGCTTTAACAGAATAACAGATGAGCGGCTCAATCTCTTTGAATGCGGTTTTTAATTTAACAAAATGATCGATTAAAGTATGGCAACTGTAGACATAAAGAGGCGTGCCAAACTGCCTGGCTAAATCCTGAACTTTTATCTCTTCGCAATAAAGATTATTTGCTCTATATTTAAATTCGTGCATTTAGTCGTCTACTCCATTTATTAATTTGTCTGGCCACAAGTTTTGGGCTGGTGCCACCGTAAGAGGTCTTAAGATTAACTGATGCCCAAACATTGAGAATACCTTTTACATCCGGCTCCAATTTATTTGAATATTTCTTTAGTTCCGCAGGAGATAGGCTGGAAATTTTTCTACCTTTATCCAGGTAATCCTTTACTATACTACCCACAATATCGTGTGCCTGTCTATAAGAGAGGCCTTTCTTAATCAGGTATTCTACAATATCCACAGAAAATAAAGATTCGTCCATTAATCTTGAAGCAATTGCCTCTTTCTCAATTACGATATTCCCAAATAACGCAATAAATATCTCTAAAATATCCTTTACCGTATCTATGGCATCAAAAAGTGGCGGCTTATCTAACTGCATATCCCGGTTATATGACAAGGGGAGCCCTTTCATTAATATCAGTACACTGGATAAAGCACCATATATCTTGCCTACGGAACCCCGGATTAACTCTAATACATCGGGGTTTTTCTTATGCGGCATAATGCTGGAACCCGTACAAAAAGAGAAATCTATATCAATGAAATTAAATTCCTTAGTGGACCATAAAATCAAATCCTCTGCCATGCGGGATAGATGCACTGATAATATAGATAAATCTGCCAACATCTCGATGATAAAATCTCTATCGCTTACACTATCGATACTATTTTCAGTCAGATTTTTGAACCCTAACTCTTTTTTTACATGTTCTCTTTCTATAGGCAATCCTGTGCCGGAAAAGGCACAACTACCCAAGGGCATCAGGTCGGTTCTTTTTCCTGCATCAATAAGCCTCTCTCTGTCTCTTTGTAAGCCCTCAATATAAGCAAGTAGGTGATGTGCCAAGAGCACACACTGCGCTACCTGTAAATGAGTATACCCAGGAATAATCACTTTGGCATTATTCTTCGCAAGTTTTAATATGGATTTCTGAAGCTCTGTAATCAAATCAATTAATGTGCTGATTTCGTCCTTTATATACATCTTAATATCTAATGCGATCTGGTCGTTTCTGGAACGGGCAGTATGTAGCTTATGGGCGGGCTCTCCGATTTTTTTAAAAAGAACATCCTGAATATTAGAATGTATATCTTCCGCTCTTTCGTCAAATTTAAACTTACCGATTTCTACATCTTTTAAAATAGAATTCAGGCCTTTTACGATCAGACCGGCGTCTTTTTTAGGGATTATCTTTTGAATACCCAACATCTTGGCATGGGCAATACTACCTAAGATGTCATATTTTGCGAGCCGCTTATCAAAGGAAATACTTGAAGTAAACCTGTCGGCTAATACGCTGGTTTTTTTAGGAAATCTTGCGCCCCATAATTTTTTAGCCATCTTTACTCCTCTTTTGGCGTATCTCACAGGACTGACCTTAACTCGCTTAGCAAGGACAGTCCCTGCAGCAATACTTTTATCTCTGATATGGCATGCCCCAAATCTTAATAAACCCTTCAGCTAACTTTTGATTAAATTTGTCTTGTTTGCCATAAGTGCTCAACTCTTTTTTGTATAAACTATGCGGTGACTTTCTGCCTACGGTAATACAGTTCCCTTTAAATAATTTCAATTTTACCGAACCAGTAACATATTTTTGCGTAGAATTCACAAAACTATCCAGGGCAACTTTCAAAGGAGAATACCAAAGGCCATAATAAACTAATTCCGAATATTTAAGCGCCACTATCTCCTTAAAATGTGCTAATTCTCTATCCAGCACCAGACTCTCTAATTCTTTATGGGCAGCGTAGAGAATAGTAGCTGCTGGTGCTTCATAAATCTCTCGGGATTTAATCCCTACCAACCGATTTTCCACTAAATCCGTTCTACCTACTCCATAAAGCCCACCGATTTCATTCAAGTGGTTAATTAAAGTTTTTAATTTATAAGTTTTACCTTCTATTTTTTTAGGTACACCTTTTTCAAAATAAATCTCTATATATTTTGGGTAGGTAGAGGTGCCTGTTGGGTTCTTGGTGATTAAATAGGCATCTTCGGGTGGTTCCTGCTCTAAATTTTCTAATACACCAGCCTCAATACTTATGCCCCAAAGATTTCTATCGATACTATAAGGTTTTTTCTTAGTGACATCAATGGGGATATTATACATTTGCGCATACTCTATTTCTTCTTCCCTGGACTTAAATTCCCACTCTCTTACTGGTGCAATTATCTCTAATTTGGGGTCTAATATACCAACTGTAACCTCAAATCTTACCTGGTCATTACCTTTACCAGTACAGCCATGAGCCACGGCATCGGCTTTTTCTTTATGGGCTATCTGAACGAGGTATTTAGCAATCAAAGGCCTGCCCAAGGCAGTAGCCAGTAAATATTTACCCTCATATATCGCATTTGCCTTTAATGCTGGCAGAATAAAATCTTCAATAAACTCATCTTGAAGGTCTTTAATATATACCTTAGAAGCTCCGGCAGATAAACCTCTTTGCTCTATAACCTGAAAATCTTCACCCTGTCCTAAATCGGCAATAAAACAGACCACCTCATATCCCTGTTCTTTTAACCATCTTATAGCACAAGAGGTATCTAGACCGCCAGAATATGCTAAAACTACTTTCTTCATTCGCACATCTCCCAATCAATACTTATCTTTTCGCGGGACAATCCTCTACTTCCCTTTTGGCACATTTCGTAATCAAGCCTCAACTCGCTTAGCAGGGACAGTCCCCTGCTTGTCCTCAAGCGGAGCCGAAGGACGGGGACAGTCCCTGCTGCAATGCTTATTTTAATAATTTAATGAGAATTGCCTTCTGTACGTGCAACCGATTCTCTGCCTGGTCAAAGACAATGGAATTTTTACTATCAATAACGTCGTCGGTTATTTCTTCTCCTCTATGAGCAGGCAGGCAATGCATAATTAGAGCATTTTTCTTGGCTAATTTCACTAAATTCTTATTCACCTGGAATTCATTAAATATCTTCTTTCTATCTTGCGCTTCTTTTTCCTGCCCCATACTCGTCCAGACATCAGTATAAATAACATCGGCGTCTTTTACTGCTTCATATGGATTATAAAAAGTTTTTGCCACCTTTCTCGCCTCTACTAGTACAATCTTATGCGGCTGGAAGCCCTTAGGCGTAGCCACGTTTATCTTTAAACCTACCTTAGCACAAGCAAATAACAAAGAATTACACACATTATTACCATCACCTACATAGGCGAGCAGTTTGCCTTTAAAATTCTTTAGCTTCTCCTTAATCGTATAAATATCCGCCAGTGCCTGGCAGGGATGTGAAAAGTCCGTTAGTCCGTTTATTACCGCAATAGTAGAATGTCTTGCCATCTCCAGAATATTCTCGTGCTCATACGTTCTTAAAACTACTCCATCTACGTAGCGCGCGAGTGTTTTGGCCACATCGGCTATCGATTCCCTCACCCCCAAATTTATTTCGCCGGGGCTCAAATACATACAATTTCCCCCTAATTGATACATCCCTACCTCAAAAGAAACCCGAGTGCGGTTAGAAGGCTTCTGAAAAATCAAGGCCAAGGTTTTTCCGGTTAACACTTTAGCAAATTTATCTTTATTCTTTTTAAGCTTATCAGTAAGACTAAAAATTTCTTGGATTTCTTTTAAGCTTAAATCTTTAATGGAAATTAGGTCTTTTTTCATGGAAAACCTTTCAAAAATTTTTAACGCAGATGTACCCCGCACCTGCACGCAGGTGCGGGGCAAGCGTAGATTATCCCGCCAAGCAAAAAATTGGAGGCGGGATCCCGCACCTATGACAAAAACTATTGTGCGGGACACGCAAATGGTCGCAGATTAAATTTTTATCTGCGAATGTCTTGCGTTAAATTTATACATTCGCCGCTTGAACACCTTGCCCTTCAAGACAAGGATGAATGGCGGCTTGAGTATCAACCATAACAGGCCCCGACTTTCAAGTCGGGGTAGCCGTAGGTTGATTATTTAATCTCTCCTAATGCGCTATCTAATATCCCAATCGCTTTATCGATTTCTTTCTGAGTAATATTTAAAGCCGGCATGAGCCGTAAAACTTTATCATGTGTACAATTAATCAAAAGCCCCTTCCCTATACATTTTTCCACTATGCTTTTACCCTCGATATCTAATTCCATGCCTACCATTAAGCCTAAGCCTCTTACCTCTTTTATAATTTTGTATTTTTCCTTTAGTGCGTTAAGTTTCAAAAAAAGATACTCTTCCATCTTTTGCGCATTGGTAAGCAATTTTTCTTTCTGTATTGCCCTTAAAACCGCCAAGGCTACCTTACAGATAACCGGGCCACCGCCAAAAGTTGAAGCATGCATCCCTGGGCCTAAAGTGTCCGCGATTTCTTTTTTTACCACCATCACCCCAATAGGCAAACCTCCACCTAAGGCTTTTGCCAGAGTCATTATGTCGGGGGTTACTCCATAATGCTCGTGACAAAACAGCTTTCCAGTTCTACCGATGCCAGTCTGCACTTCATCTACAATCAAAAGTAAATTCTTTTCATTACAGAGTTTTCTTAATTTTAAAACAAAATCTTTATCTGCGACATTAATACCGCCTTCACCCTGAATCAATTCCAACATTATCGCTACCGTCTTATCGCTTATTGCTGCTTTCACTGCTAGGAGGTCGTTAAATTTAACTATCTTAAACCCTTCGGGCAAAGGCGCAAAACCCTCCTGATATTTTTTCTGTCCCGTGGCAGCTAATGTCGCCAGCGTCCTTCCGTGAAAGGAATCTTGAAAGGTAATAATTTCGTATCTACCTTGCCCAAATTTTCGACTCAATTTTATGGCCGCTTCATTAGCCTCAGCGCCCGAGTTACAGAAAAATACCTTGGCCGGATATGACCAATAAACTATCTCTTTAGCTAATTTTGCCTGAGGAAGATGATAATAATTATTAGGGATGAATATTAATTTGGAAATCTGCTCCCGCACTGCCTGCATAACCTTAGGATGACAGTGGCCCAGATTACCTACGCCCCAACCCGGAAAAAAATCCAAATAAACCTTATTCTGAATATCCCAAAGCCGGCTACCTTTACCTTTAACAAACACTAAAGGCACCTTGGTATAAGTCGGCATTATGTAGTCTTTATAATTGTTAAATATGTCTTCGATTTTCATTATGATAAATTCGTTTGCGCGTTAGCGTGTTGTCGCGTTAAAGAATCAACTCGCTAACGCGAAAACGCGCCAACTCTTTATTTTACAATCTCCGTACCGATACCTTGATCCGTAAATATTTCTAAAAGTAATGCGTGCGGAATACGCGCATCAATAATATGTGTTTTTTTAACACCTTTTAAAAGGGCGTCAATACAAGCCTTGACCTTGGGAATCATACCCTGCTGGATTATGCTATTCCCAATTAAATCATTTGCTTCCCCCATAGTCAAGGTAGACAAGAAGGAATTGGAGTCATCGGGATTGCGCAGGATACCCTTTACATTAGTAAGCAAGACTAATTTTTCTGCCATCAGGCTGGCGGCGATTTGCGAGGCTGCTTCATCCGCATTCACATTGTACGCCTTCTTATCCTTGCCTCTGCCCATAGGCAAAACTACCACTAATTTATCCTTCTTCAATTCATCTAATATAGGTTGGTTATCTATAGCCGCAATATGACCGACTAGGCCCAAATCTACTTTTGCCTTTTTCTTTTCCGCTTGAATTATATCACTATCCTTACCATTTAAGCCTACGGCTTTTACGCCAAGTTCAGATATCTCCTGGATAATAATATCATTTAACCTCTTTAATTCCTCTTCCACTACCACCAGGGTCTCTTCATCAGTTACCCGCATGCCATCCACAAACTCCGTCTTCTTTCCCATTGCTCGCATGCGCTCACTAATATTCGGCCCTCCACCGTGGACTAACACTGGCCTTAAACCCATAAAACTCAAGAAAACAATATCTCCTAAAACACTTTTCCTAATCTTTTCTTCGCCCAAAATACTGCCGCCATATTTTATGACAATTGTCTTCTTGTGAAACTTCTTAATATAGGGTAACGCCTCAATCAAAACCTCTGCTTTTTTAATTGCCTCTTCCATTTCAAATGAGCAGACAATTTACGGAGTGCAACGACGTAAATTGTAGCTGCCTCGTTAACTTGTCTCCGGCGTCTGCGAATTTAACCCCACACCCAGATACAAAGTAGCGTCTCTGCGTGGTAACTGGGTGTGGGGTAAGTTCGGCCAAACAACTTACGTTCACTGGCGTTCCGTAAGTTGTGGCCTCAGTTATATCCTGCATTTATCCTAATATACTCCGGAGTCAAATCCGATGTGTAAACTACAGCACTGGCATGGCCACGTCCAATAGATACATTTACCTTAATTTCTTTCTTATTTAGGGGGCTTGCCTTTATTTTTAGGTCTTTCTCTTTTATATCTATACCGCTTGCTCCCGCTGCAGCCATAATTCTTCCAAAATTAGGGTTTTCTCCATACATCGCGGTCTTAAACAGGTTAGAATTAGCAATGCTTAAAGCAATCTTTTTTGCTTCGGCAAAATTTATTGCTCCCGCGGCCTTAATCTGAATAAATTTGGTCGCTCCCTCAGCATCCCGAATAATCATCTTTGCTAACTCCAGACAAACTAAATTTAGGGCCTTCACAAACGGTTTAAAATTTTTATTTAAGTCGATTGAGTTATTTCCGGAGGCGCCGTTTGCTAAAAGCATTACACTATCATTTGTACTCATGCAGCCATCAACAGTTATACAGCCAAAAGAATTATCTATAACAATATCTAAGGCTTTATCGAGCGCTCTTTGTGTAATATTAGCATCGGTTAAAATAAACACTAACATTGTGGCCCCTCGACTGCGTCCTTCGACAAGCTCAGGACGAACCCTGAGCGGAGTCGAATGGGTTCGCTCGGGGCAGGCCATATTCGGAGCAATCATACCCGCACCCTTGGCAACACCACAAATACTAATGATGCGCTCACCCAGATTAAATTTTACAGTCATCTCTTTAGTAAATGTATCCGTGGTCATGACAGCCCTTTTTGCCTTACCTATACCCTGCCAAGATAACCCTTCCACCAATTCGGGTATTGCTTTCTTAATCTTAAACAAAGGCAGCCTTTTGCCAATAATACCCGTAGAAGAGACTAAAATACTTTCTTTTTTTATTCCTAAATTATCCGCTAACACCTTAGTAGTTTCTTCGGCATCTTTTATACCGAGATTACCGGTAAAACAATTGGCATTACCACTATTTACAATTATCGCCTGAAAATACCTATTACCTTTAAGATGCCTTTTATTTATTTTAATCGGTGCCGCCTGAATTTTATTCGTGGTAAATTGACAGGAAGCCTTTGCAGGTAGAACAGAATAAAACAAGGCTAAATCTAATTTACCAGATTTTTTAATACCGCAGGCTAATCCGTTTGCCTTAAAACCTGTAGGTAGAATTGCCTTTTTATACATTTTCATTGAATCTAAAAATATCCTAAACGCAGATTTTCGCAAATCAATGGTTCGACTACGCTCACCATTGACCCTCAAGTGAAATCGAAGGGTCAAACGCAGATTATCGCAGATAAAATATTTAATCTGCGTGTATCTGCGTGTCCCGCACAATAGTTTTTGTCATAGGTGCGGGATCCCGCCTCCAATTTTTTGCTTGGCGGGACAATCTGCGTGTATCTGCGTTAAAACTGTATTTTAAGTTAATCATAATAAGGCTGTATATTCGGGAAAATTATACATAATATTCATATTCTGCACCGCTTGACCCGAGGCTCCTTTTAACAGGTTATCTATGGCAGCAATAATAATTACGATATTACCGCTATCTTTAATGCCGATATCGCAATAATTTGTTCCCACCACATCTTTGAGTTTAGGAAAATCTCCTTCTTTCTTAATTCTTATAAACGGCTCTTTTTTATAGAATTTCTTATACAACCCAATCAGACTTTGTGACTTTGTGACTTTGCCTGTCCTGAGCGAAGTCGAAGGATGACTTTGTGACTTTTTCACATATATCGTCGCCAAAATCCCCCTATTCAAAGGTAATAGATGCGGGACAAAGGTCACATTTATTTTTTTACCCGCTAACTTTGACAATTCCTGATTAATCTCTAGAGCATGCTGATGGGTATTTACTTTGTAAGCCTTAAAATCCTCGTCAATCTCCGAGAAGAAAAAGTCCTGCGTAGCTTTTCTTCCCGCACCAGTTACTCCAGATTTTGCGTCAATAATGATTGAATCTAAATCAACTAAATTAAAGGCTACAACTGGTGCTAATGCCAATATAGCTGCCGTAGGATAACAACCGGGGTTTGCAATTAATCTTGCATTCTTAATCTTAGTCCGATATATTTCAGGCAAACCATATATGCCTTCAGGTAAATGCATCTTATCTTTATGTTTAGTCTTATAAAACTGTTCGTAGATTTTAGTATCTCTTAACCGATAATCAGCGCTCAGATCAATAACTTTTCTCCCAGCACTTAATAACTTGGGCGCAATCTCCATGGAAACAGTATGTGGCAATGCCAAAAATACCAAATCGCACTTGGCGATAATCTCTTTTATATTCGGTTCTTTACAGATAAGCTTTATCCTTCCTTTAAACTTAGGAAATATCTCTGATATTTCTTCAGGCTTATCTATCTTGGCTGAAAGATGAATTATTCTTACATTAGGATGCCGTAAACAAATATCGATTAGCTCCTCTCCAGCATAACCGGTTGCACCTACAATACCTACATTTATCATTTTTTCTCCTTCAATGAGCCCCCCTTCTTGCTTTCGTCCCGTGAAATACAAAGCATTTCCGGGATTAAATCCCCGAAATCGCTTCGCGATTTCAGGGGACAAGAAAGCAGGGGGGCGAATTGAACCCCCCACCACTTTTTGAAAATGCACTTGAGATTAAGTCAAAAAACAAATTTTGCTATCAAGCCTAAACTTTAAAATCCACGCCATCTACAAAAAGTGGTGGGGGGTGAATTCGGACAATAACTTACGTCGGTAGCTGCCTAATACCATACTCCGTAAGTTATATCCTCATTCATATTAAGGCAAAAAACCTATATAGTCAAGCCCCGTTACAAATATCCTATAGATATTAATATGTTAACACAAAATTTGTAACGGGGCAAGTATTTTTCTCGTCGGATTCCCCACCACTTTTTGAAAATGCACTTGAGATTAAGTCAAAAAACAAATTTTGCTATCAAGCCTAAACTTTAAAATCCACGCCATCTACAAAAAGTGGTGGGGGGTCAAATTCAGACAGAGACTTACGTTCGCTAACGCTGCCGTAAGTCTCGTCTTCATTTGAAAAAAAATCCCGCTCTTCCAGCGGGATCTCTGCTTTTAACTATGAACTATGAACTATGAACTATGAACTCTCCTTACCTCTTTGTCCACTGGAAGCGTTTACGCGCACCCTTCTGTCCGTATTTTTTGCGTTCCTTTGCACGGGGGTCACGGGTCAGGAATCCCTGCTTGCGTAAAGGGTCCCTCAGTTCAGGCTGCGCTAATATTAGGGCACGCGAGATACCGTGCCTTAGAGCGCCTGCCTGTCCAGTCAAACCGCCTCCTCTGATATTGGCCATAATATCATATTTATTAACATTATTGGTTACTACCAGGGGCTGCTTAATAATAATTCTATCTGTCTCTCGGATAAAATATTTATCATAAGGTCGTTCATTGACCATAATATTTCCTTTGCCCGGTAAAAGCTGTACTCTGGCTACTGCCTCTTTGCGCCTACCTACTGTCGTAAATTTTACTAACTGATCCATCTTAAATTATACCTCCAAAACTACAGGATTCTGTGCCTTATGGAGATGTTTATCATCGGCATAAACCTTGAGTTTTTTCAAAATCTTTCTTCCTAAAGGGCCGCTTGGCAACATCCTCTGCACGGCTAGCTTGAATACGGTGGTGGGATTTTTAGCAAGCAATGTCTCCAAATATACCTCTCTTAATCCACCCGGATAACCAGAATGACGGCGATAAACTTTCTGTTGAAGCTTTCTTCCTGTAACCTTTATCTTTGAGGCATTAATCACAATCACGCCATCTCCAGTATCTAAGTGTGGCGTGAACATAGCCTTGTGTTTGCCTCTTAAAATCACTGCTACCTTACTGGCAAGCCTTCCCAGTATCTTGCCCTTGGCATCCACCAGATACCACTGTCTTTTTATATCTTCTTTTTTAGCTACGTATGTTTTATTCATTAGACTACAAAGTATAACATATTTTTTGCTTAAATCAAATATTTTTAATACATACCTTTAAGCAAACAAAGCCCACAAGCCGGGACAGTTGGACCAGCAAATTTTCTATTCTTGGATAGTAATATTTTTTTTAAGCTACCCCTAGGAAATCTACCTCTACCTACCTCAATAAGTGTACCTACAATATTCCTTACCATATTATATAAAAATCCATCAGCCTCTATATCGATTGCGATAACCGTACGGCATACGGCGTACGGCGCGCAACCTATGTTTCTTATAGCTATTTTACTAATAGTTCTCACGGTGGTTTTGGTATCCGATCCACTAGCACAGAAGGATTTAAAATCATGCCTCCCTAACAAGCAACGTGCTTCCTGGCGCATCAGCTTGACATCTAAAGGATAAGAATAAAAGTAAACTGCGTTTCTTAATAGTGGTGACGACCAACCGCGGTTTAATATGGTATAGCGATATATTTTAGATTTGGCATGAAAACGGCTATGAAAATCTAAATTCACCTCTTCTATCTTGTTAATCGCAATATCATCCGGCAAGTTACCATTAAGCGCTCTCTTTAGTTTATCTAAGGCTATATTTGAATTGGTCTTAAAATTTGCCACCTGCGCAAGCGCATGAACTCCCGCATCCGTCCTCCCCGAAGCAATCAGCTGTATTCTTTCCTGAAGAATCTTTGAAAGAGTATTTTCTATTATTTCCTGAATTGACTTTTTCTGGTGACGTGGTGACTTGGTGACTTGGTGACTTTTTTGAACCTGCCACCCACAATAGTTTGTCCCTTCGTATTCTATAGTTAATTTTATATTACGTCCCGACGCCCTCACTTCGTTTCGGGGTCGGGATTCCGACTTCCGACGATTCTGTCGGAACGTCGGAACATTTACGAAATTCATTTGATTAACTCTTCGGCGATTTGAACGGCATTGGTCGCTGCACCTTTACGCAGATTATCAGCCACCACCCAAAGCCACAGACCATTTTTTATGAAGGGGTCTTTGCGGATACGGCCAATAAATACCTCATCTTTACCCTCAACGTCTTTTGGCATGGGATAGAGGTTATTCTTAGGATCATCTATTACGATTATGCCCGCAGCTTTTGAAAGGGTATTCCTTACTTTCTCCGGTTCTATCTGTCTCTTGGTCTCAATATATATTACCTCGGAATGACCGGTCCTTACTGGCACCCTGACAGTAGTAGCAGAAACCTTAATTTTATCGTCATGCATAATCTTATGGGTTTCCCGCACCAGTTTCCACTCTTCGGTAGTATATTCGCACTCACCAAAGCTACCAATATGTGGAAAGACATTAAAGGCAATCTGTTGAGGCAAGGATGTTTGCCCGTTTGCCGGTCCCTCGACTTCGCTCGGGATGGTTCGAGGGATGGTGAGCTTGCCGAACCATTTGCCCGTTTGCCCGTTCAACTGGATAACTGGCCAACTGGCTAACAGGCTGACAGTCTCGTCTTTTAACTGTTCCACCGCACCTCTTCCTGCTCCAGAGGCTGCCTGAAGGGTAGTGACCACTACGCGTTTAATGCCCGCTTTTTTATAAATTGGCCATAGGGCTACCACCATCTGTATGGTCGAACAATTGGGATTAGCAATTATTCCTTTTTGTTTCCTCACATCTTTGGCATTTACCTCTGGAACAACTAAAGGGACTTTTGGATCCATTCTAAAATCTGCGCCGTTATCAATTACTACCGCTCCTCTTTTTACTGCTTCAGAGGCATAAGTTACCGCTGCCCCTTTTTCGCCTTCGGTTCCGGCAAATAAAGCAATATCTATACCCGCAAAACCTTCGGGGGTAATTGCTTGTACTGAATATTTTTGCCCATCTACCTCTATATCTCTTGCTGAACGCGCAAAAACACGCAATTCTCCCACCGGAAAATTCCGCTGCCTTAGAACCCGCAGCATCTCTAATCCCACTGCACCGACGCCGATGACTGCCACATTATATTTTTTCATCTTAACCTTAACCTCAACCTTAACCTTATTTTCACAGATATGCTACTACCAGATCCCCCACTTCTTGCGTAGAATACTCCATCTTAAATGAGCAGACAACTTACGGAGTGCCGAAACTTCGGCACGACGTAAGTTGTAGTCCCGAAACTTCGGGACGTCTGCGAATTTATCCCTGCAGCTGCAAGAAAATTTGGAACAAATTTTCGCAGCGCCTAGCTGCAGGGATCCTATTACAGCGCCTTTACCACTAAATCCCCCACTTCAGTTGTTGAATAGCCCATTCTTCCCGCTGCCAGGGATTTTAACTTTGTCTGAACTACTTTTATAACTGCATCCTCAACTGCTTTGCCAGCCTTAACTTCCCCTAAATTCTCCAGCATCATCCCCAATGCGCAAATAGCAGCCAGAGGGTTAATCACATTCTTACCGGTATATTTAGGTGCGCTTCCGCCAATGGGCTCAAACATAGAAACGCCTTCGGGATTAATATTTCCACCCGCAGCAATCCCCATACCACCCTGAATCATTGCCCCTAAATCCGTAATAATATCACCGAACATATTATCCGTGACAATCACATCAAACCACTCGGGGTTTTTCAAAAACCACATCGTGGTAGCATCCACGTGAGCATAATCAGTAGCGATGTCCGGATATTCCTTGGCTACTTCATCAAATGTCCGCTGCCAGAGGTCCCAGGCATAGGTCAGGACATTGGTTTTACCGCAAAGGGTAAGTTTTTTCTTTTGGTTACGTTTTCGGCAATATTCAAAGGCATAGCGAATACAGCGCTCAACACCTTTGCGTGTATTATAAGAAAGCTGAATGGCCACTTCGTCTTTAGTGCCTTTATCTTTAAACTCACCCATCCCTTTATAAAGGCCTTCGGAATTCTCGCGGACAACCACAAAGTCAATATCTTCCGGTTTCTTATCCTTTAAAGGGCAGAAATCAGGATTATAAAGTTTTACCGGCCGCAGATTTATATACTGATCCAAGGAGAATCTTAATTTTAGAAGAATTCCTGTCTCCAAAATACCGGGCTTAATCTCAGGATGGCCAATTGCGCCCAAATAAATAGCGCAATATTTCTTTACTTCTTCAATATCCTGTTCTTCTAATGTCTTGCCGGTTTTTAGATAGCGCTCGCCGCCAAAGTCAAATATTTTAGTTTCGTATTTAAACTTACACTTTTGACTTACTGCCCCTAAGACCTTCAGGCCTTCACGGATTACCTCAGGACCTGTCCCGTCACCGGGAATAACCGCTATTTTGTACATATCGAATTATTGCACCTCTTCAATCCAAAGTATGGCAGATTTAATCACAATTAAGCAATCTTTCTTTTTATCCCAGCCGTACTTTACAATAAATAAATCCTTATCTTTTGCGTTCAACAATTCTACATCGGTTACAGCAATAAAGCTCTCCCGCGCATCATTAATAAAATCGAATATTCTCTCGCCTGGATTAATATAAACATACCCCTTTAATAAAATGTTATCACGCAAGGCAATAATAACCTTATGTTTTTCTTTTTCTAATCTCATTGTACCCCCCTTTTAACCCTAATCCAATACATTAACCCACCCTTTTCTACAATTTCCTGCAAAAACTCCGGAAAGGGTTGTGTTTTATAAGTTTGATTCTGACTTAGATTTTTTATTATACCACTGGATAAATCTATTTCAAGTAAATCACCGTCTTTTATTTTATCTATCTCTTTTAATTCTAAAAATGGTAAACCGATATTGATGGCGTTTCTGAAAAATATTGCGGCAAAGCTTTTGGCAATCACTGCCGAAATACCACAACCCTTAATTGCTAAAGGTGCATGCTCACGCGATGAACCACAACCAAAGTTTTTACCAGCCACAATTATATCGCCTGACGAAACCCTACTGGCAAAATCAGGTTTTATACTCTCTAAACAGTGCTTGCCTAATTCTCCGGCATCAGTAGAAACCAGGTATTTAGCGGCAATAATGTTGTCAGTGTTTATATCGTCATCTAATTTATGGACTTTACCTTTGATAATCATGCGTGAATTCTTAGTTCATGGTTCATAGTTCATGGTTAGGTTCAGGGTTTTTCGTTTAAAAGATTTGTTCTTTTTACTACTTTAACTATGAACTATCAACTTTGAACTATGAACTCTTCAATTACGTTGTTATTTCTCCCGGATGCGTTATCCTTCCTATAATTGCCGATGCTGCGGCTACTGCCGGATTCGATAAATAAACAAAAGATTTAGGGCTGCCCATCCGGCCAATAAAATTTCTATTTGTGGTAGCCAGACAAGTCTCTCCTTCAGTTAAAATCCCCATATGCCCGCCTAAACATGGCCCGCAAGTTGGCGTAGAAAATACACCGCCTGCTTTCACAAATATTTCTACTAAACCTTCCTTTACTGCTTGAAGGTAAATTTTTTGCGTTGCCGGGATAATAATCAAGCGCAAACCCGACTTAACTTTCTTGCCTTTTAAAATCTTAGCTGCAATTCTTAAATCCGAAATCCTGCCATTGGTGCAAGAACCAATCACTACCTGATCAATTTTGATATCTTTTAATTTACTTACCGGTTTTACATTGCTGGGTAGATGAGGACTTGCTACCTGTGGCTCTAGTTTTGAGATATCCCATTCGTATGTCTTTTCGTAATGGGCATCAGAGTCAGATTTTTCCCGCCATATAATCTCTTTAATAGGGCGGGATCCCGCCTTTATCTTTAATTGCCCGGCGGGAAAATTTTTCGCTTTCCTGATGTATTCCCAAGTAACATTATCTGGCTCAATAATGCCCGCCCGCGCCCCTGCCTCAATAGCCATATTACACATGGCAAAGCGGTCATCCATACCTAAGCTTCGAATAACTGGCCCAGCAAATTCCATTACCTTATATAATGCGCCATCTACGCCGATATTACCTATGGTATATAAAATAAGGTCTTTGCCGCCTACCCATTGATTGAGTTTTCCTTTATATATAAATTTAATGGTACCGGGAACCTTAAGCCAACATCTGCCATCGATAAAAGCCCGTCCTAAATCCGTTGAACCCACCCCCATAGAATAACACCCCAATGCTCCATAAGTACAGGTATGGGAATCTGCACCAATCACTAAATCGCCGGGTGAAACTAAACCCATTTCAGGCAACAAGGCGTGCTCTATGCCCATGCAACCTACTTCAAAATAATTTTTAATCTTTTGCTCTTTGGCAAAATCCGCCAGAATTTTACACTGATTGGCACTTCTTAAATCCTTTGCCGGTGCGAAATGGTCAGGGACAAGCACAATTTTATCTTTATCAAATACCTCTTTAAATCCTGCTTTCTTAAATTCTTCAATAGCTAACGGCGCAGTAATATCATTGCCCAGGGCAAGATCTACTTTTGCCTCGATAAACTCCCCTGGCTTTATCTCTTTTTTATCCGTATGCGCCAGTAATATTTTTTCAGCGATGGTATAAGCCATATCTATAAAATCCCAATTTCCAATAAATACCAATAACTACCAATTAATTTCCAATCTCCAATGTCCAATTGGGATTTGGTCATTGGGATTTAATTGGGATTTGGTAGTTATTGGGATTTGGGATTTATCCTTTTCATTATCCTTTAAATTTTCTCACGATGAGGGTGGCATTATGTCCGCCAAAACCTAAAGAATTGGACATGCAGACATCGACTTTTATCTTGCGGGCTGTATTAGGCACATAGTCTAAGTCACAGTCAGGGTCAGGATATTCATAATTTGTGGTGGGCGGAACAACACCGTCTTTTATGGCCAAACAACAAGCTACAAATTCTACTCCCCCAGCAGCTCCCAAAAGATGGCCGGTCATTGACTTGGTGGACGAAACCATTACCTTTTGGGCATGATTACCTAACGCTCTTTTTATGGCTACGGTCTCTAGTTTATCATTGAGCTTCGTAGAAGTGCCATGCGCATTTATATAGTCTATATCTTCTGGATTTAACTGCGCATCTTTTAATGCTTCCTGCATTGCCCTGGCAGCACCATCGCCATCCGGGTCAGGCGCAGTAATGTGGTAGGCATCACAAGACATGCCATAACCTACCATTTCCGCCAAGATATGCGCCTTTCTCTTCTTGGCATGTTCTAAAGTTTCCAGAACCACTAAACCACAACCTTCAGCCATCACAAAGCCATCGCGCTCTAGATCAAATGGCCGACTGGCCTTCTCTGGTTCATTATTTCTTGTAGAAAGCGCCCTTAAAGCGCAAAATCCGCCCACGCCTGTAGGCACAATACAACTTTCTGTCCCACCACAAATCATTACCTCTGCATCGCCACGCTCTAAAATCTTAAAGGCATCGCCAATGGCATGCGAACCAGAAGCACAAGCGGTCGCGACACAGGAATTAGGTCCTTTTAGGCCAAAGGTAATCCCCACTTGGCCTGCTGCTTCATTCACAATTAACATCGGAATAAGAAAGGGTGACAATCGGGATGGTCCTTTCTCCAGATAAATTTTATGCTGTTCTTCTATGGTATACAAACAACCTATCCCTGAGCCAATTAAAACACCTACTCTATTTCTATCCTCTTTATCTAAATCTAATCCGGCAGCGGTGATTGCCTGTTTACTGGCAGCGACCGCATATTGCACAAATTTAGCCATATGTCTGGCATCTTTATTTGATATCCCATACAGATTAGAATCAAACGCCTTTACTTCTCCGGCAATACGCGAATCAAAAGCCGTAGCATCAAAAGAGGTAATCATACCTACGCCGCTTTTACCTTCTTTTAGGGCTTGCCAGAAAGTAGGTATATCGTTTCCTACGGGTGTAATTACGCCCCAACCTGTAATTACCACTCTATTCTCTTGCATATTTAATGAGCGCATAACTTACGAGCACTGAAAGTGTGAGTAAGTTATTGTGCGAATTAACCCCACACCCAGTTACTACGACGCTACTATGTCTCTGGGTGTGGGGTAAGTTCGGACAGATAACTTATGTCCTCGCTTAAAATTTACCCCGCCTAAACTTTGCGGCGGGGTATCTATGAAAAATAAATTTATCTTTACCCCACTCTTGCACGCAAGGGCGGGGTTAATGTCTTATTTATTACTGGTTTTTTCTTCAATATATTTAACTGCATCTCCCACGGTAGTAATCTTTTCCGCATCTTCATCAGGTATCTCAATGCCAAACTCTTCTTCTAGAGCCATCACGAGTTCTACCGTATCCAGAGAATCTGCGCCCAAGTCATCGATAAAGGATGCCTCAGGAGTAACCTCTTCTGGTTTTACTCCCAGTTGTTCTGCGATTATAGACTTTACCTTATCTTGCACTGCCATTATCTTTCCTCCTTCAATGAGCA
>Ga0315274_10001645_pt1 | contig 34236 bp, 24 predicted proteins | sample YL17G02_20_MG_FD_203700 | JGI IMG/M metagenome (GOLD analysis project Ga0315274, IMG submission 203700) | Sediment microbial communities from Yellowstone Lake, YNP, Wyoming, USA - YL17G02_20 | ecosystem: Environmental > Aquatic > Freshwater > Lake > Sediment | place: USA: Wyoming | collected...
AAGGCCAACACCTTCGAAAGCTCGTTCCTGGATCGCTACGGCTTCAACGCCCTTTGTCCAATGTTTAGATGATTTCTCTATAAGGTGGTGGAGATGAAAAAGACCGAGACCCGAACAAGCCTGCTGGACGTGCCCGTTCTGAGCACTCTGGAAGGGTGGAGCATCGGTGGGTATACGTTGCGGCTGAATGTGGAAACGGCCCTGTACGTGGCGCTGGCGGTTGTCGCCCTAGTGGCCTGCTTCTACAACCTGGGGGCACGTACACAAAGCCATGACGAGAGCCTGCATTGTCTATACTCGTGGAAGCTGTACGCCGGAGATGGCTACGAGCACAATCCGATGATGCATGGCCCATTCCGCTTTCACATCAATGCGCTGTTCTTTTTCCTGCTTGGCACCAGCGATTCTGCGGCGCGGGTCCCGGCGGCGCTCGCAGGCGTGGTGCTGGTGCTGCTGCCCATCTTTCTGCGCAAGGAGTTGGGGCGAGTTGGGGCGCTGATCGTGTCCGCGCTGACCCTGATCTCGCCTGTTACGCTCTACTATGCCCGGTACATCCGCGACGATGTCTTTATGATGGTCTGGGCCATGCTGATCGCGATTGCTCTGTTCCGCTACCTGGACTCGCGCAAGGCCAAGTGGATCTACCTGGGAGCGATCGCGGTGACGCTGGCCATGTGCACCATGGAGAACGCGTATATCACCGGCTTTATCGGATTCACGTTCTTGGTGCTGCTGTATGCGCAGCAGATGTTGTCTCGGCGAGGCGTTCGTACGACGTACACCGTGGGCATTGTGCTGGTGGTGTTGCTGACCCTGGGGCTCATCGCCCTGAACTCGTACATGGGGACGCTGCCAGACGTGGCAGAGGGCTCTCCTGCGCCGCAGGGGACGATCACCAAGGCACAGGTCAGAAAGGTCATCGAACTCGTCTTTCTGTTGATCGGGCTGCTGGTGGTGATGCTGTTGGGGTCGATCCTGATCAAGCGCGATGAGCGCGTCAAGCCGGGTCTGTCCCTGATCGCAGCCTATGTGGTGGCCATCGGTGTGCTGGTTGTGGTCTGTGCAGGGGCTAGTGGTCTGGCGTGGTTGGCGATCATCCAGTTGCCGGCAGGAGTTCTGGCTCCTGCGTTGTTCACTGTGGCCCAAGTAGTGGGCGTCGCTGTGGCCATAGCGGCCGGCGCATATGGCTGGTGGCGCCTGCTGCAGCACGCGCGCTCCAAGGGTTGGCTGCCTCAGCCCACTGATCAGAGTGCTGGGTTCGAGTTCAGGGCACTCTATATCACTGTGGCGCTGGTGGTGGTGCTTTTCACCCTCTTTTACACCACTTTTTTCACCAATCCCAAGGGCTTGGGGAGCGGCACATTCGGGGGAATCACCTATTGGCTGGCCCAGCAAGAGGTCAAGCGGGCGGGGCAACCCTGGTACTATTACCTGATCCTCACCCCGCTATACGAGTTCCTGCCTATCGGCGTTGGCCTGGCGGCGATGGCGTACTATTTCATCACGGGCAATGTGGACCGGGCAGAAGAGGTCGCCAGTCAGGCGGAGGGAGAATACCGCCCCTCAGCCCCAGTCGTGCCCTATCTCGTGTACTGGACCCTCTCGGCCTGGCTGATCTATAGTTGGGCCGGGGAAAAGATGCCATGGCTGATGGTGCATATGGTGCAACCGATGATCGTCTTGAGCGGACGGTTCCTCGACGATGTGCTATATGGGGTGGACTGGCGGAAAGCATGGCGGGGTGGCGGCGCGCTGTTGATCGTGCTGGTGCCGATCATCCTTCTGGCGCTGGGCATGGTCGTGGGCCTGCCTTTCCTCGGTCGGGCATTCCAGGGCATGTCTCTGCAGGATCTGGGCGACACCTCCAAATGGCTCCTGGCACTGGTCGTCGGCGGCGGGCTGTCCATAGCGGCGATCCAGATCGGACGCAGACTGGGCTGGGCCACAGCCTGGCGGGTCGTTGGGGTCTCCGTGCTCATCCTGGCGGGGATGCTGACGATACGTTTTGCGGTGATGGCCTCTTTCATCAACTATGACACGGCCAAAGAGTTCCTGGTCTATGCCCATTCGACGCCCGATGCCAAGCAGACGGTGCAAGAGATCAAGGAGATCTCACGTCGCTTGTACGGCGATGAAACCTCGATCCGCTTTGCGTACAGCTCTGATGCCACCTGGCCGTTCGAGTGGTATTTCGAGACCGAGTTCCCGAACCGTGTGTTCTTTGGGAAAGAGCCCTCACGCGAGACGACGGACGTTCCCGTGCTGGTTGTGGGTAGCGAAGAGATCGCCAAGGTCGAGCCTTTCCTCGGCAAGCGCTACTATCGCTTCGACCGCAAGCTGATCTGGTGGCCGCACCAGGACTATTACATGGGTCTGTCGTTTGCCATGCCGGCTGAGAAGGATCGGAAGTCAGGTAAGAACTATTTCTTCCTGGATATGCGCGATGCAGAGAAACGACGTGAGTTCTGGGATGTCGTGTTCTACCGCAAGTACAGGCAGTCTCTGGCCGACTGGCAGCCGTCACACTCGTTTGCCTTCTTTGTGCGCAAAGACGTTGCGGCTCAACTCTGGGACTATGGGGTGGCGCCAACGACCACGGACCTGGGTGCGTCGGAGGAGCTGTACACCAAGGGACGGAAGGCAGTCACTGCGGTGCAGGTGTGGGGCAAACAGGGGGACGGCGAGGGATTGTTCAACAGCCCACGGAATGTGGCGATTGGGCCCGATGGATCGGTGTATGTGGCTGACAGTGGCAACCACCGCATCCAGAAGTTCAGTGCAGACGGGACGTTCATCACCGCGTGGGGACACCCGTGCAGGCTGTACGAGGGGCAGGCAGGCTGCCAATCTAGCGATGGGGCGGGAGGCTTTTTCGATCCGTGGGGCATCGCAGTGGACAAAGAAGGCTTTGTCTATGTGGCCGACACATGGAACCATCGCATCCAAAAGTTCACGGCTGAAGGTCAGTTTGTGAGCATGTGGGGTTCGTATGGGGTTGCTGAAGCAGCGACCGGCGGAGAAGGCCTGTTCTGGGGGCCGAGATCCATTGCCATCAGCCCTGAGGGGCAAGTCTATGTCGGCGACACGGGCAACAAGCGCATCCAGGTTTTCACGGCTGACGGCCAGTTTGTCGCCCAGTGGGGAGGCAAGGGCATTCTGGATGGGCAGTTCGACGAGCCGGTAGGCATTGCCATCGGTGCGGATGGGACCAGCTATGTAGCCGACACCTGGAATCAGCGCGTACAGGCTTTCGACGCAGGGCATTTCTTCCGACGCAAATGGGAGATCGACACCTGGTATGGGCAGTCGCTCCAGAACAAGCCATTCCTGGCCTTGGACGCTCGGAATCGTGTCTATGCGACCGACCCAGAGGGGCATCGGATCCTGGTGTTCGACGAACGGGGCCAGTTCCTGGCATCGCTGGGTCAGTATGGGACCGACGACCAGGGATTCCAGCTTCCGACCGGCATCGCCATCGACCCACAGGGCTATATCTATGTAGCTGATACGGGGAACCATCGGGTGATGAAATTCGCTCCGCTGCAATAGGCTCGACGTGTCTCAAAGCAGACGCACGCTGACCCCTCTGCTGCTGGCTATCTGCGCCGTGGCCCTGGGCTTGATCGCCCAGGGCTACCTGGCGCGTTCTTCGACGCCTGTCGATGGGCTCCTGGTCTACGGAGTCGTCGTGGTGCTGTTCGGGGCGGCCGTGTTGCGCGCTGCGCGAGTGCCAGATCTGCCTGTGTTCGACCCCGGGACGCTGGCGCTACGGAGGGCCTGGCTGGGAGTCGGGATCGGACGTTTTGCGCTCTCGATGGTGCTTCTGCTCCTGGCCGGGATCAGCACTGTCATCTCTCTGGCTTTCTTCAGGAGCGACGTGCAGCCAGGCTTGAGGTGGGTGCTGCATCTGTGGGCCGTGGCGGCATTCATCCTGGCCGTTTATGGTGTTTCTGTGGGGGCTGGCGCGCGGGCTGTGGCCAGGCCAATTGGGGTTCGAAACAGCGCCAGGCAGCGAACGACTTGGGCGCATGTGGGCGCGCTGCTGGCGATCCTGGCCATCGGCGCGTTTCTGCGCCTGTACCGCTTCCGAGAGCTGCCCTATGGTGTGTGGTACGATGAGGCCGAAAATGGCCTGTCGGTAAGGCAGATCCTGGCCAATCCAAGCTACCGACCGGTCTTCGTCTCCACCCTTCCGGCGCACTTTCTATACCTGGTTGCCGTGTCGTTTCGGCTACTGGGCGATTCGGTGCATGCCATCCGGGCGGTGGCGGTCGCCTTTGGCATGGCGACCATCCTCGCCGCCTATTTCTGCGGACGTGAGTTGAGGGGGCCTTGTACTGGTCTGGCCCTGGCCTTCTTGTTGGCCGTCTCGCGATGGGATGTGAACTGGAGCCGGATCGGCATGCATGGGGTCACAGTCCCGTTCTTTGAGCTATGGGTCGTGGCCGCCCTGCTGCGCGGGCTGCGAACCGGCCGCTTGACACCATTTGCCTGGGCAGGATTGGCTCTGGGACTGGGGTTCTGCTTCTACAGCCCGATCCGCGTCTTCCCGGCAGTGCTGGTTGGATTCGTGCTGGCCTGGGGGCTATGGTGGTTGTCTCGTATTCGTGTGCAGCATACGGATTGGTCGTTGGCCCAACAACTGCGCCAGACGCTGTCGGCATGGGGCGTGCCCGCGCTCTGTTTTGTTCTGAGTGTCGTGGTCGTCACTGCCCCAGTAGCACAGTTTGCCCTGTATCACCCGGATGAGTTCTGGGATCGGGCGAGGAGCATATCGCTGTTCAGTGCACCGGAGGTGAAGGAGCATCCGGTGCGCATGGTGCTCGACAGTACACTGAAGCACCTGCTCATGTTCAACTATCGCGGCGATCCGAACGGACGTCACAACCTGCCAGGCAAGCCCATGCTGGATTGGCTGGGCGGGGTGCTGTTTGTGTTGGGGGGCGTGGTCTGCGCCTTGCGACTCCGGGATCCGCGATCGATCCTAGTGGGTCTATGGGTGCTGGTTCCCCTCGGCGGGGGCATCTTTTCGACCTGGTTTGAGGCGCCTCAGTCGCTGCGCTCGATCGGTTGTCTGCCGGCGGTTTGTGCACTGATCTGCCTTGCTATGGACTGGTTTGCCTGCGAGTGGGGCAGAGTCTTTCCCGTTCCGGGGACGAACGTGCGTCTGATGGTACTGGGAACCGTGGTCCTGTTGGCAATGGGCGTAGACAATGGGTTGACGTACCTGTACCTCTGGGCGCACGACTTTAGCTCCTGGGCTGCCTTCAACCCGGCCGAGACACATATGGCTCAGGACATCAACCTCTACCGTTACCGGTACGACCTGCGCTTCGACCCTTTGCTCACCGCACACCTGGCGACGCGCTACCTGGCGCCAGACTATGAGACCTACCAGCACTTTGACCCGGCAACCGTGTTTCCAATCCAGGGGACAGACAAGGAGGGAGTGCTGCTTTTTGTCGCACCAGACACCTATGTCGTCCGCGCGCAGGCACAAGCTCTGTATCCCTCGGTGCGGGTCGAGACCTTCAAGCACCTGGAGAGCGGGAATGTCGTGTTGTACAAGCTCTTCTGGCAGCGAGAGGAGATCGCTGCGATGCAAGGACTGGATGCCCGGTATGTCTTGCTGCAGACAGAGCAGGGCACTGGACAGAATGCGGGGGAGATCGCGCGCGTGGACGATCAGATCGACCTGGCCTGGGGAAATGATGCGCCGGTGGGATATCCTTTCGAGGTGACATGGACAGGCGCACTGCTGATTCCGCAGTATGGTGCCTACACGTTCCAGATCGAGACGACGGGCCAGTGCCGGCTGGAGTTGGATCAGCAGGCGGTGTTGAGCGGTGCCGGGAGCTTCGGGCGGCAGATTGCCATAGCCCAGGGGACACACGCACTCTATATGGACTGTCGGATCGAGGGTCCGGGTGCCGTGCGCCTGTTGTGGGCGACCCCGGATGACGTCGCGCTGCGGACTGTGCCGCAGCAAATGCTGTACCGGGCGTTCTGGCCAGTGAGGGGCCTGGTGGGCCGGTTCTATCCCAATGCCGAGTGGGGAGGCGAACCTGCGTTTGTGCGCATCGACCGCCAGATAGGGTACTATTTCCACTTTATCCCCCTGGCCCGGCCCTATACCGTCGAGTGGAGCGGCGGGATCGTGGTGCCGAGTCCAGGTGTGTACCGGTTTGGGGCTCAGGCCATCAGTTGGGCTGCGGTGTACGTGGATGGGCAACTGGTGGCTGAGGGTGCGGCACCTGGACAATACCGAGAGGGAGAGATTACGCTCGCTGCTGGCGCGCATGAGATCACAGTGCGCTATCTGGACAACCAATCGCACTCTCAGGTATACCTGTACTGGCAGACGCCCCAGGGAGGGCGCGAGCTGATCCCGTTTGATGTGCTGCTCCTGCCCCAGCAGGGAGCCTGGTGGCCGGTGCCGTAGGCTGCAAGATGCGATAGGGGGGTAGCGGCGAAGGGAGTTGGCACTATCAGCGGCGTGAGCAGTGGCGCAAGCCGTTCGTCCCTGGCACTGAGTCGATTGCGGTGCGAGTACGAGCTGGACTCCACTAACGTGGCTGTACGAGGTGAAACTGGGGGCGACGACAATCTGAGAGCGTTGATCCGGGATCAAGCCCAGCGAATTGGGGCTGGAAAGCGACATGCGAGATGAGACTCCATGAGTACCAGGCCAAGCGCATCCTAAGCCAGTTTGGTGTGCCTGTCCCTCGAGGACAGGTGGCGACCTCGGTCAGCGAGGTGCGCCAGATCGCTGAGCGGTTGGGGACCCGGGTGGTGCTCAAGGCCCAGGTGCTGACTGGTGGACGGGGCCGTGGCGGCGGGATCCGGCTGGCCAACGATGTGTCCGAAGCGGAGCGGATCGCCAGCCAAATGTTCGGTATGGAGGTGAATGGGTACATTGCGTCCAAGCTGCTGGTGGACGAGGCTGTCGAGATCGAGCAGGAGGTCTACCTGGCGATCACGGTGAACGGCCTGGGATACGGCTATCACAGCCCAGGGCAGCCAGCAATCGTGGCCTCTGCCAGGGGCGGCTTTGAGATCTCGGACCTGGCTCAGGGTGCGCCGGAGGAAGCCTATGTCAGGGAGATCGACCCTCTGCTCGGGCTGCGGGAGTATCAGGCGCGCGAACTGGCGTATAATGTTGGCCTGGGCCGCGAACAGTCACAGCAGTTTGCGTCCGCCGCTATGGGGCTGTGGAATGCGTTCTGGGCGGAAGACGCCACGCTGGTGGAGGCCAACCCACTGGTCGTCTGTCCCAACGGGGAACTGGTAAGCCTGAACGCGCGGATGACGATCGATGATGATGCTCTGTTTCGCCATCCCGAGCTGAGCGATCTGCGCGACGAGAGCCAGGAAGCGGCAACCGAGCGGTTGGCGCGCCGCCATGGCATCCACTATGTGCGCCTGGGGGGAAAGGTGGGCTGCCTGTCCAACGGTGCTGGCCTGGCCATGGCGACGATGGATCTGCTGCGGCTGCACGGGGTCAGGGCCGGGAGCTTTATCGACATCGGCATCGGAGCACAGACTGCCAAGGTGATCGTCGGGCTTCGGCTGGCGCGCAACGGCTCGGCCAGCGCAGTACTGGTCAACATTTTCGGCGGCCTGACACGCTGTGACGAGGTGGCGCGCGGCATTCTGGCAGCCTACGAGGAACTGGATCTGAGCATACCCTTGGTCGTGCGACTCGAAGGAACGAACAAGGAGGCTGGGATGGCGCTGCTGGCGCAGAATCCTGGCAGGCATGGTCAAGCTCGGCTGTACACGGCCGAACCACTGGCGGACGCAGTCCAGCAGGTGGCGGCTGTGATGCAGGCCAACGGAGGACAATGAGCATCCTGGTTGATCAACAGACACGGCTGCTGGTGCAGGGGATCGCAGCGCCTGAAGGCCTGACCTATGTCGAACACATGATCGCTGCCGGGTCTCCAATCGTGGCCGGCGTCACTTTTGGTCAGGGAGGAACCTGGTGTGGGAGCATGCCGGTGTTCGACACGGTCAGGGAGGCGGTCCAGGCCACAGATGCCAACGCCGCGGTGATCTGTGTCCGGGGCAGCGAGGCCGCTGAGGCGATCTTTGAAGCAGCCGACGCTAGATTGACGCTGATCGTCTGCGTGCCAGCGGAGGTGCCGGTCCGTGACATGGTGCTGGTGAAGGCTCACCTCAAAGGGACGCCCGTGCGGCTGATTGGCCCTGGCAGTTCTGGAGTGTGCAGCCCGGGCAAGTGCAATGTGGGCATTATCCCGGGGTACATTGTCCGATCTGGATCGGTGGGCATCGTCTCACGAAGTGGTTCCCTGGCCTACGAGGTCACCTGGCTACTCACCCAGGCCGGGCTGGGTCAGTCTACGGTCCTGAGCATTGGAGGCGGCATGATCGTCGGCAGCGGTTTTGCAGAGATCCTGGCGATGTTTGAGGATGACCCGGCGACCGAAGAGGTGGTGCTGATCGGCGAGATCGGTGGGCAGGAGGAAGAAATGGCCGCCCGATTCGTGGCCGATCGGATGACAAAGCCAGTGGTGGCGCTGATCACTGGTCAGACGGCCCCGCCTGGACGCCAGATGGGGCATGCTGCAGCGGTGATCGAGGAGCTCGCCGGCACGGCTCAGCACAAGACTGAGATGCTCCAGAAGGCGGGTGTGCGGGTGGCACGTTATGCTGATGAACTCCCTACCCTTCTAGAAGAAAGGATGTAGAGTGATGCCTGAAAAGAGCCAAGGCAGGCTGTTTGAGCCCGCTGCCATCGGAGCCCTTGAGGTGCCAAACCGGCTTGTTCGCTCGGCCACGGCCGAGTGCCTGAGCGACGATCGGGGAAGCCCACTGCCCGAGCTCACTGCCATGTACTCCGCGTTGGCTCAGGGTGGCGTGGGACTGATCATCACCGGGCACGCGTTCGTTCATCCGGGAGGGCGGTGCCACAAGCATATGTCGGGGATCCATGACGACGGGCTGGTCGCAGCGTGGAGTGCGGTGACTGCTGCAGTACACCAGGCCGGAGGCAAGATCGCACTACAGATGAACCACGGCGGCCGGCAGTGCGACCCAACGGCTGTTGATGGTCCGCTCGTGGCTCCGTCGCCCATTCCGTTATCTGCGGACTCGCCTCGTCCTGTGGAGCTGACCGACCGCGGGATCGAGGACCTGATCCGCGCCTTTGCCGATGCCGCTGGTCGGGCCAAGGCGGCCGGTTTTGACGCGCTGCAGATCCACGGTGCACACGGTTATCTGGTCAACAGCTTTAACTCGCCGGCCAGCAACTGGCGGCGTGATGCCTGGGGAGGCAAGCTGATGCGCCGGGTTCGCTTCCTCGAAGAGGTGGGCGCTGCGGTGCGCGGCGTGGTCGGCGACGACTATCCGGTGTTCATCAAGCTGGGGACAGTGGATTTCGTGCGCGACGGCTTGACCGAGCAGGATGGCCTCGAGATCATCCGCCACCTGGCCGATATGGGCCTGGACGGGGTGGAGATTAGCGGTGGAATCGGAGGGGAAAGCTCGCGCGCTGGCATCCGGCACCGGGATCAGGAGGCCTATTTCCTTCCCATCGCCCACAAAGCCCGCTACGTCACTGATCTGCCGATCATCCTGGTAGGTGGGATGCGCTCGCGCGAGGTGATGGAAGAAGTCCTGGTGGAAGGCAGCGCGGATCTTGTTGCCCTGAGCCGTCCGCTGATCCGCGAACCGGACCTGCCAAACCGCCTGCGGGCGGGACAGCCCAAGGCCACGTGTGTGTCGTGCAACCGGTGTTGGCCTCGCGAAGGGGAGCTGGGTGTCTCGTGTCGCTATGTGGCGGAGGATGAGGCGGCACGCGGCTAAAGCCTTCACTGCAAAGGGACATCCCAACGGGCACAAGGCCCTATGCTACGGCAAACGCTAGTGCGTCATTTTCCCATAGGCCGCGGGCACAGGGCCCGATGCTACGGCGCATGCCCGAAGGGCGCTAGATGTACCCCAGGGCGCGCAACCGCTCTGTGACCTGTTGCTCCTCCTCCTGGGTATAGGCCCCGGCCTGCGGCATCTCGCTGGACAGGTAGCCCAATTCCTCCAGACGACTGAGGATGACCGCGGTGCTCTCCTCAATGGTCTGTGCTCCTGTGTGGACGACGATCTCGGGGTTGGTTGGCGGCTCGTAGGGATCCGAGACACCAGTGAAGTTTGGGATTTCGCCGGCCAGGGCTTTCCGGTAGAGTCCCTTCGCGTCTCGCTCGATGAGCGTCTCCAACGGGCATTCGCAGTAGCACTCCACAAAGTCACCGATCTCCCGGCGGCTCTTGTTACGACGTTCGGCGTAGGGGGAGATAAAGGAGCACAGGGTAGCAACGCCGTTGCGGGTGAGCAGCTTGGCGACAAATGTCACCCGCTCGATGTTCCTGTCCCTGTCTTCCCGGCTGAAGCCGAGGTCGCTGGTCAGGCTCTGGCGCACAGTGTCTCCATCCAGCCGCTCGACCTTGAGGCCGCGCCGGCGCAGTTCCTCTTCGATGGCTTGAGCTAAGGTGGTCTTGCCAGAGCCAGAGAGCCCAGTAAACCATAGGGTGAATCCCCTCTGATCTGCCATGTCACAGTCCTTGGAGGTAGGGCACCAGGTCAACCAAGCGGCCCCGGCAGTCAGGCTGGACACCAGGGTCGTCGTTCACCAACCATTCGTCAGCCAGGAAGGTACGCATGCCCGCCCACTGGGCCGGCGCGATGTCACGGGCCACGTCGTTGCCAACCATCCAGCAGGCAGCGGGCAGCAGGTCCATCAGACTGGCGATCTCGAGATAGTAGTCGGGTGAAGGCTTGCAGGTGTGCATGTTCTCATACGACGTCACGAGATCAAAGGGCATGTCCTCCAGACCTGCCCACGACAGCCGGTGCTGGATCGCCCTGGCTGGGAAGAGCGGGTTGGTGGCAATGGCCACACGATAGCCTGCGTCAAAGCAGGCCACTACGACCTGCCGGGCTTGCGGGTGCGGGCGGGTGTGGACACGCAACTGGGAGAACCGCTCTTCGTAAAAGCCGGTGAAGAGGGCCCTGAGTTCGGGCCAGGGATGTCCAAGCAGGGGAGCAAAGGCGGCCGCAAAGACCTGCTCGTTGGTGAGCGTGGGATCGTGCATGCGCTGCACGGCGTCGGTGCCAGCCAGCAAAGCCGGTATCAGTTTCCCAGATGGAAAGTGTGGAGCGGCATATTCGGTGAGCAGCCCGAAATAGGCGTTGAGGAATGCATTCTCCATGTCGCTGAAGAGCAGAGTGTCGTCCAGGTCGAACAGTATCGCGTTCGATGGGGCGGCTGAGCCTTTGGTCATGTCTATGCTAGCCTTTCTGTGCTCATATCGGGTGAGACGCCCATTCCCAGAATCTCTAACATGGTTGGCGCGACCGCACGCCAGGTGTGGTCAGACTGCCTGCCTGACTTGTCCCCAGGGCGGCGCAGGACATACATGCCGAGCTGTGCGTGGTTGGCATCGTCGGGACCGGTATCGTTTTCAAAGACCTGGATCGAGGGGTTGCCCACCGATCCAACGGAGCGCCAGGCCAGATTACCAAAGTAGATGATCATGTCGGGAGGGATGTTGTTGACCTGGGCATAGACCTCTTCTGGCCGGTAGACGCGGGTACCGATGTCCCTGCCAGCCGGGCCGGCGATCCCCTGCAGCCTGACAGCGATTTCGGCTTTGACGGCCTCGACCTGGTCGGGCGGGACGATTCCGTTGGGCTCGCGTCCGGCAACGTTCAGGGACAGGCGGCCATAGTATCCACCTGCGCCCCATGCCGTGGTCTTGCTCCAGTCGATCTCGCACCGCTCCAGGGGAACCACGCCGGCTGGCTTGTCAATCAGGGTCAGATAGCCTTGCTCGATCAGCCAGTCGTTGATGCAGATCCCGCCTTCCATGGCCTGTGCACCGTGATCGCTCATGATGATCAGTGTTGCATCGGCGGGCAGTAGACCCAGCAACGCCCCGATCTGGCTGTCGATGAACTGGTAGTATCTGCGGATCGCGTTCTCGAATGGGTTGCCAGGAGTGTACTGAGGATGGCGCGGATCCGTGTATTTCCAGAATCCGTGGTGGATGCGGTCAGGCCCTATGCTCACATACATGAACATGTCCCAATCGGCACGAGTTCGCAGCAGGTGCCAAACCAGGTCGAACTGCACGCGCGACGTACGGTAGATGTCGTGGAGCAGCCGCACCTTGTCTTCGGTGCGAAAGTTGGGCACATCGAGCAGGTATTCGCCAACCACCTGTGCGATCTCGTGCTTGAACTCGGGCGGGTAGGTATAGGCGCTGGCAGTGCTAGGCGTGAGAAAGCAGCCCACCATGATCCCGTTCAGGGGCTTGACGGGATAGGTCTGCGGCACGCCGACCACAATCGACGTGCCACCAGCCTCCGAGACGCGGTCCCACACCCGAGGGTATGTGATCTGCTCAGATGTGGCGATGCTCATCTGATCATACGAATAGTCGGCCCGATTGCGAAAGCCATAGACACCCAGCTCACCCGGGTCCTTGCCGGTGAGCATGCAAGTCCATGCTGGCACGGTGATCGGCGGGATCGTGCTTTCCAGTCGGCCGTGCACGCCTTCCTGTGTCAGCCTCATGAGGTTGGGGAGGTCGCCCAGCCAGCGGTCAAAGGCCAGCACAGGGTCAAAACAGTCGAGCCCAAGGACAAACAGTGGCTGTCGCATCTGTCACGGTGCTCTGCCCGGTCAGGGAGGACCTACCGGTCCTCGGCGATTCCGCCTGGATCGGTAGCCCTCGATCAAGACCCGGGCCACCTCGGGGCGAGTGAACTCGGGAGGAGGGGCCTGTCCCTGAGACAGCATGTCGCGGAGCTGCGAACCACTCAAAGAGACCCAGTTCTCCTCTCCATGGGGGCAGGTCTTGGCCGTGACTACCGCCGCACACTTGATACAGTAATAGGCGTGCTCGAAAAAGAGGGGGGTAATGCCGATCTCTTCGGGCCTGAACTGGTCAAAGACATGTTGGGCATCGTAGGTGCCATAGTACCTGCCTACACCGGCATGGTCGCGCCCGACAATGAAATGCGTGCAGCCATAGTTCTTGCGGCACAGGGCGTGGAAAATGGCTTCGCGGGGCCCGGCATAGCGCATCGCCGCGGGAAAGACGCCCAGCAGGACACGATCGGCCGGGTAGTAGTCGCGCAGGATGGCCTGGTAGCTGGCCATGCGCACGTCAGCGGGGATGTCGTCGTCCTTGGTCTCGCCGATCAGCGGATGGAGGAACAGCCCATCCACGATCTCGAGTGCTGCCTTTTGGATATACTCGTGGGCGCGGTGAATAGGATTGCGGGTCTGGAAACCAACGATTTGGCGCCAGCCGCGGGTGGCAAACATGCGTCGGGTCTGCATGGGGTCAAAGCGAAACTCGCCAAAGGGCTGGCCGAGGGGGCGGTCGAGCAGGAAGACTGGCCCGCCCAGCAAGACTTGTCCTTGGGCATACAGCCGCGCCACCCCTGGGTGTTGATTGTCCGCAGTACGGTAGACCTCACGAGCCTCGTGCTCTTTGCTGTAGGCGTATCTCTCCTGCACTTCCATCGTGCCCAGCAAGTGTTCCTGGCTCTCTGCAGATTCGTACAGGGCAATCTCACTGCCGTCGCGGACCGATGCGGCGAACGCAGTGCTGGCCGGCAGAACAATCGGCAGCGACCAGGCCAGGCCGTTGCTCAAGTGCATGGCATCTACTACGGTGTCATAGTCGGCCCTGGCCATGAAGCCGGTCAATGGGCTGAACGCGCCAACGGCGATCAGCTCCAGGTCAGAGACGCTGGTCGAAGAAAGGCAAAGGCGGGGCAGGGACTGTGCTCGCTCAATAGCCTCATCGCGGGCCGCACCGCGCAGGACACGATCCACCAGCACACCGCCGTGGGGTGGGATCCCGGGGATAGATGCCATGGACAGTGCCTTCTTTCCACCAGGTGCTACATATACATCAATGATGGGTCAATGACTGAGGCTGGGCATTATAGCAGAGAACCGAGGTTGGGTCAAGTCGAGGTCGGACTTGACAATAGGCCGAGTTCAGGGACAATAGGTGGGTGGGCCGCGTGCAAAGTGGCTGCCGAGCTCTGGCAAGGGAGGCAGAGGCGCAAGCAAGCTGAACGAGTTTTTTGTGCCTGTGAGCAAGCCAGGTGTCTTGTGAAGGGAGGAGGTCCTGAGCATGTCCAGCTATCGCTATTGGCGAGAGAATGGGCGCATCCTCTTTGGAGATGCTTCCTTGGAACTGGCCTTTGATTCCGGCAATGGACGCTGGTTGACGCTGAGGGATCTGCAGAGCGGCGACGACCTGCTGCAGCATGGATCCCAGCAGGCCCCTGTGACGATCAGCGTGAACGGGGTGAGTACGGCCACGATGGGACGAGAAGAGTGGTGGTCGGTGGTGGACGCCGAAACCGTGGGCATCCAGGCTGTCTGCACAGGGTCCGAATGCACCGATACCCAGAGGGGTCCCATGCTCACCGTGCACACGAGGGAAGGAGATTGGCTGATCGACCAACGGTACACGCTGCCTCCAGGCGAAGGCCGGGTTGAGCGTGGCCTGCGCCTCGAGTATCGGGGGGATGGCGAAGCGCTGCTTCGATCGGCGGAGCTGCGCATTCCGCCTGTTCACCTGGGACCAGTAGGCGAGTGCTTTGTCGAGGCACCGGGCTATCCCACCAAGGCACATCAGGCGCTGGGATCGCTGCCATTGGGCGTACCATGGAAAGACATCATCAGCGGTGGTGATGATGATGGCGACTGGGCTCCCACTTGGTGTCCGGGGCTGGTTGGACTGCACAACCCCGGGCGCAGCCTGGCGGTTGCGGCCTGGGCCTACTCAGAGACCGAGCCCTCTGTTCTGTCTGTGCGGCGATGTGACCAGGGTACGCAGGTGGTGCACAGCGTGATGCTATGCGATCGCTTTCGACGGGGCCACGCCCTCGAGTGGGAGGGACAGTACGTACGTGTAGCCCATAGGCCTTGGATCGAGGCGTTAGAGGATTTCCAACGCTGGTATGATCAAGCGGGACTGCACGCTGTCGCCGATCGCCCTGCCTGGGCGCAAGCTCCGCATATCTATGAGCTGTTCATCGGCGACCAACTGGTGCGCCAGAGCAAGTTCCACGACTTGGATGCATCGATCGACGACCTGCCTCGCATTCGAGACCTGGGCTTTGACGTGCTGGAGATCATGCCCCACATGCCTTTTCCCTCCTATTCGGTCTTTGATTACTATGACGTGGATACTCACTATGGATCGGCAGAGGGGCTGAGGCGGCTAACTGCGCGGGCACACGAGCTGGGGATGCGGGTGTTGATCGACGTCGTCTTTCACGGAGTGCTGGACCGTGAGGCGGTCAGGGCGATGGAGGCCAGCAGCGGGCACACGTCGTGGAGCAATGTAGAGTCCTTGCCGGAACGGCACCCCTATCGCGTGGAGCACCCGGAATGGTTCATGCGCACCGAGTTTGGCACGCCGGCCGCGACTTATACCTGGGCATTCGACCACGCCAACCCGGGTTGGCAGGATTTCATGGTCGGCGTGTTCACCCACTATGTGCGAGAGTACGATGTGGACGGCTTTCGCGTAGATGCACTGATCTGGAACATCTTTCCCAACTGGGCAGAAGGGCTTCCCTACCGGGCGAGTGGGTCGGTGTGCGCCTCGGAGAGACTGCTGCAACGCGTCCGGCAAGAGACGCACAAGATCAAGCCGGACGTGGTGCTGTACACCGAGACTACTGGACCCCTGTTCACGCGCACATGCGACCTGGCGTACAACTATGACATGCAGTGGCTCTATTCCGGTCTAGCGCAGCCGATCTCGCCCCGAGGCTTTGCCTATGTATTCGCGCGTCCCCTCACCAAGATCAGGGTGGCGGACATCGGGCCATGGCTGGAGCAGCGCCGCCTGGCCAAGCCTGCAGGGGCGAGCACCGTCCACCATCTCGATTCGCACGACACACACGAGTGGGACGGCCTGTGCCAGTACCGCCGAGAGGCGTTCGGCGAGGACGTGGCCAGGCTTTTCTTTGCCTTCTGTTGTTCCCTGGACGGTGGAATGATGATGTTCTCGGGCGCGGAGGAGGGTGTCGAGGACTATTATCGCACGCTGTTGCGGCTGCGGCGCGAGCTGCCCGCGCTTTCCATCGGCTCGTGCGACTATACGGTGGTCCACGTCGACTCGGAAGATGTGTATGCGCCGTTGCGCATTCATGGGAGGCAGATTGTCGTCCCGGTGCTCCACTTTGCGGATCGGAGCGTCCGGGTATGCATTGTTCTGCCTGTGGAAAAGCTGCCACTCGATGCCCAGTCCTACCGTCTGGTCGACCGGCTGAGCGGTGCGCCAGTCAGGGGGCCTGATGGGGAGGTATGGACTCGCGCGCAGTTGGGCGCAGTGCGAATGGAGCTGGGGCCTTACCAGGCCCGCATGCTGGAGATCGTGCCGTTGGGTGGAGGGTAGATATGGAGAGGCCCGCATACAACCACGAGTATCATCAGGCGCTGGTCTACAAGATATTCCTGGCCAGCAAGACGAGCAAAGAGTATGTGACCTTTGAGCAAGCCCTGGAACTCATCAGGAGCGTTCATATCCTGGCACGCGGTCTCAAGCAGATCGTCTTCCTGGTCGGTTGGCAGTTTGACGGTCACGACAGCAAGTACCCGAGCTGGACGCAGGTGAACCAGCGGCTGGGACGCGCACAGGACAAAGAGGCCCGCGACAGCCTCCTGTGGCTCATGGAGCAGGCCAGATCCTACAACGCAACAGTTAGCCTGCACATCAACATGTGCGATGCATACGAAAACAGCCCGTTGTGGGACGAGTACAAGAGGAACGACCTGTTCATCCGAAGCCAGGACGGCAGTCTGGCCAAGGGGGGCATCTGGGACGGCGAGCAATCTTATCTGGTGTGCAAGGCCCGCGAGTGGCAGTCCGGGTATGCTCACAAACGCATCGACGCTCTGCTGGAGATGCTCCCCATCAGCGAGGCGGGGACCATACACGTGGATGTGTTCATGGCTCGGCCCAGCCCATACCACAGCATCACGGCAGAGGATGACCTGGCTGCCATGAAAGAGATCCTGCACTACTGGCGGTTTCGAGGGGTGGACGTGACCACCGAGTGGTTCGACCCTGCGTTTGCCGGCCTGGTGCCAATGGTCTACCATCTGAACCTGGACGAAGCGAGTCGCCTCAAGTATCCACCCGCGGTCATCTGCGGTGGAGGCTCTGCCTGGAACATGCGTCACGTCACGGTACGCGGCCAACCAGCCTGGTGGGGCTTTTTCCGCTCGCCACAGGCCGGCTGTCTGTACGAGGAGGCGTGGGGACGCTCGATCGATGGCGACCTCGCTGGATCAAGCGATCTCGCTCGTTTTGCCGACGAGTTCTACCTTCAGACGTTGCCCTGGCATTTCTTGAGCCGGCTCGGCATTGTGGAACATGTGCACACCCGTGACCGCTATGAGGTCCGTTTCAGCGAGGGCGTGACCAGCTCTGTCCGCACGGAGGATGCGCACCTGCAGATCTGCCAGGGGGACCGGGTGCTGGTAGATGGAACGGATCTCTGCGTGCCGGCGCTGTGGAACGACAAGGAATGCATTGCCTATAGCCACGACGGATGTGAGCGGGAATGGCAGTTGCCCCCAGACTGGGGCGAAATCTCCAGAGCTGCGGTGCAGCCGCTGTTCCCGGGGCTCGGCGGTGTCGTGGGGGAAAGGCCAGTTGCCAACGGGCGGGTAAGACTGGCACTTGGGCCCCGGCAGGCGGTTGCTCTGCGCCCGGGCTGATCGGAATCAGCCGGTAAGAGCGGTCGCTGCCCAGAGGAGGGTGCGTTTCGCCTTCCGGCAGCCTTCGGGCGGGGCATTGGGATGCCCCGCCCACAGCAACGGTGCGATCGGGCACCTCGATACCGCGTACGATAGCGGAGCCTGTAGGTGCGGATTCCGGCGCAACAGGTTGCGCCCGCGCAGGATACCGCAGCATGGTATGACGCGATTGGGAATCGCGACCATATTCGGAAATCGCCACTTGACAGGAGGGGGAATGGGCCTATAATAGGGATCGATAGCGGTAACAGTAACGTGAGCACCATCTTCGGCGTTTGCGCTCATCCAGATCCGGCTTTGTTCGAACCCGTTCCTAGTTGACTCTGCCAAAACACCGTACAATCTGTCGTAGCCACCATCGCTCTCTCGGTTTGTGCTGAGCAAGCATAGACGAAAGGAGGTGAGACACAGGAAAAAGTGAACTGCTACACTGTGGCGATTCGTGCTGGGTCAAGCAACCCGAAGACTGCTTTCAGTTCCAAAGGAGGAAGAAATGGACAGGCTAACGCGTAGAGATTTCCTGCGAGTGACGACCGTGGCGGCTGCTGGCGTGATGGCGGCTGCCTGCGCCAAGGCCACTCCCGAGGTCATCGAGAAGGAGGTGACCAGGGAGGTGATCAAGGAGGTGCCCAAGGAGGTTACCAAAGAGGTGATCAAGGAGGTCACCAAGGAGGTAGCCAAGGAGGTCACCAAGATCGTCGAAAAGACAACGGTGGTCGAGAAGCAGGTCACGCCCACTCCTGCGCCGCTCGCTGAAGCGCCGCAGTTGCGCGGCCTGGTCTCGGCGGGCAAGATCCCGCCGTTGGCAGAGAGGCTGCCGCAGAATCCCAAGATCAGGGACGCCCTCGGTGCCAAGGACGGCGTCCAGAAAGGGGAGATCGGACAGTACGGCGGCACCCTCTATCAGGTCGAGAGTGGTGTCGGGCAGTTTTGGGACTGCTGGCACTCGCGTGAGATGTACATGCTGCATCCGAACAACACGTGCAGCGCGGTCTTCCCTGAGGTCGCCGAATCGTACGAGTTCTCTGCCGACAAGAAGGAGCTCACCTTCAAGCTGCGCAAGGGCATGAAGTGGTCGGACGGCGCGCCCTATACGGTCGACGACATCATCTTCTGGTGGGAGGATACGCAGAACAACACCGACCTTTCTCCGCAAGGACCCTATGGGTGGTGGAAGGTTGCTGGGGAGTGGACCAAGTTCGTGAAGGTGGACGATTTCACGGTCAAGCTCCAGTTCCCGCAGCCGTACGGCCCGGCCCTCTCGTTGGCCTCCAACTGGCAGACCCTGTGGAACCTCTTTGGCCCGCCAGCCCACTATGTGAAACAGTGGCACATCAAGTACAACAAGGACGCGGCTGCCCTGGCCAAGTCAGAAGGGTTTGACACCTGGGCGAATGCGTACAGTGCCCACGCGAACCCCTTCTGGGGTCACTCCGATGCCAACACCCCGGAGCAGGGGCCCTGGCACTGCAAAGAGATCACCACCACCTACGAGATCTTTGACCGCAACCCCTTCTGCTTTGAGGTGGATGCCAAGGGCAACCAGCTCCCCTATATCGACCAGATCTATGTCTACATCCTGGGTACCCAGGAACTGATGACCGCCAAGGCGGTGAGCGGTGAGGTTTCGTTCTACAACGCCATGGCGCTGCTCAAGGACATGCCGGTGTTCAAGGAGAACGAGAAGAAGGGCGACTTTACCACGAACGAGTGGAAGGTTGCCGAAGCGGAGAACACCCAGTTCGCGTTCAACCTGACGAGCAAAGATCCGGTGCTGCGCAAGATCTTCCGGGAAGTCAAATTCCGCCAGGCCATGTCGCTGGCCATCAAGCGCCAGGAGATCAATGACAAGGTCTACTTTGGCAAGGGCATGATCATCCAGTCCACCGTGTCCCCGGACTGCTCCTACTACAAGAAGGAATGGGGCGACGCATTCATCGCCTACGACACTGCGAAAGCCAATGCCCTGCTGGATGAGATGGGCCTGAAATGGGACGCGGCCAAGAAATGGCGTCTGCGCCCGGATGGCAAAACGCTGGCGGTGGTCCTCCAGTACAACCGGGAGATGATCCAGGAGGTCTTTGAGTTGATCAAGGAGTACTGGGAGGCGGTCGGCGTTAAGGTGGAGCTGCGCGCCATCGAGCGCAGCCTGCACTGGGAGCGTGGTCGGGCCAACGAGCTGGATGTGGGATCCTGGTCCTCCGACCGCATGGAAGAGATCCGCTGCTACATGCCCAGATCGACCAAGTTCGAGCCTGACTCTGAGCTGGCATTTGCCGTCCCCTGGATCCTGTGGATCGAGTCCAGCGGCAAGACAGGCGAGGAGCCGCCGCAAGAGTGGAAAGACCAGTACAAGCTGCTGGACAAGTGGTACACGGCCACGTCGGACAAGGACTATAAGGATCTGGCGCAACAGGTGTGGCAGTTCTATATGGACCGGCTGGTCTGCATCGGCACCATCGGTTACCCGCCACAGCCGGCCGTGGTCAAGAACAAACTGATGAATGTGCCCAAGTTCGCCTACCGCGGCGATGGCGCCAACCACCTCAAGACGAGCTGGCCGCAGATCTGGTGGTGGAAGGCGTAGAGTTGACCCTGTAAGCTGGATCTGGGTCTTTTTTCCAGCTCCAGCGGTGTGAAAGGTGTTCAGCCATGGGGGCTTTTTCTGGCCGCCAAGGAGCAGAAAGAGCCCCCAATTCGTCCCGTTTGCTGCCGGCCTCCACTCGACCCCCAATGGAGGCAAGCAAGGAGTGCCTGGTGTGTTCCCGTGCGCGCCTTGCGCATGGAAGCACCCGAACCACGGTTCTTCTTCCTCTGCGTAGAGAGAAAGGCAGAGCGATGAAGGCCCCAAGGGGACTCGGGAGAGAGTAAGCATGCTGTGGCTATACATCCTTCGGCGTCTCGGCTACATGCTGATGATCCTGGTAGTCGTCTCGGTTGTCGGGTTCATCATCATCCAACTGCCGCCCGGAGACTATCTAAGCACCTACATCATGAGGCTAGAGCAGGGTGGCATGGACGTGGACGAAGCCCAGATAGCGGCCCTGAAGATGCGGTACGGCCTGGACAAGCCAGCTCCAGTACAATACGCGATCTGGGCATGGAATATGCTGCACGGGGACTTTGGCCGGTCGTTCGAGTGGAACCTGCCGGTGTACCAATTGGTGATGGAACGCCTGCCGTTGACCTTGGTGCTGTCGGTGGCGACGATGGTCTTTACGTATGCCCTGGCTATCCCCATCGGCATCTATTCGGCCACACACCAGTATTCGGCCGGCGACTTTGTGGCTACCGTCTTTGGCTTTATCGGGCTGGCCATCCCTAACTTTCTCTTTGCCCTGATCCTGATGTGGGTGCTGTACAGCGCCTTCGGCCTGAGCATTGGCGGGCTGTTCTCCCAGCAGTACCTGCAGGCGCCGTGGAGTTGGGCCAAGTTCGCAGACCTGGTGAAGCACCTGCCGGTGCCCCTGATCGTCATCGGTATGGGCGGCACAGCCGGGCTGATCCGGGTGATGCGCGGCTGCCTGCTCGACGAGCTGCGCAAGCAGTACGTGGTCACTGCGCGGGCCAAGGGGGTGTCGGAGACCCGGCTGCTGCTCAAGTACCCGGTGCGCATCGCCCTCAACCCCATCATCAGCACCATCGGCTGGGCGCTGCCGGCGATCGTGTCCGGCGAGACCATTGCGGCCATCGTTCTGAACCTGCCCACGACCGGGCCTCTGCTGTTCAGGGCGTTGATCGCGCAGGACATGTACCTGGCGGGGAGCACCGTCATGTTCCTGACGCTGATGACCGTTGTCGGCATCCTCATCTCGGACATCCTGCTCGCCGTTATGGACCCGCGAATCCGGTACGAGAAATAGGAGAACCCCATGGCCAGCGAACCGGGACAGGTAAACGATCGACTATCTTTCGATCGGTCATCCAGCCGCAGGAAGCTGACAGAAGCGGAAAAGCTGTATGTGGCCTCGCAGTGGCAACTGATGTGGCGGCGGCTGAGGAGGCACACCCTGGCGATCATCGGGGCTACCGTTCTGGCGATCGGCTATCTGGTGGCATTACTGGCCCCTTTCCTTTCTCCCTACCCGATCAACCAGCGGTCGGACTATCTGTACATGGGTCCGCAAAAGGTCCGCATTTTGCATGACGGCAAGCTGCATCGGCCCTTTGTCTATGGACTGAAACAGGACGTCGATCCCGATACCTGGAGGCGGGTATACACAGAGGACAAGAGCATCCTGTACCCGATCAACTTGTTCGTTCGGGGCTTTGAGTACAGGCTGTTGGGCTTGATCCCGGGCAACATCCATCTCTTTGGGGTGCCAGAGGGCGGTGTGATATTCGTCTTGGGGACGGAGGACCTGGGGAGAGATGCGTTCTCCCGCAACCTGCACGCCGCTTCTATCTCGATGTCCATTGGCCTTGCTGGAGTGGCCTTTAGCTTTGTCCTGGGGTGCATCCTCGGCGGCCTCTCGGGGTTCTACGGCGGCCTCGTCGACGTTGTGGTGCAGCGGGTGATCGAGTTCCTGACCTCCATCCCGACGATCCCGCTGTGGATGGCGTTGAGCGCGGCGGTGCCCCCGCACTGGGACCCGGTCAAGGTGTACTTTGGCATCACGCTGATCCTATCGCTGCAAGGGTGGTGTGGGCTGGCGCGGGTGGTGCGGGGCAAGCTGCTCGAGCTGCGGGAGGAGGATTTCGTGGTAGCTGCCCAGGTCGCCGGCACGAGCGACTGGAACATCATCACCACCCACCTGTTGCCGGCCTTCATGAGCTACCTGATCGTGAACGTCACTCTGGGCATACCGGGCATGATCCTGGGCGAGACGGCGCTTAGCTTTCTGGGGCTGGGTATACGTCCCCCGACGGTGAGTTGGGGTGTGCTGCTCCAGCAGGCGCAGAATGTGCGCACGGTATCCCTCTATCCCTGGCTCCTCGCCCCGGCGTTTATGGTGATCGTGGTGGTGCTGGCGTTCAACTTTTTGGGGGATGGTCTGCGGGATGCTGCTGACCCCTATGCGGTATAGGAGCGTGTGAGGCGATGGACAACCACGACAGGTTGGGCGGCGATGCTTTGGGGGTCGATGGAACGCTGAACCCTGACGAGGCGCTGATCGAGATCGGGGGCCTGAAGACCTACTTTTACATGCACGAGGGTATCGTGCGTGCGGTGGACGGTGCCGACTTGACCATCAGGCGCGGGCGCACACTGGGCGTGGTAGGGGAGAGTGGATGTGGAAAGAGCGTCACCGCGCAGTCGATCCTGCGCATCGTGCCGCCCCCGGGCAAGATCGTCGAAGGGGAGATCCTATACCATCGCCTGCTGGACCGCGACAAGATGGGGGGGGCTACCGAGATCGTTGACCTGGCGCAGCTCGATCCGCGCGGCAGAGAGATCCGGCGGATCCGCGGCGGCGAGATTGCCATGGTGTTTCAGGAGCCGATGACCTCGCTCAGCCCGGTGCACACCATCGGCAACCAGATCATCGAGGCCATCCTGCTGCACCAGGATATCGACAAGAGCCAGGCGCGGGAACGAGCGATCGAGATCCTGACCCGGGTAAGGATGCCCAAGCCGGCCCAGGCGGTCGACAGCTATCCTTATCAACTGAGCGGCGGCATGCGCCAGCGCGGGGTGATTGCCATGGCCCTTTCGTGCCACCCCAGCCTACTCATCGCCGATGAACCCACCACCGCCCTGGACGTCACTACCGAGGCCCAAATCCTGGATCTGATGCGCGAGCTACAGCAGGAGATGGGCATGGCGATCATGTTCATCACCCATAACCTGGGGGTGATCGCCGAGATGACCGAGGAAGTGATCGTTATGTACCTGGGCAAGGTGGTCGAGCAGGCGGATGTGGACTCGCTCTTCCATGACCCCAAGCATCCGTACACCCGAGCGCTCCTGCGTTCGATCCCGCGGGTCGACGAGGACACCAATAGACCACTGGAGTCGATCAAGGGGATGGTGCCCGACCCATACGCCCTGCCTCAGGGCTGCCCGTTTCACCCTCGGTGTTCCTCATTCATGGAAGGTCTGTGCGACATTCAGGATCCGCCTCTTGTGCGCCTGGACGGGAACAAGCGGGTGCGTTGTCACCTCTACGTATGAGAAACCGTTGTCAGTGCTGATGGGGTGAAGAGGATGAACAATCAGGCCACCGAAGACAACCTGTTGCTGGAAGTCAATGACCTGCGCAAGCATTTTCCGATCAAGGCTAGCTTTTTCAGCAGAGTGAAAGGGCTCGTCAAAGCTGTTGATGGGGTCAGCTTTTATATCCGCCGAGGGGAGACAATGGGCCTGGTGGGTGAGAGCGGGTGCGGCAAGACCACGACCGGGCGGATGATCGTCCGGGTGATCGAGCCCACAACAGGCGAGATCTGGTTCCACGATCGCGACGCCGGGCGAGTGGACCTGACGACTCTGAACAAGCGGGAGATGTCGCCGTTCCGCAAGAACATCCAGATGGTGTTCCAAGATCCCTACAGCTCGCTCAACCCGCGGATGACATTGCTGCAGATTGTGGGCGAGCCGCTCGTCTCCAACCGGCTTGCCAGGGGTGCGGAGCGGGAGGAGAGAGTGGCAGAGGCGCTGCGGGCGGCAGGGCTGCGCCCCGAGTACATGAGCCGCTATCCGCACGCCTTTAGCGGTGGACAGCGACAGCGCATCGGCATTGCCCGCTCGTTGGTGACGCACCCGCAGTTCATCGTCGCCGACGAGCCGGTGTCGGCGCTGGATGTGTCGATCCAGGCGCAGATCCTCAATCTGCTCCAGGACCTTCAGGATCAGTACGATCTGACCTATCTGTTTGTCGCGCACGACCTGAGCGTGATCCGCCACGTCAGCGACCGGGTGGTGGTGATGTATGTGGGCAAGCTGGTCGAGAGCGCTGCCAAGACCGAGCTGTTCCTGAATCCCAGGCATCCTTACACCGAAGCGCTCCTCTCATCAGTACCCCGTCCCGATCCCCGCAAAAAGTCGCAGCGCATCCTGCTGCCGGGAGAGGTGGCAGACCCCTCTAACCCGCCGCCAGGGTGCTACTTTCACCCACGGTGCCGGTATGCGCAGGAGGTATGCCACATCGAGGAGCCCAAGTTGATGGAGATCAGCCCCGATCACTTTGTCTCCTGCCATCGGGCGGAAGAATTATCCCTGCAAGGGATCTGAGGTGCGGCCCGTTCATCCCCGGCCATCTCGCGCCAACAGAGTTGGCACCAGTATATCCCTCCTCTCTGCGCGACAAAGGAGAGGAACCTATTCGAGAGCCATTCATGTCGTCTCCAAGTGACTACCAAGCTCTCTACCTCGAAGCACAGAAAACCCACCAGCAGGGAGACAACCAAGCGGCCATTGCCCAATACGCACGGCTTGTGTCGCGCCTGCTCCGGCGCAAGCCCGATGCCCTGGAGCGCCGGGCCGAGTTGCGCGCTCTGCTGGACAGCGCCGCACCCGAACTCGTGGAGCTCCTGCGATGGGAAAAGAGATACGACCAGGCGATCGAGCTACAAGAACGGTTGGTTGCCCTATACCCGGAGCGTGCCCTGGCTCTGCGGCTGCATGCTGCCAATCTCAAGCTTGAGGGTGGGCAGCGAGAAGAGGGCTTGCACGAGCTGCGTGAGATCGCAGAGGCGGATCCTCAGAACATCTGGGGGTGGATCGCCCTGGGCAGTGGCTATCTGTGGCTCGAGCAATACGAGCAGGCTGAGGAGTTTCTGCGGCGAGCGGCGGTGCTGGAAACGGCGGACAACGAGGACCGTGCCTCGGCCTGGAAGGCCCTCTTTGAGTTGTATGATGTGCAACAGAGGGTCCAGGAAGCAATAGACGCCTGGGAGCAGGCATGCCGTCTGGACCCTGGGCTCCGTTCTACACTCCCGGAACTCTGTGCTATGCTCATCTACCAGGGACACTATCCCGCCGCCGCGGAATACACTCAACAGGTGGACTCTAGACCACGGCAACTGTTCTGCACTGGCCTGCTGCACTCTGCATACATGCGCGTGACGGAAGCGGGCCGGGCCTGGACCGAGATGATGGAGTACGGGCCGGGACGCGATCAGGGTGGATATGACGAGTATGCAGAGGCATCGATCCGGATCCTGCTGCCGGCACGCGGCCTGGAGCTGATCGAGCCGCTGATCCAGAGGGGAGAGGTGAATTATCGCCGGCTGCTCATCGCCGGCCTGGCCTATGCCCAACAGCGGATCATCAACCGGGCCACGGGGACCCTGGACGTGGCGCTGCGCATGGCGGACCTGCAGCGACCCCGGCGCACCCGCAGCGGCGGAGGACGGCGCATCTTTGATGAACGAGCGCGCATCCTCTACGGGCAGATCCGGCTCGATCCAGATGTGCGTCGGAAGCTGGACCGCTACTTTATCCCCTTCAAGGGCTAGGGGGACCGGACACGGACTGGAAGACCCATTGCAGAGGAGGCCGTGGGGATGATCGTCAAAGGGAGTGAACTGCCGGCAAGCGACCATGGTCGCAAGCTGTACCCACTCACATCTCACGAGATCGCGGGCCAGCACTTTGCCACCTGGGCGACCACGCCGGATCATCCCTTCCCGTCACACAAGCACGAACAACGGGAACTGTGGTTCATCATGGAGGGCCAGGCCATCGCCACCCTCGATGGCCAGGAACATCTGGTCGAGAGCGGGGACCTGATCGAGCTTGCTCCCTGGGTCGAGCACGGGCTGCGAACTGATACCCGGGTCAAGTGGATCTGCATGGGGTGACCCGAGAGGCGCATCGATGAAAGCACCGCTACGGCTAGGGCTGGCAGGTTGCGGCAGCGTGGCCCAGCGAGGGCTACTGCCCCACCTGGCGCAGGAGGACATCTGTCAGTGGTGCGAGCTGATGGCAGTGATGGACCCTGTGCCGGGGCGAGCCGAGGCCACGGCCAGCAAGTTCGGCGTCGGAGTGTGGTTCGAGGATTACGACGCCATGCTGGCCTCGGCGATCGATGCTGTGGTCGTTGCCTCGCCGATTGGGGTGCACCACGACCAAGCCATGCGGGCCATCGCCGCCGGCAAGCACGTGCACCTCAACAAGACCATGACCACCACCAGAGCCGAGGCGGATGAGGTGATCGCTGCTGCGCGCAAGGCAGGGGTCAAGATCGTGGCCTCGCCAGGGATCGGCCACGGCAGGCAGCCCAGGCGGATCAGAGAGATCCTGGCCGCCGGAGAGCTCGGCCAACTCTACTGGGCGGAAACGGGCACCGCCGGCGGTGGGCACGAGTCCGAACCTTTCCGTGTTGGCGATGATGTCCTGTCCAACGTCAACCCGGCCTGGTACTATCAGAGACCGGGTGGGGGGCCGATGTACGACATGGCGGTCTATGCTCTGCACCACATCACCGGCATCCTGGGGCCGGCAAAGCAGGTCACCGGCATGTCCGGGGTCGGCCTCCGCGAGCGATCCTTCAAAGGGGAGCCTATCCCGGTCGAGATGGATGACAACACTCACCTGCTGCTCGGCTTTGGGGACAGTGTGTTCTGCCTGGTGTATGGCAGCAACAGCTATGGCGGCCCGGCCAGGCCCTTTGCCTCGTGCTACTTGTCGGGCAGCGAGGGGGCTCTAGCCACGGGGCCAGCGGGGCTGGAGGTCTGGGGAAATAAGATCGCCGACGGACACCGGGTGGAAACCCCTGGCTCGGACATGCCCTTTGTCTTTGGCCCACACGTGGACCTGCCCGAGCGGCACGTCTATTCAGATATCATGCACCTGGTAGACTGCGTGCTGAACGACAAAGAGCCGGCGGTCAGCGCCGAGCATGCGCGGCACATCATCGAGATCATCGAACTGGGATACAAAGCTGCGGAGACAGGGCAGACGCAGCACCTGACCACCACGTTTACCCTGCGGGAGCTGACCGTTGGCCCTGGGGCATGACCTCTGTCTTGCCCCTGATTCGTCGAACGACTCCCGCACGGAGCCAGACCTGTGGATGCCAGAGCCCGTCCGGTGCCAGGCGATTGGGGAGTCGGCGCCGGCCGGGCACCTACCGAAGGAGGAGCAGAATGATAAAGATCTCTATTCGCGCTTCCATGGAGCCTGTTCGGGGCAGCAGCGTTCATCCACTCCGTTGGGCCTTTGAGAAGGGCTCTGCTTTGGGCTTTGACGGGCTGGAGTTGTGCCTGGGGGCAAGCTACACGTCTTTTTCGACCTTTTGGACTGACGAGTGGAAGGAGGGGGCCAAGGCTCTGATCCAGGAATTCAGGATGCCCATCTTTTCCTTCTCCTCCGACTGGGCCTGGGCCTATGCCACATTCTACCCCGACCTGAGGCAGTGGACAGACGCAGCCAGATTCCTGGCAGAGGATGCCAGGCTGGCGCACGAGCTGGGGGCCCATACCATACTGATGCACTTTGCCACCGCCAAGGGCTCGTGGGCGGACTGCAAGGCAGCCATCAAGGATGTGGCCGCCGCTGGCGCGCAATACGGAGTCGTGTTCGGCTATGAGGCGAACATCTGGAACCTGATCAACCTGGGTGGCTTTGACGGGTTGCTGCGCATGACCGATGAGGTCGGCAGCCCGCACTTTGGCGTCTATCTGCACAACGCCTATCCCGGGAGCGGGCTGCCGCTGCATGAAGAGGTAGCACGGACCGGCAAGCGCCTGGTGCAGGCCATGCACTTCTTCGTCACTTGTGACAGGACAGGTGCAGATCGATTACCCGGAGGCGTTCGACGCTCTGAAAACCACTTTTGCTGACGGCGCGTATACCTTTGAGGTGCCGTGGACGGTTGCGGAGGAGAACAAGAAGCTGATCGACCAGATGATCGCCAGATACTGGTAAAGGTCGGTGAGACGCACTTAGCTGAAGGGAGGAACTGATGGCCAGGCCGATCAAGCTCGGAATCATTGGCGCGGGAAGCGCCCAGTTTTCCATTGGCATGGTCCGTGACCTATGCCTGACGCCGCACATGGAGGGCAGCACCGTCTGCCTGATGGATATCGACCAGGAACGGGTGGACATGGTGCACAACCTGGCCGTGCGCTACGCGGGAGAGCTGGGGTTCAACCTCAAGTTTGAAAGGACCACCCAGCGGGAGGCGGTTCTCAGAGATGCGGATTTTGTGATCAACACGGCGTCGGTCGGCGCTCATGGCGAAGGTGGGTATCGCTGGGTGCACAACTTTAGGTTCTTTCTCAGCGTGGCGCGCGACATGGAGCGATGGTGTCCACGGGCATGGCTCATCCAGTCGGCGAATCCCGTGTTTGAGGGCTGCACGGTAATGACGCGCGAGACATCCATCCACATTGTGGGTCTGTGCCACGGGCACTATGGGGTCTATGAGGTGGCCAGAATGCTCGGCTTGGAAAGGGAGCATATCGATTGGCAAGCGCCTGGCTTTAACCATGTGATCTACCTCACGCACTTTACCCACAAGGGGGAGAATGCCTATCCCATCCTGGACCGGTGGATCGAGGAAAAGGCGGAGGAATACTGGCGGACGTACAAGCCGCGCTTTCACGAAAACCAGATGTCGCGCGCGGCCATTGAGCAGTACAAGATGATCGGCTACATGCCGATCGGGGACACGCCGCGCGGTGGGGGGTGGTGGTATCACAAAGACCGGGCGACCCAGCAACAGTGGTATGGACCCCTGGGTGGCTTTGACTCCAAGGAAGGCTGGGCCGTCTATATCGCCGAACTCGAAGAGTCGCGGCGCAAGATGTTCGACGTGGCTCGCGACCCCAGCGCGTCTGTGACCCAGGCATTCCCTCCCACCAAATCATCAGAGCAGATGGTGCCGATCATGGACGCACTGACCAACGATGTCAGTGGCTATTTCCAGGTCAACGTGCCGAACAACGGCCTGATCTACGGCATTCCGGATGATGTGGTGGTCGAGGTGCCGGCGTTTGTCAGCAAGCGTGGAATCCAGGGCTTGCAGATCGGCAAGATGCCCGATAGCGTGATGACGCAGATCCTGTGGCCACGCCTGGCATTGGCCGAGCAGCTCATCGGCTTTGCCCGTGCGCCCAGCAGGGGCTTGATGCTCAGCTTGATCCTTCACCGACAGGTGAGTTGGCCCTTGCTCAGCTTCAGGTGCGAGCCGCCAGTGGCGTCCTATGAGGAGGCAATCGCGGAGATGGAGCGGATTTTGGGCAGCGATCCCGACCTGGCGGCGCTGATCCGTGGCTGAGCGAAGGTCCACCGTTGCCGGGGACCTCCTGCGGGGAGGATATCACGTATGAGACTGCAGATTGCCAACTTTCCCAGGCGCCTCGACCTGGAGGCGCGATTGGCCATCGGTGGAGCTTTGGGTTTTAAGTCCAGCTCGATCGGCGTGCTGGATGGCGAGATGGACCGTTACCTGGAGACACATGGCGTAGAGGATCTCAAGCGTGCGTTCGCCAGGAACAACATCACTTTGGCGAATGTGTGGCCAGGGCCGCTGTACGAGCACGATGGAGAGCTATGGGAGCGGAAGCTGCGCGAAGTCAGGCCGCGCCTGGAGGTGATCGCCGAGTTGGGTGGGCGGCAGATCGGCATCAACACTCCCATGTGTTGGCCCAAGGAACCGGCCGAGTATGAGTGGAATTGGTTGGTCAACAAGTACCGCGAGTACGCTGAGATGCTAGCACAGTACGGTCTGGAGCTGGTGCTCGAGTACCTTGGGCCTCACCTGGCCGCGCCAATCCGCGGCAGCCTCGCCGTGTACCCATTCGTCGACAACCTGAACAGGGCACTGGCGCTGGTTCAGCGGATTGATCGCCCGAACGTGGGCCTGATCCTCGACGTGATGCACTGGTGGGCAGGCGGCAGCACGCACGAGGAACTGCACAAGGCCAAGGGTCTACCTCTGGCGCTGCACTTTTTCGACATCAGGAAGGGCGCCATCCGAGAAACAGCCCACGATCGGGATGATCGAGTGATGCCGGGAGAAGGCATGGTTGACTTGGTGGAGTTCCTGCGCATTCTCAAGCAGGATGGGTTCGACGGAGATGTCTTGCCAGAGCTCATCGGGCCGGAGGAGCTTCTCGAGGCGGATTCGTGGGAAGGCCCGAAGAAGATCCGGGATGTGTATCTCAGGATCATGGAGCAGGCCTGATCGCCAAACGTGATGGAGGAGGGGTAGTGAGCAGAGTCAGAATGGCCATCATCGGCTGTGGCCGCCACGAGAGGACAGAGGGAGCAACCGGGTGCGCGCAGGGCCACAAGGCGATGCTGGGATATCGCTGGATCGACGATATCGAGGTAGTCGCCGCAGCGGACATTCGCCAAGACAACCTGGACCTGTTCTGCGATGAGCACAGCATCCCGAACCGCTTTGCCGACTATCGGCAGATGCTCCAGCAAGTTGAGCTTGACGCAGTGACGATCACCACGTGGCCAGGATTGCACGCCGAGATGACGATCGCTGCCGCGCAGGCCGGAGTAAAGTGGGTGCACTGCGAAAAGCCGATGGCCACTACGTTTGGGGACGCAAAAGTGATGGTCAGGGCCTGCGATGAGAACCATTGTCTGTTCACCATCAACCATGAGTACCGGTACGGGCCCACGTTCCCGGTCGCCAAACGGCTGCTCGACTACGGGTTCATCGGCGAGCTGGTGCGGGTAGAGACTTTCACCAGCAACCTCTTTGACATGGGTACACACTACTTTGACCTGATGCTCTGGTACAACAACCAGGAGCCGGTTGAGTGGGTGATGGGACAGATCGACGCGACGGGAGGGCACGCGGTCTTTGCTGCCAGGGTAGAGGGCCAGGGGATCAGCTTCTTCAAGTGGAAGAATGGTGTCTACGGGTTGATGATGACCGGAGAGGGACGGGAACAGCAGTGCCAGCATCGCCTCATCGGGACCCGTGGCGTGATCGAGGTTGGCGTCAAGGATGGTCCTCCAGTGCGCTACCGCAGCCCAAAGACAGAAGGTAGATGGGTCGAGGTTCCCGAAAACCCGAGACTGCCGATCCCGGATGACTTTTGGCCGAACCCACACCTGTATCGGCCACAGGCGCTGGACATGGCAGCGCTGGCGCTGGATGTGGTGGATGCGCTGAGGACGGGCCGAGAGCCGATGTGTTCGGGGCTCAACGCCTTGCAGGGAGATGAGCTGATCTTTGCCACATACGAGTCGAGCCGCAAGCGGGGACGCGTAGATCTGCCATTGGAGATAGAGGACAACCCATACGTCGCCATGCTTGACGCGGGTGTCCTTCCGCTTCGCCGGTAGGAGAATTGCCTTTGCTGTGGCATAGTGGATGGAGCGGGTGGGCGCCGGCCCACCCGCTCCATCCCGTCTATTCTATGCGGATGTGCGGACAGCGGGACAGCAGTTGCTCGTTGAGCGTCACGCCCAGGCCGGGCCCCTCGGGAACGGGCATGTAGCCGTCCTTCACCTGCAGTTCGAGCGGCTCGTTCACCAGGTCGTAGGCAATGCGGTCGCGAAAGGGCACCAGCTCCTGGATGATAAAGTTGGTGATGCAGGCATCCACCTGCGCCGCCGCAGCGGTGGCGATGGGGCCGTGGCAGTTATGAGGCTGGATGTGCAGGTCATAGGTCTCGGCATAGGCAGCGATCTTTTTCGTCTCGGTGATACCGCCGGCCAGGCCCACGTCGGGCTGCAGGATGTCCACAGCCTGGGACTCGATGTACTCGCGGAACCCGTAGCGAGTGTAAAGGCGCTCGCCTGCGGCGATCTTGAGCGGCACGTTCTCGGACACCTTTTTCATGCAAGCCACATTCATGGCATCCACCGGCTCTTCGTAGAAGTAGGGCTTTAGATCGACCAGGCGACGGCCCATCTCGATGGCTGAGGCCGTGCCGAACCAGCCGTGGCACTCGACCATGATATCTACTCGTGGGCCCACAGCCTCACGCACCGCTTTCACGCGGGCGTAGCCAAGGTCGGCGCGCCACGGCTCCAGGATGCGCTCGTGGCCGGTCCAGGGTTGACCGTAGGGTGGGCCGAAGGGGTTGAACTTGAGCGCGTCATAGCCGAGCTCCACGACCTTGGCCGCGATCTCGCCCAACTCTTCCAGGTTTCTGGGCTCCCGATGGTTCTCCGGTGCCCATTCGCCACCGCCGGACCAACCATTGGCATAGACACGCAGCGTATCCCTCACCTTGCCGCCCAACAGGTCATAGACGGGTCGGCCCAGCGCCTTGCCCTTGATGTCCCACAGGGCCTCGTCAATGGTGCTCATGCCGCCATAGATCACCGGTCCGCCACCCTGGGCCCAGAATGTGGAGCGAAAGAGGGTGTGCCACATGGCCTCGACGCGAGCGGGATCGGACCCGATCACATAGCGCTCCACCAGCTCTTTGAGCATGCCAAGGGCCGCCTGGCGACCCGCGCCGTAGCACAAGGGGAACTCGCCCAGGCCATAGATGCCCTCATCGGTGATCAGGCGCAAGATGATGGGCGGCTTCCAGTCGTGCAGGTCAACATCATAGATGTCCGCAGCGATGATCTTCATGGTAATCCTCCGCTCCTGTGTAGGTGTTCTGTGCTTCTGAGTTCCGCTTCGACCATCAAGACTAGGCTCGCCATTCATAGCCGCATGTGCGGCAGCTGTATCTGCGCCTGCCTCCCCGTCGAAACCCGAGGAACGCGAACAGCGCACCGATCGCGACCAAGACTGCGTAGACCAGCATGAGGACCTGGAGGTACGGTAGCCGACGCAGCAGCGGCGCATCGCCTACCAGGGCTGACGCGGTGTACAACAACACCAAGCCAAAAACTGCCAATAGCGCTACACCGATCGAGCCAAGAACTGGCCTCCACCCTACCTCCCTGATCCGATACCCTTCACACCTGCGGTTTGGACACTGTAGTCGTGCCATTGCTCTTGTTTGTTCCTTCCTTGCCACATAACGCGGACTAGGCTCAGCGCGAAGGCCGTCTATTCGCCAGTGGTCCCTCAGCGCACAGGCTGGTGGGCTACCCATTCTTGCTCGTGGCTTTTGACCCCGAACGGGGCCACGCATTACGCGCGAGCAGAGGGGTATTCTACCACGAAATGGGAACTAGCTCAACATGTCCCTCCCAGATTGCTAATTGACATAAGGACGCATTTCTGGTAGAATAGGGTGCAGAACGCGATGCAACGCTCGTGCCCGGAAGGGTTAGGGAGGGTCAGATGGGAAGCGTACTCCTGCAGATCCGGTCTCTGGGTTCGGAGAAGGATGTCTATGTGTCCACGTGCGCGCCCAAGTGGCAAGCCGTGCTGCGCGGCCTGACAATTGGTCTCGCGGCGGCCCTGGTGGTCCTGCTCGCCTGGCACCCGCTGGCGGTATCGCAGGCCCAGTCCACATCTGGGTCGGTCATCCACATTGTCCGTTGGGGCGAGAACCTGACGACGATCGCCGCCCGATACGGGGTGACGGTGCAGGCGATTGTCCAAGCGAACGGCCTGGCCAATCCAAACTGGATCTATGTCGGGCAGCGG
>Ga0315274_10001646_pt1 | contig 34222 bp, 31 predicted proteins | sample YL17G02_20_MG_FD_203700 | JGI IMG/M metagenome (GOLD analysis project Ga0315274, IMG submission 203700) | Sediment microbial communities from Yellowstone Lake, YNP, Wyoming, USA - YL17G02_20 | ecosystem: Environmental > Aquatic > Freshwater > Lake > Sediment | place: USA: Wyoming | collected...
TCGTCCGTGCCGGCATGATTAGCTTCCTCCATAAAGCAACCCGTATCCATCCGGGCCCGCCATCCTTGGCCGACCCCACCGCCTCCCATCATACCTCAGAAATGCCCGCCGGAACTGTCACGGACCCTGCGCCCTCCGCCGCGGCGTTTCCAGATTGCCCGTGGACGCACGCGCCGCTATAATCGCCAGGTCGACGGCGGGGTCGAGTCGGACCTGCGTGTATGAAAGCGATCAAAGCCCATTTCGACGGCAAGAACGTCGTAGTTCCTCCGGACGTTGAGGGTCTTCCTCCAGGCGAGGTTCTGCTGATTTTCAACGACTCGCCGGCCGGGCCGGATGCAGCCTGGCTGCGAACTCAGGAGCAGGCTTTCGCCAAGGTTTGGGACAACGAGGAAGACGCCGCCTATGACCAGTTATGACCCGGGCGATGTCGTGCTGGTGCGGTTTCCGTTCACCGACTTGTCGACTTCGAAAAAACGTCCCGCCTTGGTGATAAGCCCGCCCGGCTACGCGAGTACATTCGGAGACGTGGTTGTTCTTGCGTTGACGAGCCGACCACAGGCGGACGGCTCCCGCCCCTTGGTGCGTTGGCGGGACGCCGAGTTGCCGAAGCCGACATGGATCAAACCCCTGATTGCGACCCTGGCGTCCTCGACCCTGCAGCAGCGCGTCGGCTCAATCCACGTCGAAGATGTTCGTCACGTAGTGAACACCCTTCGCGCGCTTGGCGCCGCCGAATTCCAACCGACGACAACGCGGTGAGACTCCGCTTGGCAGGGGTTCGGCCATGACCACCCTGCTGGGCATCGAAACCTCCTGTGACGAAACCTCGCCCGCGGCGCTCGGGCGGGTCGACGCACAGAGACATCGCCCGCTATCGGTACGCGTCGCGCCGATGGCGGATAAACATGACGCGAACCTGCCGGGCGTCGTCGTCAATCTCGTAGATGACACGGTAGTCGCCCACGCGGATTCGCCAGTCGTTCTCCGACCCGACCAGCTTGCGGCAATTCGGAGGCCGTGGGTCGGACGCCAACGCACGAATCGCGCGGGTGACGCGACGGCTGACGATTTCCGGGAGCCGACGCAAAGCACGCTCGGCTTGACGTTCCAGCCAGACCTCATACACGGCGCTTGCGGCCGTTCAATAGGTCCTCCAGCTTGCGAAACCGAAGCGGTTTCTTGCGCATGTTCCGCAGTCGCCGGAGGTCCGCCGCATCCTCGGCACGCTCCAGCAACTCCTCATACGCCTCGATGTCGAGAATGACGGCCGCCGGTTTTCCGTTGCGAAGTACGACCTCCGGGGCACGGGACAGTCGGGTCATGTCACTGTTCCTCCAGAACGAGAACCGTATTCAACTCGCACATCATACTCCAACGACCCGGCCTTGGCACGCTCCCTTCGAACCTCCGCGGATGTTAGAATCCGCGTGTGACCGTCGTTCTCGGCATCGAAACCTCCTGCGACGAGACCTCGGCCGCGGTGGTCGTGGACGGCGTGGACGTGCGCAGCAACGTTGTCGCCTCGCAGGTGGACTTACATGCCAAGTACGGCGGGGTGGTGCCGGAGATCGCTTCGCGGGCGCATATCGAACGGCTCGACGCGGTAATCGAAGAGGCGATGGCCGTCGCCGGGGTGACAAAGGATGACATCGACGCGATCGCGGTGACGAACCGCCCCGGGCTCGTCGGGGCGCTGCTGATCGGGGTCACGGCGGCCAAGACCCTAAGTTGGGTGTGGGACAAGCCCTTGATCGCGGTGGATCACATCCGCGCCCACGCCTACAGCCCGGCGATCGGGCTGGACGAACCACCCTGGCCCGCCGTGGGGCTGATCGTCTCGGGCGGGCATACGTCGCTGTTCCTCATCCACGCCCCCACCTCGATCGAACGGCTCGGAGCGACGACGGATGACGCCGCGGGAGAGGCCTTCGACAAAGTCGCGACGATCCTGGGCTTGGGCTATCCCGGCGGGCCGCTGATCGAAAAGGTCGCCCGCGACGGCAACCCGAGGGCGATCGACTTTCCGCGAACGATGCTCTCCGCGGATTCCCTCGACTTTTCCTTCTCCGGGGTCAAGACCGCGGTGCTCTACCACGTCCACGGCCACGGACGGGTCAGCGGCGGACTCGAAAAGCTCTCGCCTCGCGACATCGCCGATATCGCCGCGAGCTTTCAACAGGCCATCATCGACGTGCTGGTGAGAAAGACGATGCTCGCCTTGGCGCGAACCGGCGTCAGCACGGTCGTCCTGGGCGGCGGAGTTGCGGCCAACAAGGCTTTGCGGTCGGCGCTGGAGACGGCATGCACCGAGCGGCGTCTGAAGTTTCACGCCGCGAAGATGGCCTACTGCACGGACAACGCAGCCATGATCGCCGCCGTGGGGTATCATCAACTCCAAGCAGGTGACATGGCGGGACTCGATGTAGACGCCTACGCGAGCGCGACGTGACGGACGCTCGGCGTATGAGAACCGTCCCGTCGCGCCCGGAGAGCGGGCGCCTGTCCGAACCCCAAGCGCCAGCGCGGGGTCTATCCGAGCCGCGCCCGTAAGGAAGCGGATGAGAAAGGCCGAAATCGGGTGGTTTTGGGGCTTGTGTCGTCCGGCGGGCAACAGTACAATGGTCCTTCGTTCTTTATCGATCGCCGCAATTGAGTCCGGCGACCACTTTCGGGAAGGATTTATGAATCCGGCAATTCGAGAAAACACGCGTCGCGGTCGTGGAACAATACGAGGGGCTTGCATCCTAAAACCCCTTTCCTCCACGGGGGGAGAGGTCAGGGTGAGGGGGTCTTCGGATGCACGTTACGCAGGAATCCGAATCGCTTGCGTCGTCCTTTGCGCCTGCGTCAGCGCGACACTGACCCCGGCGGGCATCGCTGTCGCAGACCCGCCTCAGGGTGCCATCGTGGCGTGGGGACGCAACACCGAGGGTCAAACCAACGTCCCCGCGCCCAATAGCGGTTTCGTCGCCGTCGCGGCGGGCTATTGGCATAGTCTCGGCCTCAGGGCCGGCGGGTTCATCGTGGCGTGGGGACTCAACAACGCCGGTCAGACCAACGTCCCTGCGCCCAATGCCGATTTCATCGGCATCGCCGGGGGCGGGTGGCACAGTCTGGGTCTCAAGGCCGACGGGTTCATCGTGGCGTGGGGACTCAACAACTCCGGTCAGAGCAACGTCCCTACGCCCAATGCCGATTTCATCGGCATCGCCGCGGGCGCGTACCACAGTCTGGGTCTCAAGGCCGACGGGTCCATCGTGGCGTGGGGGTGTGGCGGAGCCGCCAACTACGGTCAATGTAACGTCCCCGCGCCTAACAGCGGTTTCGTGGCCATCGCCGCGGGCGGATACCACAGTCTGGGTCTCAAGGCCGACGGGTCCATCATGGCGTGGGGACGCAACAACTACGGTCAAACCAACGTTCCCGTGCCCAACACGGGGTTCGTGGCCGTCGCCGCGGGCTGGGTCCACAGTCTGGGTCTGAAGGCCGACAGGTCCATCGTCGCGTGGGAAAACGGTTACGGTTACGTTCCCGCACCCAACACCGGTTTCGTCGCCGTCGCTGCGGGTGGGTTCCACAGTCTGGGTCTCAAGGCCGACGGGTCCATCGTGGCGTGGGGAGACAACGGTGACGGTCAATGCAACGTCCCCGCGCCCAACACGGGGTTCGTGGCCGTCGCCGCAGTCTATGATCACAGTCTCGCCATCAGGCGGGTGACGGGAGATGCCGATGGCGACGGCGACGTGGACTGGGCGGACTTCGCGGTGTTTGTGGACTATATGGACGGACCCTTCGTCGAACCGCAACTGGCCGGTTGGCGCTTCTTCGACGTTGACATGGATGACGACGTTGACCTGCGCGACTTCGCCGCGTGGCAGAATATGTTCACCGGGCCGTAAGAATCCGGTCGTCCCGGCGCGCCGGGATGGGGAAGCGGGCACGGGGCGACCGCTTCCTTACGGGCGCGGCTCTGATGGTCCGGTCGCTTCCGCTGCCGGCTCTGATAGACCTGTCGCTCGCGCTCCGGGCTCGGATAGGCGTGGCGGAACCGCGAATGGTGCAGTAGACTTTCCTAACATGACCGAGCAGGCGCTTCGTGAACTGTTGGAATCGGTCCGCACGGGGCGGCAGTCGATCGACGCCGCGGTCGCCCGGCTGCGGGCCATGCCCTTCGAGGACCTGGGCTTCGCCAAGGTCGATCACCATCGCTCCATCCGCTGCGGCTTCCCGGAGGTCATTTACTGCGAGGGGAAATCCGCTTCCCAAGCGGCGGAGATTTTCGCGGCCTGCGCCCGGTCCGGCGTGAACGTCATCGCCACGCGGGCGAGGCGTGAAGTGTACGACGCCGTGGCCAAGACGCACCCGAAGGCGGAATACCACGAAACACCTCGGACGATCACGCTCCGGCAGAGAGAGAAGGTGCCATCCTCCGGCACCATCGCCGTGGTCTGCGCCGGGACGAGCGACGTACCCGTGGCGGAGGAAGCGCGGGTCACCTGCGAGATCATGGACCAGACGACGGCCACGTTCTACGACGTGGGGGTAGCGGGGATTCATCGCGTGCTCGCTCAGGCGGCGGCGCTGCAGTCGGCCGGCGTGGCGATCGTCGTAGCCGGTATGGAAGGGGCGCTGGCCAGCGTCGTGGGCGGTCTGGTGGATTGTCCCGTGATCGCCGTGCCGACCAGCGTCGGGTACGGGGCGAGCTTCGGCGGGGTCGCGGCGTTGCTCGCGATGCTCAACAGTTGCGCCTCGGGCGTGACGGTCGTGAACATCGACAACGGCTTCGGGGCGGGGTACGCGGCCTCGCGGATGAATCGACGTTGCCAAACGCCGAAGACGTAAAATCTGCTTGGATTCCCTCTCCCCCGCTTCGGGGGAGAGGGTAGGGTGAGGGGGTCGCGACGACGACCCTCACCCCAACCCCTCTCCCTGCGAGGGAGAGGGGTACGAGGTGCGACGATGCCGTCTGAATTGATCGTGACCCACGAGATCGCCGCGGCCCCTCAGCGGCGCGACGACGCCCACAAGGGCGACGTGGGGCGGATCATCATCATCGGCGGATGTTGCAACGACGTATGCATGGTCGGCGCCCCGGCGCTGGCCGCCAACGCCGCTTTCCGCAGCGGCGCCGGGCTGGTTCAACTGCTTGTCCCGGAGGCGATCCGCGCATCGGTCGCCGTGCTGGCTCCCTGCGCCACCGTGCGCCGTCTGCCGACCGACGCGGCCGCGTTGCTACAGGCGACGACCGACTACCATGCTGACGTTATCGCCATCGGCCCGGGACTGGGCGACTCCCTAGCCGCTTCGGCCTTCGTCGAGTTTTTGAGCGGTTTTCGCGGGCCCATCGTGATCGACGCCGACGGACTGAACCTGCTCGCCACGGTGCCACAGTTTGACATCCCCGACCCGCGGCGAGTCGTCCTGACGCCGCATCCGGGCGAAGCGAGCCGACTTCTCTCGGCTCGGGGGATCGATCGGACCATCGACAGTTCACTCACCGCGCGTCGTGCGGCGGCGTGTGCACTGGTGGAAGCCTACGGATGCACGGTGGTGCTGAAGGGCCGCGGGACGATCGTCACCAACGGCGACCGCATCTACACCAACGAGACCGGCAACGCGGGCATGGCGACGGGCGGCACGGGCGACGTGCTTACCGGCGTGATCGCCGCCCTCATCGGCCAGAAGATGGACCCCTTCGAGGCCGCCATCCTCGGCGTCTACCTTCACGGGCTCGCCGGCGACTACGCCGCGGAAGAACTGGGCCGATGGTCCATGACCGCGCTCGACGTGATCGACTACCTACCCGAGGCCTTCTGCGAGCACGAGATGTCCGAGGCGGACTGATTCCTCTCGCCTTTTGTGAAAACGGGAGTCGTCGCGACTGCCGCGCCGCAGGGTCCGTCCGGTGCTTCAGAGTTTGCGCCCCACCGCCTCCAGGATTTCGCGCTCTTTGGCCGTGGCTTGCGCCTGAAGCTTTTCACCGCTAGACAGGACGTTGGACACGAACTCCTTATCATCGAGGGCCCCCGTGTTGATTTTCACATTCAGGAATGCACCCAAAACCGCTGTTCGGGCGCAGAGGGCGGCGACGCCGGCGTCGGAGACGGAATTGGGATTGCCGCATTCGGCCATAGCCTTGATGACTTCCATCGAGGCCAGTGCGGTTTCCATGACTCGTAATGGAACTTCGATGGCGCGCTTGGTGGCCTCTTGGATCGCTTGCTTTCTCGTAGTCTTCTGGGAGTCACTACTCTGAGGCAATCCATAGGCGGCCATGACGGCATTGAAGGCCGCAGTGTCTTCGTCGATCAGGTGAAGCAACTCCACATAGTATTGTTTCCCCTTTTCGGCCCAGTCGGAGAACTCCTCCCAGCGTTCATCCCATCCGCGTTTGTGGGCGGAGAGATTGGCTACCATGGCGGCCAATGCCGCACCGAGTGCCCCCACCGCCGCCGAGATTGAGCCGCCGCCAGGGGCGGGTGACTCAGAGGCCGTCTCTTCGACGAAGCCGGCGACGGTCATGTCAACCAGCCGTTTCGTTTTCTGGGCTCGCGCGGCAATGGCATATTCGATGATCTTTTCTTCGGGCTTGAACGGATAGAGGTCATTCAGTCCTAGGGATTTAATCGCGATCTTTAGCAGTTCCCTGTCCGAAACACCGACGGAGCGTTGCTGTTTCTTGAGGAAATACCGCCCCGCGTCGAGCATGGCTTTGAGGGGAACCAACCCGACCAGTTCCGAGCCGGTGACACGGATGCCGCGTGCGTCGGCTTTATTGCAGCACTCATCGAAGGCAATATGCAGCGGCGTCACACTGAGGTTGGTCAGGTTAATGGAAATCTGCGCAATGCCGTATTCCTCGATATACCATCCAATGGCTTTGACGCACTTGAGAGTGCCGGGCGTTGGCACGGAATTGCCGTGCTCATCGCGGACGATTTGCCCCGTGACGGCATTTCCCTCTCGCTGGGGACGCCCCTTTTCGCGGATATCGAAGGCGATCGCGTTGGCACGGCGGGTGGAAGTGGTATTCAAATTGACGTTGTAGGCGACGAGGAAATCGCGGGCCCCCACGGCCGTCGCGCCCGACTTCGCATGGAAGGCCGCCGGACCGAAGTCCGGTTTCCACTCCGGTCGGGTGAGTTTGTCCTTCAGTCCCTCGTATTCTCCGGAGCGGACGGTAGCGAGGTTGCGACGTGCGTCAATGAACGCGGCGTGCTCATAGCAATACACGGGAATGGCCAGTTCCTTGCCGATCCTTTCCGCCAAACGCCGCGCATAGACGACTGTTTCTTCCATGGTAAGGTTGGCGACGGGGACGAGCGGGCAGACGTCGGTGGCGCCGAATCGAGGGTGTTCGCCGCGGTGTTTGCCCATGTCGATCAACTCCGAGGCCTTCTTGGCGGCGCGGAAGGCGGCTTCGATCACCGGTTCGGGCGGGCCGACGAAGGTGACCACGGTGCGGTTCGTCGCCTGGCCCGGATCGACGTCGAGAAGCTGGACGCCGTCCACGGCCTCGATCTGGCTGGTGATCTGCTTAATGACCGTAGGGTCGCGGCCTTCGCTGAAGTTGGGAACGCATTCAATCAGTTGGTCATGCATCGGCGGCCTCGTCGAACATACTGAGCCGTTGCCTGCTTGCACTGCTCACAGAGCAGTGGCACATCCATTCGGTACATGCTAACGCGCGAGGGATCGGTTGTCTTGAGGACGGAATGTACGTCGCATCAGGTCCGTGCCGGGGCGCCGGGTTGAACGGTCGCACGGCGCTCGATGAGCCTTAGAAGGTCCTGGCGATCGGGTCGAGCAGACTGCCAGCGAGTGCACAAGGCTGCGAGCCGGTCGGGTTCCGCGTCGGATGGCGGGTGGGAAGCCAAGTGATCCAGAACCTCACCGAGCAGCCGCGTGTGGTGGTCCTGGTTGAGACCGGGCGGCAGGTCGGAGGCCACGTCGAGGGCGGCCTCGGCGGCGACCAATGCGTTTTCCCGCATGAGTGCCCGCAGCGTCGCGTCAATCAACGGCTGAGCGAAAGCAGGGTCCTTCAGTCGCCAGAGGGCGACAAGTCTCGGCCAGAGCGGTTGGGCCTCGGCCCAGCGGACGATGGCCAGGCGTCTAAGGAGCGTTTGGCGGATTTCGGCGAGCAACTCCTTGCGGATGTCGTCCTCCACTCCCGAAGAGCAGGCGCCGAGATGGCTGACCGCGAGAGTCAGGAGATCGGGGATCGACGTTTGTGGGACAGCGTCGATGGCGTTGTAGAGATTGCCGATCCGTTCGCGTGCGGCCGCGCCGACGTCGGTGAACGGGCGCGAAGTGCGACGGCTCAGAGCGGCCCCATCGGCCCGGGTCCAATGTCGATCGACGAAGGCGAGCCATGCGGAAGTCGGTGCGTCCGGTAGCGCGACCATCGGATCGAGGTACTCCACGGCCTGGCCGACGATGCGGGAACGCACCGCCCCTTTCTCGTCGCAGAACACGTGTAGGCGGTGGCATCGACCGACGGAGTATCGCAGGCCCGCGCCCAGGGAGACCTTCGATCTCATCGGACCAGGAATCCCCAGAAGCAGGGCTTCGGCAGTCTCGACCCAACCGGTTTGGAGCGGAACCACGAGCGTTCGCTCCTCGAACAAGCCTTGCAGGGCGTAGCGTCGATGCGGCGAATCCACGGCCACGGCAAACGATCCGGTGGAAGGCGGACCGCCGGCGTCGATCGGAAGTCGAACCTCGGGCAGCACCGTGCCGGGCGCGAGGTCCGGGACGGTCAAACCGGCGGCGATCATCGCGCGGATGACGCGGAACGGGTTGAACTCACACGATGAAAAGTCGCGTTCCTCAAAGACGAGGTTGTGCGTATAGACGCGATGGCCTCCGCGGGCGGTATGTTCCACGCCGGCGTAGCAGGAATACGCGACGCACAGTCGCCCGGTGGGAAGCGGGTAGAACGCCGCGGCAAAGGCGGGGTCGGCATCCCCCCCCGCGCCGGGCTGCCAACAGAGCGCCTCGTGCGAGGGCGAGAGGCGGGTGATGGCCTGCTTTTCCTCGGGCCGCAGGCCGCGGCTCGCCGCGACGATGCGATACCCCGCCCCCATCGCACCGCGGATGGACGTGAAGATCGCCTGGTCGCAGGTGAGGTAGGCCACGGTCATGGTCCCGCCCTTCCCCGACCGAATCACAGCTTCGAGAGCACCCACTCGAACGGTTCAAGGATGCCGTGGGGGGCGATGTGCAGCGGATAGGGGACGACGTTTTGCGACTCGTCCGAACCGAATCCGAGGGCCCCGACCACGCTGGCCGCGAAGAACTCAAAGTGGGTGAAGCGGCTTTCGCAAATGTTCCACAGGCGGTTGAGGTTCGTCTGGGCGAAGCCGCGAGGATCATCGAAACAATCCGGGCAATAGTCGGCCTTGGAGAGGACGACGGCGACCGGCGTGTCGAGCCGCTGCATGTGTTTGGAGGCGATGACGCCGTCGAGGTAGGTCATCAACTTCAGGGCGAAGAAGTCGGGCTGCGGCGAGCCGGCGGCGGCCAGGGCCCCGTCCACGAGGAGAATCGCCCCGGCGCTCGTTTCCAGAAGCGAGCGGATGACCTTGAAGGTCTTGGGGTTGGCGACTTCGGCGGCGATGGCTTCACCGGCCATGTCGGGCAGGACCAGATCGTAAATCTTCGCCCCGCGTTTGTGGCGCGAGACTTGGTAGTAGGCCCAGTGCCAATCATCGACCTCCATGGCCGTCTTGGGCGGGAACTGCCGCGCGCTCAGGTAGCTGATCACGGTGTGTTGGAGGTTGACCGAGTAGGCGCCCTTGGGGACGGCCTCAAAGTCCTCGGCCCGTTTGGAGAGCATGTCCAGCAACATGCCGAGGTAGACCGTCTTGCCGACGTTGCTGTCGCCGACGACGGTGACGATGCAGGGGTCGCGGTCCTGGGCGACGGCCTCTTGGATGAGGGCCATCGGCGCCCCGCACGTGCTGCAAACCAGGGCCTCCAACTGATTCTGCGTCTGGCAGATCAGACAGGGCAGGGTCGCTTTCCTCGGTAAGGTCATCGTCGCCATAACAGTCACCCTCTCTTTGTGTGGGATCAGGCTCCGTTAATCCAGCTCGCTTCGCTCAGGTCCATCGCACATCGGAACCCGGTGTTGTGGGTTCGTGCGAGGGCGATCTGCCCGGTTCGGAAATGGGCGGTCGTCTGGGCCTCAAAATAGGTGTCGAAGGCCCCGCCGCGGACGACGTGCATGGGCATTTCCCCCACGATGGGCCGGCCGCGGTCGTCGTTGACCGAGTACTCCGTGTCCGTCCATTCCCAGACGTTGCCGACCAGTTGGAGCACGTGATTGGGCGCCGCGCCGTTCGGGTAGGCGGACACCGGCACGGTCGTTCCCTTGCGTGAGGACCAGATGTTGCACCGCTTGTTGTCCATCGCGTCCCCCCACGGGAAGCGGCGCATCATGTTCGTGGAGCTGTTGAGGTGCCAGGAAGCGGCCATCTCCCACTCGGCCTCGGTGGCGAGCCGCTGGCCGATCCAAAGGGCGAACGCCTGAGCTTCGTACCAACTCACCCCCACCACCGGATGATCGGCAAAGCGGGAATCGTGTCGCCCTTGCCGCCAAAGGCGCGGACCGGGCTGGGCGGTGAGGTCCTTGAGCTCGATCAAGTGCGGCCAGATCTCTTCAGGCCAGTATTCCAAAGCATCGTAGCCGCCGGCGTCGACAAATCTCTGATAGCGGGCGTTGGTGACGGTGTGGACGTCGAGCAGGAAGGGTTCGACGGCGACCTCCTCCTCCGCCGAGCCGGGCTCGGCGGTGAGCGTCTGGGAGATCGCCACGCCGCCCGCGGGGACGAGGGCCATCCGTTGCTCAAGCTCACGTTTGGACTTTTCGATGACCTCCGTTCCACCCGGCTGCGAGCGCCACTTCGCCTCCTCGCGCAGGATCATGGCGAATCGGCCTTGCTGAAAATTGCGTCTCAGTTCGTCGGCCTCCGTGCTCTCATAGGGCGCGGGCTGATACTTGACGTCTTGCGAATCCAAGGACGGTTCCACAGGCACGCTCCCGCTACGCCGTGCTTGGCGGTCGGCGGGCTTTTTTCGAGCGAAAAGTCGTAAGGCCATAGTCCTACTCCGTTCGCGGAACGTTGTTGGGTAATCCGTTTAGACTCCGATGGCTTTGCGCTTGGCGTCCCGCCGCAGCTTGCGAAACTGATCGTCGGCCTGGACGGCGGCCGGCTTCGGCCCCCGCACCGGCGTAGCGTGGGCGGAGACCGGCTCTCCGGCGATCCCGGCGCGCCGGGACTCCGCCGGCGCGGGCGTGACACGGGCGGCGCTGCCGAGCCGTTCCAGCAACTCATCACGCTGGACGGCGATCTCCTGATGGTCGCGGGTAAGCTGGGCCTGCATCGCCGCGAGGGTCTTGCGGGTCTCGTCAAGCTCGGCGGCTTGGGCGTCAACCTGCCGGCGCTGGGCGGTCAACTCTTGCTCCTGTTGTTCCAACTGGCGCTTGCGGGGTTCGAGCGCGCGGAGATGGTTTTCCAGCTCGCGTTCCGCCTGGGCCAAACCGTTTTCGCGCTCGGCGAGGATCTTTGCGGCGGCGGTTTGGCGTTGTTCCTGTTCGGCAAGGCGTGCCTGGCCGGCCTTGCACTCCTCCTGCCGTTGGGTCAGCGCCTGGGCGTCGTCCTCGAGTTGCTTGCGGGACGCATCGACGTCGGCCGTCTGCCGTTCGATGTCCGCGGTCATCTTCACGATGTCGGCAAGCTGGGTTTCAAACTCGAGGCGCTGCTCGGCGAGCTGGGTCTCGCTTTGGGTGAGCCGCTCGCGTTCCCGGACGATCCGCTCCCGCTCCGTCCGTACGCTTTCGGCGTCGAGACGCACGTGTTCCTGCGCGGCGCGCAGGGCTTGGACCGCCTGGCGAGCAAGCTGCTGGACGCGACTCGGCTCAGGGGCCGCGGTTTCCGATTCGATGGATGGCTCGACGATCAATTCAACCGTTCCCCAAAAAGACGCTTCGTCGCCCGCCGAACGCTGCACACAGACCGTCCGGCCACGGTCGGACCGGGTACAGAGCGGACGATCGCCGAAGTTCCAAGAGCCGAGGCGTCGAGGAACATCGCGGCAGCGGGTTAAACGTACGATATGGTCCCATGGCGAAACGCGTCGCGAGGCGTGCCCGCGGTTATCGCTCCCCTTCCGTATCGGATCGCGGCGAACGCGTCGTACTTAGCGGACGACGGGTGACGTGCGATCCCAGGGCCGCCTGCCGATCCCCGGTGAAATGTAGACTTGGGGGGGTTTTTACGTTGACTCGACTGTGGCGGACGTGTGCCGCGAAGATCGGTCGCCTTGTCCGGCGATCCACGAACTTCTCTTGTCCAAAAACAATGAGCACCGCGATCATGGGTAAATCCAACGCGCAGGACGATGTGTGGACGGTCTTGGAAGGTGCGATCGAGTCCTTTGAAAAAGGTCTCGGTGAGTACGAGACGCAGGTTCACACATGGTCCGAGGACCGTCGCAAGCTCATGAGCCGCGAGACCGCGATGGCGGAGGAACGTACGTCTTCGCGGGCCCGCGATATCGAGCATCGCGCCGAGCAACTCAGTTGCGAACAAGCGGCCCTAGAGCAGCGCCAGGCCGAACTGGCGCACTTCAAGGAGGAACTTGAGGCGCGCCTCTCGGAATGTGAACATCGCGAGCGGCGGTTGCAGGAGCGGGAGAACTCCCTCAATCAGACCGGCGCCGCCCATGAACAAGCCGCGGCCTCGCTCGAAGAACGAACACGACAACTCGATGAGCGACAAGGCGAGCTTGAAGCCCGGTTCGAGGGAATCCAACGGGAACTCGAAGAGCGACGAAACGCGTCGGACGCAGCCCAGAAGGAATTCGCCGAGCAGCGCCAAAAGTTTGACCATGACCACCAGGACTTGGCTCGTTTTCGCGACGAATTGAGCCGCCGCGAAAGCGAACTTGCGTCGCAGTCGTCAGCGAATCAAGAGACGCAGCAACAACTCGCCCAGCGCGGTCAGGAACTGGAGGCAACGCAGCGGTCACTCGCCGCTGAGGGCGAGAAGCTGGCGACCCGTTGGGCGGAAGTGGAAAGACGGACGGTGGACCTTGTGTCCCTCGAAACGCAGGCGCAAGCCCGTCAAGCGGAAATCGACGCGGGACAGCGCCGCGTCGAGGACGAGGTCCAGGGCCTGAAGAAACACGCAGAGGATCTCGCCGACCGAGAGCGGGAACTTGAGCAGACGGCGGCCCGGTTCGCTAAGCAAGCCGCCGAGCATCAGGCGACCGCGCAGGAACTGGAACGGCGCGAACGCGAGCTTGCCGATGCGACGCAGGCATTGGCGTCTCGCGCCGAGGGCCTCGACGGTCGCCGGAACGAACTCGACGCGAAGCAGCAGGCTCTGGAAACTTCCGCACGCGAGCATCAAAAGCGCGAGCAAGAGCTGTCCGAAGCCCTCCGCCGGTTGGAGAGCCGCGAGGCGAAGCTCAACGAGGCCGATGGTCGAGCGCAGACCGATCGGCAAACGCTCCTCCACGAGCGCGAACAACTCGCCGCCGCGCGGAAATCACTCGATGCCGAAAGCGTGTCGAAAGCCCGAGTGTGGGCCGAGAAGGACGCGGAACTTCTCGCCGCCCGGAAGCAGATGGAGTGCGACCGGCAAGCGACCGAGGAGTGGACAGAAGCGCTCGACCAGCGGAAGGGGGAGCTGGAGGCGAGGTCCAAGACGCTGGCCGAGCGCGAGGGGCAACTGAACGCCCAGCAGCGTGAACTCGAGGCGGCTCTGCAGAACCTGCACAACGACCGGGCCGCCGTTGAAAAGGCGCGCCGCGTAGTCGGCGAGGTCGACGAGTCGCGTTGGAGCGAGCTGGGGAAACTCCGGGCGGAGTCGAACGCCCTACGCACGGAAATCGAGTTGTCCCGGACGCGGGAGCGAGAACTCGCGGGATCGTTGGGAAAGGCCGAGGCGGCCCACGCAAGGGAAATGCACGCGGCCGAGGACGCTCGCGCGGCGGCGAGCCGTCTCGCGGCGCAACTCGACGAGGAAAAGAAGGCCGCCGCCGAGCGCCAAGCCGCCATCGAACGGCGCGAGCAGGAAGTCCTTACACTCCTGGAAGAGGTCGAGGCCAAGTCAGTCGTTTCGCCGAACGCACCGGACGGCGTAGCACTCCTGGCGCAGCGTCAAGCGAGTCACGTGGCGGTGGCTGCGTTCTGGGCCGAATACAAGATTGCCCCGCAATCCGAACCCGGAGCGCAAGCGACGGGCCAATCGAAACAAGCGGATTCCCCGGCAAGGAACGCGGCAGCGCCGGATGCGTCCGAAGCCCGCACGTCCGCCGAGACCGCTCCCGTCGAGCCGGGCGCCGCGGAGGAGCCGGTGGATACGCAGGCCTCAGCGATGCGCGACGCCTTGGCGGCGGCGCGGGCCGAGGTCGAGGCGGCAAAGCGTGAGGAACCCTCGGCGGTCCATTCCGGGCCTAAACAGAAATCCACGTCCAACGGCCGGAAACGAAAGGCCGCCAACACCCCGCAGAAATTCACCCGTGACCTTGCGGGGACTGCGCCGGAGCTTCCCGCGCGGCAACCGGCGGCCGTCGTAGCGTCGATCGACTTGGATCCAGACATGGCGAACCAACTCCGAATGCTGCGACGCCTGAACCCGAGCAAATCCGACGCGGAACTGCTCGCCAAAATTACCGCGGAGTCCACGAAAGCGGGCAAGCCTAAACAGAAGAAAAGTTGGTTCGCCCTCAAATAGTCATCCGCCCCGGTTGTCGATCGTCCGAAGGATCGCGCGGACCGGGCTGGCGTCAAACCCCACGAGTTTGAGCGGCAGGGCGATCAATTCGTAAAGCCCGTCGGGCACGCCGCTCAGCACCAGCCCTTCGAGAATGGCCATGTCGTGATGCAAGAACCGCTGGTGCGCGGGCAGGTCCTTGGATGAAAACAAATCGACGCTCGGCGTGTCGATCCCGGCGAGAATCACCCCCTCGTCATGCAGAAGATCCACGAGCTGCGGCGAAAGGGCCGCAAAGTCCTCATTGAAGGCTGTCGGATCGGGGAAGGTGCCGGTCGCGAACAGGACGCGCGGGGCCTCAATCGGTCCAGCCAAGTCGTCCGGCGCGATGCGTGTGTTGCGTGCGACGTTTACATGCAGGACCTGGCATGGGCCCAGGTAGTATTCCAGGCTGCGTGCGTCGATGGCCGGCGCCTCGGGGCCGTAGTGGCTCGGAGCGTCGGCGTGCGCGCCCACGTGCACCGTCGCACGAAGCGTGGAGAGGGTCACGCTGTCCCCACGCCTCAGCTCGCACAGCACCTCACGCGACGGTGGAGTGTCACCCGGCCAGACGGCCAGGGCACCCGTGATCGGCGGCGTGATGTCGTAAATCAACGATCCGTCCCCGGCGCGTCCCGTGTGTCCGGTTCTGCGCTCGTCGGTATTGGAAGACGAGCCATGACGGCGTGTCAAGAGCGCTTTCACTCCCGGGGACGCACGCAGCTCGTCGCAGATGAGTGAGCCGCTTGCCGTCTCACGTCACCCGAGCGACAATGCGTGCCTCGGACCTTCGTCCGCGTGAGCATCGCGGTTGCGGCGTTGCGGAGTCGTGCGAATCGAAATGGCATCGTCGGCGCGAGCGTATCACTGGGGCATCGCTTTCCTTCTGTTGGCTTCCCTCCTGTGGAGCCTGAACGGGGCGCTGATTAAGCTGATCAACGACAGTGGTCGCGGACCGCACGGCGTGACCATCGCCTTCTATCGCTCCTTGTTCGCGGGGCTCTTCCTCCTACCCCTTGCGCGGGGCAAGTGGCGGACGCTGGGACGGCCCAACGAGCGTGGGTCGCTCCGTGGGATTCGACCGACGGCGGTCTGGTGTGTCGTTTTCTTTACCCTGATGACGGCCTCTTTTGTCATCGCGAATACCATGACGGTGGCCGCGAATGCGATCATTCTCCAATACACTTCCACATTTTGGATCTTCGCCCTGTCGCCGTGGCTGCTTCGAGAGCGGGCGCGCAGCGGCGATGTCTGGGTCCTGGCTCTAGCGATGGGAGGAATTGCAGTCATTTTTGCAGGCAATGCCTCGACGGATCTCGTCGGACTGGCGATTGCCCTGGCATCCGGACTGTTCTTCGGTTTGCTGACCATGATGATCCGCCGGCTCCGCGATTCGGATTCCGCGGCCGTGACGGTCTTGAATAACCTCGGATCGGCCGTTCTGCTGCTCCCATTCGCGTGGGGAATCGGCGCCCTCATGTTGCCGACGCGTGCCTTCCTGCTCCTTGTCATCATGGGCATCGTCCAGTTCGGAACCCCCTACTACCTCTATACACTGGGACTCGCACGGGTCCCCGCTTATCAGGCCTCGCTGATTACCATGCTGGAGCCGGTCCTCGTTCCCATGTGGACGTACCTTGCCGTCGGTGAACGCGTTCGGGCAACGACGTTTATCGGCGGCGCGGCGATCCTAGCGGCGTTGCTATTGTTCATTCGGGCCGCTCAGCGCGCACGAACCTTGACCGCGGGCGACATTCCATGAAGAAACGAGCGATTGTTTTGAGTTGCGGACTGGTGGGAGCGACGATGGCGCGGGAACTCGCCGGCGACCCGGTCTTCGACGTCACGGCCGCAGACCTTTCCGACGAGAACCTCCGCAAACTGCGGGACTGCAGCGCCATTCACACACTGCAAGCCGATCTGAGCGACCCGGCTCGAGTGAGGGAGATCATAAGCGACCACGACGTGGTCCTTGGGGCGTTACCCAGCCGCATCGGCTTCCGCACCCTGGACGCCGTCCTCCGCAGCGGGAAATGCTACTGCGATATCTCTTTCATGCCGGAAGACGCGATGGAACTCGATCCCCTCGCCCGGCAGTACGGCGCGACGGCCGTCGTGGACTGTGGGGTGTCGCCGGGACTGTCCAATATGATGGTGGGACACGCCGTCGCCCGGTTGGACCGCGCCGATCGTGCGGAAATCTACGTGGGAGGATTGCCGAAGGTGAGACTCTGGCCCTATCAGTACAAGGCGCCGTTCGCACCATCGGATGTGATCGAAGAATACACCCGCCCCGCTCGCATCGTTGAGAATGGTAGAATCGTTGTGAAACCGGCGCTATCCGATCCGGAACTGATGGACTTCCCGCAGGTGGGAACACTGGAAGCATTCAACACGGATGGCCTTCGCAGTCTCCTCAAGACCGTGCGCGTCACGGAGATGCGGGAGAAGACGCTCCGCTACCCCGGCCACATCGAGTTGATGCGCGTGCTCCGAGAAACCGGATTCTTCGATCAGTCTCCAATAGACGTTAAAGGGGTAATGGTTCGACCGCGCGATGTGACGGCCCGACTCCTTTTTCCACGCTGGACCTACCAGCAGGATGAGGAGGAATTTACCATATTGCGCGTGGTCGTGGTGGGCATGAAGAATGGAAAGGAACTGCGCTTCACCTACGAGTTGTACGACGAGTACGATCGTGGGAGCGGTACGTCCTCCATGGCCAGGACCACGGGCTTCCCTTGTGTGATCGTGGCCCGAATGCTGGCGCATCGGCGGTTCGCCGAGCCGGGCGTCTTCCCACCGGAGATGCTTGCTCAGCGGGACGGCGTTTTTGAATTCATGGTGGATGAGCTTGCCCGCCGCGGTGTTGTTGTCCACACCGACGTTCGGGAGGCGCCCGAATAAATCTTGGATCCGTCGAAATGATAACGGAAGACAGTGTCGTCCCAGCGTCCGTCAAGAAGCCGGCGGCGATCTCATCGGCAGCGGCACCGTCGGCACGGGCTGCATTCTCGAACTCGGCCCTGAGAAGACCGACGGCTGGCTCAAACCGGGGGACACGATGGAACTGGAGATTGAGCGACTTGGGACACTGACGACGAAGATCGTGTAAACCGAATGGCCGGTCGCGAATCCCCAACAACGAAAACAGAGAGGCCGGGGCTATTTCGGCGTTTCGGCGTTTTGATTTCTTGACGTTTTTTCCGGTCCCTTCGTGCCTTCTTCTTCCAGCTTCCCCCGCCACTCGGCGGCCTTTTCGGCGTAGCCCTTGTCGGGCACGAAACGCGGCCATCCCTCGCACCTACAGAGCATCTCGGCAATCGACCGAATCGCCGCCCACACGCGGATTAGAGTGCCATTGTTCGGCATGTGCATCATCTCCGTCGGGTAGGACGCCGCCGTTTTTGCGGCGTAAGTTTTTGTCGCCGGGGTGGGGCCGGAAGCCCCCTTTTGGTCCAGTACGTCACCCGCGCGTATTCGAGGTGCTGCGCACAATGAGCGAATCCCGGTTCAGCCTTACGACCACATTTTTGGCACAGCCCGGCGGCGATTCGGGCTTTGGATTTGGCTTTCATCCGTGCTGCGTTCTTGGCAAGGCACTTCGCACACCGCCTCTTACCGGCGGCCAGTGGTTTGTGGCACACGCACAGACCGCGCTTCGCTAGGTTCTGCCGGCGTTGTGCGGCTGTCATACCGCAAGCGGCGCAGAACTTCGGTCTGTTAGCCGCGCGGTTTCCCGCAAAGAACGCAGAAGGCAACGGGCCTCGCGGCCCGCTTGCGCGCTCTATATTGGCGACGAAGTTGGTACTTGTGTGCTTTGCATGGTCGGCAGTAACGGCCCTTGCCGTCGGTTGACTTACCGCAATTAGGGCAGCGGCCGGCGGCCCGCATCCGCTTTACATATCGATGCTGGTTCGTCAGGCCGTCGTCAATTCGTCGCATGGGACGCCCCCGCCTCGACGCCTTGCTCGGTAGGTGATTCAAGAATGCCGCCCGCGGTGAGCGCCGAATCGCCCACCGGAACTGGGGAGCGATCGGGCGGCGTGCGACTCGTGTTTTTCGGTTCGCCGTCTTGCATGTGCTTGGCCGCACTAAGGCGCGAGGTCGCGCTCGGGAACCCCCGAGCGCCCACGGCTGCTCGGCCGCGCTTACGTCGCCTTGACAGGCGATCGAGACGCGTGGGGGAGACCCCCCCCCCCCCCCATTATCCTCGCCTTACGCTCGGCGTACAACCCCCTGGACTAATACCCGCTTGACCCGCTTGACCAAGATGTGGACCCGCAGTCCAATGGCCGCCGACGCGGAGCGCGACGATTCGGAGGGTGCTACCATCGAAACCTGTCCCGGCAACGGCGCGGACCGATTCCTCTTCACCGACGATCACCGAATGCTGTTGCAGATCCGGGACACGCTGTACGAGGGGAGCTGGGACGACTTTGTCCACGATCTACGGGCCAGGGCGGGGGGTCGCCCCCATGTTTTCGAGATCGGCCCCGCGTCCGAGCGGATGAGGGCGACCATCGCCGGCCACCTGGCGATGATCGAGCAGATGCAATCCTGGGAGGCCGCCCACGGACGCGCCCTGCGGGCCGACGAAGGCGACTCACAGGTCGGTTGACGGAGGGCGGTTTTTCGCCTTGAATACCGACGGAGTCCTGGTGGAGGCGGTTTCCAGCCCGGTAACCTGCCGAGGAGCCTCGGAGTCAAACGAATGCTGTTGCAGATGACGGTCTTTCTCGCGGTTGCGGCCAGCGTTGTCGGTCCCGCCAACGCTGCCGGCGGCTCACCGCTGGTGAGCGACGCCGCTCTTCAACAGGCCGGGTTCATTAAGTTCTGGGAGGCCCGACTGCCGCTCGCAGCCAACGACACCGTGCGTGACGCCTATCTGCTGGATGAAGCCCTTTACGTGGTTTCCAAGGGCGGAAGCGTGTTTTCCCTGAAGGCCGACGTCGGCCTGCTTCGATGGGGCGCGAAACTCACCGAGGCCGACTATCGAATCTACCCCCCCGCCCACCTGCGCGAGGGCAACGGCACCGGCCCCGTCGTCATCCCCACGACGACCGCGGTCTTCATCTATGACCGATTCGGCGGGGAACTGAAACAGCGGTTCACGCCGGAATTCCCCATTGGCAGCGCCGCAGTGGGCTTCGACGACAAGCTCTTCATGGGCGGTGCAGACGGGCGGTTCTATTCCCTCAGCGTCGATCCTCGATTCCCCAACCGACCGATCAAGCGATGGGAGGTCCGCGCCGGCGGACCGGTGACCGCGACCCCGATCCTCTACGACCACGACAGCCTCGTCTTCGCGTCACAAAGCGGCTCGGTCTTCTCGTGCCTTGCGGGCGACAAGACGTTTCGCTGGTCGTTTCGCAGCGAGGGGGCGATCAACGGCGACCCCGCCGTGGATGACAGCGGGGTGTACGTGGCCAGCGCCGACCGGTCCCTTTACAAGCTGAACCGCGGGATCGGGACGGTCCTTTGGCGGGCGCGGTTTCCCCGCCCCCTGACCGAGGGACCAACGGCCGTCGCCCAGACGGTCTATCAATATTGCCCGGATCAAGGTCTGACGGCATTGGACGCCATGACCGGACGGGAGAAATGGCGGCTCGCCGATGGACGGTCTCTCGCGGCCCATAGCGCCAACGGGGATGTCGTATTCACCACCCGCAACCTCCTCCAGGTCGTCCACCATGACAAGGGCGAAGTGCTGGCCACGGTTGAGACGCCCCTGGTATTCAAAGCGGTGTCCAATTCGCGGGACGACTCGGTGTACCTGTTAGGCCATGATGGCCGCGTCCTTTGCACCCGGCTCGATAACGTGCCCTACCTCCGCCGACAGCAGGTACTCGCCGCACAGGCGCAGCTCAACCAGCCGCCGATCGACGAGTCGAAGGCGTCCGAGCGGTTGCCCAAGGCCTTCGTCCCTGAACCCGACCCCAGCGACAACGATCCCCTTCGCAGCAAGAAAGACCCTAAGCCGTAAGCCGTAGATATCCTGCATGGCGCGGCTGACACGCGGACGGAATCGAGTTACCATGCCGCCATGGCCGAGCGCCGCATCAAACGGGCGCTGATCAGCGTCTACGACAAGACCGGCATCGTCGATTTCGCCCGCGCGTTGGTCGATGAGTTCGGCATTGAGATCATCTCCACCGGCGGCACGGCTGCGCTTCTGAAGGAAAACGGGATTCCCGTCACGCTCGTCGAGCAGATCACCGGTTTCCCGGAGATGCTCGACGGTCGAGTCAAGACGCTGCACCCCAAAATCCATGCGGCCATCCTCGCCGACCGCGACAACCCCGAACACATGCGACAGCTTAAAGAGCAGGGCATCGAACCGATCGACATGGTGGTGGTGAACCTGTATCCGTTCGAGAAAACGGTAGCCGACCCGAACTGCACCTTTGAGCAGGCAATCGAGATGATCGACATCGGCGGGCCATGCTTGCTGCGCGCTGCAGCAAAGAATCACCGGCATGTGATCGTTTGCTGCCGTCCAGAAATGTACGCAGTCCTCGTTGAGAGGTTGCGGGCTGGCAATCCAAAGCCGGGCCCGGTGGATCATCGGGTGTGTGGTGCTCTAGATGCATTCTGGAAATCATCTACATACGACGGCGAAATCCATACGTGGCTGCACAACCGCGATTACCACCGTAAATGGAGGGAACGTCTGCTCCGACTCGTCGACGCCCAGCCGCTTCGTTACGGCGAGAACCCGCATCAGCAAGCCGAGTATTATGGTCTAAACGCGGACCCACGGTTCCATCGACTATTCGTGAAGTTCCCCAAAGCCGCGGACGAGATGTCCTTCAACAATTACCTCGATGCGAGCGCTGCGCAAGATTTGGTAGAGGAACTAGGCAAGGCGTTCCCCGGTCAGTCTCTCCGTCCAAGTTGTGTGCTCCTAAAGCACACAAATCCATGCGGCGCTGCCACCCACGAAGATCCAATCGAGGCGTATCGAATGGCCTATCTCGCCGATCCTCACGCGGCAATGGGCGGCGTTCTCGCCGTGAACTTTCGTGTGGACATCGCCTTCGCGGAAGCCGTCATGGGGAGCCTAGCGCGCTGGGGCAAATCCGCCGGGGCCGCCGCGTTTTTTCTCGATGTGTGGCTTGCGCCTTCGATGGACCGCGCGACGCTGGAATTCATCGAAACTCGCAAGGAATGGGGAAAGAAGGTGCGGCTTCTTGAGACCGACACAAGCGAAGACCCTTTCGTTGGCAAAGAGGCTCTAGACTTCAGGCAAATTGTGGGCGGCGTCCTAGTTCAAGAACCTGACTCGATTGGCCTCAACGAAGATCAATGGAAGGTCGTCACGAAGCGCGTGCCGAGTGAATCTGAGATTTCAGATTTGAGATTGGCCTGGCTCATCGCCAAGCACACCAAGAGCAACGCCGTCAGTATGTGCAAGGGCGGGATGCTGATCGGCAACGGGGCCGGGCAGATGTCGCGGGTAATGAGCTGCCGGATCGCGACGTGGCTGGCGAAAGAGAATGGGCACGCGGACAAGCTGTCTGGATCGGTCGCTGCCTCCGATGCCTTCTTCCCCTTCGCCGACGGACCCAACATTCTCATCGACGCGGGCGTAACCGCCATCATCCAGCCGGGCGGCTCCAAGCGCGACGCCGAGGTCATCGCCGCGTGCGACGCCCGGAACGTCGGCATGATCTTCACCGGGACGCGACACTTCAAACACTAGGCCGCGAAGCGCCTCCCCCCTATAATGCGGGTCGATGAAACTTTACACGAAACAGGGCGACGACGGCTCGACGGGACTGATCGGCGGAACGCGCGTTCCGAAGAATGACCCTCGCGTGGCGACCTATGGCGACGTGGACGAGACCAACGCGGCCATCGGTGCGGTGATCGCGGGCTGCGGCGACGAGGAGACGGCCGCGACGCTCCGCTGCATCCAAGCCGAATTGTTCATCCTCGGCTCGCAGCTTGCCACGCCGGCCGGGGATCAACCCAAGTTCTTGATCGACGAATCACACGTGAAACAGCTTGAGCAATGGATCGACGCGGCCTCCGCCGAGGTCTCCGCGCTGCGAAACTTCGTTCTCCCCGGCGGCAGTGCAACGGCGGCGGGTCTCCATGTGGCCCGGACGGTCTGCCGTCGAGCGGAGCGGGCCGTTGTCGCCCTCGCGCAACGGCAACCTGTAGAGCCGTGCGCGATTGTCTACCTGAACCGCCTCAGCGATCTGCTCTTCGCTCTGGCGCGGCAGGCGAACGAGCGCGCGGGTGTGGAAGACATTCCGTGGTATCCGCCGAAGGAACCCTAGAGCGCTTGGATCACGCGATGGCTTCGGGCCGTGAAAAGGTGCAGTCCCGGCGCGCCGGGTCCCCTTGCGGGCTGGCGCCATTCGCGCCCCGCGTCACCCACAAGGACTGAAAGTCCCGAAAAGGCCGGGAGTGACGCTACGGTCGGACGCTGCAATCCATGAAATTGATCCGCATTGGTGATCCGAGCGCCCTGCGTCCACTGCACGTCGTCATGATCTTCTTGGTCTCGATGACGGTCGCCGGCGGCTTTCTCCTACTCAGTGCGGCCGAATCCACCACGCTGGTGGACGGAGCGATCGAATGGCACGCCGAGTCGCCGCTCCGCGCCGTGGTGCAATTGCTCTGCCTCAACTACCAGTTCCCCACCATCAACGCCGGCGAGGTCAAAGGTTTTATCCTTGGAATCGGCGCCGGCTTGGCCGTTCTTTCACTCGGCGTGGCCGTCCTCGCCAGCGCACCTACCGGTGAAGGGGAAACCGTGGCCGCAGAGGACGACGGCGCGCTCCTCGACCTGCCTGCGCCGCCCTCGCGCCCGCAAATCCCCTCACTCCCTGCCGCGCAGTTGTTGGTTGTCTTGTATCTTCTCTGGTCCTTCGCCGGCAGTCGTTGGTCTTCTGCACCGCCGCTTGCGATTGGGGGAAGCATCCTCCTGACCATTCAGCTTCTCTGGGCGATTGCTCTCGGCCTGGGGTTGAATCCTCGTGCAGCCAGAATTGTCGCACAGGTGATCCTCTTACTGACCGCGGCGGCGGCCGCCATCGCCGTCTGGTATTACTACGGCAGAAACCCGGTTCTGCGAGCCAAATTCCCCTTTGGAAATCCCAACTTCCTCTCCGCGGCGTTGATACCAGGGATTCTTCTCGGAACTGCACTGGTGGGAGAAAGAGTATTTCATGGAATCCATTCCCGCCAGGCAGGCCCTCTCGGCATCACAATACTCGTACTGCCGCTCATCGGAGTCACTGCGTGGGCATTCATTTTGGCCGATTCGCGCGGCGCGGCGGTCGGACTGGCGGCCGGACTGCTTGCGCTCGTGTTCTTCGCCGCGCCGCGCCGTTGGAAGGTAATCCCCGTGATCCTTGCGGCGGGATTGGCTATAGTCGGTTGGTTGTATTTTTCGGGGACCATCGGTCAAACCTCCGTCACAGGACGCAGTGAAACCCTGCGCTTGCGCGGATATGCGTGGAGTTACGCATGGCGGATGTTCCAAGAGAAGCCGCTCATCGGACATGGCCAAGGGGGGTTCGCACTGACCGGCGACTCGTTCGCGGTTGAGGATGTGTTGGATGATCCCCTGGTATTCGATTCACGGATCGACCATGCGCACAATGAATGGCTCGAAGTGATGGCGGATCTCGGATCGGTGGGAATCGTTCTCATCGGCTCGGTGATTTTCATTACGCTGGGGGCGGGAATGGCGGCGCTCAAACGCCTGCCCGTAGACCATGCTCGTTGGCCATTGCTTGGACTATTGGCTGCTTTCGTGGGCCTGGTTGTGGAGGAGGGGTTCGGAGTCGGACTGCGCGTGTGCGAAGTGCCCGTCGCATTCTACACCGTGCTGGGTTTGACTTGGGCGCTGTGTGGGTCTGCCGCGACGAGTCCGTTAACACATTTTTCTGCGACGCGTCCCCGCAGACTGACCTTCGGGTCGGTGGGGGTGACGCTCGGTTTGATGGTTCTTGTCCTCGGCCGACAAGATTTCGCCGCCGCCCGAAGCGCGTACCGGACCGAGGAGTCCTTCCAGAAGGGGGAATACGAAGAAGCGATTCAGCTCGCGTCGCAAGCGGTGGATCGGTTATATCCGCAACGCGCCCTCGTCAATCTCTACCGGCTCGGCGAGGCCTACGCCTTCACCGCCGAGAAGCTCCAGCAGCGGGCCTCCGACCGCGAGCGCCGCGCCCGCGAATCGGAACCGGCCAACGCACGGCTGTCGGCCCTGGCCCAGGACGACTACGGCGCCGCCGACGAGCACGGCAAGGCCGCCAGTCACGTGCTCAAGGAGCTCATCTCCCGCTCCCCGGGTTTCCTCAATCACGGACAACTGGAGTACCGGATCAACCTCGTGGAAGCCCGGTCCGCCGTGCATCGCGGTGATGCCGACGCCCAGGCGTATCTCAAGAACGCACTGAAGGCAATCGACCGTGAACTTCTCCGTCAGCCTTTTGATCCCGAGATCGCGCTCGATTACGTCCGCGTGCCCGTTTCGGGCGTGGATATGGCCGCGGCCTTCAACGTCCTCGCCCGACCGTTGCGTTACAACCGCATCGCGGACGCCTATGTGGAAGTCCTGCGAAACCTTGCCGGACGCTCCGATTTTGATCGACAGATCGAGCCGATACTCGCCGAAGCCCGCCAAGCCCTGTCCGGGACGCCGCCGGTCGGTTCAACAGGAGAAGCCGTCGAGGTTTGGGCGCCGGAGAAGCTGCGGCTGATCGCAACCTTGGATTTCCTCCAAGGCGATTATGACCGGGCCGTCGCGGAATTGGAGCTTGCGGCGAGGGCGTACGAACGGCTTCCGGCATCGCCCTCGATGGCCGCCGCGGCCTGTTCCGCGGAACTGGCGGACTGCCGGTTCTTCGCCGACCCGGATCACCCGCAGGCGGCAGTCCAGCGTGCCGACGCGGCCCTGGCGCTGACGCCGGACTCGCGGCTCGGGCGCGAGTTGAAGCTCAGCATCCAGCAGCGAATGATTCACTACTACCTCGCCGCGGACGACGAGGCGTCAGCGACCCGACTCCTTCGCCAGATCGCCCCGGCGGGTGTGACCGAGGAAATTGTTCAGCAACAACTAGGCATCCGCCTGCGGCGATTGTGCGAGTCGTTGCTCTTGCAGCGGCGGGAGGCCTCAGTGCCTCGGCAGCCGGCGGAGACCCTGCTGCCCAAACTGCAACGGTGGCTGCAACGGTCCCTCGAGATCAACCCTGACGACTTTGCCGCATGCTTCCTGGCTGCCGACCTCGCCTTCCATACCGGCGACGACGCCGCCGCCGCCCGACACTTAGAATCCGCCCTCAAGCTCGGCCTCCCCCAAGCGGACGCCGCAAGATTCCTCGAGATGGCCCGAGTCAAGAGACCCGACAGCCCGGCTCTGGAGGCATTGCGGAGGTCGCTCGAACCTCGTCCCCCGGCGAGTTCCGAAACTCCCTCACAGCCCTGATTGCCCCTCGCGTTCTGACGGTTGCAGCTTGCGTCTCTCCACCAACGCCCCTACCCTGCCGATGGACGGAGCGCGGTCTTCTAGGTCCTCCGGCGGCATTGAACGTTCTCTCGGGGTTCCCATGGACGAAACGGTTCACGAGCATCTCTCGTGCGGCTTGGAATACGGGGTCATCCCCCTGCCGGACCGGCACGTGGTGTCCTTCCAGATACGCCTCCTCGCGGGGACATCAAGCGAACCGCCGCGTACCTTGGGCCTGTCCCGCGTCGTGGAGGAGACCCTCGACAAGGGGACGGAAGGCTACACCGCCCGAGAACTCGCCGACGCCTTCGACGCCATCGGCGCCGGCCGTCAAAGCGGCACGGGCCGCGAGACCATGACCTTCACGTGCACCATTCTCCCCGAACATTTCGAGCGCGCTATTGAGTTGCACGCCGAGTTGCTGCGGCGACCGACCTTCCCGGAGGAGGCCGTCTCCGTCAATGTCCAACTCGCCAAGCAGGAATTGATCGCCCTCGATGACGATGCGCAGGGGATTGTGGACAAGCTGATCTCCCGCCAGGCCTACGGACCGGTGCTCGGTCGCCACGCACTCGGTGAGCATGAGACACTTGACCGAATCGCCCGCGCCGACCTGGAAAGCTTCTGGCGGACCCATTTTCACGCCGGACGGATCATCGTTTCGGTCGCCGGCGCCATCGAGCCCGCTAGTGTCGCCGACGCGTTGACGAAACACCTCGACGGCTTCGGCCGTTCAGGGCGCGAGGGTCGCGGGGCCATTCCCATCGAATTCACTCCGCGAACGACGCACCACGACAAGGCTCTGGAGCAGGAGCACATCGCCATCTGTTGGCCCGGTGTCGACGCCACACATGACGAGTTCCCCGTCCAGCAGGTCACGCTCGGCATTCTCTCCGGAGGCATGAGCGGACGCCTCTTCACCGAGGTTCGGGAAAAGCGCGGGTTGGTCTATTGGGTGAGCGCCTGGCAGGAGACGCCCCGCGGCGCCGGGATGATGTTCCTCGGGGCCTCGACCACGCCGGAGCGCTGCGACCGGACCTACGAGACGCTGCTGCATGAGGTCGATCGTCTGGCCGACGACATCACGCAGGATGAGCTGGATCGAGCCATCACCGGCATCGTCGCCAACCAGGAGACTCGCGGCGACGCGACCCGGGCGCGATGCGGTGAGCTGGCCACTGATCTTTTCTTCTTCGGTCGGCCTATCCCTATCGAAGAGAAGGTGGCGAAAGTTCAGGCCGTGACCACCGAGGACATCCGTCGTTATCTGACCCTGCATCCGCGGGATCGGCTCTGTGTAATCACCCTGGGGCCTCGCCCGCTCGAAGCCGCCGGCGGATCGGCGGCGAAGGCGACACGGACCGCAGCGCGATGATTCGGATGAACGAGAAATCCCCCTATACGCTGCATACCTTGGCCAACGGGCTGCGCGTGGTCATCGAGCGGATGCCCGGCGTGCGCAGCGCCGCCGCCGGTTTTCTCGTGCAAACGGGGGCCCGCGACGAAATCCCGGAACTGGCCGGCGTCTCGCACTTCCTCGAACACATGATGTTCAAAGGAACCTCGAAGAGAACATGGCGCGAGATCAACATCGACTTCGACCGCATGGGGAGCACCTACAACGCCTTCACCAGCGAGGACCGCACGGTCTATTACGGCTGGGTGCGTAAGGCCGACATCGGAAAGCAAATCGAACTCCTCGCGGACATGATTCGATCGGCGCTCCCGCCGGACGAGTTCACCACGGAAAAGAACGTGATCCTCGAGGAAATCGCCATGTCCAAGGACCACCTCGAGCACGTGATGTTCGACTTCTTGCAGGAGAAGGTTTTCGCCGGCCACCCCCTCGCCTGGCCGGTCCTCGGCTACGAACACACCGTCGCCGCCCTCACCCGCGACCGGATGTGGACCTACTTCCAACGGCGCTACGCCCCCAACAACATGATGTTGATCGTCGCGGGTAATGTCGATCCGCACGAAATCATCAACCAGGCGGAGGCCTGCTGTGGGTCCTGGGAACCGGCGGAACCCGCCCCTCCGCGCGTCCCGCCGTCGATTCATTCGGGAACGGATGTCCTGCCGATGGACCGATTCAAACAACAGGTCGTCGCCCTCACCTTCCCCTCGATCGCTGCGACCGACCCGCGGATCGAGACGGCCTCGGCGGCTTCGACGATCCTGGGCGGAGATAATTCACGCTTCTTCTGGAACATCGTCCAAAAAGGTCTGGCCCCTCGCGCGGGCGCGAATCATCTGGATTACAACGACTGCGGCGTCATGATCCTCTATGCCGCGTGTCAGCCGGAGCGCTGCGAGGAAGTGCTGTCGGCCATGCGCGGCGAAGCGAGGCGAATGTGCGAAGAGCGCATTTCTGCGCACGAGGTCGATCGGGTGAAGAACAAGCGTCGCACGTCACTGGCCGTCGAGGCGGAGGCCCCCTACTATCGACTGACCCAACTGATGGATGACATGGAGGATCACGGCGCTCCGCGCACGATCGAGGAAACGCTCGCCGAAGTCGACGCCGTTTCCGCCGATTCCATCCACGAGTATTTGCAGGAATGCCCCCTCGACATCCCCGGGCATTTGACGAGCGTCGGACCGCGCAATTGGCCGGAGGTGAACTGACAAACCATCGGAGTTGGGAGCGCGAACGACCCGTGAATCAGAGCCGCAGGCGCAAGCCTGCGGACAATCCGACCCGCGAGCGGAAGCGAGCGGACTAACAGAGCCGCGACCGTAAGGGAGCGGACCTCCTCGCCCCATGATACCGCATTTGAGGATGAACCAGTCCTGATGAATACATCCGCCCCGATCGAAGTCAAAGTCATCTTCGACGCCTCGTCGCGTGGCCGACGTAAGCCGACGCATCGAGTCAGAAGCTCTCCGCGTGTCAGTCGCTCTTCGCCCTGGATTATCCTGGGCGTTTTCAATCTTCTCGCGGCCGGCGGCCTCTACTTCGCCGCGTGGTGGCGCGTGGACCCATTCATCTATCTTACGCTGATGCTCAAAACTCCCGTGGACATGGATCTCGATCAGGCCGCGGGAATCTTCGTACCCCGCAACCACGAGCCGCGCGAACCCGCCGCCCAACCACTTCCCGTATCAGTCGCTTTGTCGGCGTGGACGGGTGACACGGTGCGAAAGGTGATGGGGTCCGCCGCCTACGGTTGGCTGACCTTGGCGACGGCCGCCGCGTGTGCCCTCTCTCTTTCCGCCGGCGCTGCGTTGAGCCGCATCGGCGGGTCACCGTGGCGTCGAGCGGGCATCGTCCTCGCCGCAACTCTCACCCTAGTGCTCGCTGTCGCCGCCTTCGCGGTGTGGAACGAATATGGGCGCAAGTACTTGCCGAGCCATCTGCGGTTCGGGATGGGCGGGCTAGTGCTGTGGACGGCGTCGATCGGTCTCGCCCTCGGTCGAGCAGGGCGGGGCCTCGCGCGGCTCGCCGCAATCACGCTGATTCTCTCCGCCGTCGGCACCGTGGTCGCTCTCTACCTCGGATCGCTATGCGGCGCCATTCCTCCCGAACAATCGACCCCTCTCTACCTCGCCCTCGCCTTCCTCATTCATTCGATCTACGGCTGCATTCAGCTTCCGATCCTCGCCCGCATAGGGCGCTAGCTGAGATCGGAGCACCGGGCGCAAGCCCGGTGACAGAGGCCCGCGGCATTCCTGGTTGGCGTAGATGTCCGCAGGCTCGCGCCTGCGGCTCTGACCCCAGAACTCCTGACCTACTGCCAACATAACCGGTAAAACAAGGCATTTCCTGCACAGCGGGTTCGCCGTTAAGGTGTAAGCATAGTTGGCGGCTATTTCCATCGGCCAAAGGGAGTTCGAGCAATGGAATCTCGACGTTTCCGCTCTCCGATGTGTGCGCAGCGGCTCCAAGAGCCGTCACTTCAAGCGTCAGGCAAGTCAGGAGTTCTGGACCCACTCGCTGCGTTGCGTGAGCGTTGTCCTTTCCGTAAACTCGCCGTCATGGAAACCGTCACGACAATTCGTTGCCTGCGCGATCACGTCGGCCGGACCGTTCGCCTTCGCGGCTGGGTCTACCACAGCCGCCCGGGTGGGAAGATCACGTTCCTGGTCCTTCGCGACGGCACCGGCCTGTGTCAGTGCGTCATTGAAAAAAACGACGCTTCCGCCGCGTTCTACGACGACATCAAACGCCTCGCCCAGGAATCATCGTTGGAGGTGACCGGAACGGTGAGCGCCGACGAGCGATCGATCGGCGGCTACGAGGTCCGCGTCACCGCCGCCCGCGTGATCCACTCCGCCTGCGACTATCCCATCACGCCCAAGCCTCACGGTATCGACTTCTTGATGAAGCACCGCCACCTGTGGTTCCGCTCTAAGCGTCCCTGGCACGTGCTTCGGATCCGTGCGACGGTCGTCGATCAAATCCGCCGCTTCTTCAACGACAACGGCTACGTGCTCATCGACACGCCGATCTTCGCCCCCGCCGCCGGTGAGGGGTCACAGACGCTGTTCAAGGTCGATTACTTTGGCGAACCGGTCTACCTCGCCCAAACCGGACAGCTCTACCTCGAAGCCGCCTGCATGGCCCACGGGAACGTCTACTGCTTCGGCCCGACCTTCCGCGCAGAAAAGAGCAAGACCCGCCGCCATCTCACCGAGTTCTGGATGGTCGAGCCGGAGATTGCCTTCGCCTCGCTCGATGACGTACTGAACGTGGCCGAGGACTTCATCTGCTCCATCGTCGAGCGCGTCCTGCGCGACCACCGGGATGAACTGGTCGAACTGGGCCGCAACGTCGAGGAACTCCAAGCAATCAAGAAACCCTTCCACCGGATTACCTATTCGCAGGCCGCCGAACTTCTCCGCGGACCGCGGTCGAAGGCGCTGTTGGAGATTGATCTGAAGGAAAAGTCCATCCGCCTCAGCGAATTGGATCAACGCATCACCGACCTCGAAGCGACCGCGAAGAGCGGATCGGCCTCCCAGTGGGCCAAGGACAAGGCCGCCGCCGAGGCCATCGACCTCCGTGAAGAGCGCGCCGAACTCCAGGAACAGGTCGGCAACATCCCGCACCACATCGAACTGGCCCAGAACTTCGAGTGGGGCGGCGACCTGGGCGGCTCGGATGAGACCATCATCTCGCGCCTGCACGATCGACCGGTCTTCGTCACCCATTACCCTAAGCACTGCAAGGCCTTCTACATGCGCGAGGACCGCGACGACGAGCGCGTCGTCGAGAACTTCGATCTGCTCGCCCCGCAGGGCTTCGGCGAAATCATCGGCGGCTCGGCCCGTGAGGAGGACTACGACCGCCTGCTCGCCCGAATCAACTACGAGCATTTGCCGCAGGCCGACTACGAGTGGTATCTCGATCTGCGCCGCTACGGCAGCGTTCCCCACGGCGGCTTCGGCCTGGGCGTCGAACGCACCGTCGCCTGGCTCTGCGGCCTCAAACACATCCGCGAAACCATCCCCTTCCCCCGAATGATGGGGAAGTTCTACCCATGAAGGAGACGGCGCAGATCGCGGGTGAAGCATGATGAAAGAGCCACTGAAGGTCTACGCCGACACATCGTTCACTTTCGCAAAATTCCATTGTATAATGCCGTGAACGTACTCAGGGGGTATCCGAGCCTGAGCATCTGTTCACCCCGAGAGGTGATTAACTATGAAGATCAAGACATTTGACTGCGTGGAAATGAAGCGCCGCGGAGCCGAGGAGGTCCAGAAGCAAATAGTCGGCATGACTCCGCAGCAAGAACTCGATTTCTGGAAACAGCAAACCGAGGAGCTTCGCCGACTTCAACAGCACCTTCGCAAGACGCGGACAACGACAACAAGCTAACCTGGGCTGTCACCTGTCACTCAGGTTGTCCTTGCCCTATGTTCTCCCCGCGGGCGCTCGCTTGTGCCGACCCGCTTCACCGATCACACATCATGTTCTTTATGTTCTTTACGGGAGGGCTTCGTGGCGTGCCGACGCCGATACGGCGCCGACCGAGATGCCGATGATGTCACGCGATTCGAGTTCGCCGCTTTCCCGCCTCGCGTCCACCACGCCCCGCCACTACGCGACCGCCTTCCGCGCGAAAAAAGGGGTATACAGAACGAACCCATCCAACCGCATTTTCGACCCCAAGAACGCAGTTTCATAATCTCTCGGAGGGCTTCGTTCGGCTTCGTTTGCCCCCTGCCGCGCGGATTCGCGGGATCGGGAAAACGCAGCCGCGCGATGCGCATTTTTTGCGCCGTGGAAACGCGATGCAGCGCAGACCGCCGCCTTGACTTCCGACGCCGGCGCGCGTCTGATAAGTCGGACGCAGACGCAAGCGGCCTTGCGAGAAACCCACGCACGGCCTGCGCGTGTATCGTACGGTTCGGGTGCGGGTGCCGACTTTTTGCCCCGGCGCGGGTCGCAGTCGGCCGATAAGCAAGGGGGGTTACGCGCGGGGTGTCGTCCTGCGCCTTGGGAGCGAAAGAACATGTTGTCATCACGTGGCCAACGTTTAGGAGCCGCGATCCTGTCGGTCGTGCTTTTGATGGGCGCCGACGCCCGCGGCGAGGCAAGGAAGAATCTCGGAACAGCGCTGGACTTCGCCGGGTTTGACCTGCGCGGTCAGCACGACCCATTGAGCGGCGGGATTGATTTCCTGGCCACCAACACCTTCGACGGAGCGCCCTTCGACTTCGGGGCGTCGGACCTGTCGCTCAGCGGACCGCTCTCGCTGCAAGTGTCCACCGGCGGACGCCTTCTCTCACAATTTGACGTCTCCCTATCGACCACGGTGAACGGCCGGTCGGCCGCAACCCCGCTCAACTACGTCTACAACTTCAACCTGGGCGGTGAGTCGATGCAGGTTTCGGGCAGCGTATTGCTCGACGCGGACTTTTCGCTCAACCGGCTCGGTTTCTACGACCTGACGCTCGACTACTCGTCGAGACAGGACGTGACCCGTAGCGGGCGCGCCGACGACGACAGCACGACGCACGATTTCGACCTAGGCCCGATCACTATCTCGGGCAATCTCTACGCCGACGGGCTGGCCATCCTCACCGATCCGTTGTTCCAGCGGGCGGGGAGGGCCAATCCCTTCGACACGTTCAGCGGTCGCTCGCAACTCCAGGACTTAATGCAAGCCTCGTCCCTCGACACCCAGAGCGCGCTTGCCGCCGGCAATGACGTCGTCGCGGCCAGCACGGGCACGCGCTATGCCGCGGTCCGCTACGGGTTCGGCAACGGCGGCACGCCGCCGGGAAACGGCAATGGCCGAGGCAACGGCAACGGCAATGGCCACGGCAACGCGAGTGGCGGCGCCGTCCCCGAACCGGCCGTCGTGGTCCTCATGCTCCTCGGCATCCCCGCGATCCTCGTCAGACCGCTCCGACGACGCCCGTAGTCACTTGCCGCGACCGCCGCTGTTCGATGCTCCCAAGGATTGCCCGACCCAACCTCCGCGATCCCGGCACGAACGCTCCGATTTCGGTTCCGGACCGGCGAAACGTGATCCTTCCCGTGACCCAGTCCCACCGAGCATCCGTCTGCGGGTCCAAGGGAATAACATTGGTCTCAATGTTATTGTTGAAGATCCTGACTTCTCCGCCGGATACGATCAGGAACTTCGAATGTGCACGGTGCCACCGAAACAGCGACCCTAGGAATAACAATGCCTCCGGTACGACAAACCCGTAAAGCAGAGGGTCGGATCCTTTCCTCGAGAGTGGGACAGGGCCAGCGCACATTAAACTCCTTGCGCCATAAGGACTTCCATAAGGAACTCGTTGTTCCAGCCTGCCATTCGGCTCTTCCCTCTGATGCTCTCTTTTGCCGGGTGACGTTTCAGAAGGCTGACCGCAAAGCGGCGAAGCCAGGCAAGATTGTCCGCCATGCGCCGATTGCGCGTGCGGCTCTGGTCTTCGCCGAAGGTCACGTCAAGAACCCAATGCAGTGAATTCTCAATGCCCCAGTGATGACGAACGGCCTCGGCGAACCGCTTGCCGCTGAGATAAC
>Ga0315274_10001647_pt1 | contig 34212 bp, 21 predicted proteins | sample YL17G02_20_MG_FD_203700 | JGI IMG/M metagenome (GOLD analysis project Ga0315274, IMG submission 203700) | Sediment microbial communities from Yellowstone Lake, YNP, Wyoming, USA - YL17G02_20 | ecosystem: Environmental > Aquatic > Freshwater > Lake > Sediment | place: USA: Wyoming | collected...
GCCAGCCATGGCGGCGGGCCTCGCCAGTCACGTATGGACCCTTCAGGAATGGCTGACCTACCCGGCAAAACCTGGGTAGTCATTTGGGGATACCACCCAAAATCCGATACTGTGTACAAACTATGGTCGATCTCCAAAGTGTTCACCGCCATCGAGACGATGCGGCTGGTCGAGGAAGGGCGGGTGGATCTGGATGCCCCCCTCACGGACTACATCCCTGGCTTTTCCATTCAAGGCCGGTTTCCGGATTCCAAGCCGATCACCATTCGCGCCATCCTGGCGCACCATTCCGGGCTTCCGCGCAGTTCATGTCATGCGCAGGTGCCCGGACCCGGGAATGACAAGTTGCTGGCGGAAATGGCCAGGTCGATGAAGGATGGCCACATGGCGTTTCCTGTGGGCTCCAGATTCAAGTACTCGAACATTGGACCCGATATGCTGGGCCATATTATCCAAGAGTCGAGGCACAAGAGTTTTGCCTACTACATGGAAGAGAATCTGTTGGATCGCATAGGCATGGAAAACAGCTCATTCTTGTGGGCAGACATCGCGGCTCAAAAGGATGTGGCCCTGGGCTACGAGTATTACAGAGGGAAATACTATCCCCGCCAACAAGGCGACATTAACAGTCTTCCATCGGGGAACCTGTACTCGACCCTGGACGATATGAGCGCGTTCGTGAAATTCGTATTCAGAGGCGGGGAAGCCGGTGGAGAACAGATCATCAAACCTGAGACTCTCAAACTGATGTTCGAAAACCAGTATTCGAGCAGGAGAGATCCCCAGCCCATGGGACTGGGATGGAAGATAGCCCGCGCGCCGGGTTCCGAACTGCTGGTCTGGCATGATGGCGGTCCCAGCGAGGGCATTGGCGCGTTGGTGGCCTTGCTTCCCGAGAGAAGACTGGGCATCGTGTTGTTCTCAAACGCGACCAGCTTTGAGTCGAGCGTCTCCGTTACCCTGGCGGTCGACATTCTCGAGCTGATGCTGGAAACCAAATACGGGATCCTCCCCTCGGAAGACGAAATCCCGGAGGAGATCAAGATCGATCCGTCACGGCTTCAGGATTATGCGGGCAGATACGTTGCGTTTGGCAAGGTTATGGATGTATCCTCGAGCGGAAGCCGGCTCAAGGCGAGAATCCAGGGGATAGAACTCGACCTGATTCCCGTGGACCAAACCAAATTCAGGGCGAGCCACTGGTTGGTGAAACTGGGATTGGCGGGCCTCTTCAATCTGCCGATCGACCTCAGGGAACTGGAGATTGAATTCCTTGTGGGGGACGAATCCGACGAAGACGTGATGATCATCAATATCGGAGACATCGCCTATGAGATTTGCCCCAGGTATCCTGGCCTTGAAGATATCCCCCCGCTCTGGCAGAATCTTGCCGGGGAATATGAACTCATGGCGCGCCTGCCTTCCGGATCTGCGGGCACCGATGTTCTTGGCCACTCCAGAATCCGGATGGAGGACGGTGTGCTTCAGGTGGCGGGATTTGTTGGACCCATATTGCCCATCAGTGAAACTGAGATTGTCATTCAAAGCGGATCATTTGTTGGCGAGACTATGGTCTATGAGCCGGCCACGGGCAATATCTATCACCAGGGCCTTGTCTTCAAACCGACCAAGCCTGAATTGAGCGCGCAGAGCCGTTGATTCGAGGTTGTCCGGGACGGAATCTCCAAGCACAACAGGGATATCACATGCAGGAATTGCGTGCGGTGCAATTGCCCAGCGCAGTATCCAGATTGCCATGGAACTGGAAGACAAACCCTGGTTCCTGTGTTTCGGAGGCGGGAATGTCGGCGGCGCTGCTCCATCGCCATTCCAAGGCCCTGGAGCACAGCCGGGCGCGGAGGGGGTTGCGCTCGATGTAGGCCGGGGGCCGCCAGAAACGGTCCTGATCCGGAGGGCAGGAGTAGAAGCGGTCCTGCCAACTCGCGCTGCTCTGGGCATATCGACACCTCGATCAGCAAGAGGCCATCCCTGGGCGTCCCTCAGATAGACAGGCTGCGCTACCATCGACGTCATATCAGAAACGGGACTGCAATGTCAGAGAATCCACAAACCAACAGTGCGGAAATGGGTCTGTCCCCAGCGAAAGAGGCACTCTGGGGTGCCAGTGTAAGGGCAAATCGGCTCAAAACTCAAGGCCCGGCTTGGCAATGAGAAGGCGGCGGGTTATAATGACTCGCCGAGTATACAAGTGTGAAAGGTAGAATGGGAAACGTGCATTGGGAGGATTCAGATGCATCCAACGCGAAAGATCGTGACTGTGCTCGCACTTGCCGCAATCGTGTCTCTTATTGGGGGCCAGGTGGCGGCCGGGGCCGACTGGCCCAACTATCGGGGGCCGAATCATGACGGCATCAGCAGTGAAACGGATTGGCAGTCGGCGTGGGGGGACACCGGGCCGGCCGTGCTTTGGAAGGCCTCGGTCGGCATCGGCTTTTCCACCACGGCCGTCGCGAACGGCCGGGCGTACATCTCAGGAAATACCGGCAAAGACAACAGCACCGATGTTGTCTTCTGTTTTGACGCCGAGACCGGCAAGGAAGTCTGGCAACACTCCTATCCGTGTCCGCTGGAACCCAAGAGCTATGAGGGCGGCACGCTCGCCACGCCCACGGTGGACAACGGCAAAGTGTACACGCTGAGCAAGATGGGCGATCTGTTCTGCTTGGACGCCGCGGCGGGAAGAGTGATTTGGCAGAAGCAGTTGAACAAGGAAATGGGCTTCGCACTGCCGACGTGGCACTTCTCGAGCTCCGGACTGATCGCCGGCGACATGCTGATCTTCAACATCGGCTCGGCGGGCCTGGCCCTGAACAAGAGCACGGGCGAGGTCATCTGGCAGAATGGCAAGGGCAAGTGCGGCTACGCGACGCCGGTGCCGTTCGAGATGGATGGACAGCCCTGCTTAGCCATCATGAGCGAAGTCACGCTCTTCGCCGTCAAGCAGGCCGACGGCAAGCAACTGTGGCAATTCCCCTGGAAGACGCAGTACGAGATCAACGCCGCCGATCCAGTGGTCGTTGGCAATCAGATGTTCATCACGTCCGGATACAAGCATGGTTGCGCCATGCTGGAAATCAGCACCGCCGGGGCCAAGAGGCTCTGGGAAAACAAGGCAATGTCGATGCAGATCAACTGCCCGATCGTGCGGGACGGATACGCCTATGGTTTTGACGAGAACATCTTCAAATGCGTCAAGCTCGATGATGGGAAAGAGCAGTGGCAGGACAGGGGTCTCGGCAAGGGATCGCTCATGATGAGTGCGGATGGCAGGCTGATCATCATGAGTGAGAAGGGTGAGCTTGTGATCGCCCAGGCCGACCCGCAGAAGTTCAATGTCCTGGCTCGAGCGCAGGTTCTGCCCAGGACGAAATGCTGGACTTCGCCGGTCCTGGCCAATGGCCGGATCTACGCCCGCAACGCCAACGGCGACGTTGTCTGCGTCGATGTGAAGAAACGATGACGGCCGTCCCTTGGATCGCGCGGTCTGTGGTCCGCCGAGCCGTGATCACTCAAAGCCGTAGGTTGCGAATCTCGATTGGTCGCCATCCGGACGATTGTCGATGACCATGTGAATGAACCGGATGTTCTTGCCGCTCAACTGGGCCAGAATGTCCTGCGATATTCCCGGCTCGAGCCGGGGCTCGAACAGGAAATTCTCGATGAAGTTGTGATGCTCGGGCCGATAGGTCTGGGAATAGTAGCCTTCGAGGATGATCGGTTCGGTGGTCAGTCCCTCAATCGTCGTGCGGTCCCATCGTTTCAGCGGGGCGGTCGCGCCCGCGTCGGCCACCCAATCGGCCTGGCCCTGCGGCGGGGCGGCGTAGTAGAAGGTGCTCCGGATGGCGATGCCGTTCGCGGAAAGGGCTCTCTCCTGAGGGATATCGTGGTCGGAGGGCGGCGTTCGCGGCCACAGGCGGACCTGGTTCCACGTGGTGGTGCGCAGGCCGGAAGAGGGGCCTCCTGCGCCCAACTGCTGATACCATGCCGTGACGGAACGGCCGTACTCCACGTTCAGGGTAAGGCATCTGAACGGGACGTTGAACGCCCGCATTCCCAAGTCCGCCAGTGTGAACACGGGACATTGCGCCGGCGGGACAGACGTCGGGATCCCCGTCGTGTGAAGGTGATACATGCGGGGATTGTCCAACTCAGGCAGTTGCCAGCTATCGACCACGACATTGCCGGCGGCGAGCGCGTGATCCGCAAACGGCAGAAGGGGCATCTCACCGCTGATCGTGCGAACCCGGTCGCCGTCCAGATACTCGATGCTCACGTTGCCATAGAGCCCTTCCCTGAGATTGTTGCTGTCCAAGGTCATACTCCGCGTCTCGAGCGTCCAGCGGGACTTGAGGCGATGATCGGCGAACACGTCCGTCGCCTCGAACAGCTCGAACTCGCCCGGATACACCTCAAGCTCCATCGGCGTATCGACCAGGAAGGGCGTCTGCGTCCGGGTCGGCGAGGGCACCTGGCGCACCTGTTTTACGATCAGTCCGCCGGCAGGCATGGCCCGGCCGCCCGGCGTCACTTTCTTGTATTCCAGGTCGAGTATGTATTGTGTCTTCCCCGTCACCTGGCCGAAACGGTCGCCGACCTTCATGAGCAGGGCGACAAGGTCCCTGTAGTCTGTGGGCCAGCTCATCACGTTTCTGCCGACTGGGACGAGGCTGGACGGGCGCTGTAGCGAGGCGGGAGTCAGCTTCACGTAGCCGGAAGGCAGGACCTCCACCACAACCTCTTCCGGAATGAATGCGCCCTCCGGGTTGGTCACGGAGATGGCGCCCTGCTGGGTGACGAGGGTGACAATCGTGTTCTCATTGGCGCCCTTTCGCTCGATCGTGGCGACGCCGTTGGCCAGCTCGATCTCATCAGGAAAGGAGTGATGGACGAGCAGGGCCATGCCCACCTGGGTCTCGTCTACGTCTCGGCGCAGCCGCTCCAGGTACGCGTTGTCATTATAGAAGCTGGCGAAGGCCCGGCGGATGGCCTCGAAAGCGCCGTCCTCGGTTTCGCCGTTGGGATCGCAGGCGCAGGGCCCGTCGGTATCGTCATCCAGATCGTCGGCCAGACAGCCGCTGAAGCTGTCATACATGCCTGCCCCGACGAAATCCTCGCTGTCCTCCACGTTGGTGGAGCTTCGGAACCGCAGCTTGGCCTGGAGGTCAAAGCCATACTGTGGATTGGCCAACACGCCCACAACCGCATCGCGAAGTCCCGCCTCCAGCGGGACCGAGCGGGCGTTGGTGAACAGGCTGCGAATGGTCGCCAAGTCCGTGGAAAGCATCGGCAAATCCCGAGGCGGGTAGGAATCATACTTGGAGAGTCGTTGCAGGATTTCCTCGCGGAGTGTCCGGCCCTGCGTGGCAGGGGGGATCTGCCACTTGGTGGGGTCGTTGACGTCGTCCGTCAGGTACAGGCCGTTGAGCACAATGTCACGGTCCGAGGCGTTATACAGCTCGATCCAGTCGGGGTATTCCCCCAGCTCGCACGGGTCCTGGATGGTGCGTGCGTTGACGGCCATGAACTCATTGATGAGCAGGCCGCGATTTGCCTGGCTAGGGTCGCCGGAATTGGGCTGTCCCGGCGTCGGACTCGTGAAGGATTGCCACGTTTCGCCCCCATCCAGGGATCGGCCGTAAGAGACATCGGCACTCTGGGGCCCGAAGTGAACGACGTCCATGAGCGTAGCGCCGTCGGCCGCGTACAGGGCGACGGATTCCCCACCTCGGCTCAGCGCGAAGCTGGTGTGTGTTGGGCCCTGCTCCTGGTCATCATCGGCCCAGAATAACATGCACTGCCCGGGCCTGAGAACCAGTTCCGGAGCGGGCCGCAGCGGCTGGTCGAGAAAAGCGTTCCACAGGTCGAAGCTCAGCGCAATCGCCCTGGGGCTGTTGTCCGGGATCGCCTGGCGCAGGACGCCGGAGTTGGCCGCCTTGCCGCCGAAGTATTTGGCATCCGCCGGCGCCAGACCGTTGGTCGACACGCCGACCGCTCCGTAGGGGGCCATCGGCGTTATGTTCAACGATGCCGGTTGTTTCAGATCGATGATCTGTGCTGCCGTCGCGTCGTTCAGAGTACTGTTCGTATCGATCAGTCGAATGTCCCACGCCCCAAACTGGTCTGCGTAAGCACTGTACACGACACAGTGTCCCACAAGCTGTCGTGCACGCTCCGCATCGTCGGTAATCGCCAGGTAGACGAACGGCACAACGTAGCTGCGAGCCAGAATGGCCACGTGGGAGTTCGGCGTGCAGGGCGCCAGCGAGACGATGCCGGCCAGGAAGGGCACCTCCGCCGGAATGCCGTCGGTGAGCAGGATATCGTTCGGCTCCAGCCGGCCGGCGTGGTAGGCGGCCTCGATCTCGTCGGCGGGCACGAACGTCAGCCGGCCAAGGGCCCAGCCCTGCGAGTAGCAGACGTTGCCCTCGGCCCAGCGGGCCGTGGAGCCCATCGTTATGCCCTGCGATTCAAACCATTCGCGGTCCGCCTGGGCCGCCGACTGCTGCTCGTAGGTCGGGAAGTACAGGGCCTTTACCTCGGGCGGGGCCGCCACGCGGGCCTTGATGAGGTTGAACATGTCGCGAATCTGCTCGCGCGGGTACGGGTCCTGCCGGACGAACTGAATGCCGTACTCGTTGAACCGCGCTTGGGGAGGCGAGCCGCTCGTCGGGGGGAAGATGACGGTGCCAAGGACGGCCTGCTGATTCTCACTGGACAGAGTGACCGCGTTGAACTGCTCCAGGGTCATCCCAATGAATGGCGTGAGGCACTTGACGGCGAAGTTGTAGTGGAACGCGTACTTCTTGCTGTACTGGAAGTAGACGTTCGGCTCGGCCGGCGGCAGCAGGATCGTGAACTTGATCCATGTGGGGTCGCCCTCCTGGGCGAAATAGGCGCACGCATCGGTGGGAAACGCGATCTGGTCCTTATCGTCCGAGTTCGTCGCCTGGCCGTACGTGCACGGAGAATGCGCCATCGCCAGCAGGCATGCCGCGAGTGCCCACGTCACCAGGAAAGCGTGCCTCGCTCTACCACCCATGGTCCGCGCCCAAGATACTGTCCTCGCTTACTGTTCTGGAGGCCTCGATGGTGCCGCCATACGCCCCCATGTTGATGATGTGACCGTTGGGAAATGTCTCGCGGCCGACGGGGCTGCCTGGATCGCCTGCATCGATGCAGGGGCTTGTGATGCCATCGCGCATCCATCGGCGTGCGTTGGAGTCCCAGCGGCCCGCTTGAGATCGCAAATGGTAATCGCCCATGACCCAGGTCGCGCCGGGGTCGTCCGGCCCGACCACTATATCGGGGTGATCGTCATCCACCCAACATCCAGCGGCTGCGAACAGTGGATCGACCCTGAGATTGCCCGGCCCCGGCCAGCCGCCATAGACGTTGCTGTGGCTGATGGAGATCTCGCTCGTCCCGGCCTGGAGCACCTCTGCTGGCGAATTGCCCCAGAGGATCGAGTTGCTCACGACCGGACGACTATTCCACAGGTACAGCCCCGCCCCCTGTTCGCCGGCGCAGTTGTCCGCCATCGTGCAGTTGACGAACACAGCATTACTGTCCGCACAGTACACGATCGCCGCGTCGGAGCTGCTCGCACGGTTGCCCACGATCAGGCAGTTGGAGATTGTCGGGCTGCTGGCCGAGCACCGAATTGCCGCCGCTGCGCCATTGTCCTGGCCGCCGGTAATCACAAAGCCCTGCAGGAGGCAGTCCCGGCCTTCGCCGCGAGCGAAATCCACGACCGGACCCGTTTCGCCGCCGTCGATCACCGGCCACCGCGGCATATTGGCGTCGGCTGGGTCAAATCCCGTCAGCCGGAGGCGTTTGCCGAGCAGGCCGATATTCTCGCGATAGGTCCCCGCGTGGACAAAGACAGTGGCGCCGTCGGTCGCGATATCGATCGCCTCCTGAATCCGGTCAAAGGGATGCTCGCGTGTTCCATCCTCCCATGGATCGCTCACGCGCGCATCACGCGAACAGGGATCGCCTGGGGCATCATCGTCGACGTGGATCACGCCGGCCTTCGTTGGAGAATCAACGGGAAGGTCATTGCCGGAATTGGGGTCGTTCACACTCCTGAAATTCGCCTGGATTCGATGGTCCTGCTCGATCGTCAGGGAAACCGGATTCTCCGACGTGTTGTACGTGCCGAAGAAGCCAACGAACACAAAGCCGGAGTCCGCCTCCGCGTGCAAGAAGAGGATCTCGCCGTTGTCGTACAGGAATTCGCCCTCTCCGGGATCAGTGACCCGTCCTCCCGCCGTGGAAGAGAATACGGCTCGGTGCCGGGCACAGGCGTTGTGACGGAGGTGTATGCCGGGATTGTTGGCGAGGATCTGTGGGATATAGATGGCGCAGGCCTCCATGTTCAGCGGATTGCCCCGAATGTCGAGGAACTCCAGCTCCGTAAGCCCCGCAAGGGCCGAAATGTCGCTGAACTTGTTGTATTGGAGGTTGGCCTCCCTCAGATTCGTCAGGCCGGACAGACCGGAAATATCGGTGATGTCATTCCATTCGAGGTGGAGATGGTCCAGATTCGTCATACCTGACAGCGCAGAGACATCGGTGATCCTGTTGTACCGAAGAATCAGGGTCTCCAACCGGGTGAGCCCGGCCAAGGGAGAGATGTCGCTGATCACGTCATTGCCATGACCGTCCAGAAATCGCAGATTGGTCAAGCCGGACAGGGGGGAAAGGTCGCTGATCTCGTTCCACCGAATCCACAGCCGCTCCAGGTTTGTGGCGTACTCCAAGCCCGTCAAGTTGGCGATCCCCCTCGCCTCGGCCGCCAGAGAGGTCAATCCGAGCATATCCTCCGGCGTCGGGTCCGATATCCATAGCTCCTGCTCGACGACGGCTTTCAAGTGAGGGTCGGCAAAATGGACCGGCTGTGCCGCCCCGACAGGGTTCCACAACCAGAATAGCAGCACTGATGAGAGCAGACTTTTACCCATATCCTCCTTTGATGCGACGCGGCCTTGAAGTGCCGGTCAGGGCCCCCGCCCTGAGCGACACACCTAACACAATCATTATAGCAGACATGCCCAAGTTTTCAAGAGAAAACAGGGGCGCAGACCGACCGTGCTGGTGACGGTCAGTTCATGGCAATGGACGACCTGGAAAGGAGCCACTGGCCTCGACGGTGCCGCCGTAAGCACCCAGGTCGATGATGCTGCCATTCGCAGAGGATTCCTGGCCGACCGGAGTGCTCGGATCGCCCGCGTCGATGCACGGACTGGTTGTCCTATCCTGCACCCATTGGGCCGCTTTCGGGTCCCAGCGTCCCGCCTGCGATTGCAGATGGTAGTCCCCCATGACCCAGGTCACACTGGGATCATCCCAGGGGACCGTCGCGTCGGGATTGCCGCCATCCGCCCAGTGACCGAGGCTGGCAAACAGCGGATCAGTCGTGAGATTCCCCGGACCCGGCCAGCCATCTGCCACCACACTATAGCGAACGGACGACGAACTATCTTCGTCCATCTGGATTTCCTGCGGCGTGTTGCCCCAGAGAATCGAATTGGCGACCATCACGCGGCTGTTCACCAGGAACAGGCTGGCACCAAACTGGCCCGCACCATTGTCCGCGATCGTGCAGTTGATGAATGCAGCGTTGCTGTTCGTACAGCGTATCACGGTCCCATCCCAATCCGTGGCACGGTTGCCCACGATCAAGCAGTTGACCATCGTGAGGCTGCTGTCGGTGCATCGAATCGCCCCGACAGATTGGCTGTTGCCCCCGGTGATCACAAGGCCGGTCAGTACGCAGTTCGGGTCCCGACCACTCGAGAGACTCACCACCGGCCCGGTTCCGCCTCCATCGATCAGGGGCCAGGCCGCAACCCCGGGATTCCCCGTATCGAACCCCGTCAGCGTGATGCGCTTGCCGAGCAGATCGATCGTCTCGCAATAGGTTCCCGCATGCACGAAGATCGTCGCGCCATCGCCGGCAACGTCGATCGCTTCCTGAATCCGGTCGTACGGATGGGAGGATGTCCCATTCTTGTACGGGTCGCTTACCTCCGGATCATGAGGCCCCGGATCGTTGACAGCATCGTCATCGACGTGGATCGTGTCCATGATGTTCCGGAAATTGGCCTGCAGTCTGTAGTCCTGGTCCATCGTCAATGACAGGGGATTATCTTGCGCAGAGTAGCTGCCGGACCAGCCGACGAACCGAAAGCCAGGATCGGCTTTCGCTTCCAGCACGACCACTTCGTAGAAGCCGTAGGTGAACTCGCCCTCTCCCGGGTGAATCACCGCGCCACCTGCAGTGGAGGAGACTGCCAGATCGCCGTGAAAAGGTGCATCATAGAGCAGTGTGACACCCGGGTTGTTCGCCAGGGTTCGGGGGATGTAGATTTCGTAGGTGTCCGGATCGAGGGGGTTGGCACGCAAGTCCACCCAGGACAGACGGGTCAGACCCGCCAAAGGAGATATATCGCTGACATAATTCCTGTGCAGGCTCACGGATTGCAGATTGCTCAGCCCCGCGAGTGGCGAGAGGTCGCTGATCTCATTTTGCTCGACATCGAGCGTTTCCAGATTCCTCAGCCCGGACAGCGGTGAGAGATCGCTGATCCGGTTGCCCAAAAGAATCACCACCTGCAGGCTGCGTAGCTCGGACAAGGCTGCAAGATCGCCGATCTCATGGTAGCGAAGGTTCAACGACTCAAGATTGACGGCGTACTCGAGTCCGCGGAGGTCCTCGATGACATTCTCCTTTGTGTATGTGTTCGGATGGTTCAACGACGTCAGATCAAGCATGTCGGTCGGCGTCGGGTCAGAAATCCACAGCGTTTGTTCCACTCTTGCCTTGAGGTTGGAGTCCGCAAAGTAGACCGGATCTTCAGCACCTGCTGGGCTGGGCAACCACAGTAGTCCGACCAGCGCAACGACTGGCAATAATCGCACGGCTCGTCCTTCTTTCTACCTTCTCATAACTCACACCGTTCACACCGCATGACCATACCGCCCAATATAGTCGCCCGCTGCGTGTGCGCCGAAATATAGAGCGGTTGATACGTAGCCCATAGTCGGAGTCGTGAATCACGCCTCTTGTAGCGGTCGCCATGTTGCCGCCGAGACTCATCACCCACGCCCAATTGGCTGCATTATAGCAGACAGCGTATGGGTCCGCAACCGAATTCCGGTCGCGGCTGTCGCATATCGCACTCGGGCCGGGCGATCCACTTGGCTTGCGCATCAGACCGACCATGCAGGTGACAGTCATCTCATGGCGATGGACTAACAGGAAAGGAACCACTGGCCTCGGCGGTGCCGCCGTAGGCACCGAGGTTGATGATCCCGCCGTTGGGCGATGGCTCGCGGCCGACCGGAGTGGCCGGGTCGCCGGCATCGATGCATGGACTGGTTGCCTTGTCCTGTACCCATTGGGCCGCTTTCGGCTCCCAGCGTCCCGCCTGCGATTGCAGATGATAGTCTCCCATGACCCAGATTGCATTGGGATCCTCCGGTTCGAGCACCACACTTGGATCGTTGCAGTCCGCCCAGCAGCCCGCGTCCGCAAACATCGGATCGGCACTGATACAACCCGGACCCGCCCAGCCGCCAGCGATGTCACTGTAGTTGGCGGCACCCTCCCCGCCTCCGACCTGGACAATTTGTCTCAGGGCGGTGCCCCAGAGAATCGAGTTGACCACGCTCACCTGGCTGTCTATCGAGTAAAGGGTCGCGCCCTGTGCCCCCGTATGGTTGTCGGCAATCGTGCAATTGACCAGCACAACCGTGCTATTCGTGCAGTATACGGTCGAACCGTTCGGATCGCTCGCCCGGTTGCCTGCGATCAGGCAGTTGGCTATAGTCACGCTGCTTCGAGAACACCAGATGCCTCCAGCCTGCGGACCATTGCCTCCCGTGAGGACAAACCCGCGTAAAAGACAATTCGGGTCTTTGCCCTCGGTGAAGCTCACGACGGATTTTCCCGGCATGCCCTGAATCACCGGCCAGGTCATTTCATTGGGGTCCTCGGGATTCTCCCCTGCTATTTCGATACTCTTGCCCAGGAAATCGATGCTCTCATGATAGGTCCCCGGACGGACGAGGATCGTCGCGCCGTCCCCGGCCACCTCGATGGCTTCCTGAATCTGGTCGAACGGATTCTCCACTGTGCCATCCTCTATAGGATCGCTCCCTGCCGGAACATCAGGTGGCGAATTGTTCCAGCCACTATTATCGACATGGAGCGTGTCCAGCACACTCACGAAATTCGCTCGCATTTCACGATCCTCACTCATGGTGATCAAGAGCGGGTTGTCCTCGCTGGAGTAACTGCCTGACCAGCCTGCGAAACGGAAACCCGGATTCGCTTCCGCTTGTATGCGGATAGAGGCATTGTCCCCGTAAATGATCGTACCGTACCCTGGGTCTATGATGGACCCTCCCGGGCCACAGGATATCCGCAGGCGGCGCTGGATACCGGTTACCTCATACCGAAGGCTCATGCCCGGCCTGGACGCCACCATCTGCGGGATTTGAACGTCGCAGGCCTCCGTGCTCAAGGGATTGTCTCTCAGATCGACAAATACGAGGGATGGCAGGTTCAGTAGTGGCCAGACATCCGTAACGTCATTGCTTCGCAGATTCACGTGCATCAGATGCGTCAGTGCGGATAGCGGCGAGATGTCACTGATGTCATTCCACTCGAAATGGATTTCTTCCAGAAGCACAAGATCCGAAAGCGCGGAAATATCACGGATGTGATTGATTCGAAGGATCAGCTTACGCAGGTTGACCAGGCCCGATAGGGGTGCGATCTCCGTGAGTCCATTGTTATGAGCGTCCAGTTCCTGCAAATTCGTTAGGCCCGACAATGGCGACAAATCGGTGACATGGTTCCATCGGATGACCAGGCTCTCGATGTTCGTGGCGTACTCCAAGCCGACAAGACTCCCGATTCCCTTGTTGTCTAGGTCAAGAGAAGTCAATCCAAGCATATCCGTTGGAGTTGGATCGGAAATCCACAATGCCGCCTCTACAGCCGCCTTCAGTCTCTCGTCTGGGAAACTGACCGGCGTCTCCGCGCATACCCAGTCCGCCAGGAGTAACGACAACAAAAATGCAAACAGTCCTTTTTCCATACACTTTTCCCCGCGCTGCGGCCCCGTGCAGGCGTTTTCCTATACGTAAGACGCATTTGCCTCGCAGAAATTACACCTCTTTCAGGAAAATCTGCGTCCGTGCAAGGGGGGGGATTCGAAGGGCGATCTCGGTGGCAATTCCCTACGGGGAGGGGGTGTTGAGATCGGATTTGCTGGCCTCGGCGGTGCCGCCGTAGGCGCCCAGGTTGATGATCTCGCCATTGGGCAGTGGTTCGTGGCCGACCGGAGTCGCCGGGTCGCCCGCATCGATGCATGGGCTGGTTGCCTTATCCTGCTGCCATGTACGCGTCTTCGGCTCCCAGCGCCCCGCCTGCGATTGCAGGTGGTAGTCGCCCATGACCCAAACCGCGTTGGGATCATCCGGGTGAACCATCACGCCAGAGGCGTTGCGATTCACCCAGTGACCGGCACCTGCAAACAATGGGTCGGCAGCAAGGTTGCCTTCTCCCGGCCAGCCGCCCGTGACGGCACTGTAGCGAACCAGAGGTGCGCCGCCGGTGGCCAGGATCTGGGCCGGCGCGTTGCCCCATAGGATCGAATTCGCTACAGTCACGGGACTATTGCGCAGGTACAGGGCCGCGCCGGCGGTCCCCGCGTGGTTGTCGGCAATCGTGCAGTGGATGAACGCGGCACGGCTGTCCGTGCAATACACGGCCGCACTGCCGGAATCGCTCGCACGATTGCCCACAATCAGGCAGTTGGCAATCGTCGGGCTGCTGGCGGTGCATCGAATCGCCCCGGCGGATCGGCCCTTGGCGGCCATAATCACAAAACCCGCCAGCAGGCAGTTGGGGTCTTCGCCGTGAGTGAAGCTGACGACCGGGCCCATCCCGCCGCCGTCGATCACAGGCCAGGTCGCGGTGTTCGGCTCCTGCGGATCGAACCCCGTCAGCTCGATGTGCTTGCCGAGCAGATCGATGCTCTCGCGATATGTCCCGGCGTGCACAAAGACCGTTGCACCATCGGCAGCGGCGTCGATCGCCTCCTGAATCCGGTCGAAGGGATGCTCGCGGGCACCGCTTTCCCACAGGTCGCTGATCTTTGCATTGCCGGGGCCTGGGTCGCCCGGGGCATCGTCATCCACATGGATCGTATCGAGCGTGCTGACGAAATTCGCCTGAATCTGGTGGTCCCGGTCCATGGTCAGGAATATTGGATTCTGCGTGGAATCGTATGTCCCGGAGAAGCTGACGAACACGCAGTTCGGATTGGCCTTGGCTTCCAGGCGGACGGTTGCGCCGTCCTCGAAGGCGAACTGGCCTTCGCCGGGATGGATCACAGACCCGCCGGCCGTGGCGGAAATCGACAGACGGCGAGAGGTGCATGGGTCGTATTGCAGGTACAGGCCCGGGTTGTTTGCGAGAATCTGCGGGACAGAGACGGCACAAGCCTCGCTGGACAGAGGATTGTGTGCGAGATCGAGATGGCGGAGGGACGTGAGACTCGCCAGGGCGGTGATGTCACTGATCTCATTGCCGGAGAGCACCAGGGACTGCAGGCCGCTCAGGCTCGACAGGGGGGAGACATCGCTGATCTGATTGGCGTAGATGCTCAGCGTTTGCAGGCTGCTGAGCCCGGACAGGGGTGCCAGATCGCTGATGTCATTGATGCCCAGCCGCAGGCAGGCCAGGCTGCTGAGCCCGGACACCGGCGAGAGGTCGCTGATTTGATTGGCTTCAAGGATGAGCGTATCCAGGTTGCTCATTCCCGACACTGCCCAGATGTCGCGGATCTGGTTGGCGTGCAGGTCCAGCATCTCCAGGTTGCTCAGGCCGGACAGCGGGGATATGTCGCTGATGTCGTTGTCATGGATGTTCAGACTGCGTAGATTGGTCAAATCGGCCAAGGGCGAGAGGTCGCTGATCTGATTGGTGTTGAACGCCAGATCCTCCAGGTTACTCAGTCCGGCCAGGGGCGACAAACTGCTGATCCGGCTGTGCGTGCAGAAGAACGTACGCAGATTCACCGCGTATTCCAAGCCTCTCAGATCCCCGATGTCTGACCCGCTGGCGCTCAGCGAGACCAAGCCCAGCATGTCCGAGGGAGTCGGCTCCGTGACCCACAACTCCATCTCCACGACTGCTTTCAGATTTGGGTCCGCGAAATAGACCGGAGATTCGGCCGTCACGGTGCAGGCCAGCATCAGTGGCAGAAACACGGCAAAGACCCGTCGCACGTCTTCATCCTCCGTAAACAATGAGATTGTAGCACACCCTCAAAAAAAGTGCGTCCTGGCAGCCAACTCCATAGGACTATTATAGCAGCCGTCGGACGGTTTGCAAGTGAAACCCGGCGGATCGGAGCGACAACTACAGTTGGTCCTGGAATCCTGCCACACGTTTTGGGGCATCGCAGTATCGCGCCTGCTTACCGCCGGGAGGCGGAAATTGCTTGTGGATGGCCGTGACATGCCGATAATACAGGACGAGCGGCCGCAAACCGGCATGGATCGGGCAGGCGCCGCCGGAAATGAAAATGATGCCTGAATCGGGCAGCAGCCAACAAGAGGAACGTCGCTATGGAGAAGATTGCAGGAAGAGCCACATCGCGTCGCGAGTTTCTGAAACACTCCGGTCGGATGACCGCGGCTTCGGCTGTGCTGGCCGCTCTCGGGCCACGCCTCTACGCCGCCCCGAACGAAGTCATCAGGCTCGCCCTCGTCGGCTGTGGAGGACGAGGCACGGGTGCCGTAGCCGATGCGTTCTCGACGACCGGTGGGCCGGTGAAACTGTACGCCGTTGCCGACTTGTTCGAGCCGCGCGTCCAGACGAGCTTGAAGTACCTGAAGGAGGGTTTTGCGGACAAGGTCGATGTCCCGCCGGAACGGCAGTTCGCTGGATTCGATGCCTACAGGAAGGCCATCGATTGTCTCCGTCCGGGCGACGTCGTGCTCCTGACCACGCACGCCGCATTCCGCCCGATGCACTTCGAATACGCCGTGAGCAAGGGCGTCAACGTGTTCGCGGAAAAGTCATTCGCAACGGATGGCCCGGCGGTGCGCCGCTGGCTCAAGGCCGCCGAATCATCCGAGCGAAAGAACCTCAAGGTCGGTGTCGGTTTCATGTGGCGTCACTCCAAAGCCCGACAGGAGACGATCCGGCGGATCCACGACGGGGCCATCGGCGACGTCCATATGATGCGGATCTACCGCGTGCATGGTCCGGTGCAATGCCCGCCGCTGCCCAAGGGCGCCAACGAACTGGTATTTCAACTCCAGAACCCGAACAGCTTCACATGGGTCTCGTCCGGATTCTTCATCGATTGGCATTGCCACAACATCGACGTGGCCTGCTGGACGAAGGGGGCGTGGCCGGTGTCGGCGCAGGGCATGGGCGGCCGATGCTATGAGCAGGCGGGCGGCCAGTTCGACCACTACACGGTCGAGTACACGTTCGCCGACGGAACGAAGCTGTTCGCCTTCTCGCGGCACATGCCCGGCTGCTGGGAGACCTATGCGGATTACGCGCACGGCTCCAAGGGCTCGGCGGTCCTCATGGCCACGCTCGGCGAGCCCAAGCCCAAAATCTACAGGGGCCACCACATGGTCGCGGAGAATCTCGTCTGGGAGTTCGGCCAATCGGACCCGAACCCGTATCACGCGGAATGGCAGATCCTGCTCGATGCGATCCGCCAGGACAAGCCACACAACGAAGCCCGCCGCGCCGGCGAGGCTGACGTCGCCGCATTGATGGGACGCATAGCCACACACACCGGACAATTCATCACGTGGGACCAGGTCGTCAACTCGAACTTCCAGTTCGTTCAGGATATCGACGGCATGAGGTTCGAGACGCCCGCGCCCGTTCACGCGGATCCTGACGGCATCTACGCGCCTCCACAGCCCGGGCTTACCAAGGAGGGCTGACGGACCGATCTATCCCCTTGCTTTGAGGATGTCACGGCACTACGATGAATGGCATCGGACAGGATGGGCATCGCTGTCGGCTCGCGGGGGAAGCCGGCCCGGCCCGGGAGGTCTTGAAACCGGACATGCGGTCCCTATTTGAGTGAAAGGCAGGCGGTATGGCGGCGATGCGACAGACGTGCGGCTGGCTGGTGTGGCTGTTGATCCTTGGGGCGTGGAGCAACTGTCAAGGTGCAGGCGAGGAGATGGACCGTTGCGGATCGGCCCTGCGCGTGGCGCCCGCCAAACAAGAGGCGGAGACTCCCCGCCGTTACGCCCCGGAGCGCCGCGTCGATGTCACGCGGGTGACCATCGATGTGACGCCGGACTTCGTGTCTCGCACGATACGCGGGGTGACCACGATCGCGTTCACGCCGCTGGTCAAGCCGCTGACCGAGTTGACGCTGGATGCTATCGATCTGAATATCGTGTCCGTGGAGTCGAAGGCCCGGATTGCGGCGTACACGGTGGCCGACAAGGCCGTCACGATCACGTTCAGTCCTCCCGTTCTGCCCGGCGAGCCGACGGCCGTCACGATCCGCTACGACGCCGAGCCGCAGCGGGGCCTGTACTTCCGCACGCCGCAGATGGGATACCCCGAGTCGGACGTGCACCTGTTCACCCAGGGGGAGAGCCACGAGGCCCCGTACTGGTACCCCAGCTTCGACTACCCCAACGAGCGGTTCAGCTCCGAGGTCATTTGCCGGGTGCCACCGGAGATGACTGTTCTGTCCAACGGCCGGCTGGTCTCGGAGGAAGTCGATCCCGCAACCGGGCTGAAGGTCGCCCACTGGCTTCAGGAGAAGCCGCACGTCAACTACCTGGTGGCCCTCGTGGCCGGTCGGTTTGGCAAGGTGGAGTCACACTATCGGAACATCCCACTGGCCTTCTACACGCCCATTTCCCAGGTGGAGCAGGCGGCGAATTCCTTCGAGGGCACCGCCGACATGATCGAGTTCTTCGAGCAGGAGCTCGGCGTGCCGTACCCCTGGGAGAAGTACGACCAGGTGGTCGTGGCGGACTTCGTGGCCGGCGGCATGGAGAACACGTCCCTGACGATCCTTACCGACCGCACGCTCTTCACCACGGAGACGGAGAACGTCCGCTCCAGCGAGGACCTGGTCGCGCACGAGCTCGTGCACCAGTGGGTCGGGGACTACGTGACGTGCAAAGACTGGAGTCACGTCTGGCTCAATGAGGGCTTCGCCACGTACTATGAGGCGCTCTACGGAGGCCATCACAACGGTCGCGATGCGATGCTGTCTGACCTGTACACGACTGCGCGATGGATCACATCTCGGACAGATAATAAGCCCATCGTTGATCGCCGATACAAGGACGCCGACGAGCAGTTCGACTATCACACCTATTCCAAGGCCGGCTGGGTCCTGCGCATGCTCCGCAGCCAACTGGGTGATCCGCTGTTTCGTCGGGTGATTCAGACATACCTGGAGCGGCACTCGCTCGGTACCGTGGTGACGGAAGACCTCCGCTCGGTCATCGAGGAGTTGTCCGGCCGGTCGTTCGACTGCTTCTTCGATCAATGGCTGTACAATGGCGGCTGCCCGAAGCTCGACGTCAGCTATAGCTGGTCCGAGCAGGACAAGCTGGCAAAGATCACCGTCAAGCAGACGCAGATGGCCGACGGCGGCATCGGCCCGTTCGTCCTGCCCACCAAGGTCCGGTTCTGGCTGGGGGAGCAGACCGCGGACCGCGACCTCGTGATCGACTCCGCGCAGCACGATTTCTACTTCGCCCTGCACACGGAGCCGAACATCGTGCGATTCGACCCGGAGCTGACGCTGCTCGCCAAAGTCACGTTCGATGTGCCCAAGGAGATGCTCTACGCCGAGATGGAGAACCGGTCGGATGTGGTCGGCCGGCTCCTGGCCATCGATGCGTTGAAGGAGAAGAAGGACAAGAAGACGGTCGGGAAGCTCAAAGATGCGCTGAACGACGACCCGTTCTACGGAGTCCGGCGCGAGGCGGCAGCAGCCCTGCAGGAGATTCACACCGATGAGGCGTTCGATGCACTGGTCGAGTCGATGGAGCAGAGCGACGCCCGCGTGCGGCTGCGCGTTGTCCAGGAAATCGGCAGCTTCTACCGGCCGGAGGTACTCACTTGCATGGAGAGCGTCCTGGCGAATGAGAAGAACGCGGACATCGTAATGGCGGCGGTCGAGAACATGGGGCGCTTCCACTCGCCGCAAACACGGCAGACAATTTCAAAATATCTTCGATCGACCTCGTATCGCAACGAATTGGCCGATGCCGCAGTCCGTGCCATTCGCCGCTTGGATGATCCAGCGTTCATTCCCGAGCTGATGACGACATTACAGGAGGACGAGGCGCGATTTCCGTCGTGGAACTTTGCCCGGGGATTAGGCACGCTGGCCCACATCGCCCACGACCAGGACGACCGGACGCAGGTGCGTGAGTTCATCGCCGGCTACGTGAACCACCCACGCATGGTGGTCCGGCGGGGCGCTATCGGCGCGCTTGGGACGCTGGGCGACCCCAAAGCCATACCGATCGTTGAGACGTTCTGCGGCGACGAGCCGCACGACCAGATCCAGCGTCAGGCCAAGGAGGCGATGGACAAGCTGCGGGAGAAGAAGCCGCTCGTGCCCGAAGAAGTGATCGAGCTGCGCAAAACCGTCGATGAGCTGAAGAAGGAGACGGAGAAGCTCAAGAAAGAACTCGAGGACATGAGGAAGCAGGACCAGGCCAAAGTGGAGGCCTCGTCATCGGATGCATCGAAAGCCGAGGATGACCGGAAGGATTCAGAGGAGCAGCAGTAGCAGACCATACGGGGACATGACGTGTTCGTGAAGCATGATCCTGGACAATACAAGACGCCGCTGCCGGGGATTCGGATGAAGACCCTGTGTTACGGCGAGCGAATGCTTCTGACCGAATTCCTTTTGGAACGGGGCCGCACGTTGCCCTCGCATAGCCATCCCTACGAGCAGACCGGCTATCTCGTCACAGGGCACATTCGCCTGAAGATTGGCACGCAGGAGTACGACGCCAAGCCCGGCGACAGTTGGTGCATTCCCACGGGTGTGGAGCACGGGGCACAGATCCTCGATGACTCCGTTGCTGTGGAGGTCTTCTCTCCGGTACGGCAGGATTATCTGCCGAGGCAAGACGAGCCCGCGTGATCCGGCGTCCCCTCAGCGAAGATTCCTCTGTTGGAGAGCTTGCGGCAGGGCGTCGATGATGTCGGTCGCGATGATGCTGATTTGGCCGAGCTTGTCCGCCGCGATGTCGCCTGCCAGGCCGTGAGTGTAGACGCCCAGGACGGTGGAATCGAAGTTGTCCAGGCCCTGGCCCATCAGCGCGGCGATAGTGCCGGTCAGGACGTCCCCCGAGCCGGCGGTCGCCATACCGGGATTGCCTGTTGTATTGACATAAAGGCGTTTCCCATCGGTGACGACCGTTCCCGCCCCTTTGAGGGCGATGACGGCGCCCGTCGTCGCGGCCATGCGTGCCGCCGTCTCCTGCCGGTCCTGTGGCATGTCCTCGCGAAACAACGCCGCCCACAATCGCCTCATCTCGCCCGGATGGGGCGTCAGGGTCATGTTTGCCCTGCGTTTCTTGGGCCAACCGCTGAGTCTGCTTAGATTGTTCAGGCCGTCGCCGTCGATGATCAGACGCAAACCCTCCTGCCGGAGCAGCACCTCGACGATGGAGCGCAGGCCGGGGCTTTGGCCCAGGCCCGGACCGATCGCCATGACTTCATTCTCCGTGGCGGCATCGAGGATTGCATTGATGGCCTTTGCGGAGATCCGCCCGGCGCTATCTTCCGCCAGGGGCGCCGTCGTGTACGAGGGCTCGATGGCCGCCACGATCGGCAAGGCGCTTTTGGCTGTGGCGACCCGCACGAGGCCCGCTCCCGCCCGCAGCGCCGCCCGGCCGACCATGGCCGCCGCGCCCGTCATGCCTATGCTCCCGGCGACGACGTAGACCCGGCCGAACGTGCCCTTGTGTCCATCCACGGGCCGCGGCTTGAGCTTCGGCACCTCGCGCACGATCTCCATATCTCACCCCGTTCCATCGATCTTGCGGTTGATCAGTGTCGCGGTTACGGCCGCGGAGAACCCGTTGTCGATATTGACCACCGTGATGCCCGAGGCGCAGCTATTGAGCATGGTCAGCAGCGCCGACAGGCCGTGGAAGCTCGACCCGTACCCGATGCTCGTCGGCACGGCGATGACAGGACAGCTCACCAATCCGCCCAGCACGCTCGCCAGCGCGCCCTCCATCCCGGCCACCACGAGGATGATGTTCGCCTTCTGCAGATCGGGCAGGTGTCCGAACAGGCGGTGCAGGCCGGCCACGCCGACGTCGCAGATCAGCTCGGTCCGCTGGCCCATGATCTCGGCGGTGACTTTCGCCTCCATCGCCACAGGCAGGTCTGCCGTGCCCGCCGTTACGATGGGCAGCACGCTCTTCGACCGGGGCAGCTCCTTCTGCACCAGCACGATCGCCCGCGAGAGCTCGTCGTACTGGACACCGGGGAATTTTCCGGTCCGTGAGAGGGCGGCAAACGTCTCCGGCGTGGCTCGCGTTGCCAGCACGTTGTTGCCTTTGGACGCCAGCGACTCGAAGATGGCGATGATCTGCTCCGTCGTCTTGCCGGGGCAGAAAATGACCTCGGGAAACCCGCGGCGGAGCTGCCGATGATGATCCACACGGGCAAAGCCGAGGTCCTCGAAGGGCAGGAGGCGAAGCCGCTGCATGGCCTCGTCGATCCCGACCTGGCCATCCTTGATTTGTTCCAGCAGTTGTCTTAGTTGCTCGGGTTGAATGGTCGTGCTCCTTAAGTGGAGTTCCTATCCGCAGGCCGCTCTTTTTGGGGCCATCAGGATTCGCATACTCTGCCCGTCAGCCGTTGGCGCTTGCTTCCAGCATCAGCGGCGCGAACAGCCCGGCCTTGTACTTGTAATACGCCAACGAGGCTACCATAACGGCGTTGTCCGTGCAATACGGTTTCGGCGCTACGAGCATGCGGCGGGGGGGCCTGCTCTTCTCGCACATCCTCTGCATCGCCTCTCGCAGTGCGCCATTGGCGGCCACGCCGCCGCCCAAGAGGACCGTTCGGGCGCCGATCTTGTCCGCCGCACGTTTGGTTTTCTTCACGAGGACGTCGGTCACGGCCGCCTGGAACGAGGCCGCGATATCGGCGATTTCCTGCTCGCTCATGGAGTCGATTCGGTTCTCCCCCTTCATGTCCTGGCCGCGGCAGTAGTAGAGCACCGCCGTCTTGACCCCGCTGAACGAGAAATCGAGCGAATCCCGGCCGAGCATCGGATGAGGAAAGCGGATGGCCTTGGGATTGCCGTTCCGGGCGATCCGCTCGATATTGGGTCCGCCGGGATAGGGCAGCTTGAGGATGGTGGCGACCTTGTCGAATGCCTCGCCTGCCGCGTCGTCCATCGTCGAGCCGAGCAGCCGCAGATCGAGCGGTGAGTTCGCCTCGTACAGGCTCGTATGCCCGCCCGAGACGATCAACGCCACCGCGGGCAGCTCCAGTCTTTCCTCGCTGAGCATCGCCGATTGCAGGTGGGCGTGCAGATGATTGATGGCGATCAGCGGCTTACCCCACATGAAGCTGAGCGTCTTGGCCGCTGTTATGCCCACGACCAGTGCGATCGTCAATCCTGGCTGGCTCGCCACGGCGATGGCGTCGAGGTCGTCCTTGCCGATGCCCGCCTGTGCCATCGCCTCCGTGATCACAGGATAGATGTTCTCGATGTGCGCCCGCGAGGCGATCTCGGGCACGACGCCGCCGTACTTCTCGTGGAGCTTGTTTTGAGAGGCCACGACCGAGGATCGGATCTGCCGTCCGTCGGCCACGACCGCCGCCGCCGTCTCATCACAGCTCGTCTCAATGCCCAGAATGTTGACCGGTTTCTGTTCAGCCGCCATTACCGCGATAATAGCCGCGTTCAGGGGCTCTGTCAACGCGGCTTGACCGCGCGTGTAAGGCAGGCACAAGAAAGCGGGCGCCTTGCTCATGCGTCCACGAGCAAGGCGCCCTATGAGTTAAACATATCCACGCAAGCATGGATATGAGCGAGGTCTTCCGAGACTCTCAGCAGAGCGGCTACCTCGCCGCCTGGGCCATCGCCACATACTCCTCAACTGTCAGGCAGTCCGTTTCTACGGCCGGACAGGCCGATCCTGACAGCCCCATCGCGCTGAAATTCCGTCCGACGGGCAGACAACCGCCACACTGGGTCTGTATGATTGGACAGATCGTAACGCCGCGGGCACATGTGGTCGGGGTAGCAGGGCAGTCCGTGGGCACCGGCGGACATTCCGTATCCACTGGGGGGCACGATGTCTCTAACGGCGGGCATTGCGTCCTGCCGCCGGGACACTCCGTGCTCACGACCGGGCACTGAGTCAGCAGGGCCGGACATTGCGTCTGGACTGGGCACTGAGTGGGAGTGCACTGGGTGATTGTCGGCGGGCACTGCGTGTACACCGCAGGACACTGCGTCCGGACTACCTGACATTCCGTTGCTGTGGGCGGACACTTCGTCGACTCCACCGGACACTGGGTCTGTAGGACGGGGCACTTCGTGTCCGTAGCCGGGCACCGCGTCTCCACGACCGGGCACTGCGTCAGGACTGTCTGGCACGCGGTAGCCGTGGGCGGACACTTGGTTGACTCCACCGGACACTGGGTCTGAATGGCGGGGCACTTCGTGTCCGTAGCCGGGCACCGCGTCTCCACGACCGGGCACTGCGTCTGAACCGTCTGGCATGCGGTAGCCGTGGGCGGACACTTCGTCGTCGAGGGCGGACACTGGGTGGATACCACCGGGCATTGGGTGTCTGTGGCGGGACAGGAGGTCTCCACCACAGGGCAGACGGTCTTCGCCACCTGGCACTCCGTCACCGTCGCCGGGCACGTCGTCCGCACCGCCGGACACTGGGTCAGGCTCACCGCCTGCGAAGTGGGTTGGACGACATCCACGGTGAACAGGAGGCAGAAGGCCATATCGATGGAGTTCCGCTCCGTAGCGAAGTACTTGTGTCCGAGCGGATAGAACAGCTCGTTCCACGTCGGCGGGGCTTTCGTGCCGGCGTAGAACACGGCATCATCCATGAAGTGGTCCGGCCACCATCGCGTCTTCCAGCCGAACTGCCCGTCCGCCGTTTCGATGTCAACCGCCAGCCAGTATATCCGCGGACTGTCCAAGGTTCCCTGCTGCAGGAACGCCCTGTCGGGCGCGACGTCGATATCGAGCTGCCAGACCTGTGTGTCGCCGCCGGGGACGGCGTCGCCTGAGGCGGGGTCCCACCACCATTCGCCGGCGATCTCGACCGTGTGATACAGCTTCTCGGTGAACTGGCCGGAGAGGAATGCCCCCTCCCACAGGGTCTCCGGGCCGGGCTTGGAGAACTTGTTCTTCGCGTCGGTGCCATCGAGTCCGACCGGATCATCCGGGTGGATGCGCAGACGCAGCTTCTTGATCTGGCCCTTCTTGTCGTCTTTCCACGAGCCCCACAGACGGATATGCGTCAGCCGCCCCGACTGCCTGCACTCGAAATCATCCGCGACGATCCGGGGCAGGTTGTCGCCATTATCCACGCGGATGTCGATGCCTTCCGGCGTCAGATCGGGCCGCTGGCACCATTTCTTCAGCACATCCGGCGATGCCTCGATCGTCACCTCGTGGTCCTCCACCTCACCATCGAGAGCAGCCCCCTCAGGGTTAAGTCCCCCCTGTCTGCTGATCCGGAATCGTGCGAAGGTCTGGCCGATCACGGCCGCGTTGGGTGTGACGAAATTGACCACGTGGACCCCGTCCGCCAGGAAGCCGTCGAAGACCTTCTCACTGCTTTGCCACGACTTGTCGTTGTTGAAGTCAATCCACGCCTGGACAACGCCGCCGCCTCCGCCGACTTCGACAGTGGCCGCCGCAGGCAGGCCCTGGATCAGCGGAAGCAGCGACACGCCATTCTCGTCGTCGCTTCCATTGTTGTCGTCACCGAGAGCATTCGTGTCGGGCTGGCCGTCCGCCTCCGCGTCGGGCTTGTCTTTCTCATTGCCCAGCCACGGGCCTGCGATCGCGTGCCGGGCGCCGTTGGTGAAGGCGAGCGTCGGGTAGCCGGGGGCTATGGTCCCCGTGGGAGCGTCGCCCCAGTCGTACTTCACTGGCAAAGGCAAATCCTTGAACTGGAGGTAGTAGTCCTCGGTCTCGCCGTACCTGTAGCCGGTCGCCGGGCCGCATCCGCCAGTCGAAGGCACGCCGCTGGTGGCTGCCCAGGGCCGATCGGCAATGGAAATCCGCAGCCACATCGGATCGATCCTGTCCTTGGCGGGATACCAGGACCGGAAGGGCAGGGTCGTGAACGTGTAAGTGCCTGGAGTCGTCAGGGAGATCACCTGGTTCTGCACGGCCCACTCCGGCACCTCCGTGCCGTCCGCGCATACGACCTTGTCGTCCCAGTCGCCGTCGCGGTTCCAGTCGCACCAGACGTTCACATACGGCCGCTGCGCCGGCGTGCCGGTCAGCGTGACGTAGTAGTCGAGCATCGTTGACTGGCAGAACGGCATGGTGACTGGGAGCTTCAGGCCATCGTCGCCGCCATCGCGATCGGCGAGATCGCTCATCGGATCGATGTTCGTGAGTCCGTCGTCGTCGATGCCGATGTCCGCATCGGTTTCCAGGCTGACCCACTTGCCCAGATAATACATGTCACGAGGATACAGGTGCATGGGCCCGTACGGAGGCGAGCCCGCCTGGTACACGGTCGGGAAATTGGCGACCACGCCGCTCGGATAGGCCAGCATGTTCGCCCCCGGGATACTGTTGGAGCTGTCGGGGGCATCGCCGAGGTCCCGCTGCGCCAGCGGCTCGGCGCCGTCGGTAATCACAAACGCCAGGTCCAGCGTCTCGCCGCCGTACTTGTGTCCCTTGGGATAAGCCATCTCCGTCCAGCCGGTCGAGTTGGATTGGAGATATACGGCATCATCATTCCACCGGAACTCCTGAGCGGTGGTCTTCCACCCGAAGTTATAGTTGCCATTCGCGGACGATTCCTTCACCGCCAGCCAGTAGATCTTCCCTTCCTCCTGCGTGAACGGATCGCGGTCGATGCAGAAATTGTACTGGAAGGCATAGCGGTGGTTGGCGGGCTCATACTGGCCTCTGGCCGGGTTGTACCAGTCTTCGGGACCGTCGTGGACCCGGCGGACCGTGTACTCGCCGGGCTTGAAGGTCTTTGTCCACAGCCGGTTGCCGGGCTGGCTCCACATCTTGTCGGTCGCCGGCACATCGGAGTAAATGCTCAGGTCGAACGTAAGGCTGCCCGCCCCCTCCTTCGGCAGGATATCCTCGGAGAAAGAGCCCCAGATGTGGATGTCCCGGATCGGGCCCGTGGCGGTGCACTTGAAGTCGTCGGCCAGAGTTATCTGCGTGAGGGCGATATCGACACCGGTAAAGCCGAGGTCCGGCAGTTGCGGCCAATGCATCTTATGGGAGTAGCCCGGCTTCCAGTTGCACCCGCTTGTCTCGCCCGCCGAGATCCCTATGCCCGGCAGGTCCTCGTACGCCCAGCCATCAAACGTCACACTGTGCTTGTCTGTCCCGACATCGGACTGCCGCAGCACGTGCAGCCAGCCGAAATTGCCCATCGCCGTGCGAAGGCCGACGTAGCCGCCGCCCTCGCCGAACTCACCGGAGCAGTAGAGGTATGCCCAGTCGAGAAACGAGGAATTGGGGCCGAACCATGCCGCCCATAGGCAGGTTCGAGGCATAATCCCGCAGGCCGAGCACGCCACCCATGCCCATGTTCATCCCGATCCCCATGCTCATTCCCGTGTTGCGCGGGGCGTAGATGGCCAGCTTGGCCCCCATGCCCATCTTACATGGATCGGGGGGGTGTGCCGATGGCATCCCCATGTTCAGCCATAGTTCCACCCGGAAGTCGTCCCAGTCCCCGGACATGCCGCCCAACTGGATCGTCTTGGAATCCATCGGGGACATGGGCGTCAGGGCGAGTGTTACGTTCTGCGAGCCGGAATAGACGATGGCCCCCGGGGCGGGCGCGGAAATCGCCGCGGCTACGGCGACAGCCCAGAATGCAATTGCAAGCCTCTTCATGACATGGTCCTCCTTCTGGCGACAACCGGTTTTGCCTTTGGTGTGCGCAGCCGAGCCGGACTTCCGGATGCTTGTTCAGAGGCGCGCCCTTTTGCCCGACCCGTCCAGTGCGTATTGCCTGAGCGCACGCACACGGCAATTGTGTCCCAGTGTAGCAGACCGCCACCCTCGCGTCAAGTCAAAAAACACGTTCCCACAGGCATGGGGCGTGCGATGGGACTACTTTTTGGCCGATTCCCGGCAGGGCTTGCCGGCCAAGTACAGGGCTAGGCGGGATTCGAGCGTTTCCGTGGACGCCTTCGGGTTGCTCCGGACGATCTCGATGGCCTGCCGGGTGACTCGCACGGCCTCATCGAACTGGCCCACCTCGGCATAGGCGGCCGCCAGGCTGTCCAGCAGGGGGGGCGACTGGTGCGACGTCGCCTTGCACGCCCACTCGGCCAGCCGCAGGGCCCGGGGCCCGTCACGGTAGGCGGCGTCGGGACACGTGGCCAGCAGCCAGGCTAAGTTGTTCGCGACACTCACGTCCCCCGGATTGGCCGCATAGGCGGCTTCAAGATGCACCAGGGCCTCCCTGTATTGGCCCGTGCTGCACAGCAGGCCGCCCAGCAGGCCGTGCACCAGCGGGCCGTTCGGCGCCAGGTCAGCTACCTTGCGGGCATACAGGATCGCCTCCCGCTCGCGGTTGAGCCGGGCAAGGCACGAGGCCAGCAGGTACAGCGACTCCACGTGGTTGGGCTCCTCGACCAGGGCTGTCCGGAACTCCTCGATGGCCTTGCCGTACTCGTGGCGCTGCTCGTGGCCGACCCCGATCCGGTAGTGGGTATAATAGTCCGCGAACTCCTGGCGGATTCGGGCGAACTGGCCGGGTCTGACGTTGACGAATTCCGGGATATTGGCGGCACGGTCGGCGGCCGTGAAATCCTCCAGCAGCACGGCAGGGCTGTCGTTGCCCGCGGCGTCGATGTGCGTCAGCCAAAGCTGGGTAAACGGGCCGGCGGCCTTGGAGGCGAAGACCAGCCACTTGCCATTTGGCGACCAGCTATGCCAGGAATTCATCTTGCCGGGGAAGTTGCATCGCATCTTGCGGGGTGTCCCGCCGGCCGAGGGCATTATGTACAGGGTGCTGTCGGGCCGCAGCAGCATGAAGGAATCGCTTTGACAGAAGACGATCCATTTGCCGTCGGGCGAGTACCGCGGAAAGTAATTGCTCATGCCGTTGCCGGAGGCGCCGGGCAGTGGCGTCGGATCGCCGCCCCGGCCGCCGTTGAAATCGATTCGGCAGATGTCGTAGCGGAACTTCTTGCCGCCGGTGAAGAACTCGGCGACTTCGTCCCTCTCGACCACGGCCGATGAGGCATCCTTGAGCCCCTTGAGCATGTAGGATTCGCTGCGGGCGAAGAGGATCGTTTTGCCGTCGGGACTCCACACGGGATTGCTCTGCACGTACCGGCGGTCATCAGCGCCCTTGAGTGAAAAGAATTGTCTCGTCTGCCGGTCGTAAATCGCGAGAATACCAGCGACGGGAAAGAACCGCTGGGAGTAGTCCAGCTCGTCCACCGGGGCGAACACGGAGCGGTCCTTCACCGTGCTGACGACGTACCGCCCGTCCGGGGAGATCTGGGCCAGCAGCCCGAAGGTCGGCTCCTTGTCCTCGCGGCGGTAATCACTCCAGGAGATCACGTTGTCCTTTTGCAGGACGGTCTCGGGCCTGACGTCCGCGATGACGTAGGACCCCTTGTCGCTGCCGTAGTCGACGTCCATGGCGAGGGTCCTGCCGTCCGCCGTGAAGGAGTGGCAGTTGCCGCAGACCTTCATGCCGGTCAGCAGGGTGGGCGGCTTGTGCGACGAGACCTCCCCCAGTCGCCAGCGAATCGACTCGATATTGTTGAGGACATGGCGGAACGGCAGCGGCACGTCGCGGTAGAAGATCGGAGCGCCCACGGGGTCGTCTGAGACGCTCAGCGTCATGCGCCCTCGCGATAAGATTTTGTCAGGTTCCTCGCTGCACAGGCCCATGATCGTGACCGTCGCACCCGGCCCGGCGGACAGCCGCTTGATCTGTTGCCAGGTCTCATCATCCGGCATCCATCGTTTCGGCGGGACAGCGGGTGCCGGCGGATTGTACGCAGTAGCGGCTGCGGAGGCCGTCCGCGGATCATCGTCCCGCGCCCGGGGCGGCGAGGCCCCCTGCGTGAGCACGTACAGGTGGTCGTCCGTGCCCCGGCGGGCCACGTCGATCAGCCACGTGTCGGCCTTCAGGGTCAGGCAGGCAGGATCGCTCCACACGAACGTCGGCGCCGCCATATCCGGCGGGAACACCGCCTCATCCAGCGGGTAATCGACCCCCAGCGAAGGCAGATCGCCACTCGTCGAAGCCCCCTCGATCGCCCGGCTGATGACCTTGCCAAGATTTCCCTCGGCTGGCCCGGATGGCGTATAGGCCACCGCATTGGCCTCCCCAAGCAGGGCATGAGTCGCCGGCCGGGCTACACCAGCCAGGACCCCAACGACGATCACACATACAGCGGCATTTCGCATATACAGATGACGATGCTATGACATCGGCATCTCACTTGTCAATTGGCAGGCCGGAATAGGCGAGCGCAGGGCATTGCCGGGCGGGGCGTTCCCGCTTAGAATAGCCGCCTGTCGTCAGGGATTGTGACTGTTCGATTCGGAGTGATGCCATGAGCTCAGTGGAAGATGCGGTGAATTGTTTCTGTCGGGGCGCTGCCTGTTCGCAGGCGATTCTGGGGACCTACGGCCCGCTCGTGGGCCTGCCGCCAGAGCTGGGGATGAAGCTCGCCTCAGGCTTCGCCGGCGGCATGCGCCTGGCGCAGACCTGCGGGGCGGTCACGGGAGCCTTCATGGTCCTCGGCCTCAAGCACGCCGGACCCAACTGCGACCAGCGTGACGGCCGCGAGAATGTCTACGCCGCGATCCGTGACTTCACGGCCAGATTCCAGCAGCGAAACAACACTGTCGTCTGCAAAGAGCTGCTCGGCTGTGACATCAGCACCCCCGAAGGCGCCCAGAAAGCCACGAAGGAAGGCCTCTTCCGAACCATCTGCCCCAAATTAGTCCAAGACGCCGCCGAAATCCTGGAAGAGATGCTGTAGAAGTTGGTCTGACGGAGATGAGAAACGGTGTTCAGGCATGATGAACAGTTTGTTGTCGATTCCCTCATTGATTTTCTTGGGGGACCAGAATGTGCTACCGCGTGGCAGGGTGAAGATCCTCCAGATGCATATGTGAAGGTTGGTGGCCAGGTTTGTGCGCTGGAGATAACTCGACTCTCGCCGGTGTCCTTTGGTCGCGATGGATCAGTACAGAACCGCATGACTCAAGACTCGTTTGCGGAAGGGCTGTGCAATGAGCTGGACAGGAAGCTGGAGGCATTAGTCCCAGAAGACAGAGTAGTCTTGCTTACTCTGCATGTCCCTGTCGTGAACGCACGTAGATTCAAAAAGGACCTGGGTCAGGTGGTGCGGGCTGTCCTTCGTTCCTGTCCTGAAGTAGGAGCCAGCTCCACTTATCAGGTTGCCGGCGACGAGGTAAGCGTCGACATTCTCCCTGAGAGGATGTTCCCGCATAAGAAAATTGTTGGAGTGGTCGTGAATAAGCACGCCAATGCTAACATTCTTGCCAACGCGAAGGTCATTCTCTGTGATAGGCTCGCCGTAAAGCGAAAGAAATGCAGGAATGTGAAGGCTGCAGGCCCCAAATGGCTGGCTCTGCTGAACGACTACTGGCTTGCTGACTGGGAGACTTATACTGCTGCCTTGGCATCGTGTGCAGCGAGTCGCGACTTTGCGAAGATTTACTTGGTCCTGCACTCGGGGTATGTGCATGAGATATTCTCAAGCGATTGAGGATTATGAAATGCATAAATCTGAAGCGCATCACTGTCGCCGAGCCTGAGGAGTCTGGCCAAACGCCAAAAGCTTACTGAATGGAGTAGCCAATGGAATCCCCGGAGCCGTTTGTGGGATCGTATCTAATCGTGTTTGTCGACATCCTTGGCCAGAGAAGATTGCTGAGCGAGATGGCTGCGCTTCCTGATCAGAGCGACCCAGCACAGATGGAGCAATTTCGTACATTGCTCAAGAAGACAGTGGGTATGGTCAACAGGCTACGTCAGAGCTTCAGGCAGTTCTTTGAACATGCATCCCCGCCACGTGATCCCGAGGGTCTTACGCCGGACCAAAGAATCCTGTACAAACAGGCTACAAACAATCCGCTGGAATCACAAGCATTGTCCGACTTTGTCGTAATTTCCTTGTCTCTGCGTGATGACAGTTGCAGGTTACCCATGCGCGGAGTCTACTCTGCCTTGTTCTCAGCAGCATCCACATTCATAACGATGTTAGCGGAGGGGTGTCCCATTCGTGGCGGCATAGATCTCGGGCTGGGTGTCGAACTCAGCGACGGTGATGTATATGGCCCTGCCTTGGTACGCGCTCATGCGCTGGAAAGTCAGATCGCACAGTACCCTCGCATCATCATAGGTGACCATCTGAAGCAGTATCTCGATTACCAGAGGCTGAGACCTGAGACAGATGTCTTCGCTACCCTTAACAAGAAACTTGCCGAAGCGACTGGCGGTCTCTTAGCGGTGGACGACGATGGCTATCCATTCCTCGATTACCTTGGCGAAGGCCTTCCGTCAATCAGAGGAGTGCTGGGCCAGAAGACAATCACCAATGCGCGCGAGTTTATAACAAAGGAGTCTATTCGCTATCAGCAAGAGAAGAACTCGAAGCTTGCATTCAGATACACGCTGCTCAGGAATTACTTCGATCACCGTCTCGCGATGGAGTCCGACGAAGAATGCGTCAATCCATCGCTGTCGTCGCAATGATGTATTAGCAATGGGAGCTTTCGATAGGATATGCTGTCACCGTTCTGGAAGCCGAAAGGGCAGGTGTATGAGTAGTGTTGGTCTATTGACGATGGCTGTGTTGGCAGTGGCCAGAGCAGATGGCATGCAGAGATTCTCATCTGCCGAGTTCTCATGGACTTACGGGGCGCCGGTGCTGGAGGCCAGGGCGGTGGAGGGGGTGGAGTTTGTTTCGGTGAAGGACCCTTCGATTGTGCGGGAGGGGGGCAAGTGGCACTTGTTCTGCACGGTGCGAGGGCCGAAGCGGTCGCATGCGATTGTGTATCTCAGCTTCAATGAGTTCGGGGAGGCGAGTCGGGCGCAGAGGCATATCCTCCCGTGTCATCCGGGGTACTTTTGCGCGCCGCAGGTGTTCTACTTCACACCTCAGAAGAAGTGGTACCTGATCTGCCAGGCGGCGGACGAGGCGTGGGGCGAGCCCGCGTACAGACCCGCGTTCTCCACCACGGTCAACGTCAGCGACCCCAATTCGTGGTCGAAGCTCCAGCCGCTCTATGACACGAAGCCGGACGTTGTGAAGGGCTGGCTCGATTTCTGGGTGATCTGCGACGACGCCAAGGCGCACCTGTTCTATACGTCGCTCGACGGCAAGATGTGGCGCGCGGAGACTCCGCTGCCGGCGTTCCCCAAGGGCTGGTCAACGCCCGTGGTTGCGCTGACGGGCGACATCTTCGAAGCCAGTCACACGTATCGGCTCAAGGGCCTCAACAAGTACGTTACGCTGGTCGAGGCCCAGAACGGCCACGGCTGGCGATACTACAAGGCCTACACCGCCGACCGGCTCGACGGGCCGTGGCAGCCGCTTGCGGCCGACACGGACAACGCCTTCGCCTCCATGCGGAACGTCACGCCGAAGGGCGAGAGGTGGACCGACGTCGTCAGTCATGGCGAGCTGCTGCGCGCCGGTCGCGACGAGAAGCTCGAAGTGGACCCGGCGAATCTGCACTTGCTCTTCCAGGGCGTTCTCGACAAGGACCGCCAAGGCAAGCCGTACGGCGAAATCCCCTGGCGACTGGGCCTGCTCGAGCCTGCCAGGTAGGCACAGCACATCCCTGCGGGGATCCCGAGGGCGAGCCGGCTTCGTGAGTTGCGCGCACCGAGAGCCCGATGGCCATCGGAGGCCAAGCCGACCGAGTACTGGCGTCACCTGCTGCTAATGGCAGCCGAGCCCGAAGAGCACGCACGGGTTGAACGAGTTGCTGCCACCACAATCGCAGTCACAGCCGCAGTTGTTGCCCATGTTCCCCGGCCAACCGATGCCCCCGCAAGGCGACGGGCAGGGATTGGGGGTCGGGCACGGGCACGGATTCGGACACGGACTGGGGGTCGGGCACGGGCACGGATTCGGACACGGACTGGGGGTCGGACACGGGCATGGGTTTGGACACGGATTGGGAGTTGGGCACGGGCACGGGTTAGAGCAGCCACATGGGTTGGAGCACCCGCATGGGCTCGAGCCGCACGGATTGGAGCCGCCCCACGGGCTCGTCCACATCCAGGGATCATAGGTCTGGACTGGGCTCGGCCACGGCATTATATGGAGGCCCAACCCGGACTGCAGCGAGGCGCCCATCCACGTGCTCGCGTAGCCCACGTTGATGCTGTACCCCCAGGCCGTCGTGCTGAACGCCAACAGGACCGCCGCCACCAATAGAGACTTCTTCATGGTCAACCTCCTTGTAACGAGACAACCGTTCCATCAGGGCAGGGTCTCAGCGACGAGGCCGCGATGCCCGGACATAATCCGACCCTGAATTATTGCTCAAAGGTCGTACACCCAGGTGATGCCACCGCCGTCGCGCGTTCTGCATGCAGCCGACGAAAGCGATCACGATGTTCCTTGTGAGGTGGACCTGACTCTGTACACCTTCCCCGCACAGAGCAGATACCCGTTGTTTCGGGTATCACGTACGTTCTTACCGTACCGTCCGGAGGCGTGTCAAGGGAAATCTGGATTTCATCTCGCGATTGCATAGAAATCTGTGAGGGGCCGCTCGCGATGCCCCTTGGCGGCCGGATGGGACCCAGGGCAAACGCATCTAAATTCGGAGGACTCGGAGTAGATACTTTTGGTCCCACCCGGCCATGAGCCGTTTGGCCTTGATCCCAACCTTCGCCGTCGTCTCC
>Ga0315274_10001651_pt1 | contig 34153 bp, 47 predicted proteins | sample YL17G02_20_MG_FD_203700 | JGI IMG/M metagenome (GOLD analysis project Ga0315274, IMG submission 203700) | Sediment microbial communities from Yellowstone Lake, YNP, Wyoming, USA - YL17G02_20 | ecosystem: Environmental > Aquatic > Freshwater > Lake > Sediment | place: USA: Wyoming | collected...
GTGACGACGATCCGAATTGCAAGCATCTCGACGATGAAATGCTTCACCCATACACCGATGATGACGGCGACGAGACGGTTGTGGCGGAACTCTGTGGCCGCATGATTAAGAAGAACGGTAAATGGGAGGGCGATCCGAAGTCGGTGAAGTTCATTGAAGCGTCATGGGTTGCCAAGCCCGCGTTCTATGGGGCAGTGCTGAACCATTACGTGTCCGAGATACCGAAGGAAGCGGCCCGTGTGCTGGCATTCTCAACGGCGAAACTCAATGAGTCGGTTGCCGATATGTTCCGCATGAGGGTGGCTGACAAGATGGGCATGATTACACTCAGAGTGGCGTGCGAAGAGCTGGCGCGGCGCAAGCGCGAGGCAATGATTGAAAGGATAATTCGATGAACAGGGAAGCATTCGCAGAAGAACTGGTAAAGCTCGCCGATAGTCTGACGGCGGCAAACAAAACAAAGTACAAAGGCTATACCATTGAGCCGTCTGGTATGAACTTCTATGTTACAGACCCGTCGGGCCATCGAGCGTTCGGCGAAGTCCCGGCCAGTGTCGAGACTGCGAAGAAGTGGATTGATATGGACATCCGTGAGAAGGGAAAGAAATCCGCCTCCGAAGAACTCACGGCGATGGAATTCCCCACTCAGGATGCAATGGACAAGTATCTCAAGGAGCATCCCGACGCAGACAAGTCCAAACACAAGGTCAAGAAAACCAAGTCTCTGTCCGAGCAACATCCTTTCAATCCCAAAGACCCGAAGAACCCCACGGATGAAGAAATTGATAAGCATAACCGTGAGTTGGCAGAGGCGGTTCGTAACAAGTATCTCAAGGAGCATCCCGACGCAGACAAGTCCAAACACAAGGTCAAGAAAACCAAGTCTCTGTCCGAGCAACATCCTTTCAATCCCAAAGACCCGAAGAACCCCACGGATGAAGAAATTGATAAGCATAACCGTGAGTTGGCAGAGGCGGTTCGTAACAAAAAAATCAAGGAAACTCCCGACGAAGTCGAAGAGAGACTGAAGAAGCAGATGGGGGACAAATATAAGCCGCAAGAGCAGAGAGTGAAAGAAGAGACGGAGAAGTGGAACAAGAAGTTGTCCATCGCTTCCGAGCTTCTGCTGGTCGCCAAGGAACTCACGGCTATTGAGTTTCCCACTCAGGATGCCTACGACAAGTATATGAAAGAGCATCCAGATGCCGACAAGAGCCTTCATCGCGTGACGAAGACTGAGAAGAAGGAAGCCCCCGCGAAGAAAGAAGAATCTGCAAAACCGAGTGATTCTCGATCCCTTTCTGATAACTACATCAAGCGGCGGAAGGAGATTTTCAAAAAGGACTCAGGCATCAGCCACGAGGAATACGAGAATGTGGAGGGGAAGGTAAAGGCTTTGGCATACAAGGATGATGCGAATTATGCCAAGTATGAACCCTTGATTGATTCGGCATGGAAGGGCTACTTCAAGTCAGGAGAGAAGCAGCTCTTAGATGCGGCTAATGACTTGGTGAGCGAGAAACATCTGTCGAAGGAAGAAGTCGGACACATTCTTACTCGCGGGTTGTCGGAAGCCAAGGCTAATGTCGAATCGTGGGAATCCGGCAACAATCTCTTTGGTATCAAGAAGGACGCTCCGAAATACGATCAGTATGTGCAGAACTCCAAGAACCATCTGAAGGACTGGGAGTCGCTTATTAAGAAATTCAAGGGTGGCAAAGCTGAAGCCGAAAAGAAAAGTTCCATAGTGGTGGCTTCCGAGCTGATCCATATCGCCAAGGAATTGTCAGCCGTCAACAAGTTTGAAACCCGTGATGTTGTGCTGTTCAAGAAGGACGGCAAGGATGTTGAAGCCGAAGTGGAAGAGGTAAAGTTCAACGGCGGCAAGTATCTTTACAAGATAGACAAGTCGGAAAAGCTTGTTCCAGAATTTGAACTGAAACGAGCGGCAAGCACACAAAACAAAGAAGGAGCATCAGAAATGAGAGAGAGACTGACAGCACAGGACAAGGAAGCGGCGGACATTCTGGGGCAGATCGAAGCCCTTGAAAAGCGGTTCGCTGCCGATGACAAGGACATAGCCCAGAAGGCCGACGAGGCAGCCAAGGCTGAGAAACAGCAGATTTCCAACCCGCAGGGCGTTCAGCTCAAGGATGTTGGCGACCAGAACGCCAAGGCGAACGCGAACTGGCCCGTCGAGGACAAGATGGCCGTTGCTTCCGCGCTGGTAAAGCTGGCGAACGCCGTTCTTGCCGATGACGACGAAGAGGAAGACGACAAGGAAGCGTGCAAATAAGCCAATGAAACGCGGAAATTTCGAGCTGAAATTCACTTTCATAATTTTTTGATATTTTACGCATAGGGTGAAACAGCTTGATGTTTTTGCAAAACAACAGGAGACAGAAACGATGAGTATGGAAAATCTGAAAGCAAGGATAGCGGCTCTTGAAGCGAAGCTCGGCATCAAGGCTTCCCAGCCCGATGCCCGCACGGCTCTCGCGGCGGAAATTAAGTCTCTGGAGAAGAGACTCGGCATGTATGCTGGAAAAGATGAAGACGAAGACGACAAGGACGCTTGCGCAACGTGCGCCAGCGAGAAAGACCCGTCTGGCATCGAAGAGCAGATCACTCAGGACAAGTTCACCGAGGTAGAGAAGATTACCCACGGCGAAGAGCTTGCCACGTTCCCTTCCACGGAAGAGGCTGGCCGCAAGTCGCCGGGACTCACTGTCAAGGCTTCTGAGTATAACAGTCGCCTGAAGAGCGCGTCCGAGAGGCTCGACAAGGTTGCTGATTATCTGGAGAAGCATGGCCGCAAGGAGCTGGCCCTGCGCATTGACAAGATCGCGGATGCCGTTGATTCGCAAATCAGCCGCTCATAAGCGGGCGTTGTAATAACTCAAAACTAGAGAGGTAACAAAAAATGAGCAGAGTAAGACTTACACAGAGGAACGCCGCAGATATGAGTATTCCGTATCCCGGCAATGTCAATCAACCTGATCGCAAAGACCCATCGTGGGACGAGTATCACACATTCGAGCAGCAAGTGAATCACGAACTGCCTGATATGCGCCATGAGTGGAAAGACAATCCCCGTGACGACATCGGCTTCGGCATTCCAGATGCCAATCCGCCCACTGTTGCCAGCATTCGCGTAGCGGCCAACAAGGCCGTCCGCATTGCCGTGCTCCTGCTTGGCGAGAAGGTTGACGATGAGGTTGTCGAGGCTCAGGCTCGCGATCTTATGGCCATGAGCGGCGACGCAATGGACAGGACTCTCTCCCGTTTTGCGGACACTCAGAAGCTCTATGCCGAAGACAAGGAAGAGGATGACAAGGACTCGAAAAAGGCCAAGCGCGTCTGGGACAAGGATGAGAAGAAGTGGGTGGAGTCGGCTGACAAGGACGAAGACAAGGATGAGAAAAAGGCCGAGGACAAAAAGGAAGACGAAGACAAGAAAGAGGCTTCCGCAGCCCTCGTGAAGAAGGACGACAAAAAGGCCGAAGACAAGGTTGACGAGAAGGACGAGAAGAAGGCCGAAGACAAGAAGGAAGACAAGAAGGAAATTCCTGAGTTCATCCAGAAGAAGATTGACGAGTCCAAGGAGAAGAAGTCCAAGGACGAAGAGAAGGATGAAGACAAGAAGGCCACCGACGACAAGGACGAAGACGACAAGAAAGCCGCCGCTGACAAGGATGAAGAGAAGGAAGAGAAGAAGGCCGGTATCAATGAGCTTAACATCGAGCTGACGGGCGCGGCTGACGAAGAAGTCGAGCCTGACCCCGAAGCCGACAAGCAGCTTGCATCTCTGTTTGACGACGGGTTTACCGCTGTCGAAGAGGAGAAGGACGAGGAGGAAGTCAAGTCGTCCAAGAAGGCTGGAATTAAGAAACTTGGTGGACAGCCGAAGGTCGCCTCAACGTCTGGCGAATCGGTGGACATCAGCTCGATCTGGGAATCGGCACCCGATGTGAGTCAGGTTTTCAAATAGGCCGGAAACAAACGAAACAAGGTAAGAGGAGAAATAGCAAATGAGTCTCACAATTCTGATTCGCGGTATGCTGAACAGTATTCCTGTTCTCGCTGATGTCTGCTTCACAAAGGCAAACTATGGCGCGAACGTGGACGGAAACACAACCCTGTCGCTCAATACGCCTCGCGGCGTGCTCGGCGGCTCCGTTGCTGGTATTTCCGCAGGGAACGATTACACGGTGTTCCCCTGCACGGACGTTCTGCGTCCTGTTGGTCTGTTCGTCAATGATGCGGCTGGCGCGGCGTTTGAAAACAGCCCCGCAGTGGCGAGCGGCAAGATTGCCGTCATGAAGTGCATGGCGTCGTTGGAAGTCGATGTGTATGAGACAAAGGGCGTCGGACACGGCGACATCACATACACGGTTGGCGATCTGCTGTACTGTTCGGCTCAGGGCCTGCTCACGAACGAAGCGTCGAACGAGTCGCTTCCGAAGACCGTGATCGGCGTTCTGACGAAGAAGCCGGTAACGGCCAGTCCCACGATGGGTCTGGATATGCGCATATAGTGGATTTTGAATGCACCGAAGTTCGGTGGTTCAGAAAACGATTTTGAAGCAAAATCGAAGGGGGTTGGTTGATACCAACCCCCTTATCTCAGAGAGATGCTTCCGGCCAAATAAAAACTCGTGGCCGATACAACCCGCAAGGGATGAGTGGAGGTTAATCCAAATGGATAACCAAACTAAGCAGGATATCATATCCCAGCACATCCGCACTGCCGCAGGCAGGCAGCGGTTGGCTGCGAGCATTAAATGAATAGTGCTCGTAAAATCCGGTAAACTGCTGGAAACTCCCTAACAGGACAGAGTAGATAAAGAATGACAATCAACGGCATAACGATAAGTGAAGAGAAGCTTGCAAGGCTGACTGGTATATTGTCGGTTGAAGAGCTTACATCTCTTTATGAGGTCGAAGGACTGGCCGATAACGAAATTGGAACAAGGGTCGGGTTGACTGATCGCGATGTCTGCCGAATTCGGAAGATATACGGGATAGAAACCGATCCAAGTTACGGTTTGCGTCGGAATAGTCTTCGTTTTGTGCCGCTGACAGACTTGCAGAAGCAATACCTTCACGGTAGTTTGTTTGGCGATTCGTGTATTGCCATTCAAAAATCGGGCTCAGGATACTGGCGAGTTCGCCACTGTCTTGCGCAGGAAGGTTACTTGCTGAGGCAGGCGGAACTTATGAAGCCGTTTGTTGCGAAAGTATCTTATGGCGAGAGGCCGTTCGAGAAAGGTGGTAAACTTTTCCCGTATGTTGACGCTCGTTCGTATGCGCTTCCGCAATTTACCGAGCTTCGTAATAAGTTCTATCCCGATGGAGAGAAGAACATCACAGCCAAACTTCTTTCGGAGATGACACCAGTTGGTTTTGCCTTCTGGTTCATGGATGATGGAAGTTGTACTGGTTACGGGTTTGATATAACAACCTTTGACCAGTTTTTCAGAGACACTGAAACCGCCAGTCGCGTTATGAAAGATACGCTTGGATTATCCATTTCGGTTAGATGGAGTTCCGATGGCGAAGGCAAGGTTCACATTCTTCGGGATAGTCACGATAAGGCTTGGAACTACATCGAGCCTTATATGTGTTCCGATCTTGTTCACAAGATTCCATTCAAGTATCGTCCTTCGTGGGACAATCAGCATCCAAGCCTGACTGGAAACGGTCGGGAAGGTTCAACGACTGGTGGAAGCCTAAACTCGGAAGAGTATGGCGATAACACACCTTCTGAGGAAGTGATTCTTCAGAATACGCCGGACACCTGCGAAAATCAGGTGGTGATACAGTCTGAACTCGTGGGCAACTACGAGAGACGAGAAGAAATTCTTGTCCGTGCCTAGTAGATAGGCTTGTAACAGATTTGGATTCAGCCTCTCCGCCGTCGGAGAGATTACATGTCAGTGGGTTAATTGCAGGCTCACTATAAACCCGGTAAATTGCTGGAACAGCATAGAAGAGTGTGATGAGAGAAGTGATAACAAGGCAGATTTTGGAAAATCTCTACACGGTCGAGAAGAAGACTGATGCAGAGATTGCCGAATTGCTTTGTGTTGATCCTGCGGCTGTCACTGTCGCCAGAAAACGTCATGGTATCAAGGTTGTTCGGGAATGGGAGAGAAAGAATCTTCCACTTCTTACTGATGAACAATTTGCTCTGCTTGATGGCTCTATTCTTGGTGATGGTTGTATTGAAAAAGTACACAGTCGCTCTTGCATGCTCTCCTTTGGACATTCGCCGCTTCAGCATCGTTATGCTGGATTAAAGGCTGGAATGCTCGGAGAATATCTGAGCAGTGTTCGGGTTAGGAAAGATGGAATGATGAGGGTGCGCTCGATTGTTCATCCCGTGTTTGAATGGTACTACGAAGAGTGCTATGTCACGCACAATGGGAAACGAGCAAAGAGAATACCCCAGTTTATTCTTGATCGACTTAACCCACTCTCGCTTGCGATCTGGTATTGCGATGACGGAAGTAAAAGCAGAGATCAAGTTTGGTTCTGCATTGGATGTCCCGTTGAAGAAGAACGACAGAATGCTATGGATTTACTTCGGTCTCGGTTCGGGCTGGAGTGTTCCATAAACAAGATGACAAATGAAGAATGCTGGAGACTGTATGTCTGGAAGCATTCTCAGCAAAAGTTCTTCGACACAGTGGGAGAGTTTGTAAACATCGCAGTTCCGTACAAGATACCTGAAAAGTATCGGATGCGGTATGCCAATCAGCAGCCAAGCCTTGTTGGAAACGACAAGGAAGGTTCAGAGACTATGGACGAAGCTAACGGCTTGTTTGCCCATGCTGGTAATGTCCAACCTGTATTCGGAAACGATATGGGTACGCCGGGCACTTTTACGAGTGAAGATATAGTCCGAACAGTGGCGACACTTTAGGAGCTACTGACCGTGGCAGAAATGTCCACGGCGGCATCAATAGTAGATGCTAGGCAACAGATTTGCGCAAGGCGTTTTACGTCGAAGCACTCCCTGACGGAGCACTCCCGATCTACGACAAAGACCCGAACATCACGGCCTATGTCGTCGGAGAGGAAGGCGAGAACATCGTCGCGGTCGCGAAGCCGAAGCGCGTTCTGTTTCCGCTGTTCGAGATCGCCAGCAATCCCGAGATTCAGCTCACCGAGATCAAGCAGAGGCGTTTCGATCTGATCGAGCGTTCTGTCGATCTGGGTAAGGCTGAGATCATGGCCGAGGAAGACCGCAAGGTTTTCGCGGTTATGGATGCTCTGGCGGCTGATCCGACGAACCCGAACCCTGTCATACCCGTGACGGGCAACCTGACTGCCAACGCGCTGGCCGATGCCTTCGCGAACGTGGAACGGACGGACATCAGGGTGGCAACCGTGTTCCTGAACGCCAAGGATTATGCTGACCTGCGCAAGTGGGATAGGGATACCCTCGACATCGAGACACAGGCAGTCCTGTTGAAGACTGGCCTCATGGCGACGCTGTGGGGTGCCAAGCTCATCGTTACACGTATCGTGCCGGAAGGCATTGTGTATGTGTGCGGCGAGGCGGAATTCTTCGGGCGCATTCCTGTCCGCACCGAGTTGACGGTGCTGTCGGCGGATGATCCGAAAAACAGGCTGATAGGCTTCAGCATGTTTGAACAGCTCGGAATCGGTGCGTATAACCCGTATGCACTTCAGCGCATGAGCATCTTGAGAGTTTAGTATTACTAGCGTATAAAACGCAGTAATATCGAGCATTTAGAAGCCCAAGAGAAATCTTGGGCTTCTTTTTGTGTTGACGGTTATCCCTATCTCATGTATGTTGTAAGGAAAAATGAAAGGGATAGTATGAAAACAACACTGTGCTCTAGTTGCGGCGGACTGGTAATAGACGGCAAACAGAAGTATCACCACTTGAAGAGATGTGTTGGCTACAAGCAAGAAGGTGTTGACCATCTTTGTTGCATGGTTTGTGGATACAAGACACCGATGATTTCTCACCATATTCACATTCACGGAATGAGTCTCGAAGAATACCGAGTGAAATATCCTGATTGTAAGGTGGTTCTCCCATCTGTTACGGAGAAAAGAAGACAGTCCCTTCTCGCAAATGGCTGCTTCAAGCCAGTCAGTGAGCGGCGCGGCTCGGTTCAATGCGACAAATGTGGAGACTGGTTTATCTTCGGTGGAATGACAAAGCACTTGCAGGAATGTATCGTGAAGAATCCTGACAAGTATGAGTTAAACAAGGACTATGTGAAGTGTCCCGAGTGTAATCAAGTTTTTCTGAGCCTGAGCACCCACCTGAGAAAAGAGCACGGTTGGGACGATGAGAAACTTCATATGGAGCACGGAAGGGGGCTGTATCTTCGGGCCAGCAAAATCATAGACAAGTGTATCAAGTCCACTACCGACAAGCGATCCTTCATTGAAATCAACAAGAAGCGTGAGCAAACAGTGCGAGAGAAATACGGTGTGGACAATGTGTTCAGTCTTCCCGAAGTCCAAGCAGCGATGATCGAAACCAGTCAGCGTCGGTATGGAACAAATCATCCGATGCAGAACGAGGAGATATTCACGCGGCAAACTGACTCGGCACATCGCGGCCCGTCCGCGCTTGAGGTATTCTTTGACGAGCATACCTGCGAGCAGTGCGTTTACATTGGCTATGGCGGACGTTTCATCCGTACAAAGACGGGCGTTCACAAGTATGGCAGACTCATTAAGGACTTGAATCCCGACTTTATAGTGCTGTCGAGCAATGTGCTGGAATCGGCCTTGGCTGCATCGAAGGAACATAGGAAATTGAGCAGTGAGAGGCACCGATCCCGCTATGTCATAGAGCTTCTTGGCGATTACTATCATTCCAAAGAGGTCATTGGCGTCGATCCAGTCGAGCACGAAAAGGAACTCGTCGCCGCATACCGATCCGCCAATATCGAATGCCTTGTTCTGTGGGAAAATGATGTGATGACTCGCTGGGAGAGCATCCGTCCGATGGTGGACGCTTGGATTGACAAAGCCGTCAAGGACATGAATGAACACCCTATTTTCAGCAGGGCTACAAAGAATAAGGTTGACCGCCGAAAGGGCGATCTGCTGGTTCCTGATGGCTCAGGGAAGAAATTCAGGAGCCACAAGCAGCTAGATAAGTGGCTGGCGAGCCCGCTCAATTACTGGAAGCCGGGAATGGTTGAAGGCAAGGATTATGTCGTCTGCCAAGAATGCAACGCCCGCGTCGCCAAGGCAACAGAGCACATTCGCAAGTCGCACGGCATGACAAAAGAGCAGTATCTTGCCAAGTATCCCGATGCTACTATGGTATCCGCGTCTATTGGCGAGGCATTACGAGCAAGCGCGGCACCCAGAGGCCCATATGTTCCGAGCATCGCCTACCGATGCCAAGATGGCACAATAGTTCGCAAGAAGGACGCATGGCTGCGATCTTGGTCGCCAAACCAGCCACCGCAGGACAGTATCGTTGATGGTGGCCTATATGATCCGTGGAAGGACAAAGTAGAGTCGGTGGATTTCGTCACCTGCAAACTTTGCGGACATCGTGCGGCCAATTTGTCTCGCCATATCAAAACGCATAGTGTTTCAAGTTACGATGGCCCGCTAAGGTCTCAGAAGTGTATTGAAAACATTTCCGCTGGCGCATATACGGCATGGGATATTCGCGGCAGAAAGCCCGAGCGCGATTTGTCGCAGAACAAAACGCACAAGCAGCACGGCTTGACGAAAGAGATTTTAGAGCAGTTATATGTTGCCGAAGCACTTTCTGACGCCAAGATAGGAGAGCGATACGGAATGACTGGCGAAGGGATAGCTTACCAGCGCAAGAAGCACGGTATACAGACACGGCAAAGAGTTCACCTTGCCTCATAATTCTTTGATATTTGCCGCTAGGGTAGAATGTTCAAATACGGCGACAAGGTAGTTCTCAGAAAGCGCGGAGCCATCGGACGGGCCACGGGCTATGTCCGTAGTGTCCTTTCAACTGGACAGATTGTGGTTAAGTGGTATCCAAGCGGCACCGAAGTAAAACACTGGCCCGAAGAACTGGTAAAGGAATCCGAACTTCACACGTTTACGGCTCGCATCGCTTCCATAGCCGAGAAAATAGCTTACAGTCCGATCCGCGTTGACAGGCGGACTGTCAAGGACATCATCGACGAGTTTTTCAAGTTTGTCGAATGGGCGGCCAAGAGCCAGCACCCCGAGCAGCCTTTCGGCGTCCTGACGATTCTTGCCAAGGAAGTGGAGATGGAGAATGTGAAGGGCGAAAGGTTGTCCGTTGTTATCAAGCTGGTATCGAAGCCTGACTCCTCCGACGAGCCCGTGATTGCAGGCGGCGCGGGATTCACGACGAGCGGCGGAGTGAGAAAGCCTGCCGCGTTCATCAACGTCAACGGAAACTTCAATGCGTTACAGTTTCTTGGTATTCGACGGGATGTTGAGATACGGTTGGACGATCTAATTTCACACGAGCTGGTTCATTTGGCTGATGTGCGAATGGATGAGCCGTCTGCCGGGAAAACATTCCGCCAAGTGCCCGATATATCGGAAGTGAATATGCAATCCTACGCGAACCATCCTGCTGAAGTGCGGGCGTATATGCGCACGATTGTCAATCAGGTGCAGCGGGCGGTTGACGCGATGAGAAATGAAACCGATGTTCACAGGGCTGTTGACCGCGCTCTCAAGATGAGCAGGACATGGGCCATGATTGAAGAATACCTGAACGAGAAGAACCGCCGAATCATTCTGGACGCGGTGTATCGGGCCGTGGCGGGGGCGATCCAGCAACGGCAGATGGCGGCAAGCAGTCCGTAGGGCCAGTCTCATTCTTTTGCAAATACCTTCAATTTCTCTGGATTTATACCTTCTTATTGCAATGTATCAGTGTAAGGAGATTGAAACTATGAACATTGAAGAACTCGGAAAAATACTGAATCAAAAGCGGCTCGTTCGATGTGATATCGAGCGACGAGTTGAACTTCGTCGCAGTGAGCTGGCAGATGAAATTCGCGTGAAGCTCAATGATGAATACGGTGCGGAACTCTCAGCCGCTCGTGCCGAAGAAGCCAAGACTGAAGCCGAATGGCGGAATGAAAAAGACCGCGAAAACCTCGTGGCTTCGGCTTCCAAGTTGCCGTATCCCGAGAGCACGATTCTGCGGAAATGGCGGTATGAATGCTACTCGAAGGTATGGAGAGTGGAATACGGAGAGTTCGTGCTTCAAGTTTTCCGCGAGGGCGACAAGATTTCCCGAAATTATCGGTGGGGCAAGAGGCCGAATGTCGGGGACATTGTTTTGCGAGCCATGAAGAAAGACGGGACGCCGAGCCTTGCGGTTGAAAGATGGAATGATTACATGAAGAAAAGCGTGCTTCCCAAGGGGCAAGAGCCCATAGTCGAGCAAAAAGCGTGATTATCTCTGGATTTTTTCACTGTTGTTGCAATGTTGTAGTAGAAGGAGATTGAAACGGTGAGTAACGTGAAAGACATCAAAATCGTTGGCGATCTGGACACGCTCGGTATTGCCGAGGCAACCTGCGAGTCGGTTGACTCCGATCTGGCACTGGAGTTTCTGGAGAAGGGGCACAACATTGCCAAGGCCGACGTGCCTGCCGCTCAGAAGGCGGCCAAGATGATTACTCGCTTTCTGGCCCAGTCAACGTTCCCGCACTTCGGGCTGAAGATACAATTCGGGGGCGAAAGCCGTGAGGAAAAGAACGGCTACAAGGGCCAAATCACATACTTCAACTACGAGATCACGGGACAGGAAGCCGTCAGTTATGACTACCTACAGAACCTTGTGGCGGCACTGGAAGTGTTCGGCAAGGTTGACGTGCGAGCGATAAGGGATTTGGAACTATGAAAACGACGAGATTTTCCAAGGCCAAGCTTCATTACAAGAAATGGGAGAGGAAAATCTTGAATCGTATCGTGAGGCGAGAAGGAAAGGTGAAACTATGAAGCTGATGATGGGATGTGATTTCGTGCGTGATGTAAACTGGCAGCCGAAGGAGTTTAAGTCGGATGCGGGTATCATCAGGTATGCCAAGAGGACGATGCCTGAAGACCTGAAGCGGCTGGGCTTCGGCGTCGGCCTGTGGCACGGCCCCGAGTACGTTCGGGCGTCATACGGCAGAAAGTGCTGAAAAATCTTCAATTTCTCTGGATTTCCGATGCCCTTCTGCAATGTAGTAGTGGAAGGGATTGAGACTATGAAAACGAACTTCAAGATTCCCAGCAGCCGAGTCAAGGAGATGGAGAAGGCTATTCGCCGTCTCAACAAGCACGCCCAGAAGATGGGATACGGCGAAGCCAAGGTCGTTTCGATTGGCGAACCCAAGGAAACCCTGAAAAAGCACATTATCGTCGATCAGGATGGCGAAGTCGCTCTGGACAAGGATTACGTGGTTCTGGTCAGGGACGTTGAAGTTGAGATTCCCGAGCAGTTCCTGAACGCTGCCGACGCCGAGTGGAAGGTCATCGGACAGGTTGTCCGTGTTGAAGGTAACGCCGAGGCGGTCGGTGAAACCAGCAGGCTCCCCGAGATTAACAAGTTTGCCGAAGGCTACAACTGGAAGTGTCAGACCTGCCAGCACGCGCTTGGCCGTGGTTTCGTTGTCGAGCACAAGGATGGCCGGAAGCTGATCGTCGGTGTCGAGTGCCTGAAGCAGTACACTGGCGCGGATGGACAGGCCATCATCAAGGCGATAGAGTTCGTGGCACTGTTGATCGAAGGTGAGTGCGATGAGCACGATCAGTCCGAAGGCGGATATGGCCGTCGGGCTTACCACGCGATAGAGTTGGATGAATATCTTGCCGTATGTCTGGCGGTCGTCAGGCGTGATAAAGGCTATCTGAAACGCTGGGTCGAAGACCGTCACGCCTTTGACAAGATGGAGAATGTTGATTGCACTCGGAACTGCGCTCTGGCTCATTTCGTCGGCGGGCGGACTACCGTGAAGATCGAAGTAACCGATGCCGACAAGGTTGCCGCCGAAGCATTGATTGAAGCATGGCTGGCGGCGGAAGTCCCCGTGAAGGAAGATGGCAAGAAGGACGAATATGCCGAGCAGTGCAAGTTCCTTGCCGAGCGTGGCTGGATTTCCGAGAAGTCCGCAGGTATCGCGGCGAGCATGGTAAACGGCCCCCGCGTCCAGAAGCCGAACGTTTCCCAGTATGTCGGCGAGGTTGGCAAGCGGCAGGACTTCCTCGACCTGACTGTGGTTGCTGCGATTCCGCAGGAAACCCAGTATGGCTTCAGCACGATTTTGAAATTTGAAGATGCGGCTGGCAATGTGTTGACTTGGTTCGCCAGTGGCAATCCGGGATTCGAGAACGGTAAGAAGGTGAGCGTAAAGGCCACCGTGAAGGCTCAGGAAGAATATCGCGGAGTGAAGCAGACTGTGATTACCCGTGCGAAATTGATTCAATAACTCTGGATTTTCAGCCCCCTGCTGCAATGTAGTAGCGAAGGAGAAACTATCATGGAAGTGAAAGCTAAATTGCTGAGTGAATGCGGAACAGAATTCATTCTCGCCGAGAAGACCGAGAAGGAAGACAAGTATGTGATCGACATCGAGCCGGGCGACTATCTGGTTATCGAGGTCGGTGCGAAGGTAGGAAAGCCCGTGGCCAAGTTCCAGCACCCGAATATCGCGGCGACGGCGAAGCGGGTATACGAGTTCAAGTGGTACAGGCGCGGCGGTAGCAAATTCTGGACATCGGCGGCAGGCGTGAGTCACTACTTCGTCGTTCCACGGAGCGCGGTGAAGCTGCTTCCCGAGAAGGGGCTGTCGTATATCCACGCCGAAATCAATGGCGTCAAGGTTGCGTTCAACGTATCGGGCGGCGGCGGCGGTGGGGTGTGGACTGATTGGCTGCACACATACACTCAGATTTCCGTCAATCACCCCCTGCGGGACATCAAGAAGATTGCCGAAGTCTCGGTGCGCGGCACCCCGCTGGAGCCGATCAAAGTTGAGCAGCTTGATCCCGAGAAGGAAGCCCATTGGAATCAGCTCGCGGCAAAAGCCGACGGCAACATGAAGAAGGAAATAGTCGGGCTGATCGAATCAGGCAAGAAGCCGCTGATTCGATTCTCATTGGGATACAGCTATGACAATCAGCATTCTGGAGAGGGTGTTGAGGTGCAGCGCAGTTGGAAGAAACACAAGATTGATGGCAGCAACAGCCAGTGGAAAGAAGACGGGACTGTTAAGAAAATCGTGCTCCTGATCAACGGTATGAAGATCGGAGCGAAACTGAATCAGATAGATTGGCATGCGACGGCGCAGGCAAACAGATTGGAAGGTGTTCTGTGACAAAGTTTGAAGAACTGATCGAAGCTCGTGATATTTTGAACCAAGAGCGGAGCAAGGCGACGAAGGCCCTTGAGGCAGGATACGACGCCGAATTACAAGCGGCTTGGAAGAAGAAGTTCCCAAGGCGGAAATTCGATTTCACCAAGAGCATCAAGGAAAACGCAGAAGAGCATAACGCTATTAAAGCGAAGTGGCAGGCTGACGCCGATGGGAGGTGCAAGAAATATCGGGCCGATTTCGACGACAACGAAGCGGCAATCAAAAAGGCGGCATTGGATATTGAGATACCAGTATCCAACGATATGGTTCTGTTCAAAACCGTGAGTTCCACTTCATACAGCTCGCAGGGATTCGGCACGCACAAGTATGCTCGGGCCGCTGCCGAAGACATCGCCGATAAGGCACGATCCTATGGCCTGAAGGTTGAAATCAGGGAGAGATTACTGTCCGAGGGAAGGGATATTTCTGGCTGGCCATACAAGGTGATTGATTACGAAGTGTGGGTCGGCACTACCGAGACAGGCGTGGAGATTCTGAAGAATAAGCCCTTGAAGCAAACAATGGCTGAATGGGTGCAGGCTTGCGATAAGCGCGGTGTTAACTGCCGCGTGTTTTCTCCTTTCATGTCTTACGAACTGGAAGAGAAGCTTCGCCAAGCCAAAGCATAATTTTTTGATATTTTGCGCCTTGGTGTATGGATACGATAAGGTTTGCCAGAATAGCCGAGAAGATTGCTACCGATGCCCGATCCGCCCGCATTGCGGCCCTATTGTGTGCCGATGTTGAGCGCAAGTGGGAGCCGCCAAAGGGCGACCGCAGGGAATGGCGCAGGAAACTGCCTGACGGCACATACGAATACCGCGACACTCCGCCTGAGCAGGGGGACGGCAAGAAGCCAGACAAGCCACAGCCCGATAAGGCCCTGCCGCCGGAGTATAAGAATCATGTCACTCTAGGGAAGCCCCAACTAGAGAAGACTCTTTCCAAAGGACACTACACGATTATGTCTGGCGGACGGAATTCCAATGATCCCAAGGAAGAGAAGATGGAACCGACAGATGAATTTTTCCACAAACGGCATGAAGAATTGCGGGGTGAACTGGAAAAGGCTGGCGTGAAGTATACGGAGTGTGTCGGCAACTATTTCGGCAAAGAATCCAGCTTCATGGTGTTCCACGATCCGCAGGAATTGACAGCCAAGACAGCGAAGTCCATCATGGTGCATCATAAGGACAGGGATGAACTGAAATCCCACAGAAAGTTCTTGGAAGGGCTTGGAAAGAAGTTCAACCAGAATAGCGTGCTTCACGGCAGCAATGGCACCAACAGGATGGTGTTCACGACTGGCAAACTAAAGGGAAAGGTTTGCGGCGGCAAGGGCTGGAAGGAAGTGCCAGAAGCGGAAAACCTTTACACCGACATCGACTTGAAGAAGAACGATCACACGAAGTTTTCTTTGGATTTGAAAACCTGTTTCGAGAAGAAGTATTTATGAACCGCTACGGCACGATAGCAGCAATAATCGCCGCAGATGACATCCTAAACCGAAGAATAATCAGTGCGTTACAGGATTGGAATCTGTTGCCGCGAGACGGCAAGAGAACGGCAGGTGCGATCCTGTGGCAAGCAGTGTTCTTCATGGGAGTCGCAGGCGCAGGGAAAAGTTTTGTCCGCACGAAGAGATACATGACGCACTTCGACTTCAAGGCGGTTGATCCAGACGATATACTTCGGAGACATCCCGACTACGATCCGATGAATCCGCAGGTTCTGCATGACTGGAGCAAAGAAGTTGCCGATGGCGAATTCGCAAGCATCATCCGCAGCGGCACGGGCCAGTCCGTTGTGGTGGACGGCACTGGCACCAATCCTGAAAACACCGAGAGAAAAGTAGAAGAGGCGCAAGCCCAAGGCTACCGAACTTATCTGGTGTATGTGTGGGTTCCGCTGGAAGTTTCGCTGTTCCGCAATCGCAGTCGAGATCGTTTTGTTCCTGAGTCTGTTGTGCTCAGGCAAAACTCGGTGATGCAGCAATCGTTCGGGTATCTCAGGAACAAGGTTGACCAGTTCAAAGTCATCCCGAATTACGAGGAACCCGAATTGAAGCTGGCCAAGGATGACATGGCCATGTATCCACCGCCGCAGAAGGTCAGGCCGCCAAGGCCGGGCGATCCGATGTATGGCGTTATCGAGCGGGCAGCATCCTGCCGAAGATAGTTGCATTATCTCTGGATTTCTCACGCTCTTTTGCAATGTAGTTGTATGAGAACGCTTGTGACGATTGATTTCGACTTTTTTGTAAAAGAAGACCCCGCATGGGATTTCGGCCACCAAGAATCCCTGCTGTTTCTGAATATGATCTGGGAAAGCCGTGTCGGGCTGGCAAACGAGCTGAAGACCGATGGCAACGAACGGGGCTTCTGGAAGTGGCTTCACAAGCATAGCGGCGTCGAGTACGCTCCGATGTGTGTATCCGATTCACACGCTTACGCTTGCAACATACATCAGAGTATCAACAGGGTTATCATTATCGATGCCCATCACGACTGCTGGCAGGGCGATAGTCTCGGGGTGGATAAGAGAGATCGAAACATATACTGTCACAACTGGCTACGCGAATGGCTCTTGCAGAAGAAAGGCAGGAGCGCATTGTGGGTTAAGCCAGTGTGGCCGAAGGACGGGCTCATCCTACCCGACGATATGAAGAGCAGGGTGAAAGAAGTCACTTGGAGTAAAAGCTTGGATTTGGGGCTACAGGGCTCCACAATCGTTCATGTATGCAGAAGCGGTTGCTGGGTGCCACCGTGGCTGGATAAGGCTTTCTTGGCCTTCCTGCGGGCATCTGGCAGGCCACCGGAGCGTCTGATCTGCCTACAGGACGGCGACTGGAATCCCCTGAACGAGCGGTGGACGGAGCAGGAGTTTCAGCAGATACTGGAGCGGGAAGCCAAGGTTCAGTCAAGGATGAAGACGCTGGTGGCAGGACAGATACGGGCATCGGATTTCCTGAATTGCAAAGTTGAAGTAAAAAAGTAGGAATAACTCTGGATTTATGGGCCACTGTTGCAATGTGGTAGTGAAGGAGATTGAGAATATGAAAAAATCAGGAATGATAGTCGAAATATTCAAGAACCCGATGTTTGCGCGGTGTTCCAAAGGTGGAATCAGTGAACGCTGCGACGAAGTCACGCTCCTGCCGAGCGCGGACTTCCCCGACATCCCCGAGTTATTTGAGCCGAACGAGAAGGCTCCTGCGGTGGTGATCGTGAAGCGTCACCTGTTCGGTGGACAGGAACCGTATCTTACGGCATATCCTGCGGATGCCGAGGGCAATCCCGACAGCGATATGCGTATGGCGGGCGGGGCGTATATCTCTTGCTCCGACAGTCGGTTCCCTGCGATATATCCCGTGCCGTTGCATGATAGAAAGGAATAACTTCACTATCTCTGGATTTTCCAGTTTGTGTTGCAATGTAGTGGTAGAAGGAGATCGAAACATGAGAGATACATTAGTCGGTTCGGTTCTGCAAAACAAGGATGTGATCCAGTCGAAGTCTGGCACGCCCGAGGAATTGCGGATGTATGCGGCGGATGTTCACGGCCCGCTGGCACTGGTGAATGCTGCCGAAGATTTGCTGGCTGGCAAGCATGTGGCCTTTGCGATATGCTCGCGGGAGCCCGAGGGCACGGGAGCGCAGCCTACCGTAAAGGAACTCATCGAATTGGCGGTTCCGAACGGGCGCAAGTGCGTTCGGTTCTGTGGCATCAATGGGAATCCGGTGGGCGTGGGCTCTTTCACTGTTCACGGTTCGGGCTTGCTCAGTGAAGAGGCGAAGTATACGCCCAAAGACCTGCCGCTGATCGTGGCTGCTATAGCCTGTATGCTGGCGCGTAATCCTTGGTACTTCAGGGTGGAGTAATAATCGTATGAAACGAGACTTCGATTACTACATTAAAGCGGTACGGGAAGCCGAAGAGCACTGCCAGAAGGGAACACTGGTGCGCGGTATCAACCAAGTTATCCGCTCGGTTCTGGAAACCCAGCGGAAAAGGGGCAAGACGCTGGATGAAATCGCGAACATACTGGACGAGATAGCGGGGCCGAAAAAATGGAGGTCGGTCCAAGTAGCGGGAACGAACAACCTGCGGGTGGCTGCGAAGCAGATTCGGGCTCGGGAGAAGCTTGTCCTGATTTGACAATTTTTTGATATTTTGCTCAACGGTATGAGACAAAAAACATCATCGCCTTATGTTATGAATGTGGAATGCGGCATGCGCCGTCTGCCGCTAGACATGCGTATTGAAGACTACGGCTTGGGCATACTGCCAGAGAAATACGAACGGGAGCTGGAGGAATACTTCGGCACGACAGATAAGAGAGTGATGCAACTGAAAGCTCTCAGGATGAAGCAGGTGCCGATCCTGTGTCCCAACAATGTGGTTGAACTGGTTGACAAGGATACGGGCGATATGTTAAGAAAGGTTGCGAAAGAGCTGGTATCCGTGGCGAAAGCCGTGCTGGCCGAAAGGTAGGGGCATGAGAAAGCTGCTCAGGAAAATAGCTGAATTTCTCAAAGCTCTCTGGGACAGTATAGGCGACACCGAGCCACCGCCAACCAAACCAGCATAGTTTGCGTTCAAAAAACTGCCTATCGGCGTATAATGGAAACAAATGGCAACCAAGGCACAAAGACTCAAAATGCAGAAGCGCAAGGCCCGTGCAAAGGCCATAAAGAAGGCGCACAATGTGAGACAGAACAATCTGCCTGTTCCTGCTGACAGATACTGGCTGGATGTGTTTTTCGATGGCAAATGGCACGCAGGGGTTATGACATTCGTGGACTGGGATGCCGTGCTGGCCCACAAAGCGGATACCGAGGCCCGCAGGACAAAGGGCGAGCACATCGTGGCGGGCAGGATTACCGATTTGCGTTCGGGTTCGGTTGCGATGGAAATAGCGCAATCCGAGCCTAAGCCGATGAAGGGCGAGATGAAAGACGGGATGGCTCCTGCGGCAGCGGATAAAGCCGTGCCGGACAAGATGAGGGAAGCTACCGATCTGGGTATCGGGTGAAAGAGGAGATTGAAACCAAGCGCATAGAGATGGAGGCTGGCTTGATGCCGTCATTCTGCCAGCGGTGCCGGGTTCCCTACGATGTGAAATCGGGGCCGATCAATTCGATTTCGCACGGGCTTTGCCCAGAATGCTTTGAGACGGAAATGAATAGCGTAAAGTCGTCCCTGCCGAAACAGGGAGTGGATTGAAACGGTATCGGGTGAAAATTGCTCTTTGAAAATACGGGCACGACTAGATTCGATCATCGGGATTGGAGTTGTAGCTGCATGCCGTGGATGACGGTTGGCCACGCTAATCACTCCGTCAAAATAAGTAAGTGCGAACACTTACCAAATGGCTGCTTAGGCAGTCTAGGAAATCGGGGAGATAGCCCAGCAGTACCCGAGAGTACGACTAATACTTGGGTGTAGGCTACCTACTGGCGTGGCGGTGTGTGTCGGAATCACCTAAAACTTCCGTCTGGTGGAGGGTGTAGAAATACGCCCCTAGTTGCCAGACTTAAACTGGCTACGCATGTAGACGCTGCGGTGACAACTGATGAGACGGGGGTGCGAATCCCCCCGTGTCCAATTAACGTCTTTGGTTCTAATGAGTTATGATTTATAGTGCGCGGTAGCAGGAAGGCCCTGCGGCTGGCTCATAACCAGCAGAAGATGGTTCGATTCCATCCTGCGCAACCCTTCACAAATACCTTCAATAACTCTGGATTTCCGCGCTCCTCCTGCAATGTTGTAGTGAAGGAGATCGAAACTATGAAAAGCTCGGTCAAGTATGTGGCCCTGAACAGGGCCGAAGGCCCGATCCGCGAGTGTAAAGCCATTGTTTACTACGTCGGCGACAAGCCGCAGGTGAATGGCGATCACTATGTCGGTGCCGAATACGTGCAAGTTCGGGATATCTTTGGTGCGGTGATTCACCAGTTTTCCAACTGGGGTATCTCAGCTCCCGAGCGTGGCTACGACAAGTGTGACTTCCTCGTGGGCTGGGAGAATGGCAAGGATTACGAGGGCCGGTTTGACATACAGAAGGGTGGCGTGGATGGCCACGAAAGCTTCTGGGCGTCTCTCAAGAGCAGACTGGAGTTCTACAGCCTTCGGCGCAGGCCCGCTCACTTCAAGGATGCTACTTGGCAACATCTTTGTAAACAGAATCGCGAAAACGGATGGGACAAAGAGTGTGCTGAATTCCTAGACGAATGTGCTCTTATCTGATTCGGTAACTTGTTGACTCATCCCTTGGAATATGTTTAACTTGTCTCAGTTTCACATAAAGGCAGGTTATCAGATGACAAGAAAACACAGCACAGATGGAAAGAACCGCGAGGTCTTTCAACCCTTCGCTTAACCTGCGAATGTGTGAAACTCATCTGTGCTCTTTTGCTTTTGGATATAGAGAATGAAAATCATCGTCGGCCTTTTCTTTTTCATTATTTTTTGATATTTTGCTCTTATGGTGAGCAGGAATGAATCCCCAAAAAGGAGAAATATCATGGCGTATAGAAAAGATGTAACCGACAAACAATGGGTTGATGTTGAAACGGCGAATGACAAGGGCGGTATCCCGGTTGACATGAATTCGGTACAGCGCGTGATCGGCAAGGCCGTTGATACAACGCCTTACAGGACGGCACATGCTGCTGCCAGTCAGGTAAGCAACGCTGGCGTGGTTATGCCGTGGAGCGACAGGCCCGACAAGTTCTTCGAGAATTTCCAAGGCCGCAGGACATAGCACCGAGCGGAGCCAAGGCATGAAGAATATTGCTGCTGGAATCGTCAGCATTGCCAGAGAGCTGATGGCGGAAGACGAGTTTACCGTACCGAAGCCGATTAGGCTCAAATCCGAAGGTTCCACGATGAACGCTCTGGCAAATGCGCGGATGATCGCTGATGCGGGATATGGATTCGCGCACGGCACGGTTCACTTCGATGAAGACTATGGCGGCATACAATCAACCGACGTGTTCTTCAGAAGGGGCGACGAAATAACATCCCACACATTCGTTGGCCTAAACATTGGCTACAGCGGGGAAGGCCCACGCGGTATGGCCGAGTTCAGTAAGATATTCGGCATAGGACTGGATTCAAACAAGATTCTCAGTCACGATTATCGGGCATCCTTGCAGAAGAAAGGGGCATTCGACTTGGTGCAACTTCTGGGCTGAAAAATGCCGTTTCATAATTTTTTGATATTTTCCTCTTGGGTGGACAAGCCTATTGCGCAAAAGGCTGGCGGTGACGGCAAACGCTGGATGCCGCTGAGGGTATCGTTGATGACCCTTTAAGCGCAAAAAAACGAAAGGTAGGTGGAATATGGGTTGGGATACAGGGCCAAGTTGGCAATATTCACGATGGATGAAGAACTATGCCCGTAATGCTCGCATTACGGAGCCGACGGATGTGCTCCCTTACGCGGGCGAGCTGACGCGAATCAGGACTTTCCTGAAGGGAATCTACAATCCTATGACTTTGACAGGAACGAGGCCGTGGTTGAAGGATGTGTTCCAGCGAAAGGCCGTGCAGGTTCCGACGGATGTGGATTACCAGTGCGACATTGACCAGCAACCAGCGCATGTGCTGGTTGTGATGCTGGAGATTGTTGGACGGGACTTCAAGAAGATTCCCATTACGGTTGCCGAACAGATGGCGGCGGGCACGGTGTTTACATTTGCTCCTGCGCGAGTGTTCGGCTCGAAATACACCTACGGAAACGTGGGTGGCTCAATTGTTGGTGTTCCGTAATCCGTGGATTGAAACAGTTAGGGCGCGGCTCCTTGGCTTTCAAGGGGGCTCTTTGTAGCCAAGGAGCCCTTGGAGTGAAAATATGAAACAGGAAGAAATGATTGCACGAGAGTTGATCCATGTCGCCAAGATGCTGATTGAGGCCGACGAGAAAACTGCTTTCACCCACAAGATAATGGAGATGCTCCGCATCCTGAAGGCAGAGGGAATCAAGATTCGGACAGTTACCGAAGAGCCGGTTGCCGCTATCATTGAATTTATCAACAGGGATAACGCTTGGTTCGGAATCAACATCCTGAAAGAAGAAGGCTTCTCGGTTGAGATTGCTGGGCCAACAAGCATTTCAGTGGCGACTCTATGAGTGATTTTGTAAACAGGCTGGCCAGTATTTCCCGAAAGATCGTTGCTGGTGGCGGTGCGGGCATCAACTTTGAAAATGTGCGGATTGACAGGGCGTCTGTCGGTTTCAAGGTGGAGAAGGTAGGCGGTCAATGGCAAGTAAAGAAGGCGGGCGGTTTGCCCGATGTGGAATCGTTTGACGCACTGGGCTACATGGACGGCAAGCGCAACAACAGCGGAAATTTGTTCAAGGTTTCGAGCTTCGATTTCGATATTCGGGATATTGCGAAGAATGTTGGACAGGTATTGTCTCGTTTCCCCGAGGAAGAAGGCCCGCTGACAATCAGCCTTGAGACATATAAGATATATCCCGCGATGGTTTTTGGCGGCTATGTTCGGGGCGAAATCAAGAAGGGCTTTGTTATAGATTTTGAAGGCACTGCTGAACTGTATCTTGACGGATATGGCCCGTTGGGCTCCGAGGTTGTGGGATATAGATTTGACATGCGGCTGGAGGCCACGAAGGAGGCCGAAGGTTGGTACGAGAAGATTTTCAAAGCATGAATGGTTTACCGATAGGCGAGTGCCTGTCGGGTAAGTAAGCCGATGCTCCAAAGAGCATCGGGAAATATCTAACACATATGATAGGAGGCACAGTATGAACGACAAGTTCATTCTGACAGTAAGAGAGCTACACCTTGGCAACATCAAGGAAACATTCCGAGCGGGCGCAGTTATAGAACACGATGCTGTCAACAACAGGCTTATCGTTGACGGCAGGAAGTTTGACGACACACGCGATCTGGATATCCTGAAGCGTCAGGCCCAGAAAAATCCGAAAAGTGCATGGATAATTCCTTTCTCGCAGGAGGCGCGGGACGAGATTCTTGGTATGCAGCCCAAGCCTCAGTCAAAGAAGCCAGCTCCCGGCGAGGGAATGCAGGTGATCCAGTCGGACGAAGACCTGACTGATCCTATTGACATATCGGACACTCAGATTTCCAAACGGAAGCAGGAAGCCAAGGAGGCGCAACAGAAAAAGGTCAAGTCGGAGAAAATGGAAATCATCAGGGGAGATGAAACCGTCGAAGAGCGGATTGCAGCCCTGAAGGGCAAGAATGACATCAGCTCTATCGCAGAGCGTGCCCGCCTCAAGGCAGTAGGCCCAGCCAGCATGGAAATAGTGAAGGATGACAGTTCGGGTCAGGGAGTCGGCAAAAGCCAAGTGTCGCTTAATATTGGGCAGGTTTTGCCATCGCCCGCAACGGTAGCGGAGAAGTCGGAGGAAGCCAGAGCGGCAGCCGAAGCTCGGAAAAAAGAAGTCGAGAGAAATCGCAAAGCGGCGGAAGTGGAAGAGCCTGCCGTGGGAACGGCAATCGAGATGGACAACAACGACACTGATGCCGACAAGGATTCCCAGATTGTGGCCCTGAAAGCCAAGATAGCCGCGTTGGAAGCCAAGAATAAGCCCGCTGTGGTTCGTAGTCCAATAACAACAGCTCCCGTCAGAAAAGTGACGAGGAAGGTGTGATATGCAGTTTGGCTATGAGTGCCAGAAATGTCAGAAGCGGTTCGACGGTGATTTTCCAATAGGGAAGGCCCCAAGAATCGCTCCGTGTCCGCATTGCGGCGGGCAAGGCAGGCGGGTCTACGAAGGCATGAGCATTTCCGTCAAGGTTGACGGACATTTTGCGCGGTCGTCAACCTTTGGAGAAGAGATGCTTAAAAAGAACCGACAAGCCGCAGAGAGGCAAAAGGGGAGGAAGGCTCCCGTGAGACTTGCTGGGTATGACTTCGGCGGGGGAAAGGTGGTAGAGGCGTGAGGAAATGCCGCGATCTCACTGGCGACCGCTATGGAATGCTAACAGTGCTCGGCTTCCATAGTGACGCAAAGGGTTACAAGAAATGGCTCTGTCTGTGCGATTGTGGCAAGGAGTGCATCAAGTATGGCCATCAGATACGGGCTGGAACGGTGGTTTCGTGCGGGTGTTATCACCGGAAGCAGGCGAGCGAACTCGGGAAAAAAAGAGTACACGATTTGACGGGAAGAGTATTTGGACGGCTGGTTGTATTAAGCCGTGCTGGTAGCAACAGGTTTCAAAAACCCACTTGGCTTTGTCGATGTGGCTGCGGGAAAGAAAAGATACTTGTGGGAAACTCATTATTGACGGGTAATTCCCAATCGTGTGGTTGTATCCAAAAAGAAACAATGCGCAAGATTCGCTGGAATCTGAATCTGACAGCAGAGGAGAGGGCGACCAGCAGGAATCGTGAAATGGCGATCTCTGGGCTTCATTTGTGGAGAGAGGATGTTTTCAAGCGGGACGGGTATGGGTGTGTGGTGTGCGGAAACCATAAAAGCGGTGTTTTAGTGGCTCATCATAAGGAGTCGTGGAATAGGAACAAGGATTTGAGATTGAATGTCAACAACGGTGACACCGTTTGCACTGAATGTCATAAGGAATTTCATTCACGATATGGTTACGGCGATAACACAAAAGCGCAGTGGGAAGAATTCATTACTACAAGGAAGAGGAAAACGGCATGAACGAGCAGCAGGCGAGTCAATTGCCGGGGGATGTGGAAAAGATAACCACATATCGGAGTAGCGACATATATTTTTGTTCGTACCTAGCTTCGCTCGACATTCCCCTGCTGACGACGGAAACAGAGAAGGCCCCCGATGGCGGCAAGAAGGTGGTATTCTTGTTCCGCATCAAGGAATCCGATCTGCAACGGCTGAAGTCGTCTTTCTTCGGCGGCACTGGAACGGTGAAGGCTCGCCGCTTTGTGGATAACATCCGTAGTTTGAAGAGCATGACGCACACTTGAATCTTTGGAGCGCGGTGCCTGCCAGTCGATCCCTTTGCACATACCTGCGGCACTGCGCTCTTTCTTTCTACTGCATAATTTTTTGATATTTTGCACCTTAGATGATGACAGAAAGACTCGAAAGAATGGCCTTGAAGGTGGCCTTTTGTGTGCTGGCTAAGGGGGAGCCCGAAGGCTTGTTCGCACAGGCATTCTGGCAACTTCGCCAGAAGGCCAAGGACTTGAAGGAAAAATGGTCACTGGAAGCCAAGGAGTCGCTACAGAAGTCGCTCTTGAATGATCTGACAGACAAAGGTTACAAGGACGTTACAGCCGAGTTGAGCCTTGGCAAATACAAGGGCTCACACTTTGTGACATCGGCGCGGGTGAGTGTGAATGTGGGCACCGAAGAGAAGGCCAAGAAGCTGGCTGGATACTTGCAAAGGTTCAGCCCGAAGTTTGTCTTGAAGGATTTTGAAAAGGACACTGGCGTTGCAAGTTTTAACATACGATAACGAGATAAGAGGTGTGGAATGAGTTCATTCCCCGGCACGTACATACCCACGGGGGTAAGCTCGACACCAGCCTTCAATGTGCTGGTTGACACGCTGCTTACGCCGCGCTTGATGGCGTTTCGCCAGATACACATCCACGATGAGCAGGCCGATTTGTCCCCTGATCGGCTGACATGGCAGCAGACATTTGGCGGCTGGCTTACTGCGGCTCCGCTGATAGTCAGAAAAAATGGTGTTGTCCTCATGCCTGCGCAGGTAACAACTATCGACTACGTTCACGGGACTTTCCGTGCCGATCCTGTTGATCTGGGAGCAGACCAGAAGCCACGAGATGTAGTGGAAACGACATATCAGTTTGATTACTTCCCGACAGCCATACAGGAAGGGCTGCTTACCGCTGCCGTGAGCATAGTGAACATGACGGCAGTTGGGCCACCGACGTACTACACGATAGACACCATGCCGTCGAACTGGTACGGCGTAGTTACCGACTTGGCATTCGCCATGTGCATGGAGAAACTCCTGCTTGATTATGATCTGTGGCGATACAGGCTTCTCTTTGCCATTGGGCCGGGAGAATTGGAAACGGGCGGCGGCGATATTGCAAGCCAGCTCACGACGCTCAAACAAAATTCAGAAGAGCGGGCGAACACGGCAATGCAGAATCCGAAGTTCAAGACGGGTAACTATCTGGCTCCGCCGACGCTGTATTACTATCAGGCAATACGCGGGCTCGGTGGCGCGATCAGTGGCCCGCACGGCGTGCCGTTCTTGGGCGGAAAACTTCAGGGCTGGAAACCCACAAAAATCTTGTAGTAAAGGACTTATGAAGATTTGTGGCATATATCTGATTAGAAACACGATGAACCGAAAGGTGTATGTCGGCAGTAGCTCCGATATGCAGAGTCGTAGGCGGTGCCATTTCCATTTGTTGAGTCGTAACCGGCATTGCAATCCACACTTGCAGTCGGCTTGGATTCAATACGGCAAGGATGCTTTTGAGTTTACAATCATCGAAGAGTGCTCAGAGAGCGTGTTAATCGCAAGAGAGATGGCGTGGATGGAATACTATGATTCTATGAATAGGGAGAAGGGTTACAATACAATGTACCCCGATAGACACACATTTACCGAAGAGGTGAGACGCAGGATGGGCGCATCGAAGAAAGGTAATCAGTATTGGAAGGGGAAACACCACTCAGAAGAGACGAAGAAAATACTGAGTGTAGCAAAAATGGGCAATCAACATAATAAGGGTAATCATTGCTCGGAAGAGACAAGGCGTAAGATTTCCGAAGCACTTGTTGGTAATCCAAAGTTGATGGGACGTGTTAAGTCTGAAGAACATCTTCGCAGATTACGAGAAGTACATAAAGGAAATCAGTACAACAAGGGACGACATCCATCAGAAGAGACGAAGCGCAAAATGTCCGAGGCAATGATGGGTGTTCACAAGGGCAAGAAATTGTCGGAAGAGCATAAGATGAAATTGTCTTTGGCGCACAAGGGAAAGAAATTATCGGAAGAAGCGAGAAAACGATTGTCCGAAAGAACGATTCTGTACTGGCAGAGGAAACATAAAGAGGAGAAAAATCTATGAGTAACGAAATCACGTATCAGGCCCAGCTTTTGCTCCGCTCGGGCCAACTCGCAGATCAATTCGCAAGCGGGTCAAAAACGGCGAATCAGACAACGGCCAAGCTGATCCGCAATGTGCAAACGATACCGACAACGGTTGGCGGCACGGCATTGGAATTGGGAGACATAGCATCTCCCGGTGTGTTGATTGTGCAGAATCTCGATGCTGATGTTGTAAGTCCGCCGCATACTGCACATTTTGTAGACATTGGCATACAAGTTGTGGGCGTCTTTTATCCAGCCGTGCGAGTATTGCCCGGTGAAATTTGGATGGCACGGTATTCGCCCGGTGCCGCATCAATGCCATATGCGCTGGCAGATACCGCTTCTGTGGAATTGTTCTACATCATATACGCCACGTAGGAGATAATGGAAGAATGAACATTGGCGCGGAAATGCGGGAAATTGGCAATCTCATATCGTCTGCCGCACTGATTATGGCAGTGCGAAAGGAAGTTGCTTCTGTGATGAAGGAGGGGTTTGTCGTCACGGATGGCAAACATCATCCGACTGCCACGCGGTATGAAGTTGTAGTTCGCTGTGGAAACAGCAAGTGCGGCGAGATTGCTCGCAGGATAAAGGCTAATATCGTCAATGCCGATGTTGAGCGGATTGCCGATGGCGTACTCGGTGTAAGGACAGCGCGGCGCGGCTCCGTGTGTGCCAAGAGAATCAACTTCGCTGACACGATAATCTTAGTAGGAGACGACAATGGCTGAGGAGAAATCAGATGTCACGGGAGAGAGATATTACAGTGGCTCGTGGACGGCGATCCAGCATGTTCTTCGCGTACTGAATATCGGCGAAGGCAAGATGGACAGGGTGACACAGCCGCTTGTGAACGAATATCAGGAATCCGTGGACAGAGAGATCGATGGCATCCTGTCTGAAATCTATTCCGTGCCGTTGCGATCCTTCAACGAGGTGCAGCCCGACGGCTCGATGAAGCGGGTGTTTCCCGGTGATGTTGCGCAGGCTGCGAAATACTGGACGGCAGGGTTGCTTCTGCTGAATGAGTTCCAGCAACTCGCTCAGAATATCACAGATCAGGCAACGCAGTATGTTGATGAATCCAGAAGGAAAATCTTCTGTTTGAAACGGTTTACGCATCGGCTTCGGGGACAGGAGAGGAAGAGTAACTGGGGAAGAACAATTCCCCCGTCGATGCAACCACCAGCGATTGTAGAGAAGGACTATTAGGACAATGGATGATCGCAGAATAGAGCGCATTGCCAGCAAGATCGTGGCGATAGATTTTCCGACTCAGGATGCTTATGACAAGTATATGAAAGAGCATCCAGATGCAGACAAGTCGCTTCATAAGGTGGTGGAGACACAGCAGGAAAAAGGAAGAGAAGACGACTCCCCCGCTCCTGTTTCTGGCACCAAGTGGGAAGACATTGATAAGAAACAGGCAAGAATATTGGAGCGCAAGTTTGGAAAGAGTGGGTTTGCCCTTGCTGATAAGTTTGAGAGTTCTGGATTTGAAGCGAAGAATGTTTTGAGTGAAATGTCTTCGTTGAAACTGGGAGAACAGAAATCCGTTCCCAAGGCACTTGATTCTATTGATTCGTCTAAGGCATATGGAATTACAAAGGGCGATTTTTCAAAGGTCATCAGGGGAGTCCGCGCCGCCGAGTCATATAAATTTGATGGATATGAAAGAATGAATGGTTTGCTAAGGAAGGGGAAAAAAGATGATTCAATTGAAAGCTTGGAGTCTTTGATTGAATATGGCCCAAAGAATGAGTCTGAATTTGTCTATCGTGTATTCTCCCTGCCAGAACAAAGGTACAGGCAGATGGGCATTAAAGCTGACTCTTCCTACTCTGATCCGGCTTTTCTTTCAACAACAACCGATGAAGATGTTGCGCAATCTATCTTCAAAAAAGGAGGAATTGGGACTTTTCCAAGTGGCAATGTTTTGATTGCGATGGACATTGGTGGCGCAAGCGGATTCGGCTTGAATTTCACGAAAGAACGGGGAAGCGGCAAGGAAGATCAGTCGGAAGTTCTAATGCCCCCGAATACGAAAATCAGGATAAAGGCGGTGCAAGAGCAGAAATTCAAGGGCAGGACGATTATCAACATTCTCGGACATATCGAGCGAGAACAGAAAGTTGCTGCCAGCAACAAGCAGAAAGAAGTCAAAACACTTTTCGGTGATGATGTTGACGAGGTGATCCAGAGAAAGAGGCTGCATTCGCCGATGGTGTTTAATCGAATTGACGACAAACTGAAAAAGAAGGCGGGCGACATCGAGGGTCGGATACTCAGGATTGCCGAAGCCGTAAGTCGGCTTGATCTGTCATTCAAGCGCGATCCTGAAGCCGATGAAGACAAACTGAACGTCATTTGCAGGGAAGTGAACAACCTTGTGGACAGGATACGCAGGAATGAATCGCTGGAATCGTTTGTGAACCGCACGGATGATGAGAAGGAAATGAAACTCGATGTAGGGCTGTCCGATCACGAGGCCATCGAAGCCATCGTTGAAGAAATTGTGGATACGGCGGAGAAGCTGGCAAAGAAGCACGAATTTGAAATGAGTAAAGAAGTGAGAAAAGGAGCAACAATGAACAGACAAGCGGTAGCGGCAGAATTGGTGAGGATAGCTGAATCACTCACGGCGATAGAATTTCCAACACAAGATGCCTACGACAAATATATGAAAGAACATCCCGATGCCGACAAGAGTAACCATGCGGTGAAAAGGACTGAGCGGAAAGAACAAGAAAAGGAAGAATCCGAATCGCAGATTTCCGGCAAAAACTTGAAACCAGAGCCATTGTCTGAATCTCACAAGAAGCGATCAGAGCACCAACAGTATGTGAATATTAAAAGATTGCTTCACGAAGGCAAAGAAGATGAGGCCCGAAAGTGGCTGAAATATCTTGAGAATCATGATGACGATATTAGAAAGAAATGGGATGAGTCGGTGGCCGCTGGCAAGAAGCCCAGTAAGTCTAGTTTTGAATCATTGCTGTCAACGACTCCTGCTGAAATAGAAGGCACGAAACGGGCATTAAAGGATTGGGAGAAGCGGGGTAAGCCGACACCAAAAAAGGCTGCTTCCGATCTGCTAGGAATCGCGAAGGAATTAGTAGGGTAAGACGGGTGACATGTGTATACGAACCCTTCAAATATCGTAAAGACAGAAATTTCGCTTTTGCAGCGGAACAATCTTTCCATCAATAGTATCGTGCGGCAGTATCAGAGCAACAGGAAGCTCACGGTGCTGGAAGGTATGCGGAACACGCTGCCCGCCGATGCCTATCCGAGCTTTGAGATAGAGCCAGGCACTGGCACGAACCAGTGGGCCACAACGCGGGCGCAAAGGCCACGGTATGACTTCACCTGCACACTGACTGTCAAGGTTGACAACCCCAATTACGGCGTGGAATACATAACGACATTGGCTACATCCATCTGCGAGATAATGACGAGTCCCGAGAACCTGCAATTGCGGATTATTGGTGAAACACACTGGGATTCCGAAGGTGGGTTGGTGGATACTTATATGCTGGACAGCCTTGTGGAAAACCTTAATTATTCATCGCTAAAAGAAGGGTCTGTAAGAACGGCAGAATTCTCGTGGTTTGTGCTGGTTCATGAGCCATATCCTGAGAGCAAATGGCGCATCGGGGATGGCAATTTGCCGAGCATACTGCGGCCAAGAATCATAGCGGCGTGATCGTTGCATAATTTTTTGATATTTTGCTCTCTAGGTGAAGGCAGGCAATGTGAGAAAACAAAGCGATTACATACGGGACTTGTTTGAGGAAATGCTCGATCTGGGCGAGGCTCCGTATCGGGCGTCACGACGAGCCGTTGAAGCCTTGGATGTAAATGGCGATGTTGAACAGGGAGTCAGGGAACTTGACACGATGTTGACGGGAATCGGCCCACTCAGGGCCAAGCTGAGAGAGTTGCAAAATGCCGCGCAAAGTACGCTCAGACGATAGCAGAAGCCCGTTTTACGAAACGGGAATAATGCAGGATATGCGCAACTTGGTCTTGAAAACCGGCAGGGTTGGCAAAGCCATCAAAGAGTTGAGCGGTATCGAGCAACGGATGGAAAGGGAAATGGGAGCACTGGCCGAAGACGATTTTGCGGCAGGCACGCGGGAGCAGAAGTTTTACGCAGGAGTGATCGCGGACTCAACGGGTGAAATGATTGATATCTTGGATACCGTGGAAGCCAAGGTTGCGGGATACAGAAGGATTTTTTGACTGCGGGATTACGCAGTTTGGCGGTGAAAGCTGCCTAGAAGCCCGCGATTTTTATTCGTGGGAATAGTCACAGAAGGAGTTTGTAGATGCCGTTGGTTGACACAACAACACTGCTGAGGGTTGCTGACAGGGCAGCGTATCAGTATGGGCAGTTGAAGACAACTATGGCGGCGATAAGCGCAGTGGGGCTGGGGTATTACTGGCAGACGATAACGGCGACGGATAATCCAGATGTGGAAATTCCGTGCGAGGGTGTATACAGGCTGGCAGACAATGATTTTCTGATAGCCTATGCCGCAAAGAACGGCACATTGCTCGCGAACATCATCGGGGGAATGGAAGCGCACTTCAACTCCACGAACCCGATAACGGGACTGGCGTTTCAGGCAGGGGGCTGGGATGGATATTTGTTCACGCAGAACAAGAGGGTCAGTCAGTATTTTGCTGAATTGTTCTATGCGTGTAAGGGATACTACATGCTGGCGGTGGATGTGTTCAGCGAGGGTGTTGACGATTTTGCCACGGCGGTTAGAAATGCGGGGCCGGGAATCACATTTACGGATGGCGTGAGTTATGGGACAGGGGCGGACACGAACCCTGCGAATGGGACAAACTTTGCGGCAACGCAGTTGAAGGCGTATGTGGTTTCGATGGCCGGGACGAACTTGGATTTGCGGTTGAGTGTCAAGGACATCAACAACAATCCAGCGACGATTGATGTGACGATACCGGGCGGCTCGATTCCGGGAGCGGTTGTGAATATTGGAGCATCATCTGATAGATTTTTGGATGTGACGAACATCATCTTGAAGCCGAGTGGCTCAAGTGGTACTGTCGGTGATACGGTGAAGATAAGGAATCTCAAAGAGAGACAAATAGCACTATGAGTTTGGTAGCCATAGGCAAGTTTGCAGAAATGACTGGAGTGCCATTCCATGTCTTGAGACGGCTCCATGCCAGGGAAGTATTGATGCCTGCCCATATTGATAATAATGGTCGCAGGTATTACAATGAAGATCAGATTCCCGATGCGCAGATTTTTGTCAAGAAAATGAAACTTCTTGTCAATGGTGAGAACATCATAGACGCAAGCGAGCACCTTGAGCCCTTCTTTGCATATTTGCTGGGATTGATTCTGGCAGATGGAACGGTATGTGCAGATGGACAGGTTCAACTTGAGATGAAGGACAGGCAAATTCTTGACGATGTATCAGCGATTCTAGGTGCCATTGTTCATCCAAGAAGTGATAGGCCGATGTATCGAATTACGGTGCCTCGTCCTGTCGCTCGCCGATTGGTTGAATACGGAGCTTGTAGGAGAAAGAGTCATGGGTTTATCATACCGCACATGGATGAATGCAGCTTCGGGCATTTCCTTCGTGGGCTTTTTGATGGCGATGGGAGTGCAAGCATTCGATATGGCAGAAGGATACTGAGAATCCACGGACATCCAAAGGCGATGGCCTACATACAGGCGACTCTTTTAGGGCATTATGAGCTGTATCTTCCTTGGGTTCCAGACAACAGGATTGAATCTGGAATGCTGGAGACTGGAAGGAAGAGTACGATAGACGATATTTGCGACATGATGTATGGTGCAGGCGGAGTTTGCCTGAATAGGAAGAAAGAAACTCTAACAACTAAAAAGGAGATTAGTCATGGGAATGGGATAGATGTTGTCCCATCTCACCCCGCCTAATTGACTTGGAAGTCCAGAAGTGGATAACAAGGGCGAACCAGAAATGGACGCTGAACGACTAAACGGTGGGGGCATTCAAAGATGAAAGGGCTTTCCCGGCCAAGTAATCTGTGGGTGCATGCGATAGTCTGGTCTCACCTATAACAAAAGAAGGGTGAGAGGGGAATCCGAAGAGGTTCCCCCGCCATCGAAAGATGGTCACAGGGCGAAAGCCCTAGCAACAGAAAACGATCAAGGCTTCGTGAGGATGTTTGCTGCTGGTGGTGTTCCGCCAACAGGCCCGTCAGTTCTGCTTGCCACTGCGGCAGGCGTCAACCTTGTGCTTGAGCCGATCTATTCATCGGCGGTGTGGGGCGCAGGCTGGTATAACGCGGCAATGTCGGCGCATTATGCCGATGCCGCACTGCGCTATGAGGGCACAGTTGATGTTGAAATGCAGCTCGGCGTGTCTGGCGTCATCTGGGACTACTTGGCGAAGTGGATAGGCTCAGAAAGAGCATACCCGCGTTCGCTGGATATCTCTCCCGATGGCGCACGGGTGTACCAGTATCGCACTTCTGGTGCATATGCGGCCAACTACGATCTGTATGGCGCATGGAACTCGACGGCTGGTTTTTCAACCAGTGCTGGCTCATTCCTGACGGCATCACTGGGCGTGATTGCGCTGTTCCGTGATGAGTTCGATCCGACTGGAGTCGCGAATAACTACTCCAACTACACATACATCCTTCAGAAGAAGGGCGTAATAGCGTCTAACT
>Ga0315274_10001652_pt1 | contig 34134 bp, 49 predicted proteins | sample YL17G02_20_MG_FD_203700 | JGI IMG/M metagenome (GOLD analysis project Ga0315274, IMG submission 203700) | Sediment microbial communities from Yellowstone Lake, YNP, Wyoming, USA - YL17G02_20 | ecosystem: Environmental > Aquatic > Freshwater > Lake > Sediment | place: USA: Wyoming | collected...
GTTCTCACAACCAATGAGAAGTTTCAAAGCCCAAGTAGTCAAACAGTTCATCGGCGTAATGGTCGTGATAATTATTGGCGTGGGGGTTGTTTTACCCATAATTGATAATGTCACCGACTCGGCAGGTTTGACTGGCATTACTGGAACAATTGTTTCTTATTTAGGAACATTTGTTGCCATTGCATTACTCCTAGTAGTGACAGGGCTTTTCTAAGGCTGGTGAATTTCCAACGGAATGCTATCGTGGTATTCCGTTAGTTACCTAACTTTCTTCTTTTTTTTTTATGTAATTATTTATTTGTTCATCTGATGCTTTTTTCCCCCTCAGTTTAAGTCGTAATGATTCCTTGTGATTACAGTTGAAACACAATACTCTGTATCCATCTGGGAACTCCCTTTTTATTAAATCATAATAAAGATTCATCCCTGAACGTTCATGTCCCTCCTCTCGTAGTCTATGCCCACCACCATAGATGTGGTCTATATGGATATCAGCTTATAAACAATTTTTAGGAAAAATTAATATGCGATTATCACAAATGGGAAAATAAAATATGGGAATTTCAAATATGGGATTTTCCCATATTTAAAAATCCCACAGTTTCAGAAGATTATATAAGATAAATATTGTTTTCAATTTGTGGCATCTAATACTTCAAGACAGAAGAAAAGACGAGGAATTCCAGAAAAATATTTTGAGGTTATTGATTATTTCATATTAAACATACTACTTTTATTCTTGTTGAATATCCCATATCTATCTTCCCTTTCCTTTACTGATTGAATCCATCAGACCATCCCAAGTTCGGTTTTTAATAGTCTCAGGCAATACTATCACAATCCGGTCATGGTTCTTTTTTAAAGCAACCAGTTTGGTATACAGTTCTTCTTCCAGATGCAGATGAACAGTTTTCATATATCTACCTTCACTATGTTCTAATCCTTATAAAAAATAATATATAAAAAAATTATTACAGATATAAGACCAATCAGCGAGAAGACACTAACAAGTGTAATACTAAATAATAGCCACCAGTTAATAACAGTCCAAGCAGTAGTTGCATTTGGAGGATTAGATATGATGCTACTAGGAAGATTTTGAACCACATACCGTATGACATTTAACATAATTACAACACAAGAAGCAATCCCAGCACTTAACCAGATCCATATAAAGTATTTCCAACGGTATTCAACTTTTTTCAACCTACGATCCTTATCATGCAAGCAACTCTCCAGTTTCTCAATCTTATCATTATATTCTACTTTCAACTCACCCATCTGTTTCTCATAATCAGTTTCGTTCCTATCCATTATTTCTCCTTCTTCTTTTTTCGTCATCTTTTCACACACTCCAAAACATGTAATTACTTACCACTATATAAATAGTATGTAACATTTAAATATTTAGGACACCATAACATCTACAGAAAAACATGCTTGATTTCATCCTCATCATATGGCTCATCGTATTCTTCATACTCCTTGTAGTAAACCTTGCGGAAAAAAGCCACTGGTTCGGCGTATTCGCAGGGATCTGGCTTCTTATCCTTGGACTTGCAATAACAGTTACAGGAGTACAAACGCAGAGTGGGATGCAGATACAAACCAGTGGAGCATACCAGAACATCACCTATAATTATGTGAACATCACCGCGCCACTTTATCCGTATGGAGGACCAACCGCTACGTACAGTATCATATGGGGTGTCATCTTCATGCTTATCGCCATATACATAACGTACACCAACGCAGAAGACCTCTTGTAAAGCTTGTCAAGCAACACCCTTAAATAGTTTATAACTCATTCATGCCACCTAGCATGACAACCGATGATGAAGAACTCCTTTTATTAAGACAACAACTAGACGAACTACAGAAAACAAAAAAAATACAGAAAAGCCCAGAAGAAATAATACGAGACAGCAGACTGCATGGCGACCCCTCACACGACCAATACGCCCATATGGATAAGATTCTCTGGCATCCTAAATTCAAACCAATGACCCAGATGGACCTCCTACCAGAAGACGCACTGCTAGGGACAATCAAAGACAGCAAAACACTCATGCTTCTACAAAACGATAACCAACTGCTCAACAGGTTCTACGACATGGGTACAAGAAGCCCAGGGATCATGCTGCTTTTTGACAGCTTATACTATGGATGGTGGCAGGGGATGAGGCTCACAGGCGCACTCGGTGGACAGGAACGATGGCTACAGAGTTTTGAGACTCCCATGATTATGCCTGGGGAATCATTCAGCTATCTTGAGAAACGACAACTGAAGAAGAAAGCGAAACAGCAGGGACTCCGTAACCGTATCATGGGTGCTATGAACGAAGGTGAAGGCGAAGGAAAAATGTATGAATAAATTGGAGAAGCATAATGGATAATATCAATACATTAGTACTGGCTATTGCTTTTTGTTTTGCTACATATCTTTTCTTAAACCATGCTTTTATAAGATTGAAAGGAGAATAAGATTATGAGCCAACTTGATGAATACATAGGTAAAGCTGAAACAAAAAAACCAGAACCAACAAAAGATTCATTCCGTGAAGAGATGGAGAAAGTAATCGCTGAACGTGAAGCAAAGAAACAAACACAGGTTGTTAAACAAGAGCCTTTACAACAAACCGTTCAAAATGAAAAAAACAACATGAACCTTCCACCATCAACACCGTCAACAACAACCGCGCAAAACAAAACAGAACCAACAACACCACAACCACCAGTTGCTAAACCAGTTGATAACACCATCTTCACCAGAGCAGACCGCAAAGCATTAATAAAACAAAGACTGCAAACAATCAAAGACAAAGGAATAAGACTAAGACGAACTGAGAAGAAAGACATCGAAAACCAAGAATACGACAAAACACAACGAACAAAAACCATCATCATCATCCTAGCAATAGCATCAATCATCTTCATAACCCAGATCCGACAATACCTGCCAAACCAAGCAATGTACACCATCATCATCCTCATGGGCATGACCATGTTCTTCCCCTGCGGAGTCATGGCAGGATGGCTACTACTAGACCCAGTGATGAGATGCAAAATCATAAGACGAACAACCAAACGAAACTACGGCATAGTAGGGTTTGTCGGAAAAGGGATGAAAGCAGTACTTAAAATAAAAAACTTCGATGACGGACTCATCTGGCGAGACAAAGCCTGTTGGGTAATCACCAAAGACAAAATAACCCAGATAACAAAAGATGCTAACGCGATAAACAATACAGAAAGAGTGATAGACCCCGGGAGCGTCATAACACTAGTTGATACCGTCCCCATGATCTACGTTGATCTAGACAGCATGGAACCACTCATGCTCCATCAGAAAGGAAGAGAAGCAGTCTACCCCTTGGAGATAGGAGCAACACTTAAAGCATGGGAAGATAACCAACGCGCAAAGATGATGCAGCTACGCAAAGCACAAGACATACTCCTCTACATCGCCATCATTTGCGCAGCCGGAGCGATTGTTGTCGGATTCCTCAACCTCACCAAGATAGAATCTATGGCGAAAGACATCTCCACGATGAAAAACCTTTTGTACAACATGAGCCAGTTCCCATAAAAATCCTTTTTTGGTTTAAGTTTTATATAGATACAAAAAGATTCTAATTAATAGGTATACCCATGAAAAAAATAGTTAACAAGCAAAGTTTTAGCCTCCTTGTTTTAGGAATGATGCTGATAAGCCTACTGATTGCTATGTCACCTGTTGAAGCATCAGTGACTACAAACTACCATGAGAATTTTAATAACGAAGCAGATAACGCTAATCCATCAAGTACTGCTGCGGAGGGAGCATGGTACACTTATTCTGAGTCTAACTGGAATTTCTCAGGAGTTAACCATACCATCAACGCAACATATCCTTTCTACATTAACAGCACTTCTAAATTGATGAAACATGCTTATGCTAACTTTGATTTCAACACGTATTACGCGTATGACAGTTTCAGCTTTGATTTCGCTTTCTTCAACACCTCTGCACAACATTATAACCATTCAGGTCTGAAGTTCAGCCTCAACGGGACGACACAGATGGCTTACGGTAAAATAATCGGAAACGTTACCACATCGCCTCGAAACTCAAGCAGACTGCTCCTGTATAACAACACAGGTGTTTTGAAAGCTAACTACACCATCGGCAAAGGAAGACTCTACAGGGTAGTATTCACTCCGAATTATTCAACACATATAATGAACATCACCGTCTACAACATATCAAGCTCAGCGTACCTCTGCCGGGTTGATGTCGCAATGGGTAGCAGCAATACGAAGATGCATGGCTTCTATCTCAGCAACTACGGATTACTAGTCAACGGACGAGCTAATGTTCAGGTTGAGGATCTCCTGCTTGTTAAAACCGCGCCAAACTACACCGCATATTCTTCTATTGAGCAGCAGATTGTTATTGTTGCATTACCTGTACTTCTTGTCATCGCATTACTGCTTCTTGCACTCTCAGGAGCTATCGGCACACCAGAGGGAATGGTCAGCTTCGCAATAGTCGTCATCTTGGTTTTCGTCACCATCGCATTCATGTTCTCCTAAAGTTATGGTTTTTTATGACACAAACTAAACTTCATCAGATAGGAAAAAGCGACAGGGTTAGTGACTACGCTAGAGATGCACTAAAACCAGGAAGACGCATAAGTCGTGAGAAAAAGGTTTATTGGGAGAACCGCAGGAACCGCAGCGACATGCCACACAGGAGACTCTAATTATGGGATATGGGACACCAAAGAAATCAGAAGAATACAACCCAAGAGAAAACCAGAGTTTACGTGAACGGATACGATCACCACTGAGACGAAGACAAGCAAGATACGAACCATACGAGCCAACAGAACGAAAACAATCCAGAGCATCAAGAGCCGTCTCTGGAATCAAAAGCATAGGACGAGGAACACTACGTGAAGCACACGGTTTTGTCAAAGAAGTACGAAGCGAAGGAATCAAATCAGGTTACAAGACTCAACGATCAATTCAACGGGAAGGACGACAACTGCGAACAGCACCAAGGGAAAGACGAACACGGATTATCCAACGAAGACAGGTTATGCCAGGTTCACCAAGTCTGGGGCAGAGAGCAGTAATTGAAAGTAGCCAAGGATACGTGCCAATTCTGGATCGCCAATTCTTTTCAAACGAAGAGAAAGACCTTATCGGGGTTGGTGGACGTGACATGAGCAACTTGGTTAACAGCGCAGAATCTAATCTTAAAAAGAAAGAACAACGATACTACTAAAGCTTATAAAGCAACAAGCTTAACTTCTTAAAACCTTTTTTAAAGCCCATTAGAACAACAATAAATGCTAATGACCTATACCACTAACAAGCTTTAGTTCTGCATCCACAGCCTATGCAGATAACCACGTAGCTCAAGCAGATCATTATGGAACCGTTTCCATAACCGCGTGTTTGTCCTAACCGCCATTTCGCCCACAGCATCGTACAACTTCTGAAACTCTTCATCAACCTCTTTTCGTGCATCAGGCTTAAGACTGAACAGATACTCTTTGAAATTCCGCTTCATATTTATCTTCATAGACAATATGAGAAACAAGGTTCCAGCAGTTCCAACAACCCAGCCTAAAAAAAAACTATATCCTTCGCGCATACTTTTCTTATTCCTCCAAAACCTTCCGCGTGAAATCAGTGTTCATAATCTTCCGATCCCTTTTGAAGTTATTATCAATCCAATCCATCCACTTAAGCTTTTCCCCTTCAAGCCCTTCTGGGTATTTCTTCAATAACCAGTTCTTAGAAGGCAAAAATTTAGTAACCGCAGACTCCGTAAGGAAATAATTATCCTGCATCTGAAACACAATATCTAAACTACTCTTATCCTTAAGCATGTCGCAGAAGCGTTTCCCATCAACCTCAAAATAGAAGATATCCCCACAAGCAACCGCAGCCTCAATCGAAGTGAACACGTTATCAACCGTGATGCTCATATTACCAGTACCCTTACGGAGATGTTGCACAAGCATGTCACGGATACGAGATTCCTTCTGCAAGAGCTGAAGCTTATTCCTTATGTTCACACTCACATCATTATAGTAAAGGAGAAGGTTGCTGATAGCGGTAAGCATCCGTTTCTCATTGAAACTGTTGAAATGATACTGAACCTTCATACTTCACTTTTCCTCTTGTTTTTTGAACGCAGGGAACCAAGCATCAATCTTCTGAAACACAACCTCCTTCATACTTGGTGTAATCTCAGTCAAACCCCATATCTCCGTTTTGAAACCATTCAAAGCATCAGCCACATCAGCCTCGCGGATATTCGGAGCATTCCTATACAAAATAGGATGCTTCAAAACCAAGTCACTGGTCAACGGCTTGTTCATTGAACCACCCCCATGACGATATTGCTGAATCCTTCTTTTTTGATGATACCAACAGCCTTCTCATACTCAGACATTACCTTCTTCTCAAACAACTCCAACGACATCCGGTAATTCACCAACGCGTCATTAGCAAGCTTCGGATCACTGAGAATGCTGAACACCCACTCAGGGACAACATCAACAACAGGCATGCCATCAGAGACAATGCAGCAATGCACCCAGTTCTGAGAGATCACCTGGAAGACGACATTCAATGACACAAGGTTCTCCGAAGGCTTCATACGCGCAACATCAACATAGACCGTTGTTTTCTTGTCACCAGCTTTCAGGAACAACAACCATTCCTCAAATTTCTCATACTTTACCATATCCATATTTTCCACGCCTCTTTTTTATACATTGCTTATATTCAAAACATCATAAGCTTTCAAAATCAATCTCCATAACTTATGAACCTTTTTTAACTCATCAACATCATTTAGAGGAATAAGTATATTATCAGACCAAACTTTAAACTCTTCAAATTCTTTTAATAAATCTTTCCATTTCTCCCCGCCACCCTCAAGCTTCGGCAACAGATGATCCATCAACGTCATCAACATACAGACACATTTACGAGTCAACTCTTTATCCTCAGAAACCTTCGCTAAATGAACACGATACTCAGAATACACCTTTGACATATCCTCAAGGCTGATGATGAGACTCAACCGATAGTCAAGCGTGTCAACCGCTTTATACGCCTCAGTAGGATAACCACCTGGCATTTATTTCTCATGCTCCTTAAGATAAATATAAAGATTAATTTGTTGGATTATTATTATCTCCGTAGCAGAAAAAACCACCGTGAGAATACAATAGGTGCAATAGAGAATCAATGGACCAAGTAATCCAGTTGAATAATAAACAATAATACCAGAGGATAAAAAAACCATTGAAAAAATCAAACAAATAATACCGACAATCTGTTCCCCTATCCTTTTTTTCTTCAGTTCTGGAACAGTCATCTCATAAATCTTTTTCATTTTCCAACGCATAAACATTCACTCCTTCTTTTTCTTCTTATGCTCCATGCAAAGAAACTTTACAGCATCAGAAAAACTCTGAGGATGACCAGCAAGCTTCTCCGCCTCATGTTTAACATCAAGCACTAATTTGTAAACCTCAGACGTTAACAATATTGTGGTGTTAGGCATACAACAACAAAAACTATAAATGCGTTAAAGCATATTTAAGCCTTATGCCGTTCCAAGTAACAAAACTGGATATCGCAGTAACACTCCTCTCATTCATCCTCTTCATCACCGCATTCTTCTTCCTAAGTGACACTGTTGGAATGTTCCACCCTTCTTACGGAAAAAGATATTATATCATCAACGACTTCGTAATCATAGGACCAATCGTAATAATCTACGAAATGTTCCAGATCCTCGTACTACCAGGTAAACGAAGAGGAAGAGAACTACCCTGGAAACTCTACATGCAGATAGCCAGAGAAAAGATAGTTAACAAATTACGATCTGGTGTTCAAGAATATAGAGATTGGAAGAAACATTAAAGAACAAATATTACATACCATGTTATGAGATAAAAAATTATGCCACGAATAAATACTTCAGGAATAAGAGTGCAATGTGGTCACTGCGGATACAGTTGGTTCTATACTGGAAACAACCCTGTTACAAGTTGTCCCCGATGCAAATGGAGGCAGAGAGTCATGCCTAGCCAAAGAGAAGTTCAACAGGAAAGCCGTGAACTTTTACCAACTCGTAGAACTGATCGAGGTGGACTTATCTGAAAATAATCCACCCCGTGTTCCTCATCATCGTATTCTACATGATAGCACAATCAGCAATAAGTTTCTTCACTACTAAAGATTTAGCACAGATTAGAAACTTCCTGATTGGATCATTATTCCTCTTAGGAGTCATCACTGTTTTGCTTCTTTGGACAGGAGATTTTATCGTAGATTACAAACCACGAAGGAGAGTAGAATGAAGATAATGGAAATTGAGTTGTTAAAAGAAATTGCTAAAAACCCAAAACCATTTCTTAAACATTTTATCATAGCACAAATTTTAGTAAATGTCTTAACGGGGGAAAAATGCCGAACTGGGATGAAATAAACTGTAGAACAGACTGTGGACTCTGCAACCACCGAGGAACACCATCCTCACGAAAAGGAAGCCAATACTGCGAATCACTCCACCAAGGATTCAAACCAAAAACAGAAAACACACTCCTCGAAAATCTCAAAAGAAAATTCCGCCTGAAAGGAATGATGAGAACAATGGGCAAACCATCTGATGATGATGAAACAGAATGATAAAAGGATTCTGAAGACCTATGGAATTTATAGAACTCGCACAACTAACACTAACAGGAATCATCCTAACAATACTAGCGCTTGGCAGCAAAGAAGACCTCAAATACCACCGCATATCCAAAAAGTATGTTATGCTTATCCTTGTGTTCACATTACTCTACACCTTAGTCTACAAAACATACGGTATAGAACGAACAACCGCTTTTCTCATCGCATTCACCATGTTCGGCGGAGCAACCCTCTTATCCAAAGGCAAGTTTGGTTTTGGCGATAGCGTCATCATAGCAAGCCTCGCGCTCTACATCGGCAAAGTACACGAACTAGGATATTTCTGCCTCATCCTCGCGTTCACAAGCCTTGTATGGGGTTCCTACTGCATACTATCAACAAGACGAAAAAACCATAGTACAAAGCCTCTGAGAGAAAGCTTCAACCAAATAGATACAGTACCAATACAGAATGTTGTCCCAGGAATGATACTCGCCAATGACTATTTCATGGAGGGATTAAATGAGGATGATATCGCTAAACTCAAAAGGCAAGGACTTAAGGAACTACGGATAAAATACGCCTATCCGTATATCCCCGTTATCCTGATATCATTTCTCTTTTACCTTGCCGTTATTCAGTACCATCTGTTTTAAAACATGTCTTTTCTTTTTCAGATAATCAATAGCTTCACCAGCAATCTTGTTACCCATCCCGGATAGGAACGCGATGAAGACTACAAAGAACCATTCAAGGAGATTCATAGCACCATCATTGTTTATTCCGATTTATACCCTTTTGCTTCCTGGTTCTCCTACTCATAAAAAGCAAACCTAAGACACCACCAATGATAAGCAACGGAGAAGACATAACAATCATACTACCAGTACCACCACCAGAGATAAAAGTCACACCACCGCCTCCAGCAACAACTGTTTCAAATCCGAAAACAGAGCTATTACCAAAATTTGTATGGTTACTATCCCAACTTAGATTCCACCAATACGTACCAACATCACTAAAGTTCAATGCAGGAACCGTCACTGTCCCATTGCTGACAATAAAAGAATAATCATACGGAAGCCAAGCCCCTGAACTATTACTCCTCCAGGTAAGGTTCACGATATGCGCCCAGTTACTAGACGGAATAGTATAGTTTATGATAAGGTGAGGACCAAACAATGGAGTAACGCCACCAGGTGCATAAAACTGTATCCATTCATCCACGCCAATATCCGGGTCTATACCAGCGATATCAGGATATGACCGCAAAACACATTTCGTATAACCAGACACATTAACATCAGCGATCCCATTCGCAGTCAAAGAGATGTTAAACCACTGGTCATCACTATACCCGGTAGTATTCTTTGTACCATAGACGGCTACAGGCGGAAAGTTCGCTTTGTTGTAATCACCTGAGACTAACGGAACATGAAACGCAGGAGGCTTACATTGCTGAACACTCACATTGAAATCAACATCAGTATAATCATCTTCATAAACAACAAGAGCAACATACCCTGAATCAATAACCGCTTCATCAGGGATGCTACTTGTATTAAAATAAAGAAAACCTCTCACAATCCAATAAACACCAGCAGACTCCCACTGACCAATGCTTAACGGACCTGTTACAGGCTGACCAGATGCATTACCCCAAGCATTAGCGTATACTGCTGAATCATTCTGGATATTTGGACCATTCGATATCACGGAACCTGCAACAGAGACAGTATAATCACCAGGTGATACCGCCGGTGGTGTCGTAAAGTTGACGTAAGAGACATCAACGCTAGTGGTTAACCCAGAGTCATCCTTCCTCAAATAATTAGTAGAATGCGTACCATTACCGGGGTTCGGATTTATTATATTGAGATTACCAGTTCCAGGCGGAGCATTACCTGTGTAGTTCGCCCAAACATTCCAAGCAGATCCATCCCATAACTTCTGATGAGTCCCTACAGCGTTCACAATATTTTCAAACAGGTTAATACCATTTAACCCAGTATAATTATTGTAAATATTCCACTGAGTCCCAGTCCAGAACGAACTGTGAGTACCTGTCGCGTTCTTCAAGTTTTCAATAAAATTCAGAGCATTATACCCAGTATAGTTAGCCCAATCCCAATAACCTGTACCATTCAACACATAATCATGTGTACCGGTTGCATTGATTATGTTTTCAAAACGATGAATAGGAGTCACATTACCAGACTGATTATCATAAAGATGATACCCATTACTGAACAATTTTAGAGATTTCAACCCACTGACATTATGGGTATTATTATGATATGCGAAAGGAGTAGTATCACCAGTATAATTCGCCCAAACATGATAGCCTGATCCAGTCAATTCATATTCATGTGTCCCAGTGGCATTCACAATATTCTCATATAATGTTAAAGGAGTTGGAGTCACATTGTTTGATACTGTTGTGAAATTATAATAACCAAAAAATGTACTATTGCCATGACCATCAGAAACATTCACCGTCCAGTTGTAAACAGTACTCAACCAAGTAGCGTTACTAAAAGATGAATAATAAGTTTTATTACAGCCAACATCAAGATTACTACTCATATAATATTGTGTCCCAATAGGTTTCACCTGATACCACGTAATATTAAGATCATAACCTGTAGAGTGAGTAAATTTAGCATGAACACTAGACTGACAAGGAATACTAATACTACCGTTAACAGGATATACGCTGCTGATGGTTATAGGAAACAACCACATAGTCCTAAAACTCAGATTACCCGTTGTAACATTAGTAGTCCCGTCAAAAGCAAACACCTTCCAATAATACAGTTTATAATTAGTCGTTGCATAAGTATTTGTCCAATAACAACGAGTCCCCTGAGTAAAACTACTATTCAACTGCCGAGTAACCCAAGACCCAGAACTATTCTCCCTCCAGCAAACAGCCAATGCAGCTGTATCTGTATCATTCACCCAAACCCAGAACTGAGGACTCAATGGTATCTGAGAAGCACCATTCAACGCATAAACAATAGTAATCGTAGGAGGAGTATTCAAATTAGGATCCCAGGAAAGATCAGCACTCTCATTATAAAAAATCGTACCAGTGGTATCAACCCAGACGTAACAATAACCTGTTTTAGGACGAGCAGGACGCGCAAGATACTTATAAGGCCAGTAACCAGACAATAGATTCACACTGACCTGATTACGTGTCTTATTGTTCGTAAGATTAAAAATAATGGTACTCATCTGCTGAGTAAGAGAATTATACTTCTTACAACGAATATTAGTATACGTTGAGGAGGCATTCATTTTCCCATGCCAAGCAAACACCACCCCAGCACTCGCATTAATACTAACACTTGGCTCATACTGAACACCAGTACCACTACTGATACCAACCGGAGTAACCCATGTCCCCCAGTTAGTTGTACGAGAATAAAAAACACTATTTGATAAAACTCCTTGTTTCCAGCAGCAATAAACACCATCGCTATCATTAATTGCAAGGCTAAGCCATTCATTACGAGTGACCAATGTATCAGTTGTAATATTCGCTGGTTTCAAGAAATCATAAAGATTACCAGTAGTGAACTTCGTCCAACGCACCTGATAATTAGTTGTTGACCCACGATGACGACCTGTCCAGCAAACCATAACACCATCAGAGCTATTAACAACAATACTCCCATAATTCTGAGCATACGAAAGATCCATCAAATTAATTCTAGCAGCCCAATTACTGCCATCACTTGATTTACTCACCCACTCCTGATTAATATTAGGGTTACTTGCAGAACCTTTCCCTTGAAAAACAACCCAGATTCCATTAGAGCTATTGATAGCCATACTAGGATACGCAGCAGCCACATTAATGGTTATAGTAATATTAATGATGCTTTCCCAAGTATCCCCATTTGTGACACTATGACAATACCGAATCCAAGTACCAGTTCCAGAGCCACTTGTTTTACCCATCCAGACAACATGAACCCATCCGCGACTATCAACAGCGATGCTACTCCAATTCTGATAATATGTACTAGTCCCCGGTTCATTAGTTACATTAACATTGCTCCAAGTAACACCATTATCGTGGCTATGAGCGACCATGATGTTACTATAAAGACCGGTCCCGTTTCTTTTCGCATACGTCTCATACAACGTCCCATTAATATCCCGAGTTAGTTTCCGTTGCGTACTTAACGCAGTAGCTTGACCAAACGTTCGAGAAGTAACAGTATAGATAGGGTCAAGACTGATATGAAAACCAGCGGATATCAGAGTAGTTCTACGGATGCTGAACCAGAAAAAATTATTACGTACTCCATAGTTGAAAACCAAGTTAGGAAGACTTTTGATATCGCTATAGTTAAGCTGCCAGGTGAACTGATACTGAGTACCACCAAAAACAATAGTGAACTCTTTAAGAACAGTATCAAAACTATAACTGACAACAGGATACCCGATACTGATGTTAAGCATATAATAAGCAGTGTAGGGTGCGGTGAAGTTAAGAGAAACCTTTTTCCCATCACCACCGGATCTATTCACCAAGCCAACCTGCAAATATGATGTACAATCATCCCATGCTACCCCATTAAGACTATACATCATGCTCCAGTTAGCGTTATGAAGAAATGTTCTCCAGAACCTTGGAACATTCATATATGGCGCTGAATAGATGGCTCCTGGTTTGGTTGGTGGTGTTATCCAGAAATTATTATCATCTTTCGGAGTATCTGCTTCGGCAGTATGTTCGTCCATGCAAACGATCAGAGTTGATGTAAACAACAGCAAAAAGATACAAACTATGGTCTTAAAATTTTTCATAGGTATGTATCATCTATTATTTTTATATCATTTATCCTTCACTTCTTTTTTACGGTCAACTCGTACTCTGATAATACTCAAACCAGTTTCTTCAGCAACCTCAACAAGCATCGCGTTCAACACACAATCCCAACAAGGACTCATTCAACCACCACCCTACACTTACTGTTAGGAACCAGACGATACTCAAAACAACCCCTGATATCATCACCACGCCTTCTCCGGTCAACCTGATGCGCACCAAAACGCCTCTTACGAAAATCACGTAACCGCGCACTAATAGATGCTTGAGGATCATCCGTTGATTCTTGGATCTCTTGCAATGTTCTCCATTCACCATCAACCATCAAACTGAAGACACGTCGGTACTGCTTACACAAACGAACCTCATCACACAAAGGCTCTACAGTCACACCACCAAACATGCTTGTACCTTTTGTCTCCAACCGCTTCTGCAATATATGGCGACAATCCCGTCCAGTACGACGATAAAACTCACAAGTACAACACCAGTTACTACCATCGAACATCACAGCATAACGATTACCGGAGTTTTCCTTCGCAGAAGCAACACTGAACACCAACGGCAAAGGAGTCTGAACAGTGGATAAAGTAGATTGAATCAATCATTCACCAACCCACAACGACCCTTAACAAGTGACCACACCCCACATTTATCTTTCCAGCGTTCCTCATTCAATAACGGACAAATCATCTTACTCTATCTCTCCACTGTAGCAAAAACCCTACGTCCCACTTCTTTCGTAATCTTCAGCGTCCCATGCTTAGCCAGATATTTCATCGCCTCAACATTAGTCCTCAACGCCATGCTATCCAAGCAATCCTCAACACCATACGGATTAACAGCACACGCCTGGTAAACCATCTCAAATAAGAGATCAAAACACTCCTTAAAATCTTGTTCAAGAAGTAAATGATTACGAGCAAGCATCGTGTTCTGTTCAAGCAGTTCCTGTATCTGTTTTTCTTTTGCATTTATTGATTCACCCATATCTATCCCTTCTTAGAACTATTTATTATAGGTTCTTTCAAACATTGATAAATAAGCCCCCCCTCTGCAATAATAAATACCAAAACCGACATTCCATTGACATCAATATAAGTAGGATAAGAAGGTTTCATTTCTAATAAAAATCTTATCAAAAGATTTCCAGATGCGATTGCTATAACATTTATAATAGTTCCAAATATTATCATATTCTTATCCCTCTATCGAATGTTTCCTTGCAGTTGTATATGTTCACAACCATTAATTTCATCTATATGTTTTTGAGTTTTCGGTAATGATGGTAACGTCAAACCATCTAACAGAGTCCGTATTGCATTTGCCTCTTTTCCAGACACGATATATTCATCTTCGAGTTGTCTATCATCAGAGTATATCACGATTATTTTATTATTGGTCATAGTTTTATCCCTTCCTGATACTCCAATCATACTTGGTCGTTCCAATCATAAAAGAACCCTCAGTTGATTTCCAATCTTTATCTTTTGTTACCACATATTCACGCATTAGTTCTATTATTTGTTTCGTTTTACAATTCATTTTTATCTCTTCCTAAAATGGTTCTGGTGTTCCATCACAAACACCGCTTAACAAGTGAGGGCATTCTTTACAGTATTCAATCAGTGTTCCCTTTCCTACACATATTTTTCGTGTTTTTCGTTTCATCTATCCCTCAACTAACTTGCCATAAATATAGACAGGAAACCTTTTTAGTATTCTACGGTAATCGGCAAACTCTTTTTTAGTAAAAAATTGACCGCAATAAGTTTGGTTATCTAATGTGCAAAGCACATGTATTTTCTCCCCAATTTCTTCAATGGTGACGTTCATAACTATCCCTTCCTCGAATGTTTTATTACTGGTTTAGGTTGAAGTTTCCGAATCCAAAGTCCAGTAGTTACAAAATCATCCGCATCGAACTCTCTTTCCAATACTTCTATGAGTTCTCTTACGCTTATTGGAGCGCTTACTCTGTTTGTTATTATTATATCACCCATAACTATCCCTCTTTAACATGATAAACCCTCATATTCATTTGAATACCTCATCAATAATCTTCAACTTATAATCCCAAGATATACTCCCGTATTGTTGTGTCTGTGTCTTTTTATGCCCCATAAGATCCGCGATAAGCTCGAAGTCAACCTGTCGGTTTATCCTCATCCAATCCAGTATTCTGTTTTTGAAGTAATGACGGCTTTTGTGTGTTGACCAAGAGATATCAGCAAGGTCGTAGAGGCTGTTCAGGTTCCTGGTTTGTAGTGGTTTCATGATGTCTCCTTTCTGCCTGTGTAGGATGAATATAGCGCCGTTGCCACTGAATCCTTTAATCAAGGCATACAGAGAGCTATTGACGGGTATTTCACGGCTACGTGCCTGGAATATGCCTCCTCGGTTGACTTTCTTCGCTATCTCAATCCATAATCCTCGGCTGTGTATACGGTCAAGGTCAGAGAGCCGGGCATTGGTTATCTCTAGTCTGCTTAGTCCCATCTCACAACCCATACGAACCGCTATCAATGTACGGAACAGGTTCTTATCTGTGAGTTCCTTGATTACCGATTGGTACTGATCATTACTAGGGATTAAGGTACGCTTCAACATTATATCTAAACTTCCTCATCAGATATAAAAGCCCATTTGCTTGTAGATTTTCGTTCATATGTTCGTACTGCACCAGGTTTAGGATGTATACCAGTATCAGGATTAATACATTCTTTTACTTCAGGGAATTGATACCAACGAGTAGTATCAAGATAGGATAATATTTGTTTAGCAATACTTTTTTCATGCAAAACAAAATCAATTTCCTCCTGTTGACTCTTTGATTTTCTTTTATCAGATTCAATATGGGTTATATCAAGAGTTCCACGTTTAAACTTCTGATTAACTATAGCATTAATATTAATCTTTGTGATAATCTTCGCATCCCATCCATTGATGACATCATAAGCGAGAGGATTATTACTGAAAGTGACATAGAATCTTGTTTTAGAATCATAGAGATTCTTCACATTGTTTTCTTCTAATGCTTTATTAATCATTTTTACAAGCAATGGATCATCAATTCCTACTTCTATACGGTTTACCACGAAATCCTCGAAATGATGTTTCTCCTGGAATTTACTGAGTTCATTTAAAACAGTTTGAAAAGGTGTCTTATCTCTCCAAATATCCCAGGTTATATTAAAGCTACCTGTTCCAATTATCATAAAGTTAAGCCAACGATATTTAGAATCAACCTTTCTTTTCTCCTGTTGACTTCGTGCGATACTAAATTTTGTCTTAGGCATCTTATCTATAAGGTGAGCTACCTTACTTAGACAGTTTGTACGGATATATCCTATACTCATGTATTCACTTTTCATACAATCCTTCTCCTTTTAAAAACATCATAATTGATTGTTTAACAACCCATAATGGTTGTTTCTTTTTTAGTTCACAATATTTAGAGAACGCCAGTTTTAGTTCATCATCCTTCAATAGTAGTGGGATGAAGTCTTTTGATAGTTTACCATTGCTGTTAAACGGATCAATGTTTGCTTTCTCAAGCGCATCTAGTATGTTTCCCTGCATGATATCATCAGAAATAGAAGCAGTTGATTTACTGCTTCTTTTACTGCTTCTTACTGCTTCTTTTGACCAAGGGGTAGGTAATCCTGTTTTAATTATCGTGCAAATTCCTTTTTTTCTGCAAGCTTGGCAATTTGTTCTCCAAGAATTTCCTTTATATTCCCATTCGTATTTGCATTTAGAACATGTTAAGTTCATCTAAAAACCCCCTGTTAACATTGGTAGTATTCTTTGGAATAAGATTACTACGCACAATCTCATAAACAGAACCATTCTTTTTTAGAAGACCATCAATGATAAAATACTTTGTGTATGCAGGGATAGCATCATGCAAATCAGTATAACCATACTTCTGGAGAATAGGAGTAATTTTAGTTCTAAATGAATCAGAAGAAAGAATACTTTGAGGATATTCATTAATAAATATACTTATCTCTTTAATTGCTTTTTCATCAAAACGAATAGAATAACTTTCTTTCACCTTTTTTACTATATCATTCTCAAAAAAACCTTCATGAAGTTTATATTTCTTCTTTTGTTTTATGGTTTCTTCTTCCTTTACTTTCGGAAGATTAAAAAAGAAATGCCTATCATCTATGGTTAATAAAACTCTATCGCCTGCAATCGAAGCTCTCCCTTTTTTTTCTATAGCTAGTTTCTGTTCAAAAACATCTGAGATACAATCTTCGTAGTTTATACTCATATTTCACTCACAAGTATGATATGTGAAATATGTTTATAATACTTTCCCTTCAAGACTAAACTATTTCCCTCCTGTTGTTATCTGTATCAGTTTCTCTAACAGAAAGTGAAAGATACCATGATGTTTGAATAGAATCTCATGGTTTCATATTGGTTTTTAAAAAGAAACACCACCAACGCCATGTCCCAACCATGTTGTTCTATTCAATCATCTCTCAAAACAGCATGATTTAATTCATCGTATGTGTTTGCGATACTCATAACACTTTATCTTTTGCTACTCCCAGAAAACAACCAAGACGAAACACATCATCAACCGTTACAGCCTGACAAGACAACACCACATACTCATCATCTAAATTTAAAGCGATATTCCTACGAACCAGAACAGTCTCAACCATCAGCCTGAATCCTCCTCTTTCAACACTTGACCAATCCGACTATGATGATAACACACCTGGATGTTATCACGAAGATTACACAAAACATCTTCCAATATCTCAGGCTCCAAATACCCCTTAACAGGCTTATCAGGATAATCAGAAGGACACAAACCACCAACATCCATAGGATTATAGATCCTGACCGTAAACTCCCTGATGCTACGGTTCGCAGACGCAGCATGAACCTTCCCAAGCAATAGAACAACAGAACTCTTCTTCATTAGTTCTCACCTCTCGCTTTCTTAATCTTTTTTAAACCAACCAATAATGCTCCACGCATCAATTCAGATTCAGTAACATATTCACCAGAGCTAAATAATTCATCAATCAAATTACGGATCTCCGAAGACAATTCAAAATTTACTCGATCACGCTTTTCAACCATACAAAAAATAATATGTCAGACAAATATAAACATATCTAACTGTTGTAAAGCAAACACCATTACAAAAACAAGCAAGAACCATTAATCAGAATCCTCAAGTTTCTGTTGCTCCAACAAACCAGACGGCAAACAACCAGACTCACGCAACATACGAAGACAATACCCACAATAATGAGGAAACACCAAAGGACCGATATCATCACCACAATTAAGACAATGAGAGATCACACCAATCCTCATGCCACATCCCTCTTCTCATCAACACGACCCACCAACTGCTCTACATAATTCACCGGATTCGTAAGAATACTCAAACTCTTCAACGCATCATCAAGACTCATATCCAAAACCAAATGATGTTCAACCCTCGTAAGTTGTTGGTCATCTTTATAATAGATTCTTGCCCAACTGTTTTTAAAAGCCCGGAGAGAAACACTCTTCAAACCCTCAAGACGAAGTTCCTTAAAATCCTTCGCCAAACCAACCTCCTTAAGCTTCACAACACGCCGATCCTTAAAAGGAGCAACCTCACTAAAAAAACCATCAAGAAAAGAAAGGAGGAGTTCAAACTCAGGATAACTCAAAGGATGCTTAGTTGAACTAATGTAGATGTTTAGTTTTCCTGTACGGAACACACTTACAGAAATACGCCTGTTCTCCCACCACAGAAAACGATTCCAACTATAATTATCACCACGATAGCCGAAATCATGAGCCAACAACCAAGCTTTTAATGAATCATCCACGTAACAAACAATGCCTTTAGGGGGGGTACCCTGTGGGTGTTTTGTTACCTTCGGAAACAAACTACATTCCAACAAAATACCATGCAAGAGAGTAGGAGGATTAGTAAGTTGCTGCTGACGCAAAACCGTCATATCCGCGTATGCCTTGTACATGCCTTTAGTAGTCCGTAGAATAACTCCTTTGTTATGGAGACGATTCAAGTAAACCTTAACCTTGTTCTCAGAGATTTTTAGCATCCTTGAAAGCGTCTTAGCATTGTATTCATGATAAGCGTTTTTACGTAGCAGATTCAGTACCTTCTGCGTCTGACTAACTATGCACTCACCACCATACTATCCGTAACAAGTTTTTTGTTACGCGCGTAACCTTCGATGGTTTTTGAAGGGGTACTGGCGAAATGGTCACATAACATATCGGAGGCTCCTTGCAAAAAGAGATCATTGTTCAAAAAAATGGTTCGCCAACACCGCTTCAAAGAGGTCAGTATGTGGAGAGGTGAGAAACCATAACCACTTTGTTGTTGTCTCTTGAAGGGGGATTCCTTCGAGGAAAGTGTTATGAAAGAAAAAAAAAGATTGGAGACAACAAGAAGTTGTTCACTAAGTAGATTTTTTATGGTCTCTCACCACCTTCCAACATAAAAATATAATCTGTTTCTTTATAGGGTTTTTGGTTAGAAGAAACAACAGAAGAAATAACGTTGGTAGCTTTACAAGGTTTACATAGAAAAGTTTAAAACAAAACAACACGATACCATGTACTACCAAACAAGCAATCCGATCATTACCGTAAAACTCTGCTCTGCCAAAAAAAAAATAAACCTAGTTGAGGTCTTTAAACCACATTTTCTTCCTCAACTAGGCATCTCTCCTTATTCTTCGATGACTTCTTCTTCGCTGATGTCATCATCAAAATCTTCCCAGATGGCTTTATACCCTTCATAGTCTTCATCAATGCTCATGCTTTTTTCACCTCCTTCAATTCAAGCGTGTGTTTATCTCCATCAAGATATCCATCATAATTACTAAGTAGCACAGATGCCTCAAACACCGTTAACCTATCCTGAGCTATGGAAACCGAGTTAGGCTTCAAACGAAACAACTGGTTCATTTGTTCAGCTCCACAGCATCACCAACCTCAATACGACATACCCGAAGACGACTCACACTACCCATGGATAGAACACCAGCGAGGAAATCAATACCCTTATCAGGATCAACCGCATGAACCTGTCCTTTAACAGTATAATCAAACCAAGGCATCAGAGATCACTCCTTCTTTTTATATTCCAATAAGGACTCATGCAACTTGGACAAACTCTAGGCATCTGCTTTTTACGTGGATTCCATTTGTGTTTGCAACGTAGACATTCAAGTTCTACAATCTTTAATTCTTTTTCTTTACTCATACTTCATCATATCTCCTAGGCATTCAGCCCACAAAAAAAATATATTTTATTCTTCCTCCAAGTTATCCCAGTCGATCAGCTCATATGTATACCCGTCTGGTATGTTGTGTATCTCAGAGAAACAACAGATCTGAACATTGACAGAAGGGACACTGTATCGTTTCTTCACCATGACCAGTGACAAGACTAAACTCCCGTTGACATTTTTTACAGGAATAGAATTTAATCAAGAAGAAATACGCTCCTTTTCGTTTTCATCTACATAGGTCATATTGTCACGTTTACCAAGTTTAGGTAAACATATTGTTTCTCCATTATCCTGTTTTAATCCTAGCCAACAACCTTCTTCCCAAATGATTATTCCTTCAAATTCATCTGTCTTCTTGTATCTCCGTAAATTGATTTTAACATGTTTTCCAATTAAATCCTTATAAAAAATTGTGGTCATTTTAACTTCTCCTCCTGTTGAAAGTCCGACTTCAGTCTGGGTTTATACCGACTTAAGTCCTGCTTTATATCGAGACGGTGGGGGTAGTCCGACTTACTCCGCATGTCAGTCCCAGCCTTGACCGTAGTCTTAAATTTTCTCGGGGGGGCTCTCCGAGTGTCTATATCTATATATCTATCCCTCAAATAGGAAGTCGGTAAAGTAGGACTGATATCTATAGAAGTAGGACTAAACAGGGTCTTAAGTAGGACTGAAGTCGGACTGTTTCCTTCTGTTGAAATCATTTTCAACCATCCTTTAACTTTTGTTGCTTCTCGGAGAAACCGAATCTTTTGAATAATTGTGGCAATCGTTTTTTGTTGATCTTGTTTTCAAAAGCAAAAAAACGCGTGGCGTTGCTTCTTTCTATTTTTAACCCGAGGTTACTAAAGACATATCCGAGTTGCTGCTTGTTTTTTCTCAATTGTTCATCGTCTGTGCAATCCCAACCTAAATCTTTTAGATTATGAAGATATGTGCCGTTTAATTTTCCGGTTCTTTTTTCTTCCATATTTCTTACACCATTCCTTAATAATATACATATATAGTATACATATATAGTTATCGGTTGTTTTTAAGGAGGATACTTAAAAAATTAACCTGTTTCATTACCTTTAAAAACGATTGCATAAAGATCAACCAAACAACAAATAAATAATATACAAATATAAAATATTAATAAACAGTTTTTTAAAACTTTTTACCCGCTGAAGATATTTTTTAAACAGTACAAAAATATTAACAAAAAGTTTTAAGTCAACAAAAAAGTTTTTCCAAAAAAAAAGTTTTTTCAAAAAGTCTATAATATGTAAATAATACTATAGTATGTAAGGTATGTAAAACATGAAAACCATACTAGTTAAAAACGACACTATTTAGCATGTTACATACCCTCATGGTAGACGTGTTTCTCATAGTATGTAAACCACCCAAGCACATGACGATCCACCACCGCACCATCGAATGCCTAGATGCCTTAGAGCGCGCCAGATCTATTTATTTTTCAATCATCCAGATTTAGACGACTACTTCATGTACAGTTTAATTATGACTAGTATAAGAGATATACAATCAATGTGTGTACTCTTTTTATTTTACCACATTCCTAAATTCCTTTTCTGCTTTGATCTTGACCGCCTGGGCGACACGTATAGGAAGCTTATATTGGAATGCGATAAGCTGAGCATTCAACACCGGGTAGTTGTTCTTCATCCGTGATAACACCGGGTCAGGGTTTGATAGGATATCGTTTACTGCATCCTCAACTTTATCAATCATTGATTCTGAATCATCCTCTTCATTCCCCTCATCATCTTCTTCATCAAGAAGCTTATTCTTGTATGCCTTGCTTATCTCCTCGTATTTCTGCTCGGTCTTTTCATCAAGTAGTCTGCCTAGCCGTATCTTTCCTATCTTATAGATATTGCTCACAACATCATCATTTATGCTTTCACAGAATAGGGGATAATTACGGTATGGTTTACTTGACCACGGATCGTTAGAGATCCACAGAGGTTTTATCACAGTATATTTATTATTTGTTCTTCTACATTCAAATACTCCATGAGATAGTTTTCGTGCCTGGCTGTTGATAAACATGAAATCCTGGGTAACCAGATTCAGGAAAGGGTTTAGAAAACCGATGCTTTGCAATATAGCATTTATCCTTTTTGCTTTCTGTTCATACCAACGCTGGTTACTAAGTTCTCCTGACCCGGCTTCATCATAGATGATGCTTGCTCCCTTTATTTTCTTATCACGAATAATACGTGCTTCTCTTTTTAAATCATCGACACTGTAGACTATTCGCTGTTCCATGTTATCCAAGAATGTTGGGTCAAGAATGATGCTAAATATTACTGAGCTTATGCTTTTCCCGACTCTATGTTTTCCGAACCATACGATAAAAAGACTGAAGTTGAACACATGCAGATTCATATATAATCTGTTGAAGAAGCTTAATATGAATTGTTCGTTGGTTGGCTCTGGGTAGATGTGGTCAACATCTAGGTTGAGGAAATTCGGCATTTTATATTTCCTCTTCTTTGAATATCCCTATAGGCTTATCAGAACGTATCTTTTTTACGATCTCGTTGAAATTCACTTTATCGCTTGTCATAAGGATCTCTTTCAGCTCAGTGTTCACCGGACTGTACTGCAACGCCAGGACACATAACTGAAGTATCTGACCCCCTATTTCATCCTCTTTCTTACATTTCGTAATCTTCTTGTTGTTATCTGATAACCCTTTGTTTTCATCTATTTTTTTATTATATGTTGCTATCTCATCGAATGCTTGCTTTATCGCCACTCGCATCTCACCAGGTAGATACCTATAGAGTATAGCATAAATTATTTGTACGCTTCGGAAGAATTTCGTTGAATGATTATAGTTCGCGTTTTCATCCTCGTTGCAGTAGAAGTCAAAGCTTTTGAATACTGATTCTATCATTTTTTTATGCATCAGATCGCTAGCGTTTAAATGAGCGTTTTCATCTTGAGATTGTCTAATGTTTTCCATGCATCATTGTATGTATTCTTTACTATTTAACTTTTGCTTTATATTTTAAATAGATACAAAACAATATCTAAAGAATCATTCAAAAAAGTGCAAACCACAACTATGACAACAGAAAGAGATAGCCGATATCGACTGAAGGTTCAATGCCTAAGATGCCGTAGAGTTTACAACAGTAACCTCGTGAATCACTTGGATGGCATCTGCCGTTGCAAATACTGTGGAAGCACCAGATTGATTAGATTAAGAAGTTGGAGACTAAGAATATGAAAAACAATAACCAATTGTCATATTTGGAATAAGCATCTAAAATAAATTCATCAGAGGAAAATTGAATTAAAATGTCACGTGAATCATATGCAGCAGCTATCAGAAGTGGGCAGATAACAGCTCAGACAGTTGCCAAGCAAATAGGACAACCAGCAACGAGCATTGGTGTACAACGGGTTATGTTGACAAGAGAACAGGTTCCCCGATTATCGGAGCAAAAATCAACATCAACCACTAGTTCAACATCTACAAAAACAGATAGTCTCCAAACAGTAAAAGATATTACATCTAAAACATTACCACCACCACCCATCCAAACAGAAACTAGACATACTCTTACACCAATTTCACCAGAGGAACTAACAACACAACATGAGAAACTAATAGAAACAAGCAAACAACTACAAAAAGACACCATAGTTAAAAAAATAGATGACCAAACCTACGAAGTAACCTACAGAGGACAAACCTCGATTTACACATTCCCAAAACCAGAAGAAGAGCTTGTTCAGCAACCAACTGGTCCAACAGGACCGACAAGAGAAGAGACGATACGGAAGATATACGGAGAACCAGGGTTCTACGGAGAACACAAACCAGGATTCATACAACCTATCAAAAGCAGAGAAGCACCACCATGGACAATACCACGCAGAACCAATACTACAGCCACCGTCAAAGAAACAATAGCCAACATCAGCAAGAGTGAACAGACACATGGAGGATTCTACGAACCAGAAACAATACGGCAAAGAAACATAGAGATGGAACTAAAAAAAGAATACTACATCGGAGAAGATGTACACGGAGAACCAATCTATCTCCCGAAAACAAAAGAACTTGTACTCTACGGATACAAACCATCAGAAGGAGCAACCAAAGCTGAACAACTCGGATACATCATCACACCAAGAGGAGAGATACTGCCACCATCAACCGGAGAAGTCTACAAATATGTTTACGGAGGAGAAAGACCGGATGTCCTCACCGCATCAGCCTTCAGCAAAAGCCTCTTCGGAGTAGGAACACTTTTCTCAGGAGCAGCAGAACTAATCACTGGAGATAAACGATACAGTAAAAGAGAACTGGAATCATTACAAGAATACGCGCTTAAGACCCAAGAGTATAAAATCAGAGGCGGATACGGCGGAGGATTATTCCTTTCAGTTGCACAAGCTCCGGCAGTCCAGGAAACCGTTATGTGGGCTGGGATGGAGGTAGGCGCACCCGTTATATTCAGCGGATTTGGTTCTCTGGCTGCTAAAACACCCGTGTTCTTCAAAACAGGTGCTGTAAAACTCGGAACAAAACTAACCGAGTTTGGAGAAAAGCTTACGCCAACAGGCAGAACAATCTTTGAATCAATAAGAGGAACCAGCGCAACAATCCTTGAAACCACCAAAGCAGCAAAGAAACCAATACTGGAATGGGGACAAGCCTTCGCTAAAGCAGGTGGGACACGCACAGGACAGATCAGCCTCATAGGAACCCTCTACCTCGGAACCGAAGGACAACAGCTTGTACAGACCGCAAAAACAGATCGTTACCTGTTTCCCCATGAACTCGGAGCATCACTCACATTCTGGGGACTAATGAGCACAAGCATACTAAAAGAAACAAAACCATTATCATCAGGATTCAAAAAAACATTTGAAGAAACCAAAGGAAAACCATCATTACTATTCAATAAAGAATCAGGAACATACGGTGATTATTTCCCTGAACTATTACCAAAGAAACCAGATACCAGGAACATAACCAGATTCATAAAAGAAGAAAGCTCCGGTCCCGTTGGAATACCAACAAGAAACAATCTACGATTCATAGAATCAAAAAAAGGAACATTAGAGATACTTGAAAATAAACCAGGTGAACTAACCTTCAAGGAATATGGCGGACCAAAACCAAAAGGAACCCTCGATATTATAGAATCACGAAAAGGAACAATGCAGTTACTTAAAGAAACAAAACCAGGAAACATAAAAGTGATATATGCAAGAGAACGAACGCCGTTCCAACCAGTAGAAAAAGCTGGAGGATTCAGACCAGGAAAAAGGATCCCAGAACAAGAATTAAACATACCATTAACTCAAGAACAAGCACAACTCTACCAGACACAACGCCTTACACAAAGATATGGACTAGAACACAGACCGATAGAAGGATGGGACATCTATCTCGGAGAAAAACAAACAGGGATTGAATCATTAGAGGTTGGAAGAAAAACATTTGATATCAGGGAACTTATCTCAGGAGAACAAACAGAAAAACGCGTTATGACGTTTCCTAGACCACCTGAAGGATACAAAGACTACCTGCGCATAAGACAACTCCAAGAGATATACAAAGAACCATATATGGGAGCAAAACGATTCAAAGGAGCATCTAAATATCTTGAAGAAGAAAAACCATTCAAACACACTCCATTAAAATTCACCAAGGAAGAACCAATATCAACAATGAAGATCGAAGGAAAAACAATTGGAAAAGAAACATATATTCTTGAACAACCAGAACAAAAACTTTTCAGACCATCAGGATTATACGAATCACCAGAATTAAAATACGTAACAATAAAACGCTCACTAACCAAAGAAGAATATGGAATACTTGAAACATCGGAACGAGGATTACAAATATCAACTCACTGGACAAAAATAAAACCACTTGGAAAATCATTGCTAATCTCAGGAACAATCCTTGGAGAAACAAAATTAGGAATCAGAGGACAAACACAAGAACAACTAGGAGAAACAAAACAGAAACCAATTAGGATAGGAGAAACAATATCAAAGAACATAACAGGACTGCTCGGGAAAGAAAAACAAAAAACAGATACCATCAACAAATATGATGTAGCATCCATATCAAGAATCGGAGAGGAATATATCGAAAGACAAGATGAACGGACACAACAGGGTCAAAAAATAGAACAAATGATGAAACAGGAACAATTACTAAAACAAGAACAGATATCACGTACAGAAACAATATATGATACAATTACCGACCTTATACAACCAACGCCACGCAGAACAACACCAAGACGAACAACATTACCAACACCAAGACCCATCATACCATACATCCCCGGATTACCCGGAGAAAGCAAAAAGGAAACAAGGAAACAGAAAGAAGAAAGACACCCAACAGGATTCATACCAGAAGTACACGAAAAAGGAAGATGGATACAACTCACCCGTAAAACATTAAGAGAACGAGAAGCAAAAAACCTACTAGGGGAAACACTAGATGAAACCAAAGCAGCAGTCGGAAGACTACGACCAAGCAAAGGCACATTACAATCACTAGGAATCAATATGAAAGACTTTGGTTTGATCGCTCATAAATTCAGACAAAAAGGAGAACTACTCATAGAAAAAAGACAATACCGGATGGACAGCCTTGGAGAAGAACGACAGATCACCGCAAAAGGATGGATGGCAAACAGACTCAAAGGAACAAAAAATAGGCTTAACAAAAACAATATACTTGGAAGAAAACAATACATCGGGAAACTTCCAACAACCATAAAAAGAACAAACAAAAAAAGTAGAAGGCAAAGATATGTTTAGCAAAATAACCAACTCAGGCTTCAAAGCACAGTTCGATATGAAAACACTTCTTGAAGTAGCACTCATGCTGTTCGTCTACGCACAAATCTACCCGACATTGATCGAGCCAGCTATCAACAGCACCATGTCAAGCAGCGACCCAGCAACAGGGACGCTCCTCAGCCTCATACCATTCGTCATCGCAGCAATCATCATCATAGGAATCATCGGAGGAAAAATGATAACAGGCAGGAGATACTAAGAATGCTTCGAGAAAGGATACGGAAAAAAATAGAGGAAAGAGTTGGACCGAACACAGTAAAGCAACTAAGAGAGTTGCGTGATAAAAACAGACAAAGAATGCAAAACAAAGGAGGATATATATGACAACAGAAAAACTTGTAGAAACCGCGATAGGTGGCATTGTCGCATTAAAGATAATAGACACCGGGTTCAAAATGATGGAGCCAAAGAAACGAAAAGGTAAACGCAAACAAGGAGGATTCCTATGACCTGCAGAACACACCATGGACCACGCGGAGGACGCTACAAGATGGTTCGAAAGCGTGGTGGCGGCACACGAAGGGAATACATTGACTAACCGCAACGTCATCACCAAACCAAGAAGCTTCATGGGCGATTATATAGCGATGCATGGACATCTTACACAGAGAGACAGACCAAACAATATGGACCACATGCCGAGGAACACCATCTACATCCGCGATGACATCAGAGGAAGAAGAAAACAAAGAGTAATACTCCATGAATGCCGTGAGATGCGACTCATGGAGAAAGGAGACACGTATAAACGCGCTCATCGTAAAGCAGGATATTAACATGAAATTCAACCCAACCTATCTATGGTACAGCATAATATTATTCTTCCCACCCGTACACGAAATGGGACATGTCATCATAGACGTACTCATAGGAGAAAAAATAATAAAAATGGAGTTCACCTGCGTCTATGTCTCTAATACCACTTCACTAGATTTTTTAAATACACTCTGGCAATACAGTATCTTGATACCACTTATTTGTGTCATCATATGGGCATATCTACTCATAAAGAAATTCAGATCCTACGACTTGGTAATCAATGGTGAAGGGAGGAAAAAAATTGGAACATCATAAAAAAATCCCAACATACTTATTCCTTCTTGTTCTTTTTGCTAACATATTCATTGTCATGTTCCAATCAACAGCATCAGGAAGCTGCATCTCCGATTACGGTCTTCGCACCGATGGAACCTACCTATACCGGACTATGGAAGATGGAATAATACCACATCTATACTGGGACACTTCAACAAGTACACTTGACAGCAACAGCACCATAGAAGGAAAATACTGCCTCAACATGTCCCATACTTGTGTCTTTGACGGTTTTTTTATGATGTATAAGTTTGATATACCGATAAAGCCGACAAAGTTCTCCATGAAGATGATAATAGACTCCTACACAAATAACTCTCAAATAACATTAGCTATAGATCAGCAGGGAGCAGGATACACGATGGGTGTAAGATTCTACACCAACACTAAAAAAATAAGAATAGGAGGAAGTGGAGCAACATCTTATTTCACTATGCCTTGGAGTTTTGATACTATTTATACTATAAGTTTTGAGAACATAAACTATGATGCACACACCTATACACTGGTGGTTTCTAATGCTACAAGCTCAGAGTCTCATGCAACAACCTTTACTACAGTTGTTGGTAATCCTGCTTGTAGGTTCATAGAGCTTTCGGATCTCACTGAAATTGGTACAAATACCAGGGTTTTTATTGATGATTGGACAGTAGGGACACAAACGATAGTAACCAATGATAATCCTGTTCCTAAAGCCACGTATGCAATAGGGAACGCAGATTTAACCAATGATGGCAGTCCCGGACAGAACAACACCCAGTTCAGTAATAACAATAGTTATCTGTTTGATACAGTTCATCATTATAACAGCAGCTATACTTATTATTTCAACAGACATCTACATAAAAACGTATCATGGACTATAAATTATAACGGAGTCAACCACCAAGTATACTGCATGGTTGAATACAACAATAAACTCTACGCAGGAGAATACGGAGAAGGAGGCGATGTACTAGAATACAACCCTTTAAACAACACCTGGCGGATAAGCAGAGACGGAGGAGGAACACTAGGACAAGCAATGTCATTATGCGTTTTCAACAACCTTCTTTACCTCGGATATGGAAACAATACATGGCAAGGTATCCTTAAATTCAATGGAACAACATGGACAAAAGACTATGATTTTACCAGCATAGGAATGTATTACGTATCATCCCTTTGCGTCTACAATAATAAACTTTATGCAGGTCTCTATGCACCAAGCCCTAGAGGAGACATCTGGGTAAACAATTCAGGTTGGACAAAAAGCTACGATGGAACCTATCAGGTTGTAAGAAGCCTCTATGTCTTCAACAACAAACTCTATGCAGGGATGGGATGCTATACACCATCAGTTTCAGGAACCATCCTAAAATTCGATGGATCAACATGGAGTACAAACTACTCAGGAACAACAGATAACATCTACGCTATAACATCATACAACAATCAGCTATATGCAGCAGAAGGAGGAAACGCATTAGGCGAAGGAAACATAATAACATTCACATCCGGTGCATGGTCAGAGATATACGGCGGATCTGATCTTTCCATCCTTTGTTTAGAAGTATACAACAATAAACTATATGCAGGTCAATACAGTACTACCGGAGAAGGAGACATATTCTCCTACGACGGTTCAACATTTGTTAAAGTATATCAAAGCCTAGCATCAGGTTTTAACTCCTTACGATATTTCAAAAGCTATCTATTGGCTGGACAAATAGGAAATCATGGAGAGGGAGACATCTACAGATACAAAGAAATGTATTGGGCGAACCAACCCGAATACATGAATGATACAGATGAAAACACCTACTCGTCAAATACTTATAGTAATTTTTCAGAATTGCTAAACAACCATACAGGTAATATCACATATACACCAGATGAAAATATCTCTAAAGTTGAATTACGTGCAAAAACAAACCTATCGAACCTTGCATATAACGGAAGAATCTTTCTCCAGCCTGTATGGAATAACACCAACGGTTCTTTTTATAACACATTTGCATACAGTGGTTCTTCTGGCGTTTGGAGCGACTGGATAGACATAACCAAAGATGTCAACGGGACAAACTGCACATGGAGAGACATACAAAACCTTAGTTGCCGGGTGATAGCAAATCTATCTAATGGCGGCATCGCGTACGTTGGAATGGTACAACTAAAAGTCAGTGTTAACCTCACAGAACAATACAACAACAAAACCGATCTAACAGGAAGCTACCACACAGCAGACACACTAGCAGAAAACATACCAACACTATACCCAGGAAAACTCTATCATACCAGACCTATAACAAACACCAGTTACATAAATAGCAGCAGCGGTTATATCGGAGAGGAGATAACATTCCTTTCCAAACCAGAAGCACCAACAAAAACTAACTTCACATTCCACAACACCTCAGCTATAAATATCAGTTGGATTAATGGAACCGGATTCAACAAAACAATCATAATAAAAAAACTCACAGGACTCCCAACAACACCCTACGATGGAACCATAGTATACAACGGATCTCTAAACAAAACAACCCTCCCAATCATAATAGGAATAACAATCTATTATCGACTATGGAGCTACACCAACTGGACAGACCACGACTACTGGGAAACAGACGTAAACTACAGCCATTTCAGCGACAACGGAACCAACGTCAGCATAGGAGGACTCTACATAAACGTCTACAACGAAAGCAAACCATCACAAGCACTCACCAACTGGGCTATAGAGATAAAAAACCTGAACGGAAGCGAAGTCTACGTCAACAACAACTGCAACAACCCACAATCCGTTAACGCAACACTCTGTCCACAAGGAGACGTAACAATACGGATAAGCAGACCAGGATACAGAGAACGAATCGTCTACACAACAATACTACCCGATATATTCTATGTAGCAAACTTCTACCTCCCAAGCCTCACCAACCCAGCAACCATACCAACCAACACCACCACAGACTGCACACTAAGAAGCTACATCAACAGCATCAACATCACCACATACACCACAGACAAAACAATAACCTTATCACACACACTCAACGAAATAAACATTGTAGAAATATACAACAAAAGCCTCTACGGAACATACGGCGGATGGCTCTACATCCCAGACAACAAATTCAGTTACACAGAAACCACAGTAATCATCAACAAAACCATACTAGACATAAACACCACAATGGCACGAGCCTCATACTACTATTACGACTGTCCAGGAGTCTACAACCCACCACAACTCTACAACGCACAAATAGTAGAAACCATACACGTAGGAGACAACCAAGTAGACCAACCAGTAGAAGGCGCAACCATCACGTTCAAAAGATACATGAACACCACAGGACACTACGAAATACTCAGCGTACTCAAAAGCGACAGTGACGGAAAAGTAAACCTCTGGCTGTTCCCCTCACAAATCTACCTCGTACTTATAACATGCAACGGATACAACGATGCCCTCGCAGACTACATACCATCACCACCAAACCTCTACGGACAGACAGACCTCAAAACATTCAGGATCACCAGACAAACAGGAGGACAAAGCATGCCAGTCTACGACACACTCTTCACCAACATCACCTACAGCCTTGAACCAAGAGGCACACGACACACAGGAGGCTTCACCCTCTACTACAACATCACCAGCTATGATAATAAACTTGAATGGTACCGGCTCATAGTCTACTACCAACCATACAACACAAACACATGGACACTCCTCTACGACCACAACCATAGCGACCCAGGCGGAGGAAGCATCAGCTACACCATCACAAACAACACAGGACGCTACAGCATCGAAGCCTGGTTCAAAAAAACAGGATATGACGCTTACGAGATATACCACACAGGAAGCATCATCTACTTCATAGTACACCTCAGAGCAACAGCAAACCTCATACCAGACGAAGCATACTTCATCATCACCATCGTCCTCATGCTAGTCGGCATGGGAGCCTGCATTCTCTACTTCACAACCGGACCAGCAACAGGATACGTAGGACTCGGCATCATGGCGTTCATGTTCTACCTCCATGACATCACCATAGACGCAGGATTCGCAATCGGAGGCACAGAACAATACATAAGCGGATGGGTCATCTTCGGCATAACATTCCTCATCTACACCGCAGCACTCTTCCTATGGAGCAGACAATGAAACACAAAACACCATACCTACGAAAACTACAGAACAATACAGAAGCAGGGATAGCAACCTACATCCTCATCATGCTCGGCATGGCATTCATACTCTACATGTTCGGATTCACCAGCATGTACAGCCAATGGTCAGGAGACTCAAACATCAACAACGGAACACAACAAAGCAACATCAGCATCACAGAAGAAACACTAAACAAAGGAGGATTCATCGAACAAATAATGAACCCCATCAACCTCCTATCCATAGGCGCAGCAGGACTCGTAGGCATAGGAATCATAGCCTGGTTCATGGGAAAAGGAAGCACCGTCATCTGGCAATACGCCATACCAGCAATGATACTAGTAGCACTCAACATCTTCGTATTCCCACTCAGCGACATCACCGCACACACCAACCAATTCACAGTTAATGGTGTACCCGTCATAGCAGCATTCCTCATAGCATTCTTCAACGTGTTCTACATACTAGCCTTTGTAGACTTCATCAGAGGGACAACATGATAAACCTGTCTTTCTTCCTCAGTTTTATTTATGCGATAGATCTAAATTGGAATGATGTTATAGACCCCATAGGACGAATATTCACCGGAGGAAACATCACAGACCCCATCACCGGGAACATCACCCATGTCACAGGAATGTTCGAAGGCGACCCTATGATCTTCGGAGCATTCCTCTTCATAGCATTCCTTCTACTCACCCTCATGTTCGGACTAGGACTACTCATCGGAAGCGTCATACTCATACCCATCAGCTTCGCAGTATTCAAATACATCCCAGACCTCAGAATAATCATAGCGATATTCTCGGGGCTTATTTTCGGACTTGCTCTTCATAGATTAATAAGGAGATAACATATGAGTTTCACACAACAAGAACTCCCACCAATATTCAAAAAAATAATAAACGCCATGGAACAAAACCAAGGAAAAATGACAACAGACGAATTCAAAAAATACCTCACCTACCAACTACGAATAACACGAGAAGACATCAAAGACATCAAACAATGGCTCAAAAAAGAAAGCTACATACAAATAATACACGAATACCAGAAAGAAACCATACAACTCATAAAACCATAAACACCTCTTTTCTTTTTTTAGTTCCATCATCAGAGTTTATCTTTTAAATAGATACAAAACAATCTTAATACTGTACATGCTCTGAGAGAAAGTC
>Ga0315274_10001654_pt1 | contig 34131 bp, 36 predicted proteins | sample YL17G02_20_MG_FD_203700 | JGI IMG/M metagenome (GOLD analysis project Ga0315274, IMG submission 203700) | Sediment microbial communities from Yellowstone Lake, YNP, Wyoming, USA - YL17G02_20 | ecosystem: Environmental > Aquatic > Freshwater > Lake > Sediment | place: USA: Wyoming | collected...
ATTTATTCTTACACCTACAACAAAATAGAAAATGAATATGAGCATTACTGGGAAATCTTTGCTAGATGTGTAAATCCAACTGCCGTTACATAAGAAGATATTTGCCATCGACAAGCTACAACTGGTCACGGCTCAAATCTATCATTAGAGAACTTGAGAAGACGCCAACTTTCTATGAGATGGACGGTCAGAAAGTGGAAGGAGAGGAATGATAATTGTGTACTGTATTATTGAGAAGCTGTGCGCTGATTTTGTAGACTAGATTTGTTAAGGTGCATTATTCGCGCGGGCGCGCGCTAAATCAACCATCGCCACACGACTCGGGTCCATTTCTTTCAGCTTCAACCTGGCTTCGTCGACTTTGAAGGTTGCTTCATCTACAATCACGGCCAACGCTGTCATAGTCTTTGTGAGCAGTTGCGCATCGTTCACTTTCAACTTCATCATATTTTCACCCGTTAGAAAAAGAAGGGTTAATTGAAGGGCTCGCGTTTCCTTTCCTCTGATGACAGTCTTCGCATAGCCAATATAATAGAGAAAGCACTCTCATAGGAGATATTCCGTCTACGATCTTTTTCTATGGCTTCACTTGATGCACCCTTTGAATAATGGCACTTAAGAGAAGAAATGGACTAGGTTGTCGGTACCAAAAGCTCTTTTAGTCCCAGAACCCACTCGAGAGCGTCTTTCTGCGCATAGAATTCGTATGCAAGGCAACCGTAGAATCGCGGATTTGTCTTCAGGATCTCCTCAAACTCTTTCAGCTTGTCTTTTATTTCTTGCTCAGATCTCATGATTGCTCACCCTTCGGATAAAGACTAATAACCGTGAATTTTGCCCTCCCCTAACGGATCATCGGGTCTTAAGCAAGGAATGATATGACGTTAGGGTTGTAAGAAGACCGCCGCATTTATGTCTTTAGTCAAGCGTGAGCACTTCCCCTTTCTCGATTTTCACGAGCAGCAAACGATCTTCTTTCCAATTACATTTGGGGCAATAGATCGGCTTCGGAATATTGTTTTCATCCAGCTCATACGAACCATCTGATTCTTTACACCAGTCTTTGCAGAAGTTTTTGTCGACTTTCTGTTTTTGATGATGGTCTTTCCAATGCGGATGCTCATGCTTTGTGCCGCGGTTCGGGCAAGTCCATTTCCCGTCTGGATGAATCTCTTTGTTTCTTTCTGTTTTTCAGTTGGCCCCTTTTCTAGTTCAGAATTCTTCGACTTGTCCTACGTGCGCGCTTTGTCTAGGCGATTGTTGCTGCTACTTGTAAAAAGGTAAAAGAATTAGAAAACACTATAATTTGCATCAAACAGCTTGTAGTAGTCAGTTTGCTATGGGTCTTGGGCGGTTGGGTTATGGAGTTGAATCGGTTTATGTCAAGAAAGGAGATCTTAATAGATGACGCCGGATGGGGAGACCTTATCTTAGGCGTGGTAATCGGCGCCCTCAAACCTCCAGACCGCAAGTACATGGAACGCAGGATCCCAGTCTCATCCTTCCAGCCGCCAAACTTCGAGAACAAAAAATATTTGGATGACGCGGTGAAGATTGCCGACGAGATCGTTGAGGTTATGCGGCCTGATGTGGAAACCTATGTTAAAGTCTGCTCAGGGTACGTTCTGTCCGGCATACGCAGACACCTGCGAGACCGAGGATTCGACGTGGAAGAAGTAGAAATCACAGGCGAACTCCAAGAGATGGTTGAAAAAAGCTACATAAGATGGTGCATTGAAGTGGGAGTACCGGCAGAAAGGCTGGAAGACAAAAGACGTTTCTGGACACTTCTAGAATGGGTTGGGGAAAGACCTGAGCTAAGAGAGAAACTCGTAAAGACGGGATGGAAAAGCTGGAAGAACAAGTGGAGAGAAAAAGCATTCGAAAAGTCTAAGCGCGCGCATCTTTTTCTGGTTTAAACTTAAATTCATCCACATCTTCTCTATGCCTTAAGTCACGGCTGCTAGAAAGGCTAGGTGTGTATACCGAATGGATGAAATCCTGGATATATTGAGAAAAACAGCTTCGCGCACGCAAAAACTGTTTGATGACAGCAAAGACCCTTCTTTCAAGCGGATAGAAGCCTACGACACGACGCTCAAGTCTGAAAAAGCTTCTGAACTGCACAGGGTTCGAGCGTCGCTCATGAAAATGTTGGAATACGATAGACTAGAAAGACTGTCTTCTCAGCTGAGCCTTCTGTATATTCTTCAAATGTTTGCGTTCAAAGTCAAAATTCTGCAGATAAAGATCGAAAACCTCGGTGAACAGCTCCAGAAGTCAGAACTGCTTGGAAGGACGAAGGAAATCGAGGATGCGAAGACCGATGTGGAGAAGCTCAAGATTCTGTTGGAAGCTCAGTATGAGTTGATAAGGCAGATCGGAGAAGGTCGAAAAGAGGATCTGTTCTACATTTCCTGAAGGATTCATTCAGCCTGAAACGGCTGTGCAATATACATACAAGATAAGAGGGCAGAGCCAAACGAAGGAATGGGCCACTTGCTGCGCCCGGAGGCTTAGATGGTCGTGATTTCAAGTTTATAAGGTCTCGCTCTTCTCTTCTAGATAAGAAGGAAGTTGTCGTGACTGCCCGACTGAGGTTCGAAGCTCCTTCATGGAACCAGATATATGATATGCTGCTGGATCTGGCTGACAGAATAAGGAAAGACGGGTTCAACCCCGACACAATCGTGGGCATTTCGAGGGGAGGATGGCCTCCGGCGCGCGTTTTGTCAGATCTTCTCAGTAACCCCAACGTTGCAAATGTCAGAGCCGAGTTTTACCTTGGCGTTGCAGAGAGGAAAGACGAGCCTACTTTGACTCAGCCGGTGTCGGTGAAAATAGGCGGCAAGAGAATACTTGTCGTTGATGAGGTTGCAGACACCGGCAAGAGCCTGAAGATGGTAAGGGAACATGTTCTTCGAGAAGGCGCCAAAGAAGTGAGAAACGTCACTGTTTACTATAAACCTTGGAGTGTCGTCCGACCTGACTACTACGCTAAAGAGACGAAGGACTGGATAGTCTTCCCCTGGGAGATCAAAGAGACAATACGCAAGATCCTCGCGCGGTGCAAGGAAAATGGAGAGCCTATACAGCGAGAGAATAGAAAACTCATCAGAGCAGGGATACCGTCTCAGCTTGTCAGAAGGTTCATGAAGGAGATTTCTGAGGAAGACGGGTGCTGAAACGAATCGAAGAATTCGCAACCTGTGTTGAAATAACGGGCTTCAAGAACGCCAAGATACGAGACTCACAGAAATTCCTAGAACGAATCAACAAAGAAAAGCCAAAAGGGGTTGAATCCCAGTTTTTCGATGCTCGACTTGTGGCTACGTGGCAGCACCTCTATTTTGCCGTCTTGGACGCGTTGACAGCCTTCGCCAATGAAGAGAACATTTCGAAAAGCCTTGGTATGGAAACGCTTCTTTACGCGTCTGCTGAAGGGCAGATAAGCCGGGCGACCGAGCGCATGGGCATAAAGCAGGGAATGTCAGACGTGGCAGTGCTGATCATTGGAAAAGAGCCCAGTCAAATACAAGTGGCGCTTTCATCGATCTCAAGGATTGTTGGTGGAAGGCTTGATGAGAAGGTTCTCGAGTTGTCGAAATCAAAGAAGGAAATGCTTCGAGAATCTTTCAATATCCGCGAGACTGAGCTTGAGGCTTCAGCGCAAGATGGTGATGTGGGCAAAGCTTTGGTTGACGCCATAATCGAGAGGATGGCTCTACTGGTCACTGAACGCTAGGCTACAGGATTTTTTCCTTCAAAACAGACAGAATTTCATTCGGCTTTGCTATTGATACGCCGGTCACTTGGCCTAGGATTTCGATCAATATGATGTTGTCTGGTTGCGACAAGTTTACTTTTCTTTTGATGTTTACCGCGACGGCTTCGATCAGGTCTCTGGAATGCAGCTCCGTGAAACGTTTCTCGACTGTTACTCTGAATGTTTCGCTCTCGGCTATTTTCTGACTCAGCTCTTTTGTAACATCTTGGATCTGATCCAGAGTAGTGGAAACGGTTCTTTCTATCGGGATTATTCTGAGTGTGTAACGAAATTCGTAGGGGCGCTGTTGTAGAATTTCCCGCAATTTTTTTATTGCTTCAAACGGGTCGAGGGTTGTCTTGGCTACAATCACGCCTGAAATACCCGTTCTGTCGACAACAGCTGCAGGCTCGCCCACCTGTTCGAGCAGGTAGCGCAGTTCTGAACGGGCGTGGGCTTCGGTTCTGCGGTAGGTCGTTGCTAAGAGATTGAAGTCTTTGATCACGGTGTGCACCACTGGCGAAGTTGTATTGCGATGATTTAACTGTTTCAAACGAGTGCGCATTTCCTACGGAAGCCACAGAATCAGTTTTGAGGTCAGTGTGGAAAATGGCTTTTTCATTGCCATAGGCTCCTAGCCGTCGCCTCACATCATCCCAAGAGTACTTTCACATACCAGGGATTTATTCATTTTGACCCTCGAAAGCATTAGACTTAAATTCTGATCGTCTGGTGTCAACATATCAAGCTTGAAGGGAATAGAATTGAAGAAGCCCATGATGGTGGTTCACGGCGGCGCTGGACATTGGCAACCTGAACGCAGTCAACCTGGATTAGCTGGTGTCAAGAAGGCAACGGTGACGGGGTTTGATATCTTGAAGAACGGCGGAGAAGCCATTGACAGTGTGATGGAGGCTGTGGAGGTCATGGAAGATGACGGATCATTCAACGCTGGTCATGGTTCAAGCCTGAACATCGACAGGCAGATTGAGATGGAAGCTTCGATAATGGAGGGAAAGACGCTCCGTGCAGGCGCAGCTGGATTGCTGCGGGACATCAAGAACCCAGTTCGCTTGGCGAGGATTGTGATGGAAGACACTGATCATGTATTTGTCGTTGGTGAGGGGGCGGAGAAGCTTGCTAAAATGCATAACCTTCCGAGGAGAGATCCTGTGACTGAGCTTAGACTGAGATACTACAACGACCAGAAGAAGGCCTTGCTTGAGGGGCGGTATGAACTTCCGAAACTGGGCGAACTGGTTAACAAACATCGTGAACTGTTTAACCTCGAGACTGTGGGGGCAGTTGCTTTAGACAAGGATGGAAATGTCGCAGCGGCAACGTCTACTGGTGGGTTTCCGTTGAAGTTGCCGGGGAGAATTGGCGATTCTCCCCTCATTGGGTGTGGCACTTACGCTGACAACGAGGCTGGAGCTTGTTCCGCAACAGGTGTTGGGGAGATAGCTATGCGGCTTGTTTTGTCGAAAACCGTCTGCAACTATATGGAGAATGGAGAGTCTGCGCAGGATGCGGCTGAACATGCAATAAGGCTTGTGAACAGGAGAATTCCCTTTGGTTACAATGCCATGGGCTTAATTGCTGTCGACATGCATGGCCGATTGGGTGCGGCGCATAATTCTCCGAATATGTGTTGGGCTTATTTGACTCCTGAGTTGGAGGAGCCGGTTGCGTCTTTGACGGGGAAGATTGTGAAAGAAAGTCTATGAAGAGACGCACATGGACATGAAACCAAGTTTGGTTCTCGACAGATGACGAATGACAATACTTAAAGATTGCATTGGCGCTTCCACTCTACTTATTCGAATGTGTTAGAGGTGAAAAGAATGGTTTTTGATGGGGATTGGGAAGAAGAGGAAGAATGGGAAGAAGAAGAGGAAGACTTTGAAGAGGAAGAATGGTAGGGTCAAGTTTGTAACAAGCACTTCTGTGCTATTTCTTTAACGTTTATTTTCGACATGCTTTTATTTTTGCTTTCAAGGTTCATGTTTATAAACAACTAGTCGTGAGCGTTCACTGTCGGGTGCAGAATGACACGTGTTGCGGTTTTAGAAGCGGACAAATGCAAACCAAAGCGTTGTAACACGATGTGCTACCGTTTTTGTCCGATTGTGAGGAGTAAGATAGAGGCAATACGGTTTGAAGGCCAAAAAGCCGTCATCGTGGAAACTTTGTGTACGGGATGTGGAATATGCGTCAAGAAATGTCCCTTCAAAGCCATTTCCATAGTCAATTTGCCCGACGAATTGGAGAAAGATTGTAGTCACCGGTTCGGAGAAAACAGCTTTAAGCTTTACAGGCTTCCGACGGCTTCGCCTGGCACTGTTTTGGGCTTGCTCGGGCAGAACGGCATCGGCAAAACAACTACGCTGAAGATACTCTCAGGAGAGGTCAGGCTTAACCTTGGTGACTATGAGAACCCGCCGAGTTGGAGCGACATAATTCAGCATTTTAGAGGCTCAACGTTGCAGGACTATTTTCTGAGAATGAGTCAAGACAAGTTGAAAGTTTCACATAAACCCCAGTATGTAGACAAGATTCCCAGAGCCGTATCTGGAAAAGTTGGTGAGCTGCTTGAAAAGGTGAATGAAAGAGGCACCTTGGACAAAGTGGCAGAACAGCTGGAACTGAAGCATGTTTGGGACCGCCCCTTGGAAGTGCTCAGCGGCGGCGAACTGCAACGGCTGGCGGTCGCGGCCGCAATGTGTCGCGAGGCCGACGTGTATCTTTTCGACGAGCCTTCAAGCTATTTGGACGTTAAACAGAGACTCGTGGTCGCCAAGGCCATCAGAAGCTTGAAAGCCGACCAGAAAATAATCATAGTGGCAGAACACGATTTGGCGATAATCGATTACCTGTCAGATCAAATCTGCGTTTTTTACGGAGAACCCGGAGTCTACGGAGTGGTCTCGAATGTCCATGGCGTTCGAACTGGCATTAACATCTATCTAGAAGGGTACATCCCGGATGAAAACGTTCGTTTCAGGAAGGAAGCAATTGTCTTTCATGAAAAGCCGCCTGGACAGGCTGCTGGCGCGGGTGAAACTCTTCTTTCATGGGAACGTATGGAAAAGAGTTTCAAGGGATTTAAGCTTGTTGCCGAACCTGGCGGGATCAGGAGAGGAGAAATAGTTGGGATACTTGGGGCCAACGGCATCGGCAAAACCACCTTTGTCAAGATTCTTGCAGGGCTCGAGGAAGCCGACAGCGGCCAGAAATTTGACCGGCTGAAAGTCAGCTATAAACCACAGTATATTTCAGCTGAGTACCAAGGCACAGTTCAAGAGCTGTTGATGAGTGTGGCTAAAGAGAATTTCTCCTCGGGCTGGTACAAGACTGAAATTCTTCAACATTTCAGAATAGATTTGCTGCTGGACAGAAACGTGGCTGAACTAAGCGGAGGAGAACTTCAAAAGATCGCGATTGCGGCATGCCTTTCTCGCGACGCAGAGCTCTACCTCTTGGACGAGCCGAGCGCGTATCTGGATGTTGAAGAACGCTTGAACATGGCGAAAGCCATTCGAAGAGTTGTCGAGAACCGCAACGTGACAGGCTTTGTTGTAGAACACGATGTTGTCACACAGGACTTCATTGCTGATCACTTAATGATTTTCACGGGCAAACCGGGGGCTGAAGGTTTTGCTAAGCCGCCGACGACTTTAAGGAAGGGGATGAACGCTTTCCTGAAAGAGATGGAAGTGACTTTTAGACGAGACCCCAGTACCAAGCGACCGAGGGTCAATAAAGAAGGATCAAGGTTGGACAAGTTCCAGAAGGAAATTGGAGAATACTATTACGCACGCATTCGCAGAAAACAGTAGCTGTAGTTCTCTTTCTCCAGGAAATGACAAGTTTGTGGTAGTTAAGTTAAAGAACGAGCAGAGTGTATCACTGAAATAATCTAGTTTGGAGAAGGTTGGGAACACTTAAGTGGCTCAGACGTTTGAAGAGATTTCAGCGGCTGATTTTTTCTACCGAAACAGAGACATTGCTGGGTTTACAAACCCGTCTAGAGCCATTTTTGTTGCAATAAGGGAACTTGTTGAAAATTCGTTGGATGCTGCAGAAAGCCATCGAATCGCGCCAGAGGTCTACGTGCGTTTGTCTTATGAGGGAGAGGCTAGCCAGAACGGTAAGGGCTTCAACCCTGTTGAGGGTGAAAACGAACACGCTGTTGAAAAAGATCAAGGCAACCTTCAGAAGACAGACGAGAAGGAAACTGCTCAGGAAACACAGGTCTACAAGTTGAGAGTGGAAGACAATGGCACAGGCGTCCCGCCTCGGCATATTCCGTCGGCATTTGGACAAATACTGTTTGGTTCAAAGTACAAGCTCAAACAGCAGAGGGGAACCTTTGGGTTAGGCGGCAAAATGGCTATTCTGTACGGGCAGATCACGACGCATCAGCCCGCCACTGTGATTTCAAGCACGGGTATCTCGAAGACTCACATGTACAAGCTTATGATCGATATTCAAAGGAACCGCCCGTTGATAATGGACAGGAAAGTTCTCATAAACAAGGAGAGGTGGCGGGGCACTGTTGTTGAGTTCACGCTTGAAGGAGACTATTTCAGGGCGATGCCGAAGATTCTCGATTATTTTAAGCAGACTGCCATGGTGAACCCCTATGCTAATTTGACTTTTGTAGACCCGAAAGGCAGGCTGTACAAGTTTACGCGAGTGACAAAGGAGATGCCGGTCCCGCCGAAGGAGACGAAACCCCATCCGTACGGTGTTGACGTGGAGCTGCTTCAAAGACTCATTCAGTTAACGCCGTACAAGAACATGCTGGATTTCTTGAGGAACCACTTCCACAGAGTTGGAGACATCACTGCTCAGAAGTTTTTGGACTTCGCTAACCTGAGCCCGTCGAAGAACCCGAAAAGGCTTGACCATGAAGAGATCGTCAGGCTTATGCACATGTTGAAGAAATTCAAGGATTTCCTGCCGCCTGACGCCAGTTGTTTGTCCCCGTTGGGTGAAGACCTGCTGAGAACGGGCATTTTGAAGGAGATCAGGCCTGAGTTTGTGGCTGTCCATCAACGTAAACCCGCAACTTACAGTGGGCACCCGTTCGTCATTGAAATTGGAATAGCCTATGGTGGGGAAATTCCAGCAAGAGGAAGCTTCACCGTTTACCGTTTTGCCAACAGAATCCCCTTGCTCTATGATGAAGCGAATGATGTTTCACTTCGAGTGATTGAAGCAATGAACTGGCGCAGATACCACGTTGCCCCCGACATGCCCGTTGCAATCGCGGTGCACATCTGCAGCACAAAAGTACCCTACAAAACAGTTGGGAAAGAGTTCATTGCGGACAGGCCTGAGGTCCGAAGAGAAATTGCAAACGGGCTGAGAGAAGTCGCAAGGCAGATCCAGCTCTTCCTTTCAAGAAGGGAACACGTAGACAGAGAGAGAAAGAGATTAGGAGTCTTCAGCAAGTATCTGCCGAGAATCGCCCAATTTTCAACCGAGTTGGCAGGCAGGAAGAAGGTGCCTGATATTGAGAAGCTTTTGGCGAGCGTGAGGAAATATGGATCGGAAGAAGCGTAAGTCAAGTGTAACTGAAAGAAAAAAGGAAATTCTGGAGAGCCTGGGTAATCTCGGACGCACAATTTACGATCAGCTTGACAAGGGGACTTTTCCAGCTATTGACATGCCGAGCCGTTCAACCGACAACATAACGTACGATGAGAAACTTAGACAATTTATCCTAGGCGATCGAAGAGTCAAGCGAAGCGCACGGAACATAAGTCATGTAAGACCGTTCACGCAGCTGGTTTGGGCTGCACTTTTCTCCAATGAACTTTCCTCACAACGGAAAACATCCACGCTGAGAGACGTTTACTATTCAGCACAGGCTTATGAGATGACGTTCAAGGATCAGCAGGAATCAAACAACATAATAACAGATTTGGAAACGATTCTGGGTTTTTCAAGGGAAGACTTCAACATTTTTCCAGAAGAGCGGTCAGCGGTCTTCGGCAACCTGACGATAGAATACACTGTGCCTGGATATGAAGGCAAAACGTTGGATTTGACTTCTCACCCCGACGGCGTTCTCATAGGTCCAGCCCTGACTTCGTCTGAGTTCGTGAAAACGTCCGCCGATAAGGTGATAGCCATTGAGAAAGGCGGCTTGTTCACGAGGTTCATTGAGGAGAACGTGCATAGAAAATATAACTCAATTCTTGTATTGACTGCAGGACAAGCGCCAAGGGCTACAAGGCATTTCATAAGAAGATTGAGCGAGGAGCTGAACCTTCCAGTTTACATTTTCACAGACGGAGACCCCTGGGGAATGCACATAGCCATGGTCATAATTTCGGGATCAGTCAACGCTGCGCACTTGAGGGAGCTGAATACCCCTGACGCGAAATGGAGCGGAGTTTGGGCAACAGACATCGTCAACTACAAGTTGCCGACTGACCCGCTTGACGACATGGACATGAAAAGACTGTATGAACTGCAGAAGGATCCCAGGTACAAAGACCCATTGTGGCGTAGGGAAATCAAGACATTCATGAAGATAAAAAGAAAGGCGGAGCAAGAGGCGTTCAGCAGATATGGTCTGACATACATCGTTGATGAATACTTGCCACGAAAACTAGAAGAGACAAAGTAGACCCTTTCCAGCGTATGTATCGACGAGCACGCGTATTCACCCTTTCAGTGATGCCAATCATTCCGCTCTTGCAGGTATTTCTCAATCCAAGCCCAATCGGGATTTCCGTGATTGAAAAAGGACTTGAAGTTGTCTTTTAACCATTCATAGTAGTCCCCTTCTGTGAATCGACAAAATGCCTCCACCAATTTTCCTTTGCTAATCCTTTTAGGAATGCTCATCCCGGCGTCCTTTGCTTCTTCGAGGAGGAATTCTTCCACAGCTCTTCTATCTAACATAAGAATATCTCCTTTTCATTCACTTTTTCAAAAACTACTGTCTTTTTCACGCTGTCAACAATATACTGATAAGCTTGTATTCTATATGTTTTTCCAACCTCTCTAATGCGATTCAATAAATCACCCTTTCTGTCTTCATCTTTGTTCCCAAACTCACAGCCAACAAGCACGCCTTGGATCATGGTTAGGTTAGAACCAGGAATTAGTCTACTTGCCCATTCGATATATTCAATTAGTTGATCCACGTCTTCTTTCTTCAAAACATCTGCTTTTAACTCAAAAACAGCCGTACTAAGGATTAACGGTATGCCAATTATCCTCTTTTTATACAGACAGACAATGTCAATTGCTCCCCCAGCCACGTAGGTCCTCACTTGGTTCAGAACAGCCATTTGATATTTATCGGTCGTTCCAGCTGGGAATCCGTTTAGTTCATACATCGTCGAAGGGTTTTTCAAAAGATACGACTCAAGATACGATTCCATCTTGAACTTCTTTACATTTCCTCCCCGGAACTTAAACAGGTCTATTTCATTTTCTTCTAGTCCACAACCTAAGTAGGATGGTTCTTCTTCCGTCGGAAACTGATTTGCCTGGATTAACGATTGTAAAAGAAGCGTTCCTTCTCCGGGCAAGAGGTTGCAGACCGCTTTATTGATAAGTGCTGAACTGTCCATAATTGTCTTGATTTTATCTTCTTCCCTCAGATCCCATAACTTCTGCATAGATATGGGAGTAGAGCAGATATGTTCTTTTAGCAATTTCAATTTTATTCTAAATGGGTACTTATCTTTTGCCGGATCTTTTTCTGTACGTTCCCACACTACCTCGTCATTGTAAAACAATTCACTTGTGATTTCATATGGACCATAAATCTGGCCTATTGTTCGCGAAACCGAACTTTTCCGTGGTATAGAAGAAGGCTATGTCTCCTATGTGAACGTTAGCCAATTCATTCATTTTTATCTCGCTAACGCCGAATAATCCGTATTCATGGCATTTCTTAAAGTGTGTAGGACTGACAAAAAGATGAAAGTTTCTATCGGCTTGCATGTCTACTTCCCGTCCTTAACAAGCTTTTTTTTTCGTCCGCGAGCGGCATCAACTATCTTAGTCTAGCGCCTGTCTATAGAAATCCCTAATAAACTTGTCATATTTAACGCGCACGGATTTCTCAAGGGTCAATTTCATAGCGAAACCATAAAATAAGTGTGTGTAGTTCTAAGTGCAAAGCATACCCATAAGGAATGAACCGAAATGAGTGAAGAAGGCGGCTTTGGACTCAGCGTTGCTGAAAGGTTCTTCGGTCTTTTAATCCTCGCCACAGGCCTTGTGGCCATGTTCTACACGCTCACAAGTGCCGAGTCGCTGTTGGCTTTCACAGGTTTCTTTGGCTTTCTGAGCTTCATCCTAATAATACTCGGAGTAGTGTTGATTACAGCCAAAGTCGAATAGTACTATTCTCTTCGCTCAACAACGATTTTGCAGTTAGTGACCAAAGCAGCTATCACGCCTAAGGCTGCAAGCCAGGGCGCGAGCACCACGCCGATGACGCCGATGGTAGCTGGGATCTCGAGCAGAACTCTGCCTTTGGCGTCTTTAACGATCACCCTAGTCACGTTTCCTTCATGAAGCAACTGCCTGACCCTTTCGATAAGGTCGTCGCCGGAAACCGTGAACTCCTCCCGTGTGACCCTGGAGACTTTGGCACCGCACACGGTGCAGAATTTGTCTTCCTCGGTTAACTTTGCTCCACACTTCCAACAATAGGTCAAATAATGCCGTTCCTTTAGCTGAGAATTTATTAGGGCAATAGCTTATTAACTTTCATTGTATCGCCTTGTTCGACAATACTAAAGGAGAGATCGCAGGATGCCGATCCGTCAACCTATCGTATGCGTGTTGGGACACGTTGACAGCGGAAAGACTTCTCTCCTCGACAAGATCCGCAAGACAAGCGTCCAAGCCCGAGAAGTCGGAGGCATAACACAACACATAGGCGCCAGCTATTTCCCCGTCGAGACCCTCACCCAACTTGTCGGTCCAATGCTTACCAGAATGAAAGGCGAAATAGAAATCCCCGGTCTGCTCATCATTGACACGCCTGGACATGAAGTTTTCACCAATCTCCGCAGAAGAGGAGGCAGCGTCGCAGACATAGCCATCCTAGTAATAAACGTCCTACGCGGCTTCGAGGCACAAACCACTGAATGCATAGAAATCCTGAAGACGAGAAAAACACCGTTCCTCGTTGCTGCAAACATGATTGACCGAGTTCCAGGATGGAAATCATACCCAGACACGCCTTTCCTGAAGTCGTACGCGCTCCAAGATCCCTATGTCAGGGAAGACTTAGACAACAGGATATACGATATTATAGGCACGTTTTCCCGTTTGGGATTCAAGACGGATCGTTTCGACCATGTGAAGGAGTTTGGCACAACAGTGGCCATAGTGCCTACAAGCGCCAAGTCAGGCGAAGGTATAACCGAACTCATCATGGTCCTCGTAGGACTCACACAACAATACCTCAAGAAGCGTCTGCAGACAACAGAAGGTCCAGCGAAAGGCACAGTTCTAGAAGTGAAAGAAGAACCTGGACTGGGACTCACGCTCAACACGATAATCTACGACGGAGTTCTGTCAAAAGACGACGTGATCGTTGTAGGCGGCAAGGAAAAGCCAATAGTCACCCGAACTAGAGCGATTCTCGTTCCCAAACCGCTGGATGAAATCAGAGATCCAAGAGATAAGTTCTCTTCTGTGGATTCCGTTTCAGCCGCGGCAGGAGTGAAAATCGTGGCACCTGATCTAGAAGGTGTGTTAGCCGGAGCAACCTTGTACGCTGTTCCCAAGGGGAGCGAACCAGAAAAATACGCAGAAATGATCACGGAAGAAATAGGAAAAATCAGAATAGCCACAGACGTTGACGGCGTAATAGTGAAAACTGACACGCTCGGTTCACTTGAAGCAATCGCGGAGATTCTCAAACAAAACTCGGTCCCAATAAGATTGGCAGATGTCGGAGACATTTCGAAGAGAGACATCGTCGAAGCAACCGTTGTGAAAGAACATGAACCCCTCTACGCTGCAATACTTGGGTTCAACGTCAGAACCCTTCCAGATGCCGAAGAAGAAGCTGCGACCAGAGGTATCACCATTTTCCGAGACAACATAATCTATCACGTGATAGAGAACTATTTGACATGGTTCAGGGGAAAACGTGACGCTGGACTCGAACAAGACTTTGACGCCCTTGTGAAACCTGCTAAACTACGAATAATGGAAGGCTACATATTTCGAAGAGCCAAACCCGCCATATTCGGAGTTGAAATACTCGCAGGCAACATCAAGCCAAAAATCGGCCTCATGAGGGCCGAGGACGGCGAGGAAATCGGAGACATCCAGCAAATCCAGGACAAAGGCGAAGCATTGTCCAGCGCAGGCAAAGGAATGCAAATAGCGATATCAGTGGAAAAACCGACGGTTGGAAGACACATATTCGAAAAGGACGTGCTCTATGTCAAAATACCGGAACAGCACGCCAAAATACTGCAGAAAAAATTCGTTGGAAAACTAACTGCAGAAGAGCAAGAAGCACTGAACGAATACGTCAGTCTAATGAGAAGGAAAGTGCCGTTCTGGGGAGCATGAAACGACTATAGCTGTATCTCTTGATGTCACATGCTGCGTTTATTAGTAGATCCTTCTGAAAAATGGAATTGCCCACGCCAACAAACATGCTATTTCGCTTTTTCTAGGTAATCTTCTCGAGGCGGGCTGAAAACGTCTATGATAATCGCAGGCTTGCTTCCGACTGCGCTGAAATTGTGGCTTTCACGCGGCGGAATCAAGAAGGAGGTTCCTGCTTCAATCTCTACGGACTTGCCGCCTGAGAATAGTATGCCGCGTCCTTCAATGAGATAGCCGATCTGTTCATGTCGATGACTGTGGGGCGGCGTTGGAATTCCAGGTTCGACAGTGAGCATCATCATCATGACGTTTTTTCCAGATTGAAGAATCACGCCGTGTCTTCCTTTCACTGTCTCCAATGATGGAGCCTCTTCACGTTTTGTTATTTTCAGTTTAATCACCAACGTTCAGGAATTTCAAAGCGGCTGGCTCCATTTATCTCTTAGCCTGTCGGGTTCGGTGGTGGCTGAATATGTATTTCTGCTATGGATTTCGACTTCTGAACTGATATTAAGATCAAGGATAAAGTACGGATCAAAGGAAAAGCAGATGATTTCACGGAGAAAAATTCTGATTGCGGCTTTAGTAGTGACTTTGGCAGTCTTTACGACAGTGATAACTGTTGTTAGGGTTCTAGCGCTTCTGACAGCGAGCAAGTCTGTGCCCAGCAACGGCACTGTAAATCCGGCGGCTCAACAGTTTAGTGAGCCCCTGCCATTCAGAGTTCGAACCTGCTTCACTCCTTTCGTTTCCGGAGCATTTGGATTCGATGCTGGCTCTTCACAGGCCACGGAAAAATACATCTTTACTACTGTTTCGTGAATATTGAATATGGATTTTTCGATAAGTTGCCTGCGCTAAAACCTTATGTACCCAGGGAAGGAATAATTATTTTTAATTGAGCAAGGGATGAAATGTGAGCAGGCTATCTTCTTCTAGAAAACCGTCTCTGAAATTGCTCTCGACTGATGCGATCAAAGACATTGACGATAATTCATGTGTAATCCTTGAGAAAGTGGGAATCAACGTCAAGAACACAGAAGCATTGCTTCGTCTAAAGGATGCGGGATGCAAAGTTGATTCTGACAGGAGCATTGCTCACATACCCCGCAGCCTAGTAAGGGAATGTCTCGGCAAAACAGCTTCGATCCTCAAGTTGTATAATCGGAAAGGAGAAAATGAACTGGTCATTGGCATGGATAACACAGTCTTCAACCCCGGCTCGAGCGCAGTTTACTTCTCTGACCACAAAACAGGAGAGATAAGACAGGCGCTTTCAAAGGACCTGGTTGACCTGGTGAGACTAGTCGACGGACTCAGATACCTACGTGCCCAAAGCACAGCTGTGGTTCCCTCCGAGGTGCCTAAAGAGATAAGCGACCTATACAGGCTCTATCTGGTGCTGAAGAACTCGACGAAGAGCATCATCACGGGGGCTTTCACAAAGAAAGGCTTAGTTGACATGAAGCTGTTGCTCGAGATCGTTGCTGGCGGAGAAGACCATCTAAGGGACAAACCGATGGCAATCTTCGATGTCTGCCCATCTTCCCCGCTCGTGTGGGGAGATACCGCATGCCAGAACCTGATCGACTGCGCCAGATTCGGCATTCCAGCTGAAATCATCCCGGCGCCACAGATGGGTGCCACAAGTCCAATAACCCTAGCCGGAACACTTGTTCAGTCTAATGCGGAGTTTCTCAGCGGCTTGGTTATTTCTCAACTCGTAAACCCAGGTGCGCCTGTCATTTACGGAGGTTCTCCAACAACATTCGACATGAAGCATCTTTCATCTTGCCTGGGGTCAATTGAAAACATGATGGTGGCTTGCTCTGCCTCGGAGGTTGCCAAACACTACAAGTTGCCCTGCCACGCGTACCTGGGACTCAGCGATTCCAAAGCTCTTGACGTGCAAAGTGGAATTGAAACAAGCTCCGGAATAATTCTAGGGGCGTTAGCGGGCATAAACGTGATCTCGGGACCTGGAATGCTGGCATTCGAGAATTGCCAGTCGCTTGAAAAATTGGTGACAGACAACATAGTATGCGGAATGGCGCTGAGACTCACCGAAGGAATAGAGGCTGAGATTGAAATGTACGGATTGGAAAGCATTGGCAAGGTTGGACCGGGCGGCCACTATCTTGGAGAGAAACACACACGCGAGTGGCTGCAAAAGGAACACTACATGCCGCCTGACATCATTGACAGGTTGACTTTGGAAGCTGAGCAAAAACACGGATCAAAAGATATTGTGAGCAAGGCCAGAATGGTCGTTGACGAAGTATTGAAAGAACATGTGCCAGAGGCTCTGCCAGCTGACGTTGAAAACGATTTGAGAAGAACACTCAAGGAGATCATGAACCGCTACAGTATAGAATCTCTTCCAATTCTCTAGAACACACCCTGCAATCATTAGGCATGCGACTCGCGCGCGCAGATTAACAGGCAAAAGGCATTGACTAGACCTGTGGAGAATGTCAACCGCCGCTCACGGGCGGAAGAATCGCAAGAACATCTCCGTCTGAAAGCTCCGACTTTAAATCGCCCGGCGAAGATAGGCTTCTGCCGTTCACAAGAAACTGCAGATACCCCTTGATTTCGCCGGTGTTGCTGTCGTAAACGTATTCTTTGAATGCTCTACCGTACTCTTTCTTTAATCCTTCAAGAATAATGTTCACAGTGGCTTTTTCATCTTTGGAAAACTGCAGGACCTCCTCTTTCTTGCCGGTGATTTCCCTGAGGGTTGTGAAAAACCTAACTGAAACGCGCATGGTAGAGCCACCGAGAGACTAACATGCCAACCTGAAATTTAAGCTGTTACGCCGAAACCCATCCGAATCAACGTTTCAGTCGCCCAATTTGATGATGCTTACTTCGAGAAGTGAAGGCACGAAGGTAAAACTTATATTGCCGAGCTTTTTTGCTTATTTGCGATTAGAACAGTTTTAGACTTGAAAGGAGGATATGTATGGCTTACTTAACGACGACAGCGTCGGGACAACCAGTCCTGATCCTTAAAGAAGGAACAACACGAAACAGAGGAAAAGAAGCTCAGAGAAACAACATAATGGCCGCAAAAGTCATAGGCGAAGTCCTCAAGTCAACCTTGGGACCACGCGGCATGGACAAAATGCTCGTCGACAGCTTAGGAGACATAACAATAACAAACGACGGAGCAACGATCCTCAACGAAATAGAAGTTGAACACCCAGCAGCAAAAATGATGGTGGAAATCGCCAAGACGCAAGACGACATGGTAGGCGACGGAACCACAACAGCCGTCGTATTAGCAGGCGAGCTGCTAAAGAGAGCTGAAGAACTCCTAGACCAAAATATCCATCCAACAATCGTCGTCAGCGGTTACCGCAAAGCAGCGTTGAAAGCGGTAGAAACAATAAACAATGTAGCAATGCCAGTTGACATGGACGATCGCGCAACCCTCAAAAAAGTCGCGATAACATCAATGGCAAGCAAAGCAATCGGCTCAGCAAGAGAACATTTCGCAGACATGGCAATCGATGCTGTAAGACAAATAGTTGAACAACGAGGAGACAAAAACATCGCCGACATAGACAACATCCAAGTCATAAAGAAAACAGGAAAAAGCCTCTTCGAATCACAACTCGTCAAAGGCTTGGTAATCGACAAAGAAGTAATCCACCCAGGCATGCCTAAAAAGGTTGAAAAAGCCAAAATAGCCCTGCTGGACGCAGCGCTGGAAATTGAAAAAACAGAAATGAGCGCTGAAATCAGGATACGCGACCCAAGTCAGATGAAAGCCTTCTTGGACCAAGAAAACAAGATGCTGCAAGAAATGGTTGACAAAATCAAGGCTTCAGGCGCAAACGTTGTCTTCTGCCAAAAAGGCATCGACGATATGGCGCAACATTTCCTAGCAAAAGAAGGAATCCTCGCAGCAAGACGCGCAAAACAGTCAGACATGGAAAAACTAGCGAGAGCCACAGGCGGAAGAATAACCACAGACCTAACCGACCTCAAAACCCAAGACCTAGGCATAGCCGGCCTCGTTGAAGAACGCAAACTCGGCGAAGACAAAATGGTCTTTGTCGAAAAATGCAAAGACCCTCGCTCAGTTGCCATAATCATACGCGCTGGACTTGAAAGAATGGTCGACGAAGCCGAAAGAGCAATGACTGACGCATTGTCTGTAGTTTCAGACGTCATAGAAAACAACAAGATAGTCGCAGGCGGCGGTGCAGTAGAAGTTGAAGTTGCCAAAGAACTCCGCAAATACGCCACAAACGTGGGCGGAAGAGAACAACTCGCAATAGAAAGCTTCGCAAGCGCAATGGAAGTGATACCCAAGATCCTTGCCGAAAACGCCGGGTTCGAGGCAATAGACGTGCTAGCGGAACTCAGATCTGCACACGAAAAGCCGGAAGGCCAATACAAAGGAGTTAACGTCTTCACAGGCAAAATCGAAAACATGCGCGACAAAGGCGTGCTCGAACCATTCGTAGTCAAGGAACAAGCAGTGAAATCAGCCACAGAATCCGCGGCAATGATACTCCGCATAGACGACGTAATAGCATCAACCAAACCCAAAGAAGGACCAGGAGCCGGAAAAGGACCCGGCGGCGAACCACCAGAAGAAGACTAACAAACCCCAAACATTTTTTTTTAATTCCCACACATTTTTTGGAAAAACCCTCCCAACAAGAGACCAGTACAAACATCAAATTCCCACCTCAAGAAATCTCTTCAGCCTTCAGCGACAAAACTAAAGGTTACCAACAACGCATATTTTATTGCGTGAGAAGAATGGTGGCGACAAAGGTTCTTAGAACCCTTCCCTCATTCAAGGAATAGTCCCCGCCATCCTCCTCATGCGAGTTTGCTCGAAGTAGAACACACAGAGCATTGGCACGTTGGCGCAGAAAAGGAGCACTGCTATCAAGCATCCCCTTCATAAAATCAGAATGCGTGATTATTTAAGATTTGACGGCGTTTGTTCTGCGGCACGCGCAACTCAGCCAAGAGTACTCGAGGAAGAGCAGGAACATACAGAAGCAGGTTTTGAATGCGTTGTTGAGCGAGACGGAATAAAGATATATCGCAAACGCAAATAGCCTACATCGCAAAGTGGTATTGTTTAGTGCTCCGGTAGTATAGTCCGGTCAAACTTCATTGAAGGACCAAGTATAGCGGCCTCTCGAGTCGCGGACCCGGGTCCAAATCCCGGCCGGAGCACCACCCAAATCAGCCTTGTTTCTGCCTTGGCATTGTTAGGAACCCAATCAAGCCGATTTGAGGACATAGCACGTGCAAAGCGTGTGCCTCAGTCTTCGCCTTTTTCTTGCACAACTCTGAACGATGAACTAAGAAAACTTTAATTCCAACACGCTTTCCCTTCATAAAGAACAGAGGAACAAAATTGGCAAGACTCGGCCAACTGAAACTCGCGATGGCAACAAGCATATTCCTAGTATCCCTAATATTCGCCACGTTCCTCTTCATAATATTGCTCATAGTCCAACAATTCGTCTTCCAATTCACTCTAACATACTGGGTGATTCTTATAGTAGCCCTCCCGATCCTGTTCATCCTTTTCCAATATCTGATCGGACCTGCAATAGTAAGAATGTCAACACGACTCCAATACTTGCAGCCCGGCCAAAACCCATGGCTCGAAACCACGGTGAAAGAATTAGCGGACAAAAGCGCGTTGCCAATGCCTAGACTCGCAATAGTCCCAGACAATACACCCAACGCCTTCGTCTTCGGCAGAACAGCAAAGAACGCCACACTCGCAGTCCACGAAGGATTGCTCAAGAACTTGAACGAAAACGAAGTCAAAGGCGTCATCGGCCACGAACTCGGGCACCTGAGACACAAAGATTACATCGTCATGACGGTGCTCTCTGCTCTACCGCTGATTGCGTACCTAGTCGCAAGAGGAACGTGGGAAACAGCCTGGATATCTGGCAGATCCTCAAGACAGAGAAACGAAGGCGACATGAGAGCAGCCCTATTCATAATCGGCATCCTATCGTACGTAGTCTACATTGTGTCACTCCTATGCGTAATGAGACTAAGCAGACTCAGAGAACACTACGCAGACGCTTACTCAGCCTATGTGACAAGCGCGCCCAACAACCTAGAAAGCGCACTCGCAAAAATCACCTACGGACTCTCAATCTCACCCAAAGCACCGTCAGGCGTTAGAGCCTTCTACATAGGCGACCCTGCACTTGCCAAACTGGAAATATCCGAAATAATGGAAAAGAAAGACGAATACGACCTAGACCACGACGGAGTCCTGGACGAAAGAGAACTGGAACTCGCCATGGAAAAAGAAGCCAAATCCACTTGGAAAACAATAAACAGTTGGTTCTCAACACACCCACCAACCTTCAGACGAATAATGCTCCTAAAAGAAATAGAACAAGAAATGCAAACCGGCAAATACACGACAGATCGCGTATACGCACATGTCTAACAAACCAAAAACCTCTGGCTAAACAGCCTAGCTAACACTGTTTTATATGCCCACAAACAGATAATCGTAAACATCGCCCACCACAACAAACGAGGAAAGGAGAGCAGGGAAAATTGAAGATCAAACTACTCCGCCACACTGCAGACCCAGAGCTGTTATGTGGAACAGCAGCCCAGACAACGATAAAAAGCGGAAAACCATCAGAAATCCTTGAAACAATCGACTCCGAAACCGCAAAACGCAAAATCAAGACAGTAACAGGCTACGGCCACGCATCCGTGATCGAACACGCCTACTTCACCTTCAGCCTCGAAGACGTTTCAAGAGCCATGACACACCAACTCGTCAGACACCGCATTGCCTCATACACTCAGCAAAGCCAACGCTACGTAACCTACGACACCCTTGAAAAATACGTCACACCCTCAAGCATTGCGGACAATCAAGAAGCAAAGAAGATCTTCGATGACACCCTTGAAAAGATGTCTGAAACCTACCAGAAACTCCTCAAAATAGGAATCCCGAAAGAAGACGCAAGGTTCATCCTTCCGAACGCGGCCAAAACCAACATCATAGTGACAATGAACGCCAGAGAGTTGCGGCATTTTTTCAACCTACGTTGTTGTGCCCGTGCCCAATGGGAGATCAGAGAAGTTGCCGTTGAAATGCTCAAACAGGCAAAGAAAGCCGCACCTGCCTTGTTCGAAGACTGCGGACCAACCTGCGTGGAACTCGGCTACTGCACGGAAGGAAAAATGAAGCCTGCAGACTGCAACATCACGGAAATAAGAGAAAAATTCCGTAAAATGTAAACGCACAAGTCTTTTTTGAAAAGCAACGCGATGCAAATGACCAGATACAAAGTTCTGCCAATAGCTACGGAATACTGGAAGCCGGGACAAGACTACCTGAAAGAAATCGTCGAACATATTGACGGAAAGATAATTGACAACGACACAGTTGTGATCTCAGAAAAAGCATTGTCAACAGCACGAAACAACATAGTAGACGAAAGCCAAGTCGACCCAGGTCTCAGCGCAAGATTCATCGCTGCACACTGGATGCCAGCAGCATGGGGTTACCTCTTGGGTCCGCTCTGCCATCTGAAAAAAAAGTTGCTTAACCAAATTCGGCACTATCCATCTGAGATGGGAAGCCGCCACAAGCAAGTTGCCCTGCAACATGCAGGCTTGCTGCAGGCACTCATGTTTGGATCAGAAGGCGCCATTGACGGAAGCAACCTACCGTACGCCTTCGTGAGTCTGTCCCTGAACGATGCCGATGTGATAGCAGAAACGATCCGCAACAAAATCCAAACGCTTCTAAGGAAAAGGGTTTCAGTGATGATTGTCGATACCGACAAGACTTATTCGTTCAGAAACTTCCACTTCACTCCCCGCCCAAAACCTATAAAGGGCATTTACTCCTCCGGCGGATTTGTTGCCTACGTTGCAGGACGCTTTCTCAAACTTAAAAAAAGAGCAACACCGCTGGCCTGCAAAGGACGCAATTTGACTGTCGAAGAAGCGCTGAATGTTGCAGAATTAGCAAATCGTGCCCGAGGATTCGGCGCAGGTACAACAGTGTGGAACATGGCTGAGAGATTCAAAGTGGACCTGAGCGGCGTCACCTGGGAAATGCTTGAGAGAGTAAAGCATAAACCCATAGCTATTGTAAGAACCAGCGGGTGAAGGCGACAATGGAGGAACAAGTGAAAGCTCTCAACGCCTTTTTCAACCCTCGATCAGTTGCTATCGTTGGTGCAACGAGAAAAGCAGAGAAAGCTGGACAAGTCATCTTCAAGAATTTTGTCGAGAACAAACGGAGACAGGTCTTCAAAGGCGAAATATACGCCGTCAACCCAAACGAAAACTCGATTCTAGGCGTGAAGTGTTACCCGACAATCACCAAGATCCCAGCAGAAATCGAACTCGCAGTAATTGTTGTTCCAGCAAATATCGTGCCGCAAATAATGAAAGACGCGGTTACCAAGAAAGTCAAGACAGCTGTCATTATCAGCGCAGGTTTCGGAGAAATCGGGAATCATGACCTTGAGAATGAAGTGTTGACAATTGCCAAAGAAGCTGGAATACGCGTCTTGGGACCAAACTGTCTAGGAGTGTATGACTCACGAACCGGCGTAGACATGTTGTTTCTGCCCGAAACAAAGGTTCTGACCACAGGAGACGAAGTGGTTGCGACTCCTCGGCCAATGCCTGGAAACATAGCAATCGTCACGCAGAGTGGAGCCTTCGGTGTGGCAGCCTTGGACTATTTGGCTGGACTTCATACGGGAGTCAGTAAATTCGTGAGTTTCGGCAACAAAATCGACGTGGACGAGGCAGAAATGCTGCGTTACTTATACTATGACGACGAAACCAGCGTCATACTTCTTTATGTTGAAGACATAAAATCGGGAAGAAGGTTCATGGAATCAGCCGAACAAATCACTCAGAAGAAGCCCGTTGTAGCCCTAAAATCCGGCAGAACAGAGGCAGGCGCCCGCGCCGCCGCTTCACACACCGGGGCCATAGCCGGATCAGACCAGATATACGATGCCGTCTTCGAACAAACAGGAATTCTGAGAGCAAGAGACATGGACGATTTCTTCCATGCAGGAAAGGCATTATCGATGCAAATCCCTGCCGGAGGTAAAAACGTTGGAATAATCACCGATGCAGGAGGCCCTGGCATAATGGCCGTAGACGAATGCGTGTTAAGAGGATTGAATGTCAAGCGCTTCTCGGAACGCACAATCGAGAAGTTCGAAGAATTGAAAAAGGAAGGCAGACTTCCAAAGTTCGCGACAAACTTCAACCCAGTAGATATAACTGGGTCAGGCACGTCTGACATGTTCGAGCTGGCAACGGAAATAGTGTTTCAAGACCCAGAAATCGACGGCATATTGATGCTTGGACTGCACCATACTCCAGCCTTGAAGGAGGATTACATCGATAAAGTGGCTGAAGTCGCCAGCAATTTTGAAAAGCCAATGGTTGCATGCGACATTGGTGAAACCGAAATGGCTTTGAGCACACGTCTGAGGTTCGACAGACTAGGCGTCCCAGCCTACTCATCGCCAGAAGACACTGCAAGAGCAATGAGTGCTCTGGTAAGATACGGAGTATATTTGCAGAAAAAGGGGCATCTCCAAGAATACATCAAGAATTTCTTGGAAGATAAACGAGGAAAGAGGATCAGAATTTGATCTCAACTTCGACTGAGTCGCCATCCGCAAAATTGAATTTGCTCTTCAAGTTTACGCGCGCAACAATTTCAATAACATCTTCAGGATAACCGGCGACTTCTGGAACTACCAAGGCGCACTGTACACCTTGCAGTCTAGCTTTGAAAAGTCTTCCCCGACAATAACCAGGGGCAGGCGAGATTTCGATGCCACCAGCTGTCAGCGACTTTCTCACAACGATGCTGGCGGGAGATAGCCTTACGTTCAATGTTCCTGGAAAAGGGGTGAAACCCAATTTCTCTTCGATCTGCTTTGTCACCCAAGGAAGGCGGATGAATTTCGCGCCCTCACCGTTGCCTGAGAAAATTCTCCCTTGCACGCCTAAAGTATTCAAGAAATCAGAACCACTTTCTGGATCGATCTGTCCAAAAAAAAACCGAAGCTGGAGAAACAATGGCTATTTTTGTTCTTTCAGCCAAGCCGTAACTTTCTTGACAAGCGCGTTGTTAGTCATGTCAACGACTGGAACTATCATTTTCTCTCGTGTTTCGATTACTAGCTGATATTTTGGCATGAAGGCATAACCGAGATAAGTCCAGTAGACGCGTCCCTTCTCCACTAGCAGCTTGGCCGTTGTCTCTGTTGACGCGGGAAGCGGAAAATACAGGAAAATCACGCCCTCAGCCCAATATAAGCCTGCGGCTTTGCCACCAGCAACTATAGATGCGAACCTGGCTATTTCTTCGACCGTAGCAAAGTAGTCTTTCTCCATGATGAAGACTTCTTTGAAGGGCTCATACGTCACAACAACGTCTTCCCCACTCATTTCATGCACTCTCTTTGATGTTGTCTAACTGTTTCAAGTTCCCTTTTAATCTTATCATATTTCCAGAAAAAGTTATACCGCCGACGCCCGTTAAAACCTTGAATCGAATAATAACGAAGGAGTAGTTATCAGCTTGCCAGAAATTCGTGTCGCGATAGTAGGCGTCGGAAATTCTGCATCCGCACTCGTTCAAGGAGTCCAATACTATAAAGATGCGATGGAAGAGACGACCGTGCCCGGTTTGATGCACGTAAAGTTTGGACCATATCACATTAGAGACGTGAAGTTTGTCGCAGCCTTTGAAGTGAACAAGGACAAAATTGGAAAAGACTTGTCTCAAGCCATTTTCACCGCGCCCAACTGCTGTGCCAAATTTGCAGACGTACCCAATCTAGGCGTCAAAGTCACTGGAGGACCGATTTTTGACGGCGTGGCCGACCATATGAAAAAAGTCTTCAACGTCTACAAGAACGAGGTCAAACCCGAGCACGTCGCCGAAGTCTTGAAAAAGACCAAAGCAGAAATACTCATAAACTATCTGCCTGTTGGAAGCCGAAACGCGACACGATTTTACGCTCAAGCGGCCATAGATGCAGGCTGCGCAATGATCAACTGCATGCCCGAATTCATCGCCTCAGACGCTACGTGGAGCAGAAAATTCGAGGAAAAAGCACTCCCAATCGCTGGAGACGACATAAAAAGCCAGTTAGGCGCAACCATTCTGCACAGGGTCATAGCACGGTTAGCCGTAGACAGAGGAGTCATCATCGATGAAACATATCAGCTGAACCTCGGCGGAGACACCGACTTCCTAAACATGACAGTAGAAGAGCGACTGAAGACCAAACGAATAAGCAAGACCGAAGCCGTCACGAGCATGGTCCCTTATGACCTGCCAACGCGCATCGGCCCGTCAGACTACGTGCCCTTCCTAGGAAACAAGAAAATCTGTTATCTATGGCTAAAAGGAAGGAAATTCGGCGACAGACCACTAACCATATCCGCAAAACTGGAGGTCGAAGATTCACCCAACAGTGCAGGCGTGGTCATCGACCTAATACGCGCAGTGAAAATAGCCTTAGACCGCAAAATAGGGGGCGCACTACTGAGCATATCTTCATACGCCTTCAAGCACCCGCCCATACAAGTACCAGACACCACCGCCAGACAAGCAGTCGAAGAATTCATCCAAGGAAAAAGAGAACGCTAAAGCAACCTCCTTCTCAAATGAAAGCTCTCTTTTCCCTAAGGACACACTCTCATACCTTTGCGACTGAAATTCAACATAGAAACTGCACGGACAGCACCGCAAACCCTTCTTCCATGCCTTCACTGAGTCTCATTCGCGATACTGTGTGAAGAAAAAAGGTAGGGGGAGGGGGGTAGGGTGTTTTTGGCTGTTTTTCAACCAATAACTATGTTGAACAGTCCATACCATAGGCCTACGCCCTTGTGCAATTTTCTTCCAAAGCGACAGTTAATCTTAAAGGGCAAGATGTGAAACAATAACTCCATCATCTAGAGGTGAACCAAAAAATGGTCAAAGTAGAAGGATACGAAGTACCCGAAGGATTATACTACACAAAAGAATTCGAATGGATCAAAATCGAAGGCGACAAAATCCGAGTAGGCATCACAGACTACGCCCAAAAACAACTAAGAGAAATAGTATACGCCGAACTCCCAACCCCAGGATCAGAAACCAAACAAAACGACCCCTACGGCACAGTCGAATCAGTCAAAGCCGTCTCAGACCTCATCGCACCCATAAGCGGAACAATAGAAGAAGTAAACTCCGAAGTACAATCAAAACCCGAACTCCTCAACGAAGACCCATACCAAAAAGGCTGGCTCCTCATACTCAAACCAACAAACCTCAACACAGAACTAACCAACCTAATGGACTACAACAAAGCAGTCGAATGGCACAAGACAATGAAAAAATGAAGGCCAACAAATGCCTAAACGGATAATCATCATCGGCGCACACGCAGCAGGCGTAGACGCAGCCGCAGCCGCCAGAAAAACCGACCGCCAAGCCGAAATAACAATAATCACCGAAGAAAAACACCCAGGATACTCACGCTGCGGACTCCCATTCGTCATAGGCGGCCAAATCCCAAGCTTCAAAGACCTCATAGTCTTCCCCCCAACATACTTCCAAATGATGAAAATCAACCTCAAAACCGAAACCAAAGCCACAACAATAGACACAACGAAAAAGGTCGTTGAAACAACAGGCAAAGACGGCAAAACTGAAACAATGCCCTACGACAGCCTAATAATCGCCACAGGCGCCAGCTCCTTCACGCCGCCCATTAAAGGAAAAGAAAAACAAGGAGTCCACTCCCTCCGCACCATGGAAGACGGAGAAAAAATAGACGCAGCAATAAAAAAAGGAGCCAAAACCGCAATAGTAATGGGCGCAGGACTAATCGGACTCGAAACAGCCATAGCCCTCCACGAAAGAGGACTCAAAGTCACAATAGTAGAAATGCTCCCACAAGTACTCCCCCTACCACTCGACATCGAAATGGCCAAAATGCTCCAAGACATGCTCGAACAAAAAGGAATCAAAGTCCTCACCGGAAAATGCGTCGAAGAATTCCTCGGAACTGACACCGTCACGGGCATAATGGCAGGCGGAGAAAAAATCGAAGCAGACCTCTTCCTGAGCGCCTTCGGAGTCAGAGCAAACACCCAACTCGCAGTTAACGCCGGCATAGCACTAGGCGAAACCAAAGCAATCAAAACAAACGCACGAATGGAAACAAACACAAAAGACATATACGCAATAGGCGACTGCGCAGAAGTCACAAACATAGTCACACAAAAACCAACCCTACCCCAACTCGGCACAGTCGCAGTAAGAACCGGAAAAATCGCCGGCATAAACGCCGCAGGAGGATACTCACTCTTCACAGGCGCACTCGGATCAGCAGTCTCAAGACTCTTCAGCACAGACTGCGGCTGGACAGGAATGACAGAAGCCGCAGCAAAAAAAGCCAGCATCGAAGTAGTAACAGGTACCATCACGTCGAAAACCAAAGCCGACTACTACCCAGGAGCCCTCCCCATAAAGGTCAAACTCGTCGTCGAAAAAGAATCACAACGAGTAATAGGCGCCCAAATCATCGGAGGAGAAGAAGTCACACAACGCATAAACGCCATATCACTCGCCATACAAAGAGGCATGACCGCAAAAGACCTGTCAAAAGCAGACACAGCATACGCACCACCCGTCTGCGAAACCTGGGAACCAATGGTCCTAGCAGCAGAAATGGTACTCCTCAAACTCCGATAACCCAACTTTCTTTCCACACAAGGCCATAGGAAAATTAATTATAACAGCTCCTTCTTCAGTATTGTCGCAAAACAATAACGGTGAAATTACATGACAATGAAAGTCGCAATAAACGGCTTCGGAAGAATCGGCCGCTTACTCTACAGAGCCGCACTGGAACAAAAAGCAAAAATCGATTTCGTCGCAGTCAACGACATAACCGACGCCAAAACCCTCGCGCACCTATTGAAATACGATTCAGTCCACGGAAGATTCAATGGCGACGTACAAGTAAGAGGAAACAACCTCATAGTCAACGGAAAAGAACTCAAAGTCCTCGCACAAAAAGACCCAGCACAACTGCCTTGGAAAGACCTAGGCGTCTATTTAGCAGTAGAATCAACAGGCTTCTTCACCGACAGAGAAGGCGCCTCAAAACACCTGACAGCCGGAGCTAAAAAAGTCCTCATCTCCGCACCAGCAACCAACCCCGACATCACAATGGTCATGGGCGTAAACGACAACGCATACGACCACAAGAAACACAACATAATATCAAACGCCTCATGCACAACAAACTGCGTCGGACCAGTAACCAAAATATTACATGACAACTTCACAGTTGAAAAAGCATTCATGATGACAGCCCACGCATACACAAACGACCAAAGAGTACAAGACCTCGTACACAAAGACCTAAGACGCGCCAGAGCCGCCGCAGTGAACATAATCCCAACAACCACAGGAGCCGCCCGCGCAATCGGCGAAATCATGCCTGAACTCAAAGGAAAAATAGACGGAATAGCCCTCAGAGTCCCAGTGCCAGACGTCTCAATCGTCGACTTGACGGCCACTTTGAAGAAAGAGGCAACCAAAGAAACAGTAAACGCAGCATTCAAGAAAGCCGCCGAAACATCACTCAAAGGCATACTGGAATACACCGAAGACCCAATCGTCTCGACCGACGTTCTCCACAGCACATATTCAGCAGTGTTCGACGCACAATCAACAATGATCATCGACAAAAACTTCGTAAAAGTACTAGCATGGTACGACAACGAATGGGGCTTCTCATGCCGAATGGTTCAACAAATGGAAATGATAGCCAAAAAAGAAGGCATCTAGTCACCCACCACCCGATCTAAAATCTACAATATCCACATCACCATTTTTCTTTCAGAAAGGAGACAAACAAAATGCCCAAAATCCTCACCCTTGACGACATCAAAGTCAAAGGCAAAGTAGTAATCCTACGCGTTGACTTCAACTCACCTATAGACCCCAAAACCCAAAAAATACTCGAAGACACAAGAATCCGCGCCCACGCCGAAACCACAATAAAAGAACTGGCGGAAAAAGGAGCAAAAACAGTAATTCTGGCGCATCAAGGACGAAAAGGCGATCCAGACTTCACCCCTCTCAGACAGCACGCGGAAATCCTCGCCAGAATCCTGAAGAGACCCGTCCAATACGTTGACGACCTCTACGGAGAAAAAGCCAAGAATGCAATAAAAAACCTCAAAACCGGTGAAATCCTAGTCCTTGAAAACGTAAGAACCTTCCCCACGGAAACCAAAGACGCAACACCTGAAGAACACGCGAAAACAGATCTTGTCAAGAACCTGGCCCCACTTGCAGACTTCTTCGTAAACGACGCTTTCGCAGCCGCACACCGAGCCCACGCATCAATAATCGGCTTCACGGCAGTATTGCCAAGCACGGCTGGACGCATAATGGAAAAAGAACTGAAATCATTAAGCAAAGTACTTGAAAACCCACAAAAGCCGTGCGTTTTCATTCTCGGAGGAGCCAAAGCAGATGACTCACTTGAAATCTCCAAATACGTCCTAGACAAAAAGATAGCCAGCTATGTTCTGACAGGCGGAGTCGTAGGGCAAATATTCCTAGTCGCAAGAAGGCTTGACCTCGGCAAGCCCAACATGGAATTCCTAGAGAAGAATGAATTGATGAGTCTAGTGCCTGGAATAGAAGAGCTTATGCACAAATACAAAGACAACATCAAGACTCCTCAAGATGTAGCAATTGACATGAACGGAAAAAGAAAGGAAATCCCGGTCAAAGAACTACCTACAGACCACTCGATATTTGACATCGGAACCGAGACAATAAACACTTATGCTAAGATCATACGCAAAGCTAAGTCAATCGTGGTTAGTGGCCCAATGGGAAAATATGAAGATGAAAAGTTCAAGCACGGAACGAAAAATGTTCTCGAAGAAATCGCCCACACACAAGCGTTCTCTTTAGCTGGAGGCGGACACACGATAGCTGCCATTGAACTTTTCAAGTTCACAAGCAGAATCTCCTTCATCAGCACAGCTGGTGGGGCCCTCATAGAATTCCTGATGGGAAAGAAACTGCCAGGAGTAATTGCCCTAGAAGAAGCCGCAAACAGAAAAACCTAGACTGCCCTATTTTCAGACTCCTTCCAACTCTATAGGAAGTCAAAAATAAAACAGTTCAGTCATAGTAGAATAGCAGAGGACAACATCTTTGACAGACATCCTATTAGTTTTTGAAGTCCATCAACCTCACAGGATAAAGAAAAACTTCTTCTGGGACAACAAAATCTACAAACATATCAATAAGAAAGAGATGTTTGAATACTATTTTGACAAAGCAGCAAACAGGGAAATCTTCGAGAGAGCAAGCAGGAAATGCTATTTCCCATCCAACAACATTCTGTTAGAGGTCATTGACAGATACAAGAACGAAAAAAAGAAGGTCAAAGTATCGTTCAGCCTCTCCGGCGTGTTCTTGGAGCAATGCGAAACGTTCAACAAAGACCTGCTTGAGAGCTTCAAACAGCTTTCAGAAACAGGCTGCGTTGAATTTCTGGGCCAAACCTATTACCATTCGCTTGCCAGCCTCTACCCTCAAAAGGACGAGTTCATTGAACAAGTCAAGATGCATCAGCAAATAATGAGAGATGTTCTCGGCTACACGCCTTCTGTCTTTGAAAACACAGAATTACTCTATAACAACGCCGTGGCAAAAACCATTGAAAACCTCGGGTACAAAGGAATCTACACGGAAGGTGTCGAAAGAATCCTTAGCGGTAAGTCGCCAAACTACCTCTACCTACCCAAGGATTCCAGGAAAATCAAGATATTCTTGCGTAACTACAAGCTGACAGACGACATAGGTTTCAGGTTCTCCGCAAGATGGTGGAACGAATGGCCACTCACCGCGGACAAGTACTCAAACTGGCTAGCATCGACCCTTGGACAATGTGTAAACATTTTCCCAGACTACGAAACCTTCGGCGAACACCATTGGCCTGAAACCGGCATCCACGACTTCCTACGGCATTTACCCGGTGAGATATTGAAGTGGTGGAACCTCCATATGTCAACTCCTTCAGAAGCCACAGAGAAGCATGCGCCAGCAGGAGAGATAGATGTTCCGGAACTCGGCGGAACCGTTTCTTGGGCAGATCTAGAAAGAGACGCGAGCTGCTGGTTGGGAAATACTATGCAATGGGCGTACTACACGAGTCTTAGAAAACTGGAGCCCTTTGTGAAAGAAGCAGCAGACGAGACCTTCTTAAAAACGTGGAGATACTTCCAAACCAGCGACCACCTCTACTACATGTTCACAGCTGGCGGCGGACCTGGGGAAGTTCATTCCTATTTCAGTCCTTATGGCACACCAGCAGATGCTTTTATCACCGCCCAAGCGGCAATACTGGATTTTGAGAGCAGGGTCAGGCTCGACACCGTTGTTGCTGATGAGCCATTCCTCTTCTACACAGGCATGGGCGAAAAACACTTCACAGGAGAAATGGTTTGGAGCCTAAAAGGTCTTGCTGGCGTTCTTGAAAAAATCAGCCTAAAATCCATTGAATTCCATGGCAGACGTGGAGACTTCGAAAAGTGGACTGAAAACTCGCTTCACGATGAGGCGCTGACACAGAAACTCGAAGAGACAAATCTGGCAAAGCTGAGCGGAGAACAACTCAGAAAAACACTGATCAAAATCGTAAGAAGGAGATTAGATCTGCTGGAGACTCAAAAACGATAAACGACGACAGAATAGTTGTGAGATTCACACACGGTTTTATAAGAAAAACATCATGAATACTTACTAAGGTTCAATAAAGGTGAAAACATGCGAGAAGAGCTACCACTTTCCGAAAAAATCTTGCAGACGCTACACAACCTCTGCGCAACAGCGCCAGATCTGGCGAGAAAAAGCGAAGAGCTGTCACAGGTCATGCAGATTGACATTAATGAGTTAGAAAGGATCCTAGACAGTCACAAGGCAGAAGGCTTTGCACAGAGTTTCGTTGATAATGAGGGAAAAAAGCGCTACTACTTAACTGGAAGCGGAATAATCAAGGTCTGCGCACTTTTCACGTAGGGAAAAATCCATGCGTGTGGTGATTTTCTCCTGGGAGTATCCTCCTCGAATCATTGGACAACTCGCGGATTACGTGAAAACTCTTGCAAGCCAGCTCGTTAAACATGATGCACAACCCTACGTGGTCACATACCATGATTATTTGACAGGGGAGTATGATGAACCTGAAGGCACTAGAACCTTCAGAGTAAACAACCCAGTTCACACTCACATCGGCGTGCTAACCTGGGTTTTGACTTTGAACCAAGAGGTTGAGAGAGTAACAGCCAACATCTACTATGACAATAAGCGACAAGTAAGCCTGATTGACGTGCACGAGTGGCATTTCATCCCAGCCGCAGTCACTTTGAAGAAAGCATTGAACATACCCTTTGTTTACTCCGTCGAAAGTTTGGAGGACCACCGATCTCATGGCGCCAACACACCATACAACATGGCTATCAAAAGCATCGAATGGCTTGGCATGTACGAGTCAAGTAAACTAGTAGTCAAATCTGAATGGATGCGAGACGAAGTCTTCAGGCTCTGCAAAGTTCCTTCGGAAAAAGTGAATATCATTCCGCCTAATTCTACAGGTTGGATGGAAAAAATCTTGACTGTCTACGAGAATGTTTTGGAGAAGAATCAACTTGGAAACTCGTGACCTGAGCGTAATGATGCTCACTTGGGAATTTCCGCCGCGAACCATCGGAGGGATATCACCTCACGTTTATTATTTATCGAAGAGCTTGGCTAGAGACGGCGTCAAAGTCTACGTCGTTACGTGCGACTTTCCTGGTGCTCCGCCTCACGAGGTATTGGACGGTGTGGAAGTATTCCGAGTAGATTCATACAAGAACCCCTCGCCCGATTTTGCCACTTGGGTCTATTTGATGAACGTTAACATGCAGAAAGAAGCCGCAACGATAATCAAAGACCTAAATGGAAATGTTGATATTCTCCATGCCCATGACTGGCTTGTCGCAACGGCAGGAATCGGTCTGAAACACGTTTTCAGGAAGCCACTTTTTGTGACGATGCATTCAACTGAGATAGGACGTAGAAATGGCATTCACTTTGACTATGAAAGAATGATTCATGAAACAGAAGCATGGCTTACTTATGAAGCATGGAAGGTCATATGTTGCAGTGATTATATGGTTTCACATGTGCGTTGGGCCTTTGGATTGCCACCCGACAAGCAGGCAATGATCCCGAATGGTGTCAATGCCGACATATACGCTAGACTCGATAAGAAAGACTTAGTTCAATTCCGACGCAAATTCGCTTTGCCTGAAGAAAAGATCGTGCTCTTCGTGGGAAGACTCGTTTACGAGAAGGGAGTCCACGTACTTGTGAACGCCATTCCAAGAGTACTGGAAAAAGTGAACGCGAAATTCGCGATTGTTGGCAACGGATACATGAAAGAACAGCTTTCGGGCCTCGCCAAGACTTTGGGAATAAGTCAGAAGGTTTTGTTCACGGGGTTCGTTGATGACGAAACATTGAGGAAACTGCAGACGTGCGCTGACGTCTCTGTTGTTCCATCTCTGTTTGAGCCTTTCGGAATCGTTGCTCTTGAGGCCATGGCCGCGAAAAGTCCAGTTGTAGTTTCGGACACTGGTGGCCTCGGAGA
>Ga0315274_10001656_pt1 | contig 34120 bp, 27 predicted proteins | sample YL17G02_20_MG_FD_203700 | JGI IMG/M metagenome (GOLD analysis project Ga0315274, IMG submission 203700) | Sediment microbial communities from Yellowstone Lake, YNP, Wyoming, USA - YL17G02_20 | ecosystem: Environmental > Aquatic > Freshwater > Lake > Sediment | place: USA: Wyoming | collected...
CACCGATACCACCCCGTCTATGGCTTTGGCCTTGGCCAAGAGCTCCTCCGTCAGATTGGAGATCTGGACATGGATCACGCGCATCAGGCCGAGCTGCGCGTAGATGTCCTCCAGGGAGCCCTCAGCCACCATTTGACCCGCTTCGATGATGCCTATCCGTGTGCAGATCTGGGCCAGTTCTTGCAGGATATTGCTCGACACGAGAATGGTCTTTCCCATCCTTCTGAGCTCCTTCAGGAGCTCCCGTATTTCGATGCGGGCACGAGGGTCGAGCCCGCTGGCAGGCTCATCCAGAAGCAGCACGTCAGGATCGTGAAGCAAGACGCGTGCAAGCCCCAGACGTTGTTTCATCCCACGTGAAAGGGAGTCCACCGGCATTCCCTGCTTCTGGGTAAGGTCCGTAAGGGCAAGGACATCCCTCACAACAGACCTTTGCCTTTGCAGCTCCAGTTTGTAGGCGGCCGCGAAGAAATGGAGGTATTCGCTTACCGTCAGATCCTCATAGACACCGAAGAAGTCGGGCATGTAGCCGATACGCTGGCGGATACGACGCGGGTCGCGGGTTACGTCTATCCCGCCTATGCGCGCCGTGCCCTTGGCAGGCGTCAGCAGCGTCGCCAGAACCCTGATGGTGGTGGTCTTCCCAGCACCGTTGGGCCCGATGTAGCCGAAAACCTCGCCCTCCGGGATAGAAAACGAGAGGTCACGCACGGCAGTGACCTTGCCGTACCGAACCCAGAGCCCTTCGACCTCGACCAGTGCCATTACGGTTCTCCGCAATACAGACGGCGATAGACGACGTAGTCTTCCCCATCACGCACTACAGCGAGAAGAAGCCACTGCCGCGTGTCTGTCGGATCGAGCACACTCAGGTCCTCGAAGTTGTCCGCGCCGGTCGGCGAAATCTGAGACACCACCGAAAAGAACCCTACCTGCGGACGTACGCAGACCTGCTTCAGGACTTGCCTCATGTCCTCTGAAATATCGTGCTGAGAAGCGCCAGACCCTGGAAGAGGCTGCATTTCGAATCCGTGGAGGACGAAGAAACTTGCCCGGGCCTCTCCAACCCCTGGAAGCCTTTCCCTGATCTCATCCAGGCCTCGAGGACTCTCAAAATCAGAGGCCCCAATGGCATCCCAGTCCACTTCAACGGCAGGTTCGAACGGTTCCATTGAGAAGGTTCGACAGAGCATGGGGCTCCACTGAGGCAGACGCTGAGCGATCTCGAAACTACCCGGCATCCACCCTCGATACGCGGGCGGTGTGCTGCGCAACAGGCCGAACCCGCCGTGCGGGCTGTAGCGATCATACTTTGTAACTTCTTGCCCCACCCTCGCGAACAGGCCGTCCGTCACTCGCGTAAGCGTATCCTTTCCCCTGGCCGCGAAACGCAACTCACACCGGCTCCAGCGCACTACTCGCCCGCCGGTGCCTATGTCGGCAAGGACGAGCGAACGGCGATACTCGCTGCTTCCCATGTAGTACTGCGCCAGGTAAACGGCGAGCGCGGCAAAACCCACACACACTGCAGGAAACAGCACCCACGTGAAACGATGCCATCTGAGGGCGCCGAGCACGTAGTAGTCGAGAGGACCCACAGCGAGGGCGAAAGAGACAAGGATGAGCGCAACTATCCCAAGGGGAATCGACCGGATGGTCTCGGGCATGAGCCTGTCGGCAAGCTCGCGCTCGCCTCCGATTGGCAGAACATACAGCGCCAGCTGCGGCGGTGCCGCCGCCCCACGGGTTCCGATGACAGCATATGAGGTGGGCCTGCGCTGCTCGCTCTGAAGGTCAGTGTGCCATTTGCCGTCACTGAGAATCGCCGGAAGTTGGTTCTTGCGGATCTTCCACAAAAAGGCGACGGCTGCGCGCCATTCAGGAGAGTCGAGGACCGGCGGAGACTCTCCGTGCATCAGGGCCACCACGGCTCTGCCAAGCCCGCAATGATACATTCTGATGTCGCCCTGCGCCTCGGCGGCGTACAAGACTCCCTGGCTGTCTATCTGGAAGGCCGGTCCGCTTCCGCCTGCCAACCTGTTAAGGAACTGAACATGGTCGGGTTTCGCATTCCCGTCTGGGAAAACGAGAACACTTCCCCCGGCCTCCACCCACCATGACAGGGCGTCGAGCTGCCTCTTGCGCAGCATGGCGAACCCTTCTGCCGTCAGGAGCACAACATCGTAGGAGCAGTAGCCCAGCGGGTGAATCGGCATCTCCGGCGGCGGCACATTGGCAGGAAAAGTGGACAGGGTCCTGACTGGTGCGATGGCTGGTTCCGGGTCGAATCGCTCCAGGGATATACTCTTCGCGATTTCAGGATACACAGAACTCCGGTCTTCCCGTGGGGCGCTGATGCAGATCACCAAAGAACGCTCCAGCAAGGTGGGAACGGAAATGGTGTGTTCACCAAGGTCGTAGACTGCCTGGTCGCGATTGCTCACGAAGCGGATCCTCGTGTCGACCCAGGCATCAGCGCCGCGTACATGCATCTGCGGGAGCATGACGCGGAAACGCTGGATCCCGTTGGCCAGCACCAGCTCGCCGCTTTCGTAGAGCCCTATGAACTCGTTACCGTCCATGAGGACGATTTCGAGCTGGCCCTCAAGGAGGTCGCGACCCTTGAGGTCGAACTCGAAGTCAACCCAGACGGGGGCGCTGGAGCGGGCCTGCGCAACCAGGGGCACCAGATTTAAGCTCAAGTCCGCCTCAGCCCCGGCGGCGCGCTGATACATCACCGACAGTAGCAGCAATGCGGCCAGCAAACATCTGGTGGCGCCTGCAGCCCTCATTTCAGTGTTCCTCTGGGGTCCCTGTTGAAGTACCACCACTCGCCGAGAAGTACACAGAACGCCACAATAGCCAGGACAGACCAGAGCGGCCGGTCCGTCTCAGGAGCGACGGAAGATGCGGCAACCGAGAGATCCTCTGCGAACTTGATCTCCTCAACCCTTTCAAGCTTGGTTTCGCTCGCCGCGAGGAGGCTTGCGCCGATCCGCGATTGGAGCTTGCCGCCCTCTGAGATGTCGTAATAACCGACCCGTGGCGCCGGGACTCCGGACAGAACGCCCGCTTCGTCGCTCCTCTCAACCCTGGTCTCGCCTTCCGGGCCTCTGATCTCGCAGGTTCGCTCGGGCTGCACCAAAACGCCCGACAGGATGCCGGTCCGCCTGCCGTGCGCCTCGGCCAACCCCGCCTGCTCCCTGGCCACCTGAACAAGGTTCGAAACCAGAACCGGGAACCCCACCCGGTAGGGGAGGGTGGAATGATCGCTGTGGAACAGGAAGTTAAACAGCAGCTTCGCGCGGTCGCGCTTCTGTAGCAGCAGCGGTCCACTCTCGCCGTGGATCAGCACCTCGTAGCCCCGCCCTTCGTAATCGCTTTCTCCCACATCCTGCCCGGAACGCGGTTGATCCGCGATCACCACGTCGTTCAGCTCCACGTGCTGAAGCAGCGGCGAGCTGCGGCTCCAGTCCACAACACGAGCTCCACCCTCTTCCACGCTGACCAACTCGCGCAGATCCTCTGGCACAAGCCCCACGTAACAGCACGTCGTCCCCTCCAGCGCAAGGTCTTCCTCGCGGTTTGTGATCACCAGATCATACGGCGGCCCACCCGAGGCGGGCAAGCCCGCAGAACCCTCCCCTCCCGACTCCACGCTTACCCCTTCCAGAACCTCCAGCACGCGCCGGTAGCCGTCCAGGTCAGCGGAGACGTAGGTCCGTAGCGGACGGCTCAGCGGCAGCTCCAGAAACGCGACGTTATCGCACGCAAGCGAGTCAAAACCCTCCGGTATCAGCGTCACCTTCAGCGACGACGCACTGTCTCCACTAGCCCTGAAGACCATACGGTGCGCCGTGCCCTTCGTGATGGAGACGTGCTCCATCCCGACGACGTCCCCTCCTTCGCGGCTGATCTCGACCGTAACCGGCCCTTCGGCGTCGGCCGACCCCTCTATGAGCGCAAAAACGTCCCACCCGCCTTCCGTCCCCGCCTGCCCGCCGGCGGGCAGGCGCCGCCTCGCGTTGAGCGAAGTGATCCCGACGTTCGGCCCCGCCGGCGCAAGTCGCTGGTAGTCCAGCCCGAAGGATAGGTCGAAATACGCGCGCGAAGGGAAGTTCCCGTCCGAGAACATGACCACCTCCTCAAACGGGTCACTTCGCGCCAACGCCTGCGCGACGCGCAGCGCGTCTTCTATGCCGCTGGACAGGTTCACGGCCCCGTAACGGGGGACACCCTGCGGATCCGCTATGTGTCCCCCCGGCACAGTCGAGGGGTCGCTCGGCACATCCTCCACCTGAATCTGGCGTAGCGCCTCCCGCAGGGCGCGCTTGTCGTTGGTGAAATCGGTCTGCTTTCGCGCCGCGCGGCCGAACGTGATGAGGCACATCTCCTGATCCGGCGCAAGTGAGTCTATCATCCCGCCCAGCTCCTTGGTGGCCACTTGCAGCCTCGTCGCCCCGCCCGGCTTGTCCACCGCGCCCATGCTCGCTGAACAGTCTATGATGACCGGTATGCGCTGCGCCCGCAAGCGTCCGCCACGCCAGAAGGGCTGCATCGCCGCCAGAACCAACAGCACAAGCAATACGAGCTGGAGCAACAACAGCAGGTTACGCTTGAACCGCTGCAGCGGTGAGTTCACACGCCTGTCATTCAGAACCTGCCGCCACAGCACCAGCGACGGGATCTCCAGCCGCGGCCGCTTGAGCTTCAGGAAGTAAAATAACACCAGCGGCGCTATCAGGGTGAACAACCACGCACTGCTCAACGCGTAAAGCCCCATCGCACCCAGCCTCACTGATGACTGATCACTGCTTGCTCCCGCCCTTCGGACTGACAATCGGCTCCCTCACCCGCGCGCCCTCTTCCGGTGGGAGAGCGAAGGGGAGGGGGGGCCGCACGCGGGCACGTCACCTATCACTACTCATCTCACCCATCCCCTCCGCCGAAACAGGTCGAACAGGATCCACTCCACCGGCGCGGCGGAGCTGAGGGTCAAGAACCGGCCGAAACGCTCCTTGCAGAGGGTCGCCAGCCTGCTCTCGTACGAGAGGCGGTACTCCCGGTAGAGCGCCAGCAGGTCGTTGGCGGAAGAGACGTCCAGGGTGCCTTGTGTCTCGCAGTCCACCAGGCGGGAGTCGCCCATCAGGTCCGGGTCGATCTCGCTGGGCCCGAGGATCTGCACCGCGAAGGTCTCAAGCCCAGCGCCGAAGATGAGGTTGAAGGCCCTGCTGAGGTCGCCGAACGTGAGGAAATCCGAGAGCACCAGCGCCACGCCCCGGCCCACGTGATAAGTGAGGAACGATTCGATCCCCTTCTCGACGGGCGCATCTCCGCCCGCCTCTACTGCTTCGGTAAACCGCAGCAGCCTCTTCATGCTGGCGCGCCCCACGCACGGCGGGAGGCGGGCCGGAACAGCCTCCGCGCCGTTAAAGGAGTAGACACTGACCCGCTCCGTTCCCAGGAGTCCCATCAGCCCAAAAGCCGCCGCAAGCTGTTTGGCCTTCCCGAGTTTCTCCTCAAAGGCCATCGAGGCGCTCGCATCCACCAGGATGACCACGTGCATCTCCTGTTCCTGGCGGTAGAGCTTTATGTAAGGACGATTGAGCCGAGCGAATATGTTCCAGTCCACGAAGCGCACGTCGTCGCCCGCCGCGTAGTCCCGGTAATCCGAGAACTCGATGCTACCGCCACCCCTGCCCGACAGATGCTCGCCTCGGCTTTTGCTTGTGAAGCGCCGGCTGGCGTTGATGCGCAGCCGCCCTAGGCGGCCAAGTACGTCGTTGCTCAGAAGCGGGGTCAGTTGCCGTTCCGCCGTGCTATCTTCCATGGTCATCCTTCTTCCGGTACCTCGTCGAGCAGTTCCCTTATGAGGTCGGCGACGATGACGTTTTCCGCCTGCCCGTCGTAGTTCAGGATGACGCGGTGCTGGAGCGCTTCCACTGCGAAGTGCCGGATGTCCCCGAAGGATGCATGGGCGCGCCCCTCCGTAAGCGCCCGCACGCGGGCGGCTTGAAGGAGGGCTTGGCCGGCACGTGGACTGGCGCCCCACCTGACGTATCGACGAGCCCACTCCACGGCGAATTCCGAGTCTGCATGTGTGGCGAGAACCAGACGCACCGCGTAGTCCCGAACAGGATCCGCTACCACCACCTTCCTTAGTATCTCGCGCAGGCCCAGTATTCGATCACCGTCAAGGACTTTCTCCACCTCGGCATGGTGCCCCAGGGTTGTGCGGTCCACAACCGCGTTCAGTTGGGCGCGGTTCAAGAACGGGACGCTTATCTTGAACATGAACCGGTCGAGCTGCGCTTCCGGAAGGGGATAAGTCCCCTCCTGCTCGATTGGGTTCTGGGTGGCGAGCACGAAGAAGGGCTGTTGGAGCTTGTATGTCGTGTGGCCGGGAGTTATGGACCCTTCCTGCATGGCTTCCAGAAGCGCAGACTGGGTCTTGGGCGTAGCCCGGTTGATTTCATCAGCAAGAAGAAGCTGTGTGAAAAGCGGTCCCTGGCGAAACTCAAAGCGGTACCTTCCGTCCGGGTCGGCCGTCATTACGGTTGTGCCTATGATGTCGGCCGGCATGAGGTCCGGTGTGAACTGGATGCGCCTGAACTCAAGCTGGAGGGCTCGTGAGAGGGTCTTGACCAACTCGGTCTTGCCCAGCCCGGGGACACCTTCGAGCAGAACGTTCCCTCCGCACACGATTGCCGTGATGGTGCCCTCCACCACCCGCTCCTGATTCACTATGACTTTGCCGACCTCTTCCCTGATGCGGCGGAAATCACTCCTGAACCGCTCCGCCTCAGCATGCAGTTCTTCCTCAACGCTCATGTCGCCTCCCTGTTGTCAATGCGTTCCTCATCATGCGCCTCTATTCGGTAACGGGGGACACCTTGCGGATCCGCAAGGTGTCCCCCCCGCAATACTTGTCTCATTGCTCCCTTGACCACCTCTTTTTCTTCCTGGCCAGGAGGCGCTCCGTAGTTGAAAGCCGTTCCTGGTCCGCCTCTTGCTTTGTCTGAAGAACAGGTGGTCCCTCTTTCCTGTCGCGACCAGGCACTCCGACCCGCGGGGGACGCAGACGCCGCTCCCGAGGGACACCTTGCGGATCCGCAAGGTGTCCCGCCAGTGCTTTCTTGCGTCTCAGAAGGGCTTCAAGGGTCTCACCCGAACTTCCTATTTTCCTGCCAATGCGCAGCCAGCCCAGTATGAGTCCCCAATCCAGCTGGATCCGTCGCACCCCGACGTCAAACGGGATGAGACAGGCCAAAACGACCAGAAACAGGTCCGCAACCGGTCTGGAGGTTGACTTGGAACCGCCCTCCTTCAGGAACACGTCCCCGCCGCTCTCATCGCCTGTCAGCATGCGTCCGCCGGTTTTCCGCGCAATCTCGCTCAGCACGATCGGGTTGGACCGAAAGCGAAGGTACTCCTGCGAATACGGCACGACGAGACCACCTATCATTCGTTCAGTGCGCCCATCACCAACGCCCGCTCCAACAACCTGATAGCGTCCCTTTCCCCAGAGTGGGAACTGTCCCTCGTAAGTTCTCGGACCTATTTGCCTGAGGCGCACTGTTTGGCTGCGACGCTGGGGCCCCGTCACTGTGACCTCGACGTCGAGAAACGAATCTTGAGAGGGGACACCTTGCGGATCCGCAAGGTTTCCCCCTCCGTCGAAGGGCGGGTGTGTGTCTTCAACCAGTACCACGCCCGTCTCTCCGGAGGCGAAGGCCTGCATCTGGAGGTAGCCTTCGCGCTCCGTCCTGGATATGTCCGTGACTAGTTGTTTGATAAAAGGGACATAGCGGTCCCACTGAACCCACGCAGCTCCCCAGTTGGGCGAGAGGTCCGATGTGAAGGCGGCCGTCTTGGCCAGGCCGTACCGCCACGTGGCAAGAACCGGGTCGATCTCCTCGTCCCCCCCGTCTTTGTCCTTGGGGGCTCTGAGTATCGTGATCGCCCGGCCCTTCCTGGGCGTCGTCAGCACGAAGCCCCCGAGCTCAGGAAATGCGTCTATGCCCTTCAGCACGGGGGAGTGGACCTCGACCTGCGGGGTGAAGGTCTTGTTCTGGATCATCGTGCGCCGGAGCGTGAGGGCCTCCTTTATGAAGATCTTCGGCAGCATGTAGGGGTCGTCCACGCGGTGAGCGGTGCCTCCGCCAAGCTCCGCCAGATTCCCCATGAGCGTGAGGTTGGGATTGTCGCCGATCGCGACTGTGGATAGGCTCATGCCGTTCTCTGCGATCTTGCGCGCGATGCCCTCGTGGTCGCCTTCCAGCGTCTGCCCGTCAGAGAGCAGTAGGATGTGCCTGACGGCGGCCTGCGAGGGGCTCACGTTCTGGAGAGCCGCGAGGGCCTCGACCAGGGCCGGGTAGATGTCCGTCCCCCCGCCCGGACCTATGCTCCAGACCTTACTGGAGAAGTCCTCCGGGTCCTGGACCGGCCCCAGGGGCACGACCCACCGGCTTTGCACGTCGAACGCTATGACCCCGGCCATGTCGCCGGGAAGGAGTGTTTGCGCGGCCAGCAGGGTGGCGCGGTTGGCGAGTTGCTGCTGGCGGTATTCCGTGCCGCGAACGTTGAGCGACATGGAGCCGGACCGGTCCAGGACGAATACGATTGCTCCGGCGGGCTGCCGCTTTCTCTGAGGGTCGTCCATCGTCACCGGCAGCGCCTTCTCCACAGCCGTCCGGCGCCACCCCCCAGGCCCAAAGCTGTTCTGCCCGCCTACCATCAGAAACCCTACGCCCTGGCTGTATACGGCGTCGTGTAGCGCCTCCATCTGCACGACGTCCAGCGCGTCCGCGGGGACGTTGACGAAGATGACGCAGTCGTAGGGCATGAGTGAGAGCGCGTCCCACGGGAACTCGTAGGCCCCATGCTCCTCCACATCGAAATCGCCCTGTTTGAGCGCCGCCACCAGCGACTGGGAGTCCCGCGGATCCCCCCCCGGGTCCGTCACCACCAGCGTCTTGCCCCTGCCTCTGAGGAATACGTAGCCCGCGGCCATGTTGTTCTCCGCCCATCCGTCCAGGCCGGCGGGCACTGTGATCGTGGCGAGGTATTCGTAGTAGCCGGGCTCCCGCATGTAGAGGGGGAGCACGTAGCGGTTCTTGCCGGCCTTGAACTCCACGTCGCCCTCGTAGACCTCCCGACCGTTCTCCCGCAGAGTCAACTTCCCCGTCCCGGCCGTGAGCGAAGAGAGCACCACTGCCGCCTCGTATGTCTCTCCCGCCCGCACGAACCGCGGCAGCTCCAGTTTCTCCAACCATACCTCATGCTCGTAGACATACTGCACGGGGAGAACGTCCACGGGGATCCGCCGTGACCTGAGTTCCTCCACAACCTCCGACACATTCCCCTCCGTCTGCGTGCCATCGCTGATAAGGACGACGCGCCCCCGGTTTTCCGCCGGCAGCAGTGCCCCGGCAAGGCAGAGGCCTCTCTGAATGTTGGTTCCGTCCTTGGTCATACGGGAGTTCAGCGTGTCGAGCGGGAAGCTCACCCGCGGGGCAAGCTCCACCGCCGCCTCGCGCGCGAATGCCACAAGCCCCGCCTCGTCCTTCTCAGGCTTCTCGGAGACCGTCCTGGTGATGAACGCCAGCGATGCGTCCGTTGCCGCCTCACCGATCGAATCCGATACGTCCAGCGCGTAGACGACTGACAGCACGTTGCTTTCGCGCACCGCCCGGGGCTCCGCCATGAGCGCGATGAACACGCCGACAATGCTCAGCCGCACCAAGAGCGCCGCCACGGATCGGCTCCCCCGCAGGCCGCTCCAGCCAGCCGTGTGCATCCACCAGACCCAGGGAATGACCACAGCGAGAAGAAAAGCACGGGGGTTGGTGAACACGATCATCCCGAATAGCTCAACACCCACGCATGCGGCGCCGAACACGACAAGAAACACGACCAGTGGGAGCGCCCTCCGCGTGGTGAGCGGCCTGTGCGGAGCCGGAAAGACGGTCCTGAACAGTCTACCCGCCAGGGCGGGCCCGGGGATCTTCACCCTGTCGTCCTCGTCCTCGTAATCGAGCCTTCAGCTGTCAGCTACCGCCGGCGTCCAGCCGACGTAGCCGAGTCGCCGACGCGGCAAAGCCCCGCCTGCGCGGAGGCTCCGGCGGGCAGGCGCTATGGCGACGGCGCGGCGGGTCAACTGTCGTTGTCGCCCTGCCTAGCGGGCCCGTCAAGGAGAGTAGACTTCGCAGAGCAGGGCGACGATGCGACGGTTCCCGGTGTCCGCGATGAGGATGCGGAGCCTGCAATCGTCGTCCTCTCCTTCGCGGGCTGCGGAGCACGCTCTTGTGCTTCGCAGGGTAGTATCGGAGGGCGAAGCAGGCTCGTCCTCGTAATCGACCGTCCTTCGACTCAGCTCCCTTCGGGTCTGAGTCTCAGGGTCGGCCTCCAGCTTCTGTCCTCCCTACAGCTCCCACAGGAGGCTGTAGCGCGTGAGCGCGGTGCCGTCAAGCGGCCCACGCCCGCCACGCCAGACAATACGATAGATGACGACAATCCCCGGCACTATCAGGGCCGCCAGGGCGATCCGCAGCACAAGCGCGGAAGCCCTACTCCTTCTCAGCACCTTCATGCTCTTTTTCGATCGAGTCGAAGTACCCACGGACGGCCTCATAGTAGGCGGGGGGAATCTGTTCATGAAGTATCGCTTCACTCACTCCTTGCCTGACCTGTTCAACGTACTGCTGATAGTCAAGAACCGCCTCTCCCGGCTCGGCGACGCTGCTGGTTTTCATGGACAGAAGTGCCTTGCCGGCCCTTAGCGCGGATTCCGACTTCTCGGTCTTGAAGGCGGTTTCCGTATAGGGCTTCTCTGGTGTCAGGGCGGCGGTGCCGGTTCCCGGCTTAGTTATGTCTTCACCGCCGGCCTGCCCGCCTTCCGGGAGTTCCTCGAAGAGGGCAGCATAGTCCTTCATGCCCTTCAAGGCGGAATACGCCTGGCCGTCCAGCGGCTGCATCTCGTTCAGACGCTTGGCAAGCTGAAGCGTCTGCAGTGCCTCCTCTATAGCCTCTATGTCCCGCACGGATTGGGCGAGGGCTTCCGACTCGAGTTCGCTCAGTTCGAGTGATTCCTGTACAGCCTCCAGCGCTTCCGAGGACAAGCCCGCCATTTGAGCCATGGCAAGCTGATCGAGGGCACGCTGGAGCGCGGCATCGAGTGAACCCGAACTCATCTCTCCGCCAAGAGCGTCGGAAAGCTGTTCTATGCGCTGCTTCAGTTCGTCGGCCAGATCTCTTGTCCCGGCTGCGTCGCTGGTCTGGGCAAGTTGCTGCGCCAATTCCTTGAGATTGGCGATCTCCTGCTTCATGCCGGAGGCATCCCCTTTGCCGAGTTGCTGTCGCAATTCGGCTGCCTTCTGCTCGCCACGCTCGCCAAACTGCTGAGGCTGTCCTGCTTGACTCAGGGCGTCCCTCAGCCTTTTTTCGCTGGCGCTGCGCCAGAGCTCTCCGAGCTGCGCCTGGTGCTCGTTGAGCCGCTTGAGGTTGCCCTGCTTGTCGGACTGCTGCATGACATTGAACGCCTGCGTCAACTCCTCCGTGGCTATTTGCACCCCTTCGGAGAGTTCCGCATCCTGAGCCTTCCCTTGCAGCATCTCGACCCTGAGCGCGGTGGCCTTCCGGCTGTCTTGAAGTTGCCTCTGTCTTTCGATCACACGGCTGCGCTGCTCGTCCTTGCCGAAGGGATCAAGCTGGGGCAGGAGCAGAATACCTGTGAGCAGGACGGCCAGGGCCAGGATGGCGTTCCTCGTCCCGGCTGTCCAGAGGAAGGGCACCACCCTCTTCGACTCAATGGCGGCTGCCCGTTCTTCAGCCATCTTGAGGACGAGCGGCTTGTAGGTCCCCGGTGAAGCGTCGATCAGGGCTGATGTGAGGAAGAGATCGTCTGTCTCCATGCGCCTGTCGAGCAGGTGCGCCGTGTCAGCCAGGCTGGGACGCCGGTAGAACGCCACAGCAAGAGCCAGCGCCGCCGCGGCCACGGTCAGCAGGTTCACCGGGGAGAACCAGTTCGGAATGACCCCTAGCAGTCTGGAGCAAAGCAGCAGGAGGGCGTAAGCCGCAGCCAGCACGAGAAGAAAGAAATGGAAGCGGGAGGCCACCAGGACTGCCCTCTGCCTCCGCGCGACCCGCCTCAGCAATCCCTGCGTCTTGTTCTCCATTCCGCCGCATCCCCGCATAGCACATCTGCATTATACTCGGCGGCGCGTACCCTGTCACATTGTCCGAATTCCTTTGCCTGGGCAGGGTGACCCCGCCACGCGGACCGCGGGCAAGCCCCTGAGGGAAGAGATCTCATCGCCGTTGCGGCTGATGCCGCCGCGTTGACACAAGAGCACCCGTCTCGTAGACTTGCCGCCTGCAGGGCTGGTGGCGGCAGATTGATCTGCCACCTGTGGCTCCCGACGGAATCCGGCACCAGGCACAAGGACCACCCGCCGCAAGGCGGCCCTGACTTCGTTTGGCGACTCATCAGAGAATCCAGACTGCATCGCATCACCAGCCGAGCGGAGGCGGACAAATCATGTCGAAGCGCCAAGTCACCCTGAAGGTCGATGTGCCCCTCAACCCGCGTCGCTGCTATTCATTCCTGGGGCTTGGGTATAGGCACAACGAGCCTGTTCCGGACCGCCGCACTGGCTGGCCAGCGGCGTGGGGGGTGCCGCTGCCGAAGGGCGCGGTGGCAAACGTTGGTCAACTTGCGCTTCGCGATGGGACGGGCAAGAGGGTTCCGCTGCAAGTTCGGCCGCTAACCTGCTGGGACGACGGCAGCGTGATGTTCGCCCATCTACGCTGGCAGTGCGACGTGGCGAACGACAAGCCGGCCAGCTTCACCCTGGAGCTGGACGCTCAGGGGGAGCCGCCGGCGCCGAAGACGCCCGTCGTTGTACAGGAGCGCGAGGATGCGGTCGAGGTGGACAACGGCCCGCTGCACGCGGTGATCGGGCGGGAGTCGGACCTCCCGACTCTGTCTCTAACGCGCCGGGGCAGGCCCGTGTTGGACGGCGTTGTTGAGCTTTGGGCCAGGGACGCGGACGGAAGGCTCCACATAGGCAGACTGGAAGGCACTGAGGCGATCCGCGTCGCAGAGACCGGACCCCTCGTCGGAATCGTTGAGCTTCGCGGCAGGCACAGGGGCGACGACGGCAGGGTTTTCCTCGACTACCGGTTGTGTCTATGGTTCGACGCCGGGCGTGATGAGCTTAGGCTGACCCACACCTTCCTGAATCTGGGTGATGAGCCCGACGGCGTTCCCGTGGGTGAGATCGGCCTTCGTCTGCCGAAGATTGCGTCGGCGCAGCCGCCCACGCATCTGGTCTGCCAGCAGATGTCGGGGATAGACTCGTTTCCTCGTATCGCGGAGTTCCCGGAGAACGTTGACGTCACGATCGGCGCCACGGGGCCGCGCATCGCCGACGTGGCCTCTCTGCACGAGGATACAACCGGCTATCCTTCCTACCTGATGTTCAACCGCGAGCTGGTGGACGAGTGGATCGGCGTGCGAACCAGTGAGTGGGCCGCCGTGACCTTCTTCCTTGAAGGCAAGGAGAACTGGCCGAAGCGGATGAGGGTCACCGACGGCGTGATCGAGTACCATCTCTGGCCCGCTGGTGCCGATCTGCACAACCTGCGCCAGGGGATGGCGCGGACTCATCACATGCAGCTTGCGTTCTTCGAGTCGGAGGCGCCCGGCGTTGTGCTCCACGAGTACTGCTACAAGCTTGCCACACCGGCCAATGTCACCCTGTCGTTCGAGTGGTACCAGGAGTGCGAGGTTTTCGGCATGCAATACACCATGCCGTGGATGCCCAGGCGCTATCCTCTGCTTGAAGGAACGCTCCTGGAAAGCATCGAGCGCGGTTGGGCAACCGGCATGCTCGGTTACGGCGACGACCCCAGGTCGGGCTACGACTACACCAGCGTCGGCATGCCGGCTGAGACGGTGTGGCTCAACAACGAGCACGACTTCACCTCACAGGCGGTGATTCAGACCTGGCGGACGGGCCGGCCGGCTGCTTGGAAGAGCGCGCGGCTGAGCGCGGAGCATCAAATCGACGTGGACTTCGTGCGCAAGAGCGATGATCGGTGGAAGCAGGGCGGCATCCCCGCCCACTGCCATTTCCACACCACTGCCGCCGTCTACCCGAGCCATACCTTCACCGAGGGTCTGGTGCATTACTACGTCACCAGCGGCGATGATCGCGCGCTCGAAGTGGCCCAGAGCCTTGGGCGCAACCTCTGCATGTACGTGGAAGAACGCCTCGAGGTGCTGGAGGTGGAATCGCGCATGATGGGCTGGACGCTTATCGCGCTCGCGGCGTTGATTGAAGTGACGCACGACGAGCGCTGCCTGCGCGCGGCACATAGGATACGCTCCAGCATTCAGGACGTTGTAGACCGCACGGGTTCCTACGATCGGGAAGGCTTGAACTACGGCGCGGGCACGGTGCTTACGGGGCTGGGCAACATGCATCGGGTCACGGGAGACGAGAGCTTTCTCGAGCTGATGCTCACCATTCTGGACTGGCATCTGGAGCATGGACGCAACGCGGCGGGAATCGTCTGGGCGGACGGCTTCTCTCCATACAGTCTGAACCTCACGCTGCCGGGGTACGCGTACGCCTATCACGCCACTGGCGACCGCAGGTACCTCGAGGCAGGGCTTGAGTTCTTCCGCTTCACCGGCCCACCGGGTCGGACGGGGGACGTCCGAAGCGCCTCGAAACAGTACCGAACCTACATCCCCTTCCTCAAGGTGGCGCACGAAGCGGGCGCGCTTGATGAGATGGAGGGACGGATAGCCTGACGAGTGGCCGTCCAACGGACCCCATATTCCCCTATGAACGTGCGGGAATAGCACGACCATTGATCGGTGGGCTGTTCTATACCGCCCGTTGCGCGCGCTTCAGAGACGCCAGCAGTCTCACGGCTGCGGCTCGGCTATTGAAGCGCCGGGTGGAGGGGGCGTCGCCTCCTGCTTCATGAGCTTCGCGACCTGCAGCTTCAGCACCTGTCCTCGCAGGTCCATGCCGCGTACCATCCCCGCCCGGTCGATCAGGAAAATGGCGGGGATGCTGCCTTCGAACCCGTAAAGTTTCCCCAATTCGTTACCCTTCTCGCCGAGGTACACCTGCTTCCAGGGTGTCTTCTCCTTTTCCACGAAGGCGGCGAGCCGGTCCTTGTCCTCGTCCAGGCTGAGGCCGAGTATCTCGAGTCCCTTTGCGTGCTGTTCCTCATAGGTGGCCTTCAGGCCAGGTAGCGCGTCCACGCAGGGCTGGCACCAGGTTGCCCAGAAATCAATGATCAGGATCCTGCCTTTGAAATCGGCCGGCGAGACCTTTTGCCCGTCCAGCGTCTCCAGTTCGAACTGAGGCGCCTCTTTGCCTATGAAGGCCAGCCTGTCCAGCAGGTCTTTTAGGGCTGTTCTGGCCAGTATGCGCGGATGCTTCAACGCGGGATCCGGCTCGGCGGGATCGCCCATTGTAAAGCGCTCTTTCCTGAACGCCTCCAATTCCTCCTTCGTCGGGGGCGGGTATTGCTTAAGGTAGGTCTGGGCCGTCTCTCGTGCCGCGTCGTAGTTGGCCATCATCATATATACCTGGGCGGCAACAACGCAGACCGCATCGCGGTGTTCCGGGAGAGCCTGTCCGACCAAGTCCGCCAGCAGCTTCTCCGTCGCCTTCTGGCCCTCACCCGTTGCCATGAACCTCCCGACAAGCAGCCAGAGGGTCTGGAGGCGCAACTCTGTGGCCTGAGGGAACATGGTGATCTTGTCGGCTGTGTCGTTCAGAACTTGTATGGCTGCCTCCACCTCGCCCTCCTTGAGGAGCTTGCCGGCCTTCTCGTACGCCTCGTTGACCATGGCCAGGGCTTGCGATTCGGTGGGGGCCTCCTCGATGGCGGCCTGTTCAGGCTCCTCGATCGCGCGCACGGGGGCGGCGACGAAAAACAAGAGTGCAGCCAACATGACTGCTGATAGTATCCGGATATTGTTCACAGCGTGCTCGCTTTCCTACCGACGGCTTGGGTTCAGACCCTGGGCATCCGCCGCACGGCGGCTATTCCGCTATTTCGCTCTTCGACTTGATGATGCGGCTGACGAGGCCGTATTTCTTCGCCTCCTCGGCATCCATCCAATAGTTCCTGCGCGTCCCTTTTTCGACCTTGTCGAGGGGCTGTCCTGTTTCGTCCGCGATCAGCTTGTTGATCTTCTCGCGCATCTTGAGGATTTCATTCGCCTCGATTCTGACGTCGGCCGCTGAGCCGTGGATTCCCATGGAGGGCTGGTGCATGAGGAACCGGGAGTTGGGCAGGCTCAACCGTAGCTTCTTCGGTGTTGCCAGGAGCACAACGACTGCCGCGCTCGCTGTCAGGCCAGTGGAGATGCACCGCACGGGCGCCGAGATGTAGCGCACCATGTCGAAGATGGCGAACCCTGCGTCAACATCGCCGCCGGGAGAGTTGATGTAGATGTTTATAAGCTCCTTGTCGGATTCCTGATCCAGCAGCAGGAGCTTCGCCGTGACGCGTTCGGCGACCTCCTTGGTGATTGGCTCGGCGAGCAGAATCGTCCGCGATTCCAGCAGGCGCTCGCTCAGCATGCTCGCCTCTCGCTCCTTCTCGCGACTCTCCGGGGCGGCCAACTCACACCTACGGTCGTTCATCGTTCGTGCCTTTGCCTATAGGGGGAAAAACGGACAACACCACCACTTCATTCTATCGCGGCAGGGGTGGATGCTGCAACGCCGGCGATCAGTCTCTCAGCGCTGCGCCCGCGGGCAAATAGTTCACGTCGGCCTTCTTCTGAAGCTCTGTCACCAGGTCTTCGAGCAGCTGCTCCTTCTTCCGCGCAGCCAGCGTCCGGCCGATTTCCACTACCACTTCCTCGAACGCAAGGATGCGGCTCGGCTCGATCCGTTCGAGCTTGGCAATACAGTACCCGGCCTCTGTGGCCTGGACGTCGGAGACCTCCCCCGGTTCCAGCCCCGCACACAGCGGGGGGAGCCAGTCCGGCTGGTCTGGAGGCGCCTGCCGGACGCGGAGCCCGCCCTCTTTCTTATCGCGGTCCAGCGAGTGCTTCTCGGCTATGTCGGCGAAATCCGCCCCGCCGCGTATCTGCTCCAGTATCGCCTCGGCCTTGGCGCGCTCCTGCTCTGCAGTCTCGCAGCCCTCCGGATCGACAATGATGACGCGGTAAAGCACTCGCTGCGGCAGGCGAAACTCGTCCGTGTGGGCCTCGTAGTAGCGACGCATCTCGTCGGGCGAAACGTGCACGAGCGGCTCGATCTTGTCCTGCTTGTAGCTCTCGATGAGTATGGACTGGGCGATCAGGTCGCGCCACTCCTTGCCGGTGATCCCCTGCGCGCGCAGCCATTGGTGAACAGCGAGCAAGGAGCCCCGCTCCTCAACCGTCCGGCGCACCTGCTTCTCGACCAGCGCGTCCAGATGCTCCTGCATTCCGGGACGGCCGAGGTACTCCTTCTCCGCCTCATCGAGCAGCAGACGCTGCCTTATCAGCCCGCGCAGCGCGTGCTTACGCTGCTCCGCGTAGAACTGCTCGCGCTCCAGCGGCAGCAGCGCTTCAGCCTGTGCCCGCAGCTCGTCGGTCATGTGGAACGCTTTTGAGTACGTGTCTAGTTCCCTGCGCGTGACAACGTGGCCGTTGACCCTGACGAGCGTCTCGTCGCTCTCTCCGGCGGGTGGCTCCGCGGCGCCGGACATCCGCGGTGAGCCTGTCGCCAGAAGCACGAGTGTCAGTATGGCTGTGTATATCTTCTTCACGTTGCTGACCAGGGTTCCAGCGGGAAGCGTGCGCTGAAGCAGTACGTTCGATGATAGCGCGTAACCGGTCGTGGAGTCGAGTGACGAAGCGCCGCGCCGCTGCGGGCTGCTTGTGCGCCAGGGCGGTGCGATAGCCGTGCGGCATTCATCGTGTTCGTTTTGGAGGCGAACGGCGTCGCCTACGCGACCGGCTCGAGGTGCTCGGACAGGTTGATGGTCGAGCCCCGCTGGATCACCTCGAAGCCGAACCTGTCGCGCAGCCCGTCAAGGCAGCGGTTGATCCTGCGGTAGCGCGCGGTGTCGTCGTCGAAAAGGGTGCATTGGAGCCGGCGGGCCGGCTGCAGCCTCGACAGGCCAACCCCCACCAGCCGAAGCCGCCGGCTCCTGCACCACCGACCGCGCAGCAGCGTGCGCGCAATGGCGAAAATCTCTTCGTCCAGACAGACGGGCTCGCGCGTGGAGCGGGAGCGTTCGATTGTCGTAAGGTCTTGATAGCGAAGCTTTAACGTCACGGTTCGCCCGGCCAGGCCATCCCGTCGCAGCGCCCTTCCCACCCGCTCGCTCAGGTGCAGCAGCATCGCCTCGACGAGCGCGTAGTCGCTGGAAGCCGTCCAAAAGGTCGTGACGCGGCTGATGCTTTTCTGATGGTCAGACTGCTTGAAGACGGCCCCGGCGGAGCGTCGCCAGGGGTCTGGTGGGTCAGGCGGCTCGCCGCGGAGAACCCGGTAGATGGCACGGCCGTGACATTCTCCGAAGCTCCCTTCCAGGAGTTCGCGGGGCAGCTTGCGTGCCTGTAAGACATTGCGTACGTTCCACTTGCGGAGTGTGGCGAGCACGGCGCTGCCCAGCCCAGGGAGATCCTCCAATGGCAGGTTCAGGAAGAAATCCGCCTCACGACCGGGCTCCACGAGGGCGACTCCGTTGGGCTTGGCGAAGTCGGATGCCGACTTGGCCGCGAGTCTGTTGGCTGCGCAGCCGACTGATACGTTCAGCCCGGTGCGGGCCTTTACGGCGTGTTTTACCCAGAGGGCGAGCGCCGCGATCCAGCGGTGCGGCTCAGGCACGCTGGTGCGCTCGCGCGGCTGGAGGGCGCTGGTCTCGCGTCGTAAGTAAAGTCCAGGTATAGTGTTAGAGAATGGCATCTGGCCCACCGGCCGCGCCGACCATGCCCCGTAAAGCCGCTCGCACCCCCCCAGGTGCACGTAGCCCTCGTCAAGCGAAGCGCGCTCCACGACCGGGCTGACCTGCTCCAGCAGTTCGAATACCGCCTCCGAGAACCGCGCGTATTCGCCGTGGTGACCGGCTAGGTATATGCCATCCGGGCAGAGCCGGCGCGCCTGGAAGACCGGCATGGCGGCGCGCACGCCGAACGCGCGCGCCTCGTAAGAGGCGGAGGCGACGACGCCCTTGGTCTCGTGTTCGCTGCCGACGATGACGGGGCGGCCCTTGAGCGCCGGGTCGAGCACCTGCTCGACGGACGCGAAGAACGCGTCGATGTCAACGTGTAAGATGTTGGGAAGGCCCATGTTATGACAACCGATAGCGGACGGGCAGCGCATGTCACGAGATGCCCGTCTTGTGTATAGATAACTATACCGCTATATAGGCCACAAGTCAAGTCCATTATAGACATGCAGACCCGGTGGTTGGCTGATGCCGCTGTGACACTGATGGGCTCTCATCCGTGGGATATCTTCTGCATGCACGCACGTGGCATCGGAGAAGCGGCTCACGCACCGGTACGATTAACCCTGCAAGGCACAATTGCCACGGAGGCACAGAGGACACTGAGAACGCTTGCATCTTGTGCCTCGAGGGCGAGGCGTTTCCTGTGCCCTGCGTAGTACAGTAGAATGCGAGGTGTAGGTTTGCAGGAATGGGGGTCCTGAGTGCCGTATCGTTACCAGATCAAGTACTGCCGGCACTGCGGCCGCATCATCCCGCTCGACTCCGCCGAGTGCCCCTACTGCGAGAGGCTGGTCATCCGTTCGCACGAACAGAAGGTCTGTCCCTTCTGCGGCGAGGCCATAAAGGCCAGGGCGGTCAAGTGCAAGCACTGCGGAGAGTTCCTTGACGGCCGCACTGCACGCCCGCCCGACAGGCAGCAGATTCTGCACATTGAGAAGGCCATCATCGCCGCCCCGGGGCGGCAAGGCGAGATCGAGCTGCTGAGGCCGGACGGCCGGCCCCTGAAGGTGGGGGAGCTTGGCTCGGCAGCGCGTGGCGAACTTCCGCCGGCAGCCGAACCTGAGGCGGGGGAGCAGCGGGCCGCGGCGGACCTGCCCGTCAGGGCGCCAGGTGCGCCAGCGCCTGCTCGTCGAGGGATGCAGGCGATTGCGCCGGGCGTCGAGCCCACTGCAATCCCCGCTCGCGCCCCTGCAAAGAGAGTTGAGACGCCACCCGAGAAGCCCGCGCCGGAGCCCCCGGAAGCGCCGCCGGTCGAGCTCGAATGTCCCGTGTGCAAACGCACCGTGTTCCACGGCGACCACTACTGCGAAAACTGCGGCCGTGATCTTAGCCTGCGCAAGGGCCAGACTACGATCAGGCCCATCGCGTACCCCTACGATCCGACGGACTACGCGCTGCTGCTCAGTGCAGTGGCGCCGCTCGGGCTGCTCTTGCCGGCGCTCTACTCCTGGCTGCTCGCGGCAGGGGGAACGGTGATGGGGGGGTGGTGCGCCTGGCGCATCATGACCAGCGGCGGCAAGTTGAAAGGCATGAAGGGAGCGCTGGGCGCGATCATGCTCGGCCTGTTCTGGCTCGTAACGATCCTCTTGGTCAAGGGGTTTCACGGGTAGGCGACTAAGCTGCTCGGGTTGAGAGGATTCAGAGAGGAGCATCAATGAAGTGGTTGGGAATCTTCCTCATCGTCCAAATGTTGGCATTCGGCGCGTGTGGCAGGTCGGAGGAGCCATCCCTCCCGGACGGTTTGGAGAGGGCTATAATGGCAGGTGATGTGGCGGGGGTGAAAGAGATGCTCCTGCGCAACCGCGCGCTCGTCAACAGCCAGGACAGTGTTGGCGACACACCGCTCCACTTGGCTGCATACTGGAACCAGGAGGAGATTGCGGAACTCCTGCTAGCCTGCGGAGCAGATGTCAATGCTTCTAACGACGGCGGTTGGACGCCGTTACATCGAGCCGTGCAGAATGGGCACGAAAGCATGGCGGAACTTCTTTTAGCCAACAAGGCGGAAGTGAACGCGAAGGGCCTAACAGGCGCGACGCCCCTACACCTTGCTGCGAACGGGGGGTACGCGGATGTTGTGAGAGTGCTGCTTGCCCACAAGACGGATGTTAATGCGAAGGACTCCAATGGCCATACGGCCTTGGATGAGGCGGCACGTGAAGGTCACAAACAGGTCCTGGAACTACTGCTGGCGCAGAAAGCCGATGTCAACCTCAAGTCCTGGTATGAAAACACCCCGTTACACGAAGCGGCAATGCGCGGTCAGAAGCAGATCTGTGAGATGCTTTTGGCCAGCGGGCCTGCAATAGATGCCAGAAACCTTGGCGGCGACACCGCCCTCCACGAGGCGGCGCGGCGGGGCGAGAGCGAGGTAGCCGGACTCTTATTGGCGAGCGGGGCCGAGGCCGACGCCAAGAACGAATGTGGGGAAACGCCTCTTCACTTGGGGGCGACTGGTGGCGATACACACGTGGTCGGGCTACTCCTGGCGGCCGGCGCGGATGCAAACGCCACCGACTATGCTGGTTGGACGCCTCTGCATCATGCGGCATCCGAGGGCCATGTCGAAGTGGTCAGGCTATTGTTGGCAAATGAGGCGAAAGTCAACGCCCCAACAGGAGACGGCGAGACGCCGCTGCAATTGGCCGTCAGGAGTGCGCACGAGAATGTGGTGGAGATCCTGCTTGCTGGAGGAGCGGACTTGCGCCCAGTTGACGAGTTCGGTGGCACGCTGCTGCACTGGTCGGCGTGCTGGGGTCAAGAGAAGATAGCAGAGCTTCTTGTGAGCCACGGGGCGGATGTCAACGCCAGGGACAAGTCTGGCAACACGCCTCTCCACCATGCAGCCCGATTCGGACGAACGAACCTGGTGAAGTTGCTGGTGGAGAGGAATGCTGATCTTACGGCGAAGAACTTGGAGGGGAGTACGCCACTGCAATGTGCGTTGAGAACTCCACATATGGAGGCAGCCCGGCTGCTGGCAGGACATGATGTGTCCCCCGAGACGGCACAGGTTTCCAATTTGTCGCCAGAACTTACCAGTGAGATTAGGACGCTCATAGGCCAAGTGGAATGGGCCCGGGGCTACCAGGGACATCCTAGTCCCTTTTTTTCCTCTTATTACAACGATTCGGGGAAGAAGTTGCTCAAGATTGGCGGCCCCGCTGTGCCTTTCCTCGTAGACGCCATGAATAACGACAGCTTTCCGAGGCCGAGAAGGGTAAACTGTGTGGCAGTTCTCGGAGATATGGGGGTAGTTGCTACTGCGGCAGTCCCTTATCTCTCCATGGCCCTGGAAGAGCGTACAAGGCAGTTGAAGAGCATTATTAGTCAGCAGAGGCAGAAGGTCAACGCGGCAAGCTATCCAATCGGCCCTTCTTTGGCGGAGAAAACCGAGTGGGAGGCAGAAAAAATCGCTCTGGCGATTGGAGAGATTGCAGATGCTCAAGGCCTTGCCTCGCTTGTACGAGGGATCGAATCGGTGCAGGCAATAGCAGACATGGAATACCGCCCCGAGCCTGGTGGGGACGTGAAAGCCCCCGTGGGAGCCTACGAAGCAAGTTGTGTCGTTAGCGGTTGTGCCAATGCCATAAGAGAGATAGGCGGGGAAGAAGCGCGAAAAACGCTTGAAAGCCTCTCTGAGAGTCCGCATCCAAGTGTAAGGGCTGCGGCATCATCTGCTGGATCGTTTGGGATGGAAGAAGAATCTGGCAAAATGTATCTTCGCGGACGTATTCAGCTTGAACGTAATGCGCGGGTGAAGGAAGATTATGAGAAGTCCATCGAGGCTATCGACGCTACGGTCGAGTTTCACCAAAGATGAGGAAAGCCGGATCGCGTCCCGTGCTCGTGTCGCTCGGCGCCGATCGGGAGAGAGATGGCGAGAGAATCGTGCAACAGTCGGAGCGCGACATAGAGATACCGCTTGATTTCGCCGCCGTTCCCGATTGAACCCCGAGCGGAGCGTCACACCTCGACGATGCAGCCGGCGTCCACGGCCTCCTGAGCCCTGATAACGGTTCGGAGGGCGTAGAGGTCGTCTTCCGCTGAGTAGGGCATCGGCGTGCCGTCGAGCAGGTAGTCAGCGTAGCTGTCGAAGAAGTCGGGGTAGGACTGCGGCACGTCGGGTATCGCCTCCTCCGCGCCTTCGCCGATTATCATCCTGCGGCGGCGCATGTCGTCCACCGCCTCGATCATCCCCTTGGTGCCGTGCACGCGCAGGTGGGCGTTGCCCCAGGAACCGAAGCCCGGGGGGTTGAGGTAGTTGCACATCAGCGTCGCCACCGCGCCGCCCTCGAGCTCGAGCGCGACTGAAGCCGCCATCTGCAACTCGCCGTCCTTCGGGTTGCCGAGGCCGGTGTCGAGTCCGCACGCGCGCACCGCCTTAAGCCCCGTTGCCAGTTGAATGAAGCGCACGCCGTGGATGCCAGCCTGCCGTATCAGGCCGCCGTCCACGCCCCTGTCCTGCGGCCTCCATTCCTTGTAGGGATAGCTCTTATGAGCGAAGACGTGCACGACCTCGCCCAGGCGGCCCTCATCCACCACCTTGCGTATCGCGCTCAGCACTGCTTCTTGATAGCATGCGCCCATCTGGCGGAACTCGGCTTCGCATTCGTCCGTGACTCGGATGAGTTCGTGGAGCTGTTCGACCGTCATGGTAGCGGGCTTCTCAGCGAGCACGTGCTTGCCGGCGCGCAGACATCTGACGGCCTGGCCGAACTGCTCGTCCCGGCGCGGCGAACACAGGGAGATGAGGTCAACGTCGCGGGCCGCGATGAGCGCGTCCAGATCGTCCTCGAAGCGCACGCCCTCCGGGATGGCAACCTGGGCAGCGTCTATCTCGCTGACTGCGACGAGTTGCGCGCGCGGATGGTCGGCGAGCTGCTGCAATATCTGATGTCCGTTTGTGCCGTAGCAGGCGACCCTGAGCTTCTCAGTCACTGCCCTTTCCCTTCACGTTCATTCGGTGGGAATTCGCGAGGCTTGCTCTGTAGAAAACCTGTAACTTTTGACGGATGCATAGGTTGCAACTGGGGTGTGGGATTCTGTAGACAATGAAGCATGAGCCAAACAAGCAAGTCGCCACAGAAGGTCGCGCTGGCGGCGTTGGCGGTGGCCAAGGATGCCCTTCCACCCTACGCCCATCGCTTCAGCCCCAAGAAGTTCACCCAACACCAGCTGTTCGCCTGCCTTGTGCTCAAAGGATTCTTCCGCACCGATTATCGGGGCATCGCCGAAATCCTCTGCGACATGCCCGACCTGCGCAAGCTGCTTGGGATCAGCACTGCGCCCCACTTTACCACCCTCCAGAAGGCCGCCCAGCGATTGCTGCGCAAGGCCCCGTCCAACCAGCTGCTGGACGAGACCATCCGGCAATGCCTGGGGACCGGAGAAAGCCGCCCCAGAATTCCACTGGCCGCGCTCGACAGCAGCGGTTTCGAGGCCCATCACGTCAGCCGCTACTTTGTGGAACGGCGCGCCAAAGGCCTCAAAGGCCGCCTTTCGACCACCTTCAGGAGTTACCCCAAGCTGGGTGTGCTGTGCGACTGCGCCTCGCACGTGATCCTGGCGGCGGTGCCCGACCGCGCGCCAAGACACGACATCAACCACTTGGAACCGGCCCTGCGCCAGGCGCATGGTCGCACCGTGTTGGAGACAGTTCTGGCCGACGCGGCCTACGATGCCGAGTGGGTCCACCAGTGGGCCAGAGCAGACCTGGGCGTGCGCACGATCATTGCTCCGCTCAGAGGCCACCCCACCGACAGGCCAGCCACTGGACACTATCGCCGGCTGATGCAGGAAACGATTCATCTGACTCCGTACGGTCAAAGGTGGCAAGTCGAAACTGTCATCAGTATGATCAAGCGTCGCTTGGGCTCGGCTGTGGGCGCATACTCCTACTGGTCGCAATGTCGCGCCATGACGCTCAAAGCCCTTACCCACAACATCCTCATCCTCTTACGTCAATCTAAAGGTTTTCTACAGAGCAGCGAGGCTCAATTCTACCCTAACTGCGAATCGGTGGCGCAAGCTGAGTGCAGGCGGATCGTGGGTGCGTGCTCGCTGCGCGGCCGCGTCGGCAACGCGGGATCTCAAAAGCCGTGAATCGGGAATTCCTCGCAGAGCTCGGCAACCTTGGGCAGCAGGTCCTTCGCGGCAGGGAGGGGGTTGCGTGAGATGAGGAGCTCGACGATCCACCCTGCAATCATGCGCACATGCGCTTCTTTCATACCCCTGCTGGTCACGGCCGGGGTGCCGATGCGTATGCCGCTGGCTTCGGCGGGATTACGCGGATCGAACGGGATCACCTGCTTGTTGACGGTGATGTTGGCCTGGCTGAGCAGGTCTGTGGCTTCGCGGCCCGTCACGTTCTGATTGCTCAGGTCGAGCAGGAGGAGGTGGTTGTCCGTGCCGCCGCTCACGACCGGCATGCCGCGGTGCATGAACTCGTCGGCCATGGCGCGCGCGTTCGCCACGATCTGGTTCTGGTAAACGCGGAATTCAGGCTTCATAGCCTCCTTGAAGGCTACGGCCTTGGCTGCGATCACGTGCATCATCGGTCCGCCCTGGATGCCGGGGAAGACGGCGGCGTCAACCTCGCGCGCGTATTCGGCCTTGCACAGGATGAAGCCGCTCCGCGGCCCGCGAAGGGTCTTGTGCGTGGTGGAGGAGATGTAGTGCGCGTAGGGAACGGGGTCTGGGTGCAGACCTACGGCCACGAGGCCGGCGATGTGGGCCATGTCAACCATCAGGAATGCGTTGACCTGGTCGGCGATGTCGCGGAACTGCGCGAAGTCTATCGAGCGGCTATATGCGCTGGCGCCTGCGATGATAAGGCTGGGGTTGTTCTGTTCGGCGAGCCTTCGCACCTCCTCGTAGTCGATCATGCCGGTTTCGCGGTTCACGCCATAGCTGAGCACTTGATAGAGCTCACCGCTGAAGTTGCGCTTGTGGCCGTGGGTCAGATGACCGCCGGATGAGAGCGACATGCCGAGGATCTTGGAGCCGGGCCTGACGGCGGCCATGTAGACAGCCATGTTTGCCTGCGAACCCGCATGTGGCTGGACGTTGGCGTGCTCTGCGCCGAAGAGTCTCTTCGCGCGCTCGATCGCCAGACTCTCCACCACGTCCATCCACTCGCACCCGCCGTACCACCGCTCCTGCGGGTATCCCTCTGCGTACTTGTCGGTGAGAACCGAACCGAGCGCCTCGCGCACGGCAGCGCTGGAGTAGTTCTCTGAGGCGATCAGTTCGATCTGGTCGTGCTGCCTCTTCCTCTCCCCTTGGATGGCGCATGCCATCTCCGGATCGGTCAGCTCCAAAGCCGATTCTCTCAATACAGTCTTGTCCATGCTTGTCCGCTTTCCGGCCGTCGCGGGGCCATGCGATCATAAGTTGAAGGGTCGTGCCTCCCCTGTTGGGACCGCACACAGGCAATATTAGCCAATTCGCAGCCGGCTGGCAACCGACTTTTCCGGGCCACGATGCTCATCCGTGCCTGTAGAGCCCCCGTGCAGCGATGTACTTGCAAACCGGGTCAGGGACCAGGTAACGAATAGAGCGGCCCTGGGCGATGCGCCTGCGGATGTCGCTGGACGATATCTGGAGCAGCGGCGCCTCTACGATACCCTCCCTGATGGCCGCCACCGCCTGCGCGCCGAAGCACGCTTTCAGCTCATCCATGCACCCCAGCGGAAAACCAGGTCGCTCGAGGCACAGTACTCTCGCCTCCCGGACCAGCTCGTCGGCATGCCACCAATTCGGCAAATCGTGGAGGCTGTCAGAGCCTACGATGAGGTGCATCTCGCACTCGGAGCCGAGGCTTCTTGCCGTTTCGCGGACGGTCATGAGCGTGTAGGAAAGCCCGTCGCGCTCCAGTTCCATCGCGGACACTTCAAAATGCGGGTTGTGCTCGACGGCGAGGCGCAGCATCTCGAGGCGGTCCTTCCCCGGCGCCAGGGGGCCTTGCGGCTTGTGCGGCGCCCGGGCGGCCGGCACGAACACGACCTTGTCGAGGCTGCGCGCCTCGCGCGCATACTCTGCCAGGACGAGGTGCGCCAGGTGCACGGGGTCGAACGAGCCGCCGAATATCGCTACGCGTATCATTACTGCCTGCCTGCCGCCGCAGCGGCGATTGCCTTCACCTTCGCCAGCAGGGGCTCAGTGGAGTCGGCACGGTCGCCCGCCGTGCTCGCGACCTCCATGCAGAGGCGCTTGCTTTCGATGGCGCACGGGCCGCCAATGACGAGCAGCGCCCGGCCGCGTCCCACGACGAAGCCCTTGCCTATGGTGACTTCCCGCATTGCAGTTCGTTGCGACCGGAACCCAGCCTCGCGCTTGCGCGAATCCAGGCGCTTCGCTGCCTGACGGGGAGCGCAGGATAGCAAATAGCTTGACACCCGTCAAACTTTTTGGTACTTTTGAGCGTTGGAACGGGGTAGGAGCTTCCTCAACCCTTTCACGCTTAAGATGTTAACCTATTCCCTTTTCATGTCCATAGGCAGCCATGGCTGAATCACCGAAGAAGCAAGAGTTGGACGATCTGTTGAAAGGTCCAGTGGATCGGAGCAGTTTCGACAGGCTTGTCAAAGGTGTTCACAGCTCGTTTAAGGCTGTGGACTGGGCCACTGACTACGTGAAGGAACTGCGCGCCGGGTTGGACGGCGCTTCCGATTCGGAACAGCGCGACCAGTGGGAGAAGGTGGGTATCCTGTCGTTTGCCCTGGGTCACTACAAGGAAGCCGTCGAGGCGCTGGAGCACGTAAGGACCCGCAAGGAGGCGGCTCATTTCCTCGGGCGTGCTTGCCTGGAGCTCAACCGTCCCCAAGAGGCGTTGGCGGCGCTCGATGCCGGCAGGCAGGGTGAGGATGACCTTGCCACGGACATGCTCGTGGTGGACGCCCTTTGCCGCGAGCGCGACGCCGAGGCCGCCCGCAAGGTTTGCGAACGTTACCGCGATGCCGGTGCGGAGGACCCGGATTGGCTCTACGGGATGGGACGCGTGCTGGAGACGGAGGGCGCCTATGAGGAGGCGATGGCGCACTACGAGCGGGCGCTGGAGCGGGATGCCGGGCACCGCGCCAGCATGTTCAGGCTCGCGCTGAACTGCGATCTGAACGGGGAGGATGTGCGGGCACTCGAGCTTTACAAGCGGTGCGCCTCCCTGAATCCGACGTTCGTGGGTGCCCTGACGAATCTCGGCGTGCTCTATGAGGACAAGGAGGATTACGGCGGGGCGATTGGATGCTACAAACGAGTGCTGGCCATAGACCCTTCCCACAAGCGGGTGCAGTTGTACCTGAAGGATGCCGAGGCCTCCCTGAGCATGCACGTTGAAGACGAAAGGACGCGGCGGCTTGGGCCGGGGGACGAGATCATGCTGATCCCGCTGTCCAACTTCGAGCTGAGCGCCCGCAGTCGCAGTGTCCTGGAGAAGCTCAACGTGAAGACTCTGGGGGACCTTTGCCGTCTCAGCGAGAAAGACCTGCTGCAGTTCAAGAATTTCGGCGAGACGAGCCTTGACGAGGTCAAGAGCGTCCTTGCGCGCTACAATCTCACTCTGGCTGGTTTCCCATCGGCCGGCGGACCGGGGATGCTGCAGCTTGGCGCGCCTGTGGACGACGAGGACCTGCGGGAGAAGCTGAACACGCCCATAGAACTCCTTGGCCTCGCCACAAGGAGCAGCAGGTGCGTGGAGAGGCTCAACATCACTACGGTGGGCGAGCTGGTGGCGCACACCGAGGAAGAGCTTCTGGCTGTGCCGAACTTCGGGCGCACCAGCGTGGCCGAGATCAAGAACACGCTCGCGGCACTTGGGCTATCGCTGCGCGAAAACGAGAACGCATGATTGACTCGCTGGAAGGGTTGCTCACCTCGAAGACGCCTGCCGCCGTAACTGTCGAGGTGGGCGGGGTCGGATATCTGGTCTGTATCCCCTTGTCTACGTTCGCCGCGCTGCCTGAGGTCGGCCGGCGCGTGCGTCTCCTTACCCACCTGCACGTGAGTGACGATCAACTGAAGCTTCACGGATTTGCCACTGAAGAGGAACGCAAACTGTTCCTCGCATTAATCGGGGTGAACAGGGTGGGTCCGGCCGTTGCGATGAAGGTGCTGAGCAGTTGCTCGACGGAGGACTTCACTCGCTACGTGCAGGCCGGAGATGTGGAAGCCCTTGCGACGCTTGTCAAGGGAGTAGGAAGGAAGACTGCTCAGCGCCTGGTCCTGGAGCTGAAAGGCGAACTGGTCGAGGCCAGGGCCGACGCCCAACTCCTCGCCCAGAGCCCTGTGGCCGCGGACGTGATCCAGGCCCTGCTCTCGCTGGGTGAGAACCCTGCGCAGGCGCGGAAGGCCGTCCAGAAGGCCCTGGGGAAGCTCGGGCCGGACGTCGACGAGGAAACCCTCATGCGGCATGCCCTGTCCGGCTGACGAGACTTGGGCTGGACTTGAGCCGGTGAAGGGGCCGGACGGACGCACGGACTTGTGGAACGCCAACTGCGATCGTTTCAGGCATGAGCGAAGACTACATATACTCCGCTTTTCCGCAGGAAGAGGATCGCGTATTTGAGCCGTCGCTGCGGCCCAGGACGTTTGATGAATTCGTGGGGCGCACTGAGACCGTCCAGAACCTCAGGACGTGGGTCGAGGCGGCCCGCAGCCGCGGCGAGAGCCTGGATCACGTCCTGTTCAGCGGCCCCCCTGGCCTCGGCAAGACCACGCTGGCTTATATCCTTGCCAATGAGATGGGCGCCACCATGAGGGCCACCAGCGGCCCCGCGCTCACCAGACCGCGCGACCTGGTGGGCATCCTGACGAATCTCCAGCAGGGAGACATCCTGTTCATCGACGAGATCCACCGCCTTGATGCGCGAGTCGAAGAATACCTCTACACCGCGATGGAAGATTTCCACATATCGATCGTCATCGACCCCGGTCCCCACAGCCGCGCCATCTCGTTGCCTCTGAGGCAATTCACGCTCGTAGGAGCGACAACACGCGAGGGACTGCTCACACCACCGTTGAGGTCGCGGTTCCAGATACTCGAGCGGCTTGACTTCTACACGCCCGAGGAACTCACGGTGATCGCGCAGAACAGCGCCCACAAGCTCGGCCTGAAGGTGGACGAGGACGCGGTCCAGCGGCTGGCCTCCTGTGCGCGGGGCACTCCTCGCGTGGTCAATCGCTTCCTCAGGCGTGTGCGTGACGTTGCCCATGCCAGGGACAGCGAGGTCGTCACGCGGGACATCGCTGACGAGTGCCTGCGCAGGTTAGGGGTGGATGAGATGGGTCTGTGTGAGATGGATCGAAGCATAATGCAGGCGGTCGCCCGGGGCGGAGAGAAGGCCGTGGGCCTGAAAACGATATCTGCCGTGGTCGGCGAGCAAGAGGATACGATCGAGGAGGTCTACGAGCCCTTTCTCATCAGGTTGGGATTGCTGGAGAAGACCCCTCGCGGGCGGGTGTTGACCCCCAGCGGCCTGGTCTGCGTGGGGAGAGGACCTGATGGAGACTCTGCGCACCAGGCCCAGCGTCCTCTGTTCTGATCCGTCTTCGCTCTCCGCTTCTCCCCGTTCTTATCGCGAGTCCGATGAAGATACTGCTGCATTGCTGCTGCGCCGCGTGCACGCTGGGGCCGTTGCGTGAGTTGGAGCAGGAAGGCCACGAGGTGACCGGCTACTTCTACAACCCCAACATTCACCCGCTTATCGAGTTCAGAAGACGCCTGAAGGCACAGAAGGTCCTCCAGGAGCATCTGACGCTTGAGATGGTCTACGAGCAGGAATACGGCCTTCGCGAGTATCTGCAGAAGGTGGATTGGCGCTCGGAAGAGCGTTGTCCGGGGTGCTGCCGGCTGAGGTTAAGCCGCGTAGCGAGCGAGGCTCGGGAGCGTGGGATTGGTGCTTTCAGCACGACCCTGCTTGCGAGCGAGCATCAGGACCACGAGTCGGTCCGTCGCATCGGTGATGAGTGCGCTCGCGCTGAGGGCGTGGAGTTCGTTTATCGGGACTGGAGGGGACTGGCGAGGGAGAACCACGAGAGGGCGGCGCAGCTTCGGCTATATCTCCAGCAATACTGCGGGTGCGTGTTCAGCGAGTACGAACGGTTTAGAGACACTACCAAGCACCTTTACCGCGGCGACCGGCCGTAGCAGCTCGGCGGAGGCGATGGTCATGATGCAGCGGGCTGCCGACGACCCGGGCCGCGTGGTACGTACCTCCGGCGTTGGGCCATTCAAGACAACCGGACAGAAGGTCTGCATCGCCGTTGCTTTGCTGCTAGTCCTGTGTGGGGGCGGTGTGGTGTTAACGCTGTCGTGCTGCTGGCGCCCCGAGGTCTCGAAGCCCGTGCCTGTCGTTCCCCCGGCGCCTCCTTCCGAAGAGCTTCCCACGACGGAGCCCGTCGTTCCCCCGGCGCCTGGTTCCGTGGAGCTTCCCACGACGGTGCCGGTGCGCCTCGCCCAGGGGGAGCCTCGTCTGACGATCGTCTCGGCGGGTGTCGGCCGCTGGCAGGGGATCGCCCCGGCGAGCTGGGAGCTGCCCCCGGGAGCAGGGCCGTGGGACGTGGAGGCAAGCGGTGGCATGTTGAAGATAGGCGGGACGGTCGTGCCCGACGCAACTGCGCGCTTCACGTCCGAGGGGGGCACGTTCCAGCTCGGCGAAGCCGCCTACCGCGGCAACCTCATCGTGGAGGCGAATCCGGGAAAGGGCCTGATTGCCACGGAACTGGTCGAACTGGAGGACTACCTCAGGGGAGTGGTCGGCAGTGAGATGCCGCCGACCTGGCCGCTCCAGGCGCAGATGGCTCAGGCTGTCGCCGCCCGCACCTACGCCGTGTACAAGCTCCTGGATGCCAGCAAGGGGCCGCCCTGCTTGACGCTCCTTGATCTGGCTTACCAGGGCATCAGCGCAGAGAACAACAGCGCCGACCGTGCGGTCGCTCTGACCGAGGGCACAGTGTTGAACTACAATGGCGCGGTCTTCCGGACCTATTTTCACAGCACGTGCGGCGGAGTTACGTCCTCGCCGCAGACGGTTTTTCAAGAGCCCCCCATAGCTCCCCTCAGCAGCGTGGAGTGCTCCTGGTGCACGGACAGCCCGTGCTACAGGTGGAGCGTATCCTTGAGCGCAGCCGACGTTGCCGCGAAGGTCTCTGCCTGGGGCGTGCGGAAGGTTTACACCATTAGTCTCATGGATGCGGACGGAGCAGGACGGCCTGCGTACGTGCTGATCAACGGCGTTAAGAAGATGCCCGCCAACGATTTCCGCATGGCCGTAGGCTCGCGGGTTCTAAAGAGCACCCTCATGACGGTGTCCAGGAGAGGCAAGACGTTTCGGTTCGAAGGAAGAGGCTGGGGCCATGGCGTGGGCATGTGCCAGTGGGGCGCGCACGGGATGGCCATGGAGGGCAAGTCATGGGATGAGATACTGAAACACTACTACCCCGGCGCCGAGATCATACATACCAGCAAGGAGCAGTAGGGGCGACGCGTGCTTCGCTCCGACGACGAGGTGGACTTCAAGACGACATGTTTGGACGGTTCCAGCCGCGCGCGGTGCGGCGAGTTGAGCCTGCCCTCAGGGACCGTGAAGACGCCGGCTTTCATGCCGGTAGGCACGCGGGGTTCCGTCAGGGGCGTCATGCCGGACCGGCTGCGGGAGTGCGGCACGCAGATGATCCTCGCCAACGCCTACCACCTGTTCCTGAGCCCGGGTGCGGAACTGGTGGCCGAACTCGGGGGTCTGCACAGGTTCATGGGCTGGGACGGGCCAATACTGACTGACAGCGGAGGCTACCAGGTCTTCTCGCTCTCCGAGCCGGGCCGCGTTACCGACGACGGCGCCGAGATTCGCAGTCCGCTTGACGGCAGCCCCGTCCTGATGGGTCCTCACGAAGCGACTCGCGTCCAGAACCTGCTGGGCGCCGATATTGCCATGGCCTTCGACCAGTGCCCTCCCTATCCGTGCAGCCGTGATGAGGCCAAATCTGCCACGGAACGCACCCTCAAGTGGGCGGCCGTCTGCAAGGAGGTTCACTCCAATGAGCGGCAGGCGCTGTTCGGTATCGTTCAGGGGAGCGTCTTCGAGGACCTGCGTGCGCGCTGTGCAGAACGGATCGTGGGGATGGAGTTCGACGGGTACGCCATTGGCGGGGTCAGCGTGGGTGAGGAGGCTCCGCTGCTCAGAAAGGTGGTGCGGTTCACAGCGCCGCTCCTGCCCGACGACAGGCCGCGCTACCTGATGGGAGTCGGATTCCCGCCCGAGTTGCTTATGGCTGTGAAGGAGGGCATAGACTTGTTCGATTGTGTTGCGCCGACGCGGATGGGGCGAAACGCTACGGCGTTCACCGGCCGCGGCAGGCTGAGGCTGCGCAACAGCGCCCATAGGAAAGATGGAAGACCCATCGAGGAAGGTTGCGATTGCCCGGCGTGCGGGTTATACTCGCGGGCCTATCTGAACCACCTGTTTCGCTGCCACGAGATGCTCGGGCCAGTGCTGGTGAGTCTGCACAACCTTCGCTTCTACCATCGCATGATGGCGGCAGTCAGGGAGGCAATCGCGGCGGGTGGGCTGGCCGGGTTCTGCGAGGCATTTCTTTCACGTTACCTTCAAGGAGAGGATAAGTTGAGATGACGCATTGGACTGATTCCGCGGTTGTGCTGGCGCAGAACGCTGGACCGCCCGCGCCGCAGGGCGGTATCGAGGCGTTACTGGTGCAGTTCGGCCCGATCATCTTGATCATCATCGTATTCTTCTGGCTGATGCACCGGTCCCAGAAGAAGAAGGATCGGGCGCGCCAGCAGATGCTGGACAGCATCCAGCCGAAGGACAAAGTGGTCACAATCGGCGGCATCCACGGGCGTGTGCTTGAGGTGAAGGAAGACGTGTTCGTGCTGCGAGTGGACGACGACGTGAAGATAACCGTCAGCAAGGGCGCCGTCAGCCGGAAGGCCGCCGATCAACCCACCGAGCAGGACGGGCTTTAGAGCCTCTAACAGAATGCCGCGTGAGCCACGTTGCGCCTCCGGCCGGATGGATGCAAGGAAGGGCGACGACGCCGTGCCAGGGTCAGGCACGGTGAGGAGCCCTGACGCCGCTGACGCCGGCCCGAGGCGCAACCCGAAGGGACGGGGCGTCTTTGG
>Ga0315274_10001658_pt1 | contig 34089 bp, 19 predicted proteins | sample YL17G02_20_MG_FD_203700 | JGI IMG/M metagenome (GOLD analysis project Ga0315274, IMG submission 203700) | Sediment microbial communities from Yellowstone Lake, YNP, Wyoming, USA - YL17G02_20 | ecosystem: Environmental > Aquatic > Freshwater > Lake > Sediment | place: USA: Wyoming | collected...
ACGCGGAGGAGTTCCTTTCCGTCGTCAAGGCCCTTCTGATGGGTCTGAAGCCCGAGATTCCCAGCTATCCGGTGTGTGTGGAGTGCAAGCTCGACGAAAACCCCTGCCTCTTTGACCACGACGGTTTCTGCTTGGGGCCCGTCACACGGGCCGGTTGCGGGGCGGTTTGCCCCAAGAACAGAAGAGGATGCTTGGGTTGCCGCGGACCCGTGGATGATCCCGCGGTTCAGGCGGAAATGGAAGTCCTGACCCAACACGGCTTGAGTCTCGAGGACGCGCTCGGGAAGTTCCAGATCTTTGGCGGCTGCCTGGAGGTATTGCAATGCCAACCAGAACGATAAGGCTCGATCACGTGCCCCGCATCGAGGGTCACGGCAACATCGTCGTGGAGACGGAGGACGGCAAGGTCCTCAACTGCCAGTGGCAGGTTCCCGAGGCGCCTCGCTTCTTCGAGGCCATGCTTCTGGGCCGACCGTGGGACGAGGTCTCGCCGATCGTGTCGCGCATCTGCGGGATCTGTTCGGTGTCTCACTCGCTGGTGTCGCTCAAAGCCATCGAGGCCGCCTTCGGGGTGGACGTCTCCGAGCAGACCGTTCTCTTGCGCAAGCTTCTGAAGCACGGGGAAACCCTTCAGAGCCATATCCTGCACATAGGGTACCTGGCGCTTCCGGATCTTGTGGGGACCGGAAGCGCCCTCCCGCTCGAGGCAACCCATAAGGATGCTTTGCACACGGTTATCAGGCTCCACCGGCTGGGGAACGACATCTGCACCGTCGTCGGCGGCAGGACCACGCACCCGGTGCGCGTGCAGGTCGGCGGGTTCTCCGCCCTGCCCACGCCGGGCGAGCTTGTCAGGCTTCTCGTGCGACTCGAGGGGGCGATGGGCGAGATCGAGGCGGTTGCCCGTGTGCTTCAGTCGGTCGCGGATCGCATCCCGGCGTTTGAGCGCGAAACGGAGTATGTCGCGTTGGCCTCGGATGAGGAGTACGCCTTCTATGACGGCCTCATCGGCTCCACGGACACCGGCCGGCGCCCCGTCGCCGACTACGAGTCCGTGGCGAATGAGTACATTGTTCCCTGGTCCACGGCCAAGTGGACAAAGCACAACAGGGACTCCTACATGGTCGGGGCCCTTGCGCGCGCCAACATCAGCGGAGATCAGTTGTCGGAGACGGCGAAGAAAACGGCGGGGGAGCTCGGCTTTTCGACGCCGTGCCGCAATCCTTTCATGAACAGCGTCGCGCAAGCGGTTGAGTGCGTGCAGTCGATCGAGGAGAGCGTCAAGATCATCAGCCGACTCCTGGAACGCGGGACCACGCAGGAAGAATCCCATGTGGGTGTGAAAGCAGGCCGAGGCGTGGCGGCGGTCGAGGCCCCTCGAGGGATTCTGTTCCACGATTACACCTTCGACGAGACCGGCAGGTGCGCGAAAGCCAACTGCGTCATACCGACCAATCAGAACCACGCCAACATCCAAGGCGACTTTGAGGCCTTTGCGCCAGTTATCGTCAGTCAGCCCAAGGAGAGGATCGAGTTCCTTCTGCAAATGCTCGTCCGAGCCTACGATCCCTGCGTGTCCTGCTCGACGCACTGAGCGGCCTTCGCCGTCCGGCGCGAGGCCGCGGCGAGGGGCCGATGCTGAGATCGGCGTTTCTTCGGGGTCGTCCCGCGCCGGCGGGTGGAGTCCCGAGCAGAGGGCTCACATGCGCTCCTTCATCGGAACGGCCTGCTTGCGGGGCAGTGGACGGATGTCAGCTCGCGGGGGCTGGATCTTCGATTCCGCCCCCAAGAGACGAATGACGGCCTCGCGTTGCGTGATTCCCGTGTGGTGCAGCTCGAGATCGGCAGGACCAGGGCCCGCGCGGATGCCGAGCCATTCGTCGGACCGCTCAAAGAGGCTTCGCCAGGCCGCCACCACAACCGTCTCCCCCATTTTCTCCAGGGCGCCCGAGTGGAACAGCCGGCCGTGGGGCCTGCGATCGGCGCCCCCTTCGCGGTCCGCGACCCCTGCGATCTTCGTGGGCAAGGCCAGCGGCGCCCCGCTCGCAGGCGGGGGAGCGGGAGAGACACTGGGCGTCGTGGCGCCTTCGAGTGTCAACGGCGCTGGCGCCGCGGTCTCCCCCTTGTCCTTCGGCGCGACTGCCTCGAGGGTGGGATCTGGGGAATCCGCGGGGAAGTCCGGTTCGGGCTGCCCGACGACGGCCCGGATCCCGGCGGTGACCAGGAGACCGGGACCGCAGTAGTCGCGTTCGAGGGCCTCGAGAAGGGAGGCCAGCGGCACGGTTGCCGTGGTCAGTTCCGCGATGGGCGCCCACGACTGCACGTCCCGCAAGTGGATCGCCCCTTGGGTTTGGCGTTTCTCGACGCCACGGGCAGGCACGACGGCTATCTGGGCGCGGGCAGCCTCGAGAGCGGCGCGAGCCAGAAGCGTGGCAACGCCTCCCTCATCGCCATCGGGCCAAGCGGGGATATCGGCCGCGGCGTTGGCCAGCAGGACGTCCTTCTCCGGTTTCCCGAAAGCCTCGCGATCCGCCCCGACAACCATCCAGCAGCCTTGACCGTCCCGATCGACCAAGCGGAGCGAGAGCGCTTCGGGAGGTCGTTCCCCGATCACGCGTCTCTCTTGGGCCGGCGACGCTTCCTGCGCCTCGATTCTCAGGACGACGGCCGACGCGCCCGTGATTCCGGGGGCGTCCTTCAGCAGGAGATCGAACGCCGCCACGTTTCTCGGGACGATGGCGAGGGTATTCGAGGAGGCGACTTCCGCCGTGAGATAGGCTGGGTCTTCGCGTCGCACGGGCCGGCGCAAATGGAGCCAAGCGTTCTGCTCGGCCCCCGATGGTTCGCCGGCGGCCACGACGCGACGCGGGGTCGGAGGAAGGGGATGCCGATCGAGGAAACGGAAAAGGGAGTCAAGAACGTCCGCTCTTCGAGCGGCCTCGACATTGGCTCGCGTGCAAAGGGGCTCCCCGCCCTCTTCCTCGCGTCCGACCAGCGGGTCGGGCGGCGATCCGGCTTGGGCCGCAATGAAGAGAGGGGGCGGCGTGAGCTCTCCCAGTGCGCTCCGAAGGCGCTCCGCGCAGGGACCGTCCCATCGTCCCTCGATCGCGGCGAGGGCGGCGCACCGCCTGGGACGGGCGAGCGCCTCGACCAAAGCGCCGGGCGCCGCGTCGTCGAACGCAATCACGCAGTTGCGCGATGGGTCGACGGCGACTCGGGCGGCGACATCGCGCCGCACCGCCTCCAAGGCGCTGCGCCAGCGGTCAAGACCGCCCCACGGATCGGGCAGCCGGGGAGCGGCGAGAGCCCAGCCGCATCTGTCCGCGGCCTCGCTCAGCTCCCTCTCATGAAGAGGCGCATAGAACTCGTCCGCTTCGGACGGGCCAAGAAGGACTGCAAGGGGCAAGGTTCCGGTCGTTTTCGCGGACGCGGGGAGATGAAGGAGGTAGGGGACGCTCCCGCCGTCTTCATCAATCGCGGGCGCGCTCAGCAAGAGCCATCGCGAAGGCCAGGAACCGGTCCGAGGGACAGTCTCGCCGCGGAGAAGAGAACCCAAGGTTCCTCGGACGATTCCCAATCGCTCCCCCGTCGGGTCGTTGTGAAGAAGAGCGGGATGCTCAAGAGCCCCGAAGGCGGCCTTCAAGTCCCGCGCCAGATCCCGGGTCCGTTTCGCGGAAAGGGAGGACTTCGCAAAAGACCCGTCCACAGACAGCCCCTTGGGCGATCCAACCACGAGCGTGCAGCTCCCCTCGGCGGCAGTTGCGAGAAGGGTCTCTTGGCCGCCTTCCGGCTTCGCTCCGACCGGCGCGAGAACCGCGGCTTGGAAAGTCAGCACGGCCGGGGCGTCCCCGGCGAGGGACTCCAATCTCAGAGGCTGTCCGACGGCGATTCTTTCCTTGAGGGCGGGGGCGGCCGACCCGTTGCACGCAACCTGCGCTTCGCAAGTGAGAGACCCGAGACCGATGAACTCCTGGACCGCGGGGTCGCCCCAACGGGCCCAGCGCGGAGGAACGCCCGGACGGTACGGCGGCGGGGCCGAGAATTGCCAGCGAGGGTAGGCCACGTTTCCCGCCCGGAACGTCGCGGCGTCCAACAGACGCGCCCGAACGAACCAGGGACTCCCGGCGACCGGTTTGCCGCTGCGCAAGATCAGATGGTTGAGGCCGGCGCGCAACGTGAGAACCTGGATCAGGCAATCCTCGCCAGGGGGCGCCCACGCGGTCCGGGAGAAGCGCACACCGTTGACCCAGCCTTCCAGCGGCCCGTGACTCCCGACGACGAGAGCGACCCGAGAACTCTGGGCCGCCTCGATCTGTCGGTAGAGGCAGACGACCTCGCCCCGCCTTCCCGGGCCGAAGATCGCGGGGATGGAGAGACGGCCGTCCTTGCTCGTCTGCGCGGGGAACCACAGAAACGGACGGCCCAGACCTCGGGTGGGGGCGGGACTTCTTCCGCGAGGGACGGCCTCAAGACTCTCAGCCAACATCGCCAAGCTTTCCGTCGAAAAGGAATCTTCCGTCCCGGGAAACGGCCCCAAGACGAGCCAAGCATCCACGTGCGCGGTCGCTTTCAAATCGAGAGGAAGAAGCCCGACGTGGGCTGATGCGGGAACAGCGGGTAAGAGAAGAACCCCCGCCAAGAGAAAGCGGCATGCCTTGCGGATCATAGGGAAGGACGCCATGGAGTTTTTGAGTCGCGCGTCACCGACTCCACGCCGGGGATGTCGCGCAGGCGGTTCATCAAGGCGTTGAGAACTCCCGCCGGCGGTCCGGAGGTCTGGTCGTCGATGAGAACCGTGAAGCGAGCGATCGCGCTGCCGCTGCGCATGTTGCTGCGCGAGTGCGATGCCACGATCATCAGGTTCATCGACGCGATCGTTTCCGTGACGTCGCGGAGAATCCCTTTGCGGTCTTTGCATTTGATCCGCAAACCCACCCACCACGGCTTCCGGCCCTCTTCGGACCAGTCGACCGGGACGATTCGGCTCTCGCGATCCGACCGGAAGCCGTCGGCCGGGTCGATGCGGACCCGACGCGCCAGCTGCGGGCAATCCTGGCGGTGGATGCTGACCCCTCGGCCAAGCGTGACGAATCCCCTGATTGGGTCTCCGGGCTGCGGGTTGCAGCATCGAGCAAAACGCGTAAGCGCCCCCGGCATGCCGTCGACCAGGATCGCCGAGGCCTTTGCGGAGGGAGCGGCGGCCGTTGTCTTGCGCCGCGGATGTTGAACGGCGGGCGGAGGAAGAAAACGGGCGACAACGGCGGAAGTCGGGATGGCGCCAAAGCCGACCTCCGCGTATAAGTCCTGGCTGGAACCTAAGTTGAAGCCCGCCAGGTGAGGTTCGAGCGCTTCACTCAGACTCGGGGCGGAGACCTGAACGCCGACCGCCGAGAGTGCGCGCGTGAGCATGTCGCGCCCCAGTTGGACGTTCTTCTCGCGGTTGACCTGCTTGAGTTGGTGGCGGATCTTCGATCTCGCTCGCGCCGTGGTCACGATCCTCAACCAGTCCGGCGAAGGGTGGGGCGTTTTCGAGGTCTGGATCTCGACCAGGTCGCCCATTCGGAGCCGCGCTCGGAGAGGCACGAATCTGCGGTTCACTTTGCCTCCCGCGCACCGTTGCCCGAGGTCCGTGTGGATGCGGTAGGCGAAGTCGAGAACCGTCGCGCCGCGGGGCATTTCGATGACGTCGCCGCGCGGCGTGAAACAGAAGATCGTCTCATCAAAGGCGTCGCGCCGGAGTTCGCGCACGATCTCGCTTGGATCGTTTGCGTCTTGCAGCCAGTCGACCATCTGGCGCAGCCAGAGGAGTCTCCCCTCGGTGTCGGCCGGAGTCTTGCCGCCCTCCTTGTAACGCCAGTGGGCGGCGATGCCTTCTTCGGCAACGCGGTGCATCTCGCGGGTGCGCACTTGAATCTCGGCCAGCTGACCATCCAGGCCGATCACCTTCGTGTGAATGGACTGGTACATGTTCGGCTTGGGCATGGCGATGTAGTCGGCGAATTGCCCGGGCACGGGTCTCCAGATCGAGTGGATGATGCCCAGGATCTCGTAGCACGCGTTGCGGGTCTCGCAGATCACACGCAGGGCGTTCAGATCGCAGATCTCTTCGAACGAGAGACCTTGGTTGCACATTTTCTGGAAGATGCTCCAAAAATGCTTCGAACGGCCCGTCACTTCCGCCTGGATGCCGTGTCGGGCCAGATCCTCTTTCAGGAAAGCGACGGAGTTCGCGATGTGACGCTCGCGATCCTGGCGTTTCTGGGCGATCCGACGGTTCAGGTCCTCATACTCCTCAGGATAGAGGCAGCCCATCGCCGCGTCTTCGAGGGCGGACTTGATGCGGTAGATGCCCAGGCGCCCCGCCAGCGGCGCGTAGATCTCCATCGTTGTGCGAGCGATCTCCTTCTGCTTGGCCGGCGGAAGGTGGCGAAGAGTCTCCATGTTGTGCATCCGGTCGGCCAGTTTGATCAGCACCACCCGGATGTCGCGCGCCATGGCGAGGATCATCCTGCGGAAATTCTCGGTTTGCTGTTCTCGGCTCGACCGAATGGACAGGGACGAGATGTTCGTGACTCCCGAGACGAGGTCCGCGATGGGATCGGGGAACTCCTCCTTCAGTTTCGCGTAAGTGCACGGCGTATCCTCGAAAGCATCGTGGAGCAGCGCGGCGCAGACCGTCTGCCAATCCAGGCCCATCTCCAGGACTCTGCGGGTCGTCGCGACCAGATGGGAAAGGTACGGATCTCCGGACAGACGCTTCTGGCCGGCGTGCAGCTCCTCCGCCCGTCGGTAGGCCCGCACGATCCACCGCCGCTCCGCTTCCGGAAAGCGCTCGACCTCCGTTCCCAGAAGGCCGGCAAGGTCCACGTCGCCAGTCAGCGGGAACTCGGGGCGGCGCCACGCGTCTGGCCCGGCCGCCGCAACACTCGCCGACGACGCCCCCGGCGCGCTCTCTGAGGAAGCCCGACCACCCATCTTCAAAGCCCGTACTCCTCGATCTTGCGGTAAAGCGTCTTGCGGCCTACGCCGAGCGCTCGAGCGGTGGCGGCGCGGTTGCCGTTGTTCCCCTCAAGCGTGACGCGGATCATCTCCCGCTCCATGTCGGCGAGGGAAGCGCCGGCGCGCAGCTGGACCACTCGCCGCGAGACGGTCGACGCCCCGCCGCGGGGCGCGATCTCCTCCGGGAGATTCCTCACCATGATCTCCTTGCCGGAGGTCATGACGACCAGGCCCTCGATGACGTTGCGCAGCTGACGCACGTTGCCGGGCCACGCGTACTGGCGCAAGGCGGCGAGCGCTTTGGGCGACATCTTCATCGGAGGCTTGCCGTTGGCCTCGCAGAATTCCTTGAGGAACGCCTGGGCGAGAAGGGGGATGTCCTCTTCCCGCTCGCGCAAAGGAGGCAGCTCGATTTTGACCACGTTCAGGCGGTAGTAGAGATCCTCGCGGAAGCGCCCTTCGCTCACGGCGTCCTCGATGTTCTGGTTCGTCGCGGCGATCACGCGAACGTCGACGCGGATGGTTGCGGCGCCGCCGACGCGCTCGAATTCCTGCTCCTGCAGAACGCGTAGGAGCTTGATCTGGAACTCGGGGGCGGTTTCGGTGATCTCGTCGAGGAAGATGGTGCCGCCGTCGGCCATCTCGAAACGGCCGATCTTCTGCTTGCGGGCGTCGGTGAAAGCGCCCGCTTCGTGACCGAAGAGTTCGCTTTCGAGAAGCGTCGTCGTCAGGGCGCCGCAGTTGAGTTTGATGAATCGCTTGTGCTTGCGGGGCGAGTTGTAGTGAATGGCCCCGGCAATGACCTCCTTGCCCGTGCCGCTCTCGCCGGTGAGGAGAACGCTGGCCCGGGTCGGCGCCACCTGACGCACGCGCTGGAAGACCTCCTGCATTCGGGGGGCGCGGCCGATTATGTTCCCGAATCCGTGGCGCTCCTCGAGCTCCTCGCGCAGCGCCTCGTTCTCCTCCTTGAGGTCGTGCTGCAGAAGCACGCGGTCGACGAGAAGGTGCAGTTCGTCCAGGTTCACGGGTTTGAGAAGGTAGTCGAAGGCGCCTTTCTTGATGGCCTCGACCGCTCCTTCCACGGTTCCGTGGCCGGTGAGAATGATGACCTCGATCGATGGATACTCTTCCCGCGCAATGTCGAGCAGCTTCATGCCGTCCATGCCGGGCATTCTCAGATCCGTGATGATCAAGTCGATTTCGCGGGATCGGATCAGCTCGAGGGCTTCCTCGGCGTTCGCGGCGGCGGCCACGTCGTACTTCTCGCCCTCCAGGCTCCAAAGGAGTCCCTCGCGCGTGTTCTTCTCGTCCTCGACAATCAGAATCGAGTGTTTTCTTCTCATTCAGCCGCCCCGAAAAGACAATCGACCCCAGCGGGGGGTTCAGTGGGCATAGTACGCGCGGTACTTCTCCAGCGCCACGCAAATGGCCTCGATGTTCTCCAGAGGAACATCGGGCCCGCACTCGGCCGAGAGCCACAGACCTCCTTGCGGGGATCCGAGCGCTTCGACCGCTTCTCGCACGTGCGGGTCGATGGCTTCCGGTTTGCAGAAGGGAAACATCTGGCGGTCGAGGTCGAGGTTCACGCACACCTTCCCCTTGCAGGTCCTCGCGAGATTCTCCAGCCCGTTGGCGCGGATCTGGGGATTGATGACCTGGACGCCGCACTCGATCAGGTCGGGGATGATCTCGATGATGTGTCCGTCCGAGTGCATGTAGACGGAGAGACCTTTTTCGCGGCACGCGCCATAGAGTTTCTCGTAGCAGGGCTTGAGGAACTTGCGCCACTTCTCGGGACTCATGGGCAAGCTGTTCTGCATGCCCAGGTCGTCGCCAAAATAGAGAAGACCCGGCGGTTTGCACTCCGCCAGCAGCTTCTCCAGCTTCCGCGCGTTGTGGCCGAGGACGACATCGATCAACATCTGAAGTTCCGGCGGCTCTTCAGCGAAATCGAGCATCACTTCCTCGAAGCCGCGCAGGTCCGTCAATCGCAGAAACATGAAGCCGTGGGGGAAATGGGGGGTGATTGCCTCGGGGGCTTGGAGCCGGTGCACGTCGGCGCGCGCTGGCACGGGATGACCGGTGACGATCGCCTCCATTCCGGCCGCCACGTTCGTCCACACGCAACCCCATTCGTCCACGTGTTCCCCCTCGGCGTAGGTCCCGCTCGCTTGGGCGCGTTCCTTGGCATTGATCTCCCCCTCGCCAAAGAGGATCGGGTGTCGCTTCGCCAACTCCGCGAGGGCGTCGCCATGCTTCCGCCACGCGGCCGGAAGAAAGGACACCCCAACCGGAATGTGCTCCGGCCCCTCAAAGCTCATTGCTTTCCACCGGTCGTTTTCGGCAGTCATGGCGTTTCCTTGGCGGCTGCCGCGACCTGCGCCGAGCGTCGGTCGCAACGGTCGCGGCCGATCTTCCGGAGATCAGTCCGTCTTGGGGCAGATCACGATCTCTTGTCCGTCCTCTTGGGAGGTCTCCACCGTCGTTGTGAACGCCTTCTCCCTCCGCAGCATGCGCCCGAGGGAGGAACTCTTCGCCGGCGCAACGTCGGCCTCATAAGTCTTGCCGCCGGGGAGTTCGAGCTGGGCGGCGTCCTCCCCTTTGCCGGTGTGGCAGCGGGCGTAGGTCTCGCCGTCAAGGCGGAGGGTGACGGTCGCCTTCCACGGCTTCCCGTCCGGCTTGTCGAGGACTTTCAGAGCGACGTTCCGGCGCGACGTGTAGTACGGCGTGACGTTTCGCGCCGGGACGTACTGGATGTCGCGATCCCACACGAGCGGGAAGGAGAGGGACGTTTTCCGAAACGAGGCCGCGTAGATCTGGCGCCGCATGTCGCCGTCGATCGCCTCCGCCGCTCGTCCGCCGAACCACGTGCGGCAGAGGGGGCTCTGTTCGGCGGCGCCGACGTAGCGCCACCCCTCGTCCCAGATCTCGACCCACGTGTGGTTGCCCTGGACGGTCGTCCACATCGGCGTCCCCGCAACGCGCGCCGGAACGCCGACGGCGCGGCACGCGTCGGTCAGCATGATGGAAAGACCCGTGCAAGAGGCATAGCCCTCGGCCTCGAGGGTCTCGTAGGGGCTCTGATCCGGTTTGGGCCGTTTGCTTGCATGGTATTTCACGTTCAGCCGTTCGAAGACCTCCTTGTTCAGCGTGAGCGCGGCGTCGCTCGGCGTGTTGCATTCCTTGACGACGGGCATAAATCGCTCGTAGAAATCCTGCCGCCAGTCGTCGCGACGCTCGTTGACGTTGACGTAGGGAAGCACGTAGTTGAGGAAAAGATCGTTGGGGATGTCGCGTCCCCAGGGGCTTTTCTCGCGCGCCAGATAGGCGAACTCGACGTTTCGCAGGATGAAATCGCTCTTCAGGCCGGCGAGGTCTCGTTGCGGCATGTTGGCAATAAGAAACGCGACACCTTCCCGATGCCCGCTCTTGGCCTTCTCCATGGCGTCGATTAGTTCGCTCTGGTTGGCCCCCGCCGCGGCGAGCGCCTCCCTCAACCCGCCGCCGCACTCTTTGGGCATGAGGGCAATTGCCTCCTCGGCTTTCTCGCCGAGTGGGGCGACGGCGCTCGTCGAATCGGGTGAAGGACCCAATCCGTCGGCGCCGACACCTTTCGCATGCAGAACGCTTCCCCAAGAGATCAATCCTAGGGCAAGCAAGCCGAGGAATGAGGATCTCATGCTGATGACACGAAATGCGCGTTTCACGATATCGGGTTCTCCGTTGAAGAGATGTCGGGGGCTCACGGAAGCCGTTCGGCTTCAGGTGATCGCGCGCCCATAGCGGGCCGCTCGTCCGAATGCGTCTATTCCTTCCATACAAACTCTCCCGATTCCAGGCCCCAGTCCAGACCGAAGAAGCCCGCGGCGCGCACGCCCTCGGCGCCCTTCGACAAACTCGTCGGGTCCAGAACGACGCAATCGGGGAAAGCCGGACCGCCGGTAAGATACGGCAATCGATCCGTCAGCCGCATGCCGAGCATGCCCGAGCCCGACACAAAAGCCACGCATGCCGCATCGCTTCCCGGACGCGGACGCACACAGAGGCAAGCCAGATCGTCGCCCTTGAATGTCCGGTCGCCGACCCGCACTTCGCCGCGCTTCACCTGTACCGGGCTCTTGCCCAGCAGGGCTTTCCACGCGCCGTTCGTATCAGCATTGCCGTAGAGAATCGCCGCTCGACCCGGTTCGGCCGCGGGATCGAAGTCCTTGTCCGCGACGATCTCAGGCGCCCCGTTCGCGCCGCGCCAGAACTCCTCGGCGTCGTAGCGCGCCTTGTTGAAGGCCCAGGCGTTTTCCTCGGGGGTCCCCTGCGTGCCGTAGACGAGCGTGAAACGGTTCTGAAACGCCTCCTTTAGGGGACCATAGCGGCGCGGGCCCTTCAGGTCGGGGGAGGGCTTGGGCGCCACGGCCCACGAGCCGCTCTCACGCGCCAGCCAAATGCGCTTCTCGGCGGGGAAGGGAACGTTCGCCAGGCTCTGTCCGTCGATCTCGACCTGGAGAGGCTCGGCCTTGGTCGCGTGAGCCAGATCGAGCGCGAGGCGCGCCACATTGTCGGTCGTTCCCGCGAAGCGCAGCTTCCAGGGATCGTAGCGCAGATAGACCGAGCTCGGCTCGAGAGGATGGATCTGGGCTTCGATGCAAGCCCATTGCCGCCAGGCCGATATGCCTGGGTTGGCCGTGGAGAACTCGACGTGGCGGGTGGACTCGTTCGAGGGGATCGTGTGACGGGCGAAGAAATCGTACATCGCGGGCCAGTCCTGGCACTCGGCGCCGGGCTCGTCCAGGCTCTCCCACCAGTGTCCGGCGCCCGGCTGCTCGTGGTAGTGGAAGTCCTCGTGGAATCCCTTCAGATGCTCGACCATTTTCCGCGACTCTTGCACGGGAACGATCTCGTCGGCTTCGCCGTGGATGATGTACACGCCAAGGCCCTTCAAGTTGCGCGTGAGCCTTTCGGTGATATTGCTGGGCGAAGCGGCCCGGCGCAGCATCTTCTCCATCGGCGTCAGGGCCTTCTCGTCCACCTCCTCGTATTTCTCCTCCCCCTCCCAGCGGATTCGCATCGAGGGCGCTCCTCGTCCGGAGCAGGGCCCGATGGCGGCGAAGCGGCCGGGGTAGGTCGATCCGAGATACCACGAGCCGTGTCCGCCCATGGAATGGCCGGAGAGGTAAATGCGGCGGGGATCGGGCTTCAGCAGGTCAGAGGCGATGTCGAGGACCTCCATGGCGTCCATCCGGCCCCAGTCCTCCCAGCTGAATCCGTAAGGGCGGCGGTTGGTCGGCGCCACGACGTGCCCCCACGTTTTGGGCCCGTAGGAATTGGCTTGGTTGGTGGCTTCGACGTCTGCGCCGTGCACTGAGAGAAACAGGGCCGGCGCTTGCGCCTTTCCCGGATCGAGGGATCGCGCGGGGTTTAGGGCGTAGTACTGCACGCTGCCGTCGATCTTGCTCACAAAGGTCCGCTTGTGGTTCTCTCGCGCCTCGCTGACGCGAAGGGGGACCGATGTTTCGGCGAGCGTTTCGTTTTCCCCCGCCCCGCGCACAAGCCTCAGGCTCACCGTGCAGGGGCCCGTTCTCTCGGGGGCGGGTCCCTCGATGCGGAATCCGATCTTGCGTACGCTCAGGGGCGGGATGAGGGGCAATCGGACGCCGGCCTTCGCGCCACTCGCCGCTCCCGACGAGGCGGCGCCGAGCGTGAGCTCGCTCTCGATCGACAGGTCGGTCAGGGCTTCTTCGGTGGCGTTCGTCAGCAAGAGAGCGCCCCACGTGTTCGTCTTTTCTCCCACGATCAGATCGGGCAGCGTGGGGTCGCCGCCGAGGGCCATGGGCTGCTCGGGGGTCGTCAGTTTGGCGCTGAGGCCGCCGCCGCGCCAGGCGCACTGGAAGAGGAATCCGTTCGTCCCACGGTTGAGAAGAACGGGAAGCCGAACATAGTCGCGCTTGTAGGGATTCCCGCAGCGCGGCACGCCGTTGACGTAGACGGCCGCGTGGCCTTGAGCGGCGAGAAGCATGGGGCGCCGGGCTTCCGATTCCACCGTCATGAAGAGATACCCGTAACGCAACGGAGGGTAGCGCCGGAAGGGGCCTTCCGCATCCGGTCTGACTTGCTGCTCGGTTGCGAATCGACCGGCGCCGTCCGCCTCAATCTCTTCCCACGTCTGGACCTTCCCGTCCGCCCGCGTCACCGTGTCGCCGGCCTTGGGAGCGGACCATGTCCCCTGGACGATCCGCGCCTCGATGGCATCCATGGGGATCGGGATGCCGTCGGACCGGTTGACCGGCGGAATCGCCAGCGCTTTCCTCAGGACGACTTCCTTGTCCCCTTCGCCGATTCGGGTCTGCGCCAGGCTCCGTGAGGAGGCGCCAAGCAGCAGAGCCGAGACCAACCCGAGCTTCACAAACAAGGTTGCGGTTGACGTTGCTTCTTTCATTCGATCTTCCCTCCCGTTCTTGATTTCGCGTGGAACGGAGCGCCCCCCACGGGTTCTCCGGTTTCCCGTGTTTCCCTTGCCAATCTGGCGCCTCATTCACTCCCGCCAGACGAATTCCCCCGATTCCACGGACCAGTCCAACCCGAAGAACCCGGCGGCTCGGACGCCCTTGGCTTCTTCGGTCAGGCTCGTCGGATCGAGAACGATGCAATCGGGGTAGGCCACCCCCGGGGTGAAGTAGGGCATTCGGTTCGTCAGCCGCATGCCCGCCAGACCCGATCCCGCGACGACGGCGACGCAGGCTCGGTCGCTCCCCGGCCGCGGCCAAATGCTAAGACAAGCCAGATCGCCGCCCGTCAGTCGTTTCTCGCCGACGCGCACCTGGTTGCGCAACACCTGGACCGGACCCTTGCCGAGGAGCGCCTGCCAAGCGCCGTTGGTGTTGGCGTTGCCGTAAAGGATCACGTCGCGGTCCGGTTCGGCGTTCGGGTCGAAGTCGACGTCCGCCACAACGTCGAGCGCCCCGTTTCCGCGGTACCAGAACTGTTCGGCGTCATAGCGCGCGCGGGCCCGAGCCCAAGCGTTCTCTTCCTCCATGCCTTTCGTGCCGTAAACGAGCATGAAGCGGTGGCGGAGACTCTCCTTGAACGGGCCATAGCGGTGAGGTCCTTTCAGATTGGGCGATGGTTTGGGTATGACGGACCACGCGGACGCCGCGTCCGTGCGTTGCTCGCCGCCGCGACTCAGCCAGATGCGCTTCTCGCTGGGGAACGGCACGTTATCGAGCTTTTGACCGTCCAGTTGGATCGTGAGCGAGTCCGTTGCCATCACGTGCCCCAGATCGAGAGCCAGGCGCGCGACGTTGTGAGTCGTGCCGATGAAACGTCGTGTCCAAGGGTCGTACTGGATCTTGACGGCGCTCGGCTGGAGGTGATGAATCTGCGCCTCGATGCACGCCCATTGTCTCCAAGCCGAGACGCCCGGGTTGGCCGTGTAGAACTCCACGCAACGGGTCGAGTCATTCGTTGGGAGGATGCTTCGGGCGAACATGTCGTAGATCCCGGGCCAATCCTGACATTCGGCGCCGGGCTCGTCGGAATTCTCCCACCAATGTCCCGCCCCCGGCTCCTCATGGTAGTAGAAGTTGTGATGGAAAGTCTTGAGGAGACGAGCCATTTCGCGGGCCTCGATGACCGGGACGTTGTCGTCCTTCTCGCCGTGAAGGATGTAGACTCCCACGCCGCTCAGGTTGAGCGTGATGCTGGTGGTGATGTCGCTGGTCGCGCGCGCGCGCCGCAACATCTTCTCCATCGGCGTCTGAATCTTCTCGTCCGACATTCCCCGCATCATCCGCTCCATCCGCTCGCGGAGTTCCTTCTTCCTTTCCTCGTCCGTCTCTTTGGCGAGCTGTTCTTCCATGGCCTTCTGGTAGACTTCCCGGCTCTGGTCATATCCCCAGAACGTGCGCCAGCCCGAGCAGGGGCCGATAGCCGCAAAGAGGCCGGGATAGGTGGCGCCAAGGTGCCAGGCCCCGTGGCCCCCCATGGAGTGCCCCGAGACGTACGTGCGGCGGGGGTCCGTCTGGAACCGCTTCGAAGCGACGTCCAGGACCTCCAGCGCGTCCATCCGCCCCCACTCCTCCCAATCGTACCCGTAGGGTCTGCGGTTGCTGGGCGCCACGATGTGTCCCCAGGTTTTGGGCGCGTAGGAGTACGCTTGGTTCGTGGCTTCTACGGCGGCGCCGTGCGTGGAAAGAAACAGGGCGGGCGCCTGGGAGTCCTTGCCGTCCAAAGGAGAGGCGGGAGTCACGGCGTAGTATTGCACGCTGTCGTCGATCTCGCTGACAAAGGTGCGCTTGTGCTTGTCGCGGGGGCCTCGAACGTCCAGGTTCGCGCTGGTCTCGTCGAGCGTCTCGACATGGTCGTTCCCCCGACGCACGAGCCGAAGATCCACTTTCCATTTCTCGTCCTGCTTTGGGGCCGATCCGCGTATCGGAAAACCGGTTTTCCGAAGGCTCAGAGGGGGAAGCGTGGGGATTTCCACGCGCCGGCTCTCGCCGCTTGAGCCCTCTCCCTCGCCCTTCTCTTGACTCAGCATGCTCTCCGCGGCCAACCCCGAAACGGCCTTGTCCGTGGCGTTGATCACCAGCAGGGCGCCCCAGGTGTCAGTCTCCTCGCCGACGATCAAGTCGGGAAGAGTGGGGTCGCTCTTGTCGAAGAAGATCGGCTTGCCGGGGGCCGCCAGCTTCGCCTGGAGACGGCCCCGGCCGGTGGCGAAAACGAACTCGTTCGTTCCTTTCCGCAGGAGTACGGGAAGGTGGGAATAGTCGTACTGATAGACGTTGCCCGCGCGCAACTCCCCATTGACATAGACGCAGCTGTGTCCCCGAGCGTCCAGGATCATGGGCCGCTCGTCTTCCGATTCCACGGTGGCATAGAGGTACCCCCCGCGCAACCCGTCGCGCTTTTCGAACCAGCCGTCTTCGTTTGCCTCGATCGCCTCCCATGTGCGGGTCTCGCCGCCGCCCAGCGTGACTGTTTCACCCCGTTTGGGAGCGGCCCAGAGGCCGTCCACGATCCGTTTCTCGATGGGGTCGTAGTGAAGAGGCGCGGGGTGGAACTGGCCGACCGGGCCGATCACAAGTCCTTCGCGGATTGTGATCTCCTCCCGACCGGACGAGGGCTCCGCGCAGAACGCTTCATGCTCACGGTCCCGGACCCCGTGGGCCAACCAGACCGCCGCACACGCGGCGAGGACGATCCAACGTTTTCTCCGGGGGGCAAAAGACTGGACAAGCGGCATTGCAGGAACCTCCATGGACGATTTTTGCTCACCTGCGCCTGGGCGGGTCCGCCCAGATGCGCGAGGTCTCGATCACGTGCACCTCTTGGGTGCGACCGTCTTTCAAGCGGATTTCCGCGGTTGCCTCGTAGGATTTCCAGGCAACCTGGAGATGCAGGGGACCGACCAGAAAGCCAACGTCTACATCTGGCATATCCAGCTCCCTCAGGTCCTCGGCATAGCGCCCCTGCTCGCCGCAGTAGATCTCCTGGGCGTAGTAGACGCGCATGAGCAGGTTGCGGGCCGGGATGGTCGGGTCCGGTTGGAAGTCCGCCGGAGGCGCCGCTGCCGTCGAGAACTGCACGTAGCCCCAACGCTCGGGCCGGTGCATGTCGACGACTCCCTGGGGCGACCAGGCCCAGTGTTCGGAGCGGAACTCGGACGCCTTCTGGTATCGTCCCTTCTCAACGACGGTTTCCCATTCCACGCGCGAGAGATTGACGCGCCACTGATCGCCGTCCTGGGGGAACGCGGAACGCGGGACGGGGAGCGGGGAATGGGGAATGGGGAAGGCGGTCCAGGGAAAGGCGACCTCCAACGACCAACCCTCGTCGATGTCCGTGGCATCATTCAGCGTTCCGTCCACGTGAACGCCCGATTGCTGACCGTCGATTCCGCGAACCATCCACGGCCCCCCGTTTCGGTACGGTCGCTGGAGAAAGAGATTCCAAACGGTGTTGAGGGCGTTGATCTCGAACTCGAGATACTCCTGATTGTCCGAATCGGGGTCAATGAAAACCTCGAAATCATTGTTGTTGTATACGTGCGAGTTCTCAGCAGTCAAGGTTGCCCACACGTGAGGCTCCTCGAGCTTCGCCCCGACATACAGGCCCTTGTCATCCCAGAGCATCTTGACGCGCGTCCGCAGGCGGGGACGGGGGCCTTTCTCACCCTCGGTATCGACGAATTCCTCCGTCCAGGGCGCCGTTTCCCAGGACGGCTCCTCCAGTTCACCGTCCACCCGAATGGGCCCGTTGGCGCGATAGCAGATGTAGTGCCGAGGCATCTCAAAGAGGCCCTCGTCATGGGGGGACGTGACCGTTGCGCCGAACGCCGGTCCCGACAACAGGGCCGCCACGATGACGGCCGCCAGCGCCGTCCGGCGGGAGGTCCTGCGGCCAACAGGCCGACAGGCGCTCTGAATCACCCCGGGCCGCGAAGCTCCCCTGGTGTGCACGTTGTCAATCTCTCCGTCGGGGAGCCGCATCTCGACCGTCGTGGGTCCTCTCTTGGGCTCCGGCCCTGATTTCCAGAGCTCCGGCCAGCCGGTCTCCCGGAGCCCGGTCCGACAGTTCCCAGGCCGATCCCGGGACATCCGGGCTCACAGAAGAGGACGCGGGCCAGCCGTCGCGCGTATGGTAGTGGTTTTCGCGCGCAGAGTAAAGTCCCCAGAAGGGGGCGGGCAGAAAATCCGCGGACCGGCCTGGCGAGAATGCTCTGCTCCAACTCCAACTCCGGCAGATCGAGACCGTCCAGACGCGTTGCACATCCCGCGTTCTTTGTGCCGAAGAAGATCTGGGGGAAGACGCTCAGGGAATCCGTTTCGTGCCCGAGTTCCTGTGGGTTGTCTCACCCCTTGAGCGCCCCGAGCGTAATGCCCTTGGCGAGGTGTTTCTGCAAGATAACGTAGAGGATCATGCTCGGGAGCATCATGAGGGTGAGGCCGGCGAAGGCCATGCCCCAGTCGCTACGGTACTGGCTGACGATGGTGATGTTGGCCAAGCCGAGGGGAAGCGTGCGGACGCTTTCCGAGCCGGAGCCGGAGAGGAACATGAAAGCCATGAAGAACTCGTTCCACGTGCCGAGGAAGGAGAAGATGCCGACGGCGATGAGGCCGGGGCGCGCGAGGGGCAGCATGACGCGCCAGAAGGCGCCGAGCTCGGTGGCGCCGTCGATGAGGGCCGACTCGTGAAGGCTGGCGGGCAGGGATTGGAAAAAGCCGGTGAGGATGAAGATGGCGAAGGGCATGCCGAAGGCGATGTAGACGAGGAGAAGCCCGAAGCGCGAGCTGAGGAGATGGAAGTCGCGCATCTGAAAGAAGAGCGGCACGATGGCGAGTTGGAGCGGGATCATGAGTCCCGCGAGGAAATAGAAGAAGAGGGGTCGAGCGCCGGGGAAGGTGAAGCGCGAAAGGGCGTAGGCGGCCATCGAGGCGATCAGCAGGACGCTGATGAGGGTCAGCACGGTGAGCATGACGCTGTTGAAGAAGTATTGGCCGAAATGTCCCTTGGTCCAGGCGTTCGAGAAGTTCACCCATTGCAGAGCGCCCAAGGCGGGCAGCTGGAACGGACGCAGGAAAATGTCCTGGTCTTTCTTGAGCGAGGTGGTCATGAGCCAGAAGACGGGGTAGATGACGATGACGGCGTAGCATGCCAGGAAAGGATAGATGAAGAAGTGGCTGAGGGGGATGCGCCGTTGGCTTGCAGCGTGGTTCGCCATGTTGGTCTCCTCTGACAACTTCCGTGGGGCGTCGCCCCATCCTACTTCTGTTCCTCTGCAAAGGCCTTGCCGTAGTGCACTCCCAGGAAATCCAGCCGTTCGTAATGCACCTTGGCCCTTTCGTGGAACTCGTCGAAATCCCTTTTCTCCGCGGTGGACCAGAGCGCCTCGGCAAGACCGAGCAGACGCGGGAAGACTTTGCCGTCAATGGTTTCCTGCGGGGCATGCTCGGTCCACATGTTGGCCTGGCCGCCGAGGATGTGTTTCGCCTCTTCGGGCGCGAGTTCCAGCGGCGTGGGCTCGAAGAAAAAGACTTTGCGCAAGTCGATGGCGTCGAGGCCGTAGTCGAAATAGCAATGGCTCGTGGGCGACATGATCACGTCGTGACCGGCGCGCGCCGCGGCGATGCCGCCTTCGGTTCCGCGCCAGGACTGAACGGTGGCGCCGGGCGCGAGGCCGCCTTCGAGTATCTCGTCCCAGCCGATGAGGCGGCGTCCCTTTGATTCGAGGAACTCCGAGATGCGCTTGATAAAGTAGCTCTGGAGTTCGCGTTCGTCTTTCAGACCTTCCGCCCGAACCCGCGCCTGGCATTTTTCGCACGCCTGCCAACGTTTCTTCGGGCACTCGTCGCCGCCGATGTGAATGTAGGCGGAGGGGAACAGTTCCACGACCTCGCTGAGGACGTTCTCGAGGAACTCGAAAGTCTTGTCGTTTCCCGCGCAGAAAACGTCCTCGAAGACGCCCCACGTCGCGGCGACGTCGAAAGGCCCGCCGGTGCAGGAGAGCTCCGGGTAACTGGCCAAAGCGGCGCGTGCGTGGCCCGGCATTTCGATCTCGGGGACCACCGTCACGTAGCGGCTCTCGGCGTAGGCGACGATCTCGCGGATATCGTCCTGTGTGTAGAACCCGCCGTACTTCTCATCGCCCTTCCCGCGCCAGGCGCCGACTTCGGTGAGTTTCGGGCGCTTCTTGATCTCGATCCGCCAGCCTTGGTCGTCGGTCAGATGCAGGTGCAGGCGATTGAGTTTGTAGCAGGCCATCAGATCGATGTATCGCTTCAGGAATTCCTTCGTCATGAAATGGCGCGCGCAATCGATGAGAAGCCCGCGGCAGGGATAACGGGGCTGATCCAGAATCCAGACTCCCGGGATCTTCCACTCGACGTTCTCGACCTTCCGCGCGCTCTCGATCTCGGGCGGCAGAAGCTGGCGGATCGTCTGCGCGCCGAGGAAAACGCCCCGCGGCTCGGGGGCGCGAACGAGGACCCAATCGTCGCGCACGACGATCTCGCACCCCTCGGGCGCCAGTTCCCGCTCGCCGCCGACGGTCGTTAACAGGATCGAGTTCTCGGCGGGGAGGCGTTCGGCGGTTTGGCCCAAGGGGAGAGGATAGCCGGTGGCGACTCGGAGCTTCTCCGCGAGATTCCCCGCGACGGCCGCGATCTCCGCCGAGCCGCTCTCCGCCAGAATTCGAGTCTCCGGCCCGATCTTGAAGAGATGGCTGAGCTTCTTGATCCGCGTTGGGCTCGGGATGATAGAGATCTGAGGGGACGTCATAGAAGCGGCCTCCTTCTCGGCAGGACTTCCGCTCGGCGCTTCAGCCGCCGCAGTCGCGACACCCAAGGAAAAGACGACCTTGGCGGCGAGCAAGAGAGGCAAGGGTCGTTTCAGCGCTGTTGTTCTTCGCTTCATCTTGACAGGCGCCCTCAGTACTGCACGGTGTCGCGTTTGAGCAGGCGGAGGGTGGCGGCGGAGCCGAAGAACACAAGGAGAAAGAGAACCACCGCGATGGCGGTCGCCTGCCCTACGCGGAACTCGGTGAACATCGACTGCATCATCTGCGTGCCGATGACGTGTTGGTCGGTGGTGGGCCGCTGGTTCGTCAGCAGCCAGATCACTTCGAAAGCCTTCATTCCGGCGATCACCATGAAAACGACGGCGATGGAAAGGACGTCCCAGATGAGCGGGATCGTGATCGTCCAGAACTGCCGCCACGGCGAGGCGCCGTCGATCTCGGCGGCTTCGTAGATTTCCTGCGGCACGCCTTCCATGGCGGCGAGAAAGAGAATCATGTTGAATCCGCACGCGCCCCAGATCGACATGGGAATGATGGCCCAGTACAGGTGTTCCGAGGAAAGCCACGCGAAGCCCGTGTAAGTCTTCACCAGCCATTCTCCGACGGGAGCGAGAGGTCCGGCCTCGGAGAGGAGTGTGCCGAAGCCGACGAGCGCGGAGTTGACCACGCCTCCCTGCGGATTGTACATGTGCATCCAGAGCAAGGTGTCGGCCACGACGCCGAGGATATTGGGAAAGAAGAAGACGATCTTGAAGAAGGCCGCTCCCTTGATGCCGCGGCTGATGCAAGCCGCGAGAAACAGGGAAAGGGGAAGAACAAAGAGCGGCACGACGAACATGAGGAAGAGGTTGTTGTCGAGGGCCGTCCAGAAGGCGTCGCTTTCCGTGAGAAGCCGCCGGAAATGCAGAAGCCCCTTGAACGTCATGTCCGTCAGACCGTTCCATTCGTGCAGGCTCCACGAAAAGGACTTCAGGCCGGGAATGATGACAAAGACCGTATAGGCCAGCGCCGCGGGACCGACGAAGAGGACAACGTTCGGCCAGGACATTTTAAGCCGTCCGGCTGTGCCTCGGAATCTCCCCAGTCGCCGGTTCTCGGCGATCCGCGAAGTCGTCGTCGCCCCCCAGTAGATGATGGCGGCCACGATGAGGCCAATGAGAAGCGCCGGCTTCCATCTGTGGCGCACCGTAACGGCGTCGGGGTTGGCGAGCAGATTGCGGACCTGCTCCGCGCCCTCCTCCAGCTCCTCGGCGATCATCTCGGGCGTTTTCTTCCCCGTGAGCAACGGTTCGTAAGCGTTGTTGAGGTACTGATCCATATCGGGAAACAGCGTGCTTACGGCGCTGCCGAAATTCACGCGGGCGGCGTTGATCATCTCCACCAACTCCGCCAAGTCTTCCGAGACGTTCCCGTCGGCCGAGCCCTTGACGGCGCAGATGATGTCGCGTTCGCGGCAGAAGTTCCCCGCCTGCTCGCGCGAGGTCATGAACCGCAGGAAATCGACCGCCTCCCGAACGTGCGGGCTCTTTTTCATCACAAAATAGAAGGCGGGGTACGCGTAGAGCGCCGTCGGATCGGCCTTGCTGTTCACGGGCAGGGGGAGGTTGAACCCGCCGAGGCGAAAGCCCTCGGGGATCTTGCCGAGCATCTCGCTCTTGAGCCACGAGCCGCAGACGATCATGGCCGTGTTGCCGAGGAAGAACTGCATCTGCGACTCGGTGTGGCTCATCCCCATGGCGCCCTTCTGGAAATGGTCCATCGCCAACTTCCGAACGAGCCCGAGGGCCTCGATCATCTCGGGGTTGTTGTAGCTTCCCTTGGCCAGATTGTTCTGTTCTTCGAAACGCTCGGAACCGGCGAGATGGTAGTAGGCGCTGCTGATCATGCTTTCGCAGTAGCCGGGGTAGCGTCCCTGAAAGGCCAGACGCGCGATGCCCGCTTCCTCGATCTTCTCGCACAGCGCGTACATCTCATCCCACGTCCGGGGTTTTCCCCAGCCATGCTCTTCGAACATGGCCTTGTTGTACCAGACCGCGACGGGGGAATAGAGAAACGGCATGCCGTAGACCTTGCCTTCGTACGTGTAGCGGTCGAGGCTTCCCGGCAGGAAGGACTCGCGCCAAGTCGAGTCGCCCTCCCAGTTGGGGCCGTCGAGGGATTCGTCAAGCGGCTGGATCTCGCCGTTCTTGATCAAGGCCCAGTAGTTCAGGGTCGCGTTGGTGATTTCGGGAAACGTGCCTTCGAGGATGCGCACACGCACCTTGTCGGCGATCCGGGGGTCGCCGTAGAGGTTCACTTTGACATCGGGCCGGATCTTCTCATACGCGCGGGCGCAGTTGAGGAAGAAGCTGAGCCCTTCGCCCCCCTCGAAGACGGGCATCTCGATGGCGACCGTTCCCGGCTGGTCTTCGGCGGGCGCGGTTGCGCCGGAGACCGGCGGCGACATCAGCAGGAAGAGGCAAGCGGCGAGCCGACACGGCGTGGGCCGGCGCGAGTTGAGGAAGAGCGCATCCATGACATCTCCGGCGGCGGGGAGGGCCTCCATGCTCGTTCCCAAGCGACGGGGCCGCGCACGAGCCCTTCCGGGCCGACCGGATTGCACTCTATACGGGTTTCGAAGGAGACGCGCAATCTTGTTTCCGGAAAGGGGGAGGAGGGGATTGGGGGCTCCGCCGGCGAGAGAGGGGCCTCGTTCCTCGGAAAAACGTGCCGCTCGCGGGGTTTCACGACCCGGAAAAGTCTGCAACTCCGGGTTGGCAGGCGATCCCTGCCGGCCCTGCGTCTCTGAGCGTAAGGTCCGTGTTATCAATGGTCTATAGGGAAGCGGGGCAGTTGGTCCACGATGGTACAACCTTTGCGCTTTCCGACGCGAGCGGCGAAGGGCGGGCCCTTTCTGCCCTGCCCGTCAGTCCTTGGCGGCCGCCAGCTCCGAAGGTGCAAAAAGACCCCATGGGCATCCGCATCAACGAGAACATTTTCAGCCTCTTGGTCAACCGCAACCTGGTGCGGTCGAACCGCAACCTTGAGAAGGCTTACGAGCGGCTGAGTTCGGGCGAGCGGATCACGCGCTCGGGGGATGATCCCGCCGGCTTGGCCAGCTCGCACGCATTGCGCGCGAAGATCACGGGCCTGCAGCGCAACCTCATGAACGGCAACGAAGGGCTGAATCTCCTGAGCGTGGCCGAATCGAATCTCAGCACCGTCACCCAGATGCTGCAGCGGATCCGCGAACTGGCGATCCAGGCCTCCAGCGACGCCTTGGGCGACGAACAGCGTCTGCTCATCCAGAAGGAAGTGGATCAACTGCTTGAGGAGCTCGATCGCGTCGCCGTCACCGCGAACTACAACGAGAAGAACCTTCTGGACGGCACTTTCACCGGGTTGCGGCTCCAAGTCGGGACCCGGATCGACGAATCCATCCCGATCTCGATCGAGAACGCTCGCCCCTCGGTTCTGGGAAGCGTGGCGCGCGTGACGGGGGCTCTCGCCGTCAACGCCGTCGCCATCGCGGGAACGGGCGACCTGACGATCAACGGCCAGACCGTCCCCGCTTCGGTGTACGACGAAGTCTCGGCCGTCGACGGCGACGCCTCGGCCATCGCCAAGGCGAACGCCATCAACTCCCTCACCACGCTGACCGGCGTGACGGCCAGGGCCGAACGTTCCACCTATTCCACCACGGGCGCCGCGATCCTCGGCGGCTCGCTGGATGGCGTCGCCACGGCCCTCATTATCAACGGCGTGAACATCGGCGCCGTGGATTTCATCGCCGGCGACGCCGACGGAGTCCTGCGTCAACGCATCAACGGATTCAGCGGCCAGACCGCCGTCGAGGCCTCGCGGGGCCCCGGCGGCGAGCTGGTTCTGAGGGCGACGGACGGACGGAACTTCCAACTGCAAACCATCGGCAGCGCGGGCGATGAGCTGGGGCTTCTCGCCGCTGATGGCGACGTCAACACGGTTGTCCGTGGAACCATCACGCTGACCAGCCCCAACACGATACAGGTGGGCGGGACCCTGGCTCTCATCGGCTTCGCCGCCGGCCAGGCCACGACCTTCGTCGATCCGACGACGGCCATCGATTCGGTCCAGATGGCGACCGTCGACAGAGCCCAGCAAGCGCTCGAGGCGGTGGACGTGGCTCTTCTGCAAGTGCTCGAGCGGCGCGCGGCTCTCGGGGCTCTGGAGAGTCGGGTCAATCAGACGATCGATGACCTGATGGTGAGCATCGAGAACTTGATGGGGTCGGATTCGCGGATTCGCGACGCGGATCTCGCCGTGGAGACGACGAAGTTGACTCAAGCCCAGGTTCTTCAGGAGGCGGGCGTGGCGATTCTGTCGCAGGCCAACATCATTCCGCGCATGGCGCTCGATCTCCTGCAAAAATAGCCGGAGGCTGTCCCGCAAGTCCGCAACCGTCGGGCGACGCCGACGAAGACGCGGAGCGCGGTCCTAACCAAGGAGGGAGGAACCAGAACCATGGCTCTGCACCACTCAAACGCGTACCTGTCCACGCAGGTCAACACCGACGACCGCGTCGCCCTGGTGATCGCCCTTTACGAGGGCGTCCTGGCGTACCTGGCGCAGGCGATCGAAGCGATCAAGGCAAACAACGTGGAGAAACGGCGCGAGATGATCCGAAAGGCCGCAGACGTGGTGATGGCCCTTTCCGATTCTCTGGACTACAGCCAGCCCAGCTCGCTCGCGGGAGACCTCTTCAGCATCTACAGCTTTCAACTGCAGCAGATGCTGGAGGCGAACCGCAAGAACGACGTCGAGCCGCTTCAGCTGGTGAAGAGCAGTCTGCGGATCCTGCTGGACGGCTGGCGCGAAGCGGCCAAGAGCCCCGAGGCGGAGGAGATCCGCCAGGCCGACGCCGCCCGCTTGCGCACCGACAAGGCCGCTGCCGCCTCCGCCGGTCGCGTCGTCGCATTGGCCATGTCCGCCTGACCCCCGGGATCGGACGCGCCAGATCACGGTCTCAGAAAAGGCCCTCCACGGGGCGCTCGCCCCCTGCCCGAGTCTCCGCCTTTGCGGCCGCCCACGATCGCCAGCGCCTCGCGGAGATCCGGGATCCGCAGGGCATAGGCCACCGCAAAATAGACGCCGGCCGACGCCGTCACGCAGAGCGCCAGAAGAACCGTTTCAAGAATCCGGCTGGACTCGCGCAACGGGGCGGCCAGCCGCCAGAACCACCCGGCCGCGACTCCCATCGCCGCCCCCGCCGCCAGCGTGCGCAAGGCGGTGGACGTGAGGGACCGATCCCACAGCGCCAATCCGCGTCGCCGGAGAATCAGCAAGAGCAGACTCGCGTTGAGCAGCACGCTGATTGTGTTCGCCAGAGCGAGGCCCCCATGACCGAGCGCCTCGCGGAGGGGATCCACAAGAATGAGCGTCGCGTTGAGAAGGACGTTCAGGAGCATCGTGGCCGTGGCGGTCAGCACGGGCGTGCGCACGTCATGCTGGGCGTAGTAGATGGGCGTCAGGATCTGCATCATGCCCCACACAACCAAGGCGGGCGCGTAGAAAAGGAGGGCCCAGTGGGTCCACGCCGTGGCTTGAGGCGTCCATCCGCCGCGTTCGAACAGAACGCGCACGATCGGCTGGCCCAGCGTCATCAGGCCCACCGTCGCGGGGAGAAAAAGGATGAAAACGAGGCGGAAGGCGAAGAGAGCGAGGGCGCGGAGATCGTCGCGGCGGTTCTCGACCCAGTACTGGGAGAGTTGGGGGAGGATGGCGGAAGCCATGGCCGAGGCGATGATGGCCAGCGGCAACTGGACCAGGCGGTTGCTGAAGGTCAGCGCGGCCACGTAGCCCTCGCCGAGCGTGGTGGCGAAGGCCCGACTGACCGTGATGTTGATCTGCACGACCGCCAGCCCGAAGAACGCGGGCAGCATCATGGCAAACAGCCGCCGCATGGCGGGCGACCAAGGATCGAAGACGGGCCGGTAGCGGAACCCGCGGCGGGCCAGGGGCGGCAACATGATGAGGAGTCGCAGCATGGCGCCGGCCAACACCGAGACTCCCAAGCAGAGGGCGATCGTCTCTTTCGGTCGCTTGATGAAGACCAGCCCCGTCGCGATCATGGCGATGTTCAGCATGACGGATCCCAGAGCCGGCGTGGTGAAGTGGCGCAGACTGTGGCAAAGGCCCATCAGGACGGAGCTGAGCGCCAGGAGCATCAGAAAGGGGAACATGATGCGCGTGAGGCGCACGCCCATTGCGACCGCCTCATAGTCGAGGCGTTTGGTGTAGCCGTAGCTCATGATCGAGAAGAGGGGATGGGCCAGGAGAATGCCCAGGGCCGTCAGAGCGAGCGATAGCGCGGCGAGCACCGTCAAGGCATTCGAGCCGAAACGCCACGCCTTCTCCTCGCCTTCCTCCGATCGCACCTTCGTGACGATTGGGACCACAAAAGCCGACAAGCTTCCCTCGCCCAGAACGCGGCGGACGAGGTTGGGCAGTTCGAAGGCGACCAGAAACAGGTCGCCCATGCGCGTGGCGCCGAAGCAGGCGCTCAGGACCATGTCGCGGACGAGACCCAGGACCCGGCTGCAAGCGATGATGGCGCCGACGAGGCCGGCCGCTCGAAGGAAGGGTTGCTTTTCGTTCATCGGGGAATCCAAGGGAACGGGAGACGACCGAACGTGCGGTCGTGCACGGCGGTCTTCGAACGAGGCGTCTTCCTCTCCTCGCAACGGGCGTCCGGCGCTATGATTTCAGCGCGATCCCGACATGGGTCAGAAGAACGTTGAGCAGGAGGTCCGCGTCGACGAAGGGGCGAAATCCGTCGTTGTTGCGCTTGAGGATTTCCTCGAGCGCGCGCGCAAGGCCCCGAACGCGGTAGCGGCTCGCAACGCGCGTCACTTCCTCGGTCAAATCGCGGTTGATGAGAAGCGACTCCGCCGCAGGGGTTCTCTCCGCGACGCCTCCTTCTTCCGCCTCGCCGGATGGCGTTCCCGTTCCCGCAAGGGCGGCGACGAGGAGGTCCCGGAACCAGTAAAGGAGCGCCGAGATTGACTCGCCTGCGCCTCCCGCAACGCCCAGCAGGTTGTGCCCCACCCGGAAGATCGAGGGGTAGCCCTCTTGCTCGAAGAAGTCCAACTCGGCGCAGATGCGCCGCCGCCGCTCCTCGTTTTCTCCCGAAACGAGATCGAGCGCCAGCCCGGGCCGTCCGCCCGAGAGGCGCGCCGCCGTCTCGGCGCGCCGGCGCGGGCAGCGCGCGACCGCCATCAGCCAGTCGGTCAGAGGGGCGAACTCGACGGGAGAGCACCGCAGCAGAGCGCAACGCGACCGAACGGTCGTCAGCGTTCGGTGGATCTGCTCGCAGGCGAGGAGAATGCGAAGAGCGGGCGGGGGCTCCTCGAGGAGTTTGAGGACTTTGTTCGAGGCGGACGGATTCATCGCCTCGACGGGCGCGATCGCGATCACGCGGATCGGGGACTCGAGCGGGGCGTAATAGGCCCGATCGTGCATCTCCTCGACTTGCTCCGTGAGGATCTGTCCCGAAACGGATCGCGGCGCGACGACGAGAACGTCGGGGTGCGTTCCGCGCTCGACCTTTCCACGGGCGCGCCGGGCGGCGTCGGAGTCGGGCTCGAACTCGCGCGTCACGAGGTGTTTGGCCAGGGCGTACATCAGCGAGCGCTTGCCGACGCCGGCCGGCCCGCAGAAAAGAAGAGCCTGGGGCAGGCGCCCTTGCGCGCCGGCGCGAAGCAGGAAACGCTTCACCAGGTCCTGGCCGACAATCGTGTCGAAAGTGTGTGCGCTGGCCGATGGGACAATGTCCATAGAATCCCGTCCGTCCTAGAGTCTTTTCCAGAAAACCACGATCGAGCGGGAATGTAAATCTCAAAAGAGGGGAATAAACGCCCGCGCAAGGGGAAAAAGCCGTTTTTTTTCGACGTCCGAGGACCGGCGGCTGAAGTCGCTGAGCAAGAGACGCGTTTGGAGACCGCCGAGGTCGGAGGAGACGCCGGGGACGCGAATCAGGCGTCGCGCCGAACGGCGGCCTTCTCGGCCAGAACGGCGGCGCCGACGAGGTTGGCGTTGCCGCCGCGCTCGTCTATGACGGAGGGGCGGAGGTAGTGCGTCAGACCCCTGCGGGCGAGGGCGCCCTGGGCCGAGGGACCGAAGTAGGGCAGGGCGCGGCTCGGCTTTCCCCCGAGACAGATGGGCGCGTTCTCCGGGAGGCCGTCCCTGCGCGCCTGCTTGAGGAGGATGCGGGCGGCTTGCGCAAGAATCCGGCCGAAGAGACGATCCGTCGTGACGGCCGCCTCGACGCGCATGCCGCTCAGTTTGCTGATGTGTTTCCCCGCGACGGCGGGATCGCTCATCTCGCGCCTCTCGCGGACGTCGAGGAAGCGTTCGTGGAAATCATCCTCGCCCGCGACGGCGCGGAAGAGCCGGCAGCGTCCGGGGCCAGAGAGAACCATCTCCGCCCGCACGCAGTCGGCGTTCCCGCTCGGTCCGCGCAGGACCCCGTCCTCGCCGGCGAAATCCTCGGCAAGGATCTGCTCGAAGCGGTCGTAAGGCGCGCCGAGCCGGTGGAATTCGTTCTCGATCATGGCCTTTTCGAGGGGGATCGCGTAGCCGGGTTCGTTCGTGTAATGGAGATGGGCGTCGTCGCCGTCCCAATCGAGGGCGGGAAAGCGCACTTCGCCGTCCTTGGGAATCCACGCGCCGCCCCACCCGCCGCCGAAGACCCAATAGAGCAATTCGTGGCGCAGCGCGGACCATTCGGCGAGGCCGCCAGCGTTGGCGTCGTTGTCGATGGCGGCAGGCGCGGCAACGCGCTCGCCGAGCAACTCTTTCAGGTTGCGTCCGTTGAGGAAGCCGAGATTGGCCGCCTGCAGGTACGCGCCGTCGGACTTGAAAACGCCCGGGGAAGCGATGCCGACGCCGCGAAGGGCTTTGAGATTCGAGCCCCTCTCCGCCAGCAGGGCCTCGACCTTTCGCAGAAGGCCGTCGGCGAGCGACTCGGCCGTTGCGCCGTACTCGCCGACCGGTAGGATGGTCTCAGTCACGAGGCGGTCGGGGGTCGAGAAGACGCCGATCTTGGCGCCCCCGCCGGCGCCGAGGTCGATGGCGAGAAGAAAGGAATGGTTGGTCATGGCGCTTCTCCCTGTGTTGCGGATCGAATGCAGGCGTCGACAGGGGCGCCGGCCGAACGAAGTCCGGCTGATGCGAACGCTGTTCGCACACTCGCTTTGTTCGTTCCGCTTTGGGCGGTGCGCTGCCGCGCCTTCAGCGCGCTCCGCGAGCGCGGGCAGGATGCCCGCGAGACTGCGGGCGGGACGCCCGCGCTACGAGAGAGCGCCCAGGATCCTCTCAGCCCGAGCCGCCGCGTCTTCGGAGGCCTGCTTCACCTGCTTGACGAACTTGTTGCCGTCGAAGGTCCCGCGCACCGACGCGAAATCCGCCGCCACCGCGTCGGGCCCTCCGTCGATGCCGAATCCGATCCGCACGTCTCCCTCGAATTCCTTCTTCGCGTCTTTCAGAACGAGATCGTTGTACTGAAGGACCCCTTCCCTCCACGCGGCCACCGCGCCGCGCACGTCGTCAAGCGTCACGTCCTCGGCCTTCTTCCCGATCTCCTCGAGCCACGCGGCGACCACCCAGTCCCATTCGAAACCGGCGTAACCCTCGTGCAGAGCGCGCAGTTCCTTCTCGAGCGACGGGACGTCGGCGATGGCGCCGCGGGCGACCCGGTCGAGCGCTTCGCCGCTTTTGGCGGCGGGCGTGAGAAGACCGCAAAGGTCAACCCAGTCGCCCGTCCCATCCGTTGCGCTTTTCAGCAACGCTTTGAGGAGGCCCTTAGGCTTCGTCTCCTCGAGGAGCGCCTCGGCGCGGGCGGCGATCTTCCCGTTCAGGTAGAGGCGGATGCCGAGATTGTAGAGGTCGATGCCTTTCTTGAAACGCGACCGCGCAATCGTGAGACCTTGGCGCTCCACGGCGTCTCGATCGGCGGGCGTCTTGGCGGAGAGGTCCTCCAAGATCCGGCGTCCCCGCATCATTCTCCCCACGGTGTAGGGGTTCAGGACGTCGAAGTGCAGCAGATCCAGACGGTCGGGGTCCTTGCGACGATCCCGGTCGGGCCACTTGGCGCCGTCTCGCTGCGTGCCGACGGTCGCCAGGTTCATGGCGGGGATCAGGACGCTGCCGTCTTTGCCCTCCATGACGTAGGAGAAGGGGAAGTCCGACGCGTCGAACTTGCTGTAATGCTTGCCGATGACGGCCGAGAAAGCCCCGAGATGGCTCGACCAAAGGAGATAGGCGAAAGAGCCCGTTTTGCTTCCCCGCTCGAGAATGCCTTGATGCACGGGGCCGAGCTTGTACATGTGGTTGCTTTGGTTCGTGCCGCTGCCGGCGTTGTAAAACGAAAACAGACCCGCGATCAGAAGCGAGGACTTGTGGTGCGTCACCGTATAGGGGCCGGCGAAAATGGCGCACGCCTCGCCGTGGAACCCTTCGCAATTGGCGAAAAACAGCGAGTTCTCGGCCGAGTACTGACGCCCGATCCTCGTCCCCTGGCCGACGAAGCAGCCCGTCAGCATCGCGCCGCCGTCCACTCTGCTCCCCGAGGAGAAGATGAAATTCTCGGCGATCACGCCGTCTCCGACCACCGCGGGATGCGCCTCGGAGCTGTTGACCGTGCCGTTGGCCAGCTTGACCGCGCCCGAGATCTCGGCGGCGGGGCCGATGCGCACGTTCGTCAGCGCGCCGCATCCCATGATCCGGGCACCTTTGCCGACCGATCCGCGGGCGCTGCGCCTTCCCTTCACGTAATCGGCGATCATGGCCTCGAGCTTCTCGATCGTCTCCGGCCGGTAGCGATAGAGGGCGAGGATGTAGGCGATCTGGCTCGACAGGCGATCGAAGATCGTCACCTCGCGCCCGCCCCCCTCGTTGAGCGCCTCGACCTTCGTCCCGTTGCCGAAGGCGCTCTCGCCCTCCGTGGCCAAAAGGGACACGTCGCAGATCGCCGCGCCGTCCCCAATGTCGTAGTTTGCTATGTGTCGGCGCACGTTGCGGATCAGAACGTCGTCCCCGACGGTGCAGTTGTGCAAGGTCGCCTCGGAGATGCCGGCGGGCAGTTCCAGACCGCCCGGAAGCGAGACCTTCCCGCGAAGCCGCCCGATGCGCGCGTCGCCGGAGAAGCGAGTCGACCGGACGCGTCGTGCCTCGAAGCCCTCGGCCACGAGAACGCGGCGCCAGTCTTCGGCCGAGCAGCCGCCCATGTCGAGTTCGCGGATTTCATCCTTGGTCAGATTGCGGCAATCCATGATCCCTTCTCTCCTCAAAAAGGACGGTGGCGCTTGGCATCAACGGCGGGCGCCGTCGCCACAATCATTGCCCGCCGCCTCTCCATACTTGCCCGCCTGGAACTCGCCCGCCTGCCCCCTGCGCGGGGAACAGACGGGCGTTCGACGATCGGAGGACCCGCAGACGCGTCTGAAGCGCCGTCCTCCGGCGGGGGTCGGTCGGGCGCCGTCCGTCAAACTTTACAGGTTTGCCTTCTCGATGTCCTTGAAGTACTTCACCGTGCCCACCTTGAGCTCCATCGTGGCCGGATCGTCGCAGACGATGATGCCGCGGGGATGCAGCTGGAGGCACGAAACCGTCCACATGTGGTTGACGCCCTCCTCGACCACCTTTTGCAGGGCGCGCGCCTTGCCGTAGCCGCTGATGATGATGAGGACCTCCTCGGCGTCCATCACCGTGCCGACGCCCACGGTCAGAGCCGTCGCCGGGACCTTGCTGACCTCGCCGCCGAAGAAGCGCGAGTTGGCCAGAATCGTGTCGTAGGTCAGCGTCTTGACCCGCGTGCGGGACCTGAGCGAGGATCCCGGCTCGTTGAAGGCGATGTGGCCGTCCGGACCGATGCCGCCCAGGAAGAGGTGAATGCCGCCGTAGGACTGGATCTTCTTCTCGTAGCGCTCGCACTCCTTATCCAGGTCCTTGGCCAGACCGTTCAGAATGTTCACGTTCTCTTTCGGGATGTCCACGTGTTTGAAGAGGTTGTCCCACATGAAATAGTGGTAGCTTTCCGGATGGTCCTCGCGAAGCCCGACGTACTCGTCCATGTTAAAGGTCACGACGTTCTTGAACGAGACTTTGCCCGCCTTGCACATCCTGACCAGCTGCTTGTACGTCCCCAGGGGCGAAGACCCCGTGGGCAGGCCCAGCACGAAGGGGCGCTTGGCCGTCGGCTTGAAATCGCTGATTCTCTTGGCGACGTGGTTGGCCGTCCACTTGCTCACTCCTTCATAGTTCTCATGAATCAGAATTCTCATCTCTTGGCTCCCTCTCTTCATTGGCAGACTTCGAAAATTCCATCCGGAATCCGGTCCCGGACGGCCGGAGAAAGCCCCCCGGGGCACGCATGAAGCCGTGTATGGTAGGAGGCGGGAAAAGTTCTGTCAAATGAAAAACCCCGAAAAACCCCCGGAACGGAGGCCGCGGGCAAGTCCTCTGGTCACAACGACATAGGGCCGCCGCGCCGCCCGAGCTCGAGACGCGACGGCGAGACCCATAAGAGGGCGCCTCAAGAGGGCGGCTGTTCCACGTGCGCCGCGTTTTCTTGCTTTCCGTCTTGCGATCTGGAAGGATCGGGACATGACGGGCGCGCGTCCGCGTCAAGTCGTTCTGGGGCGGGACGCTTCGGGGTGGGACGCCGCTCTCAGAGGGTGTGTGAAAAGGCTCTGGAGAGATGTGGGGGAAAGGTCGCATGGGCGTCGCGCCCATGTTTTCCCAGGAATCCACGGGCAGGATGCCCGTGCCACTTCATCAACCCGGCCGGCGGGGCGCTCATGGAGGCCATGAGGAAGTGTGGGGGGCCTACGCCCGCAACAGCCGAGGGCGGCTGCTGCACACCTTTCACCACACCCCGTCAGATCTCTCTCGGGCGAAATGAGACGCCCCAAAGAGATGACAGAGACATTCCTCGTCCGGCGAGGCGGACACGGTGAGAGGATTCGTCCAGGAAGACCTTGGGGCCAAGCTGCCGCACCTGATCGTGTTGGGCGGGGGGCTGGCAGGCCTCAGCGCCGCATGGGCGGCCCTGAGGTCCAAACGCGCGTGCCGCCTGACGCTCCTCGAGAAAGAGGACCGTCCGGGGGGGCTCGCGCGCTCGGTCGAAGTCGGCGGCGTGACGACCGACTTGGGGCCCCACCGCATTCACACGACGATCCCGGAGATGCGTCAATGGTTCCGCGAGTTCCTGGGACCCGAGATGCTGGAGATCGAGCGGATCAGCCACATGCGTTTCCGGGGCCGCTTCCTGCGCTATCCCCCCGCCGCTCTCGAAATGCTGCGCGCGCTGGGGCCGCTCGACGCGGCGCATTTCGCGCTGGGATACGCTTCAGCGCGGACGCGGGTCCTTGCCAGCCGGCTCGGCAAGGACTCTTTTGCCTCGGTCATGGAGGGCGCATTCGGGCGCCCCCTCTGCGAAGCCCTCGTTTTCCCCTATGTCCGGAAGATGTGGAAAACGTCGCCCGATCGGGTCTCGGCCGACAGCGCCCGCGTGCGCGTCACGATGGGCGGCTTGGCGCGTGTGGCGCGACGCGCGTTCGCCCCGGGAAGGGAGAAAACGGGAGAGGAATCGACCCTCCAGACGTTCTGCTACGTGCGCGGCGGCATCGAGAGGTTGGCGCGGAAGCTGGCGGACGAAATCCGCGCGAGAGGCGGCAGGATCGCGTGTCAAGCGGATCTCTGGCGTCTGGTTCTCGACGACGATCGGCGGGTGAGGCGCATCGAGTACCGCGACGGCGAGGGTTTCATCCGGTCCATGGAGGGGGACTTCG